>JACCEB011161865.1_pt1 | contig 104077 bp, 101 predicted proteins | sample 7454761 | NCBI WGS metagenome assembly JACCEB01 (sample SAMN15323454, study PRJNA562643) | freshwater metagenome | isolation source: river surface water | place: USA:Blue River Watershed | collected 2017-08-18 | reverse complement strand
TGCTGTGGGCCAGACGTTTGAAAGCCCGCTGCGCGCAAGCCGCGGCTTCAGTTTCGACAAACGCGCGCTCGACACATCAAGCGCATAAATGCGGCCTGAATTTTTAAGGGCAGCCCCAATCGCAAGCGTCTTGCCCCCAGCTCCCGCGCAGAAATCCACAATAAATTCACCGCGTTTAGCTGCAATCAGTTTCGCCAAAATCTGGCTGCCGAGATCCTGCACCTCAACCCAGCCTTTCTCAAAGGCCTTCGTTTTGGCCAGCATGGGCCGGCCCTCGATACGCAGGGCCTCAGCAACCACATCGGACGGCCGCGCATCCACACCTTCCTGCGCGAGGGATGCGACCGCCTGATCGACCCTTGCGAGAAGTGTATTGACGCGCAAATCCATCGGGGCAGATGTGCGCATCGCCTCTTCGCAGGCATGTGCCTCATGACTGCCCAATGCCTGCTCCCATGCATGTGCAATCCACTCAGGCGCAGCAGCCTCCCGCAGTTGTGTCCAGATGCGATCTGCAAGCATGGCCCGATCCCGCGCACCAAGCTGTGGGTGCCGTTTAAAAAACCCGGAGATCACCTGGTCGGCGGGATGTTCGAACCGAAGCACGCTGGCCGTTAACTGCTCGGCGAGCGCTGCAGTGCTTACGGGTTTTCGACGAGCAGGCATGGTGAGAACACATGATCAAAACGGGGCGCACCATCCTGCCATTGGCCCCGATTCCAACGGAGCCTGCCCGAGATCACTGCAGCGATGGCCATCGGATACAGCCGATGCTCCGCCTTAAGCACACGCTCGGAGAGCCGTTGGGCATCATCGCCTGGCAACACCGGCACCACTGCCTGCGCGAGGATCGGGCCGTGATCAAGCTCGGCGGTCACCGTATGCACCGTGCACCCGTGGACTTTGACCCCCGCATCCAAGGCCTGCTGATGGGTATGAAGGCCCTTGAAGGACGGCAACAGTGAGGGGTGAATATTGATCAGACGGCCCTCGAACGCGAGGCAAAACTCCGGGCTTAGAATTCGCATAAACCCGGCCAAAACCACCAGGTCCAGATGCATGGGCAGCAGCAGATCGGCCACAGCACGATCAAACGCCTCGCGCGACCCGTGCTCACGGTGCGAAATCACATGGGTCGGTATGCCGTGCTGGCGCGCATGCTCCAAGCCCTCCGCCGAGCTCTGGTTCGACACCACTGCCACAACCTCCATTGGCCATTGATGTTCGACCATGGCTTGCAACAGTGCTCGCAGATTCGAACCCCGGCCCGAGATCAGTACCGCGATACGTCCAGGGCGTGAAAGGGAATCCGACACGGAGGGCGTTGACATAGGCGCCTAGTGTAGCGGCACCCTATAATTCAGGGTTTTGCTTACGTCGTCGAACCACCGGCCAAGATGCTGATTTTTCAAGGGATTTTTCCTCGCCACGCTCCGCCCCGAGACCGGGTGATCACCATCGGTAATTTTGATGGCGTGCACCTTGGCCATCAGGCCCTGATTGACCAGGCGGTCGGGCTCGCCCGTGAGCGTGGACTGTGCTCCACCGTGGTCACGTTTGAGCCTCACCCCAAGGCATTCTTCGCCCCCGAGCAGGCTCCCAAAAAAATTCAAGGCCTCCGCGCCAAAGCCCTTGCTCTTGCCGACCACGGCGTGGATGAATTGCGTATTTTGAAATTTCGACGGGCTCTCGCCCAGATGCCGGCAGAGGCCTTCATGCAGACGGTGTTGCACCAGAGCCTGAGGGCGCAGGCCATCGTGGTGGGTGATGATTTTTGTTTCGGAGCCAAACGACGCGGCACCATCGCCATGCTGCGTGATGCCGCAGTGGATTACGGCTGGAGTGTGCATCCGGTGGCCACGATCCTCAACCGAGGCGCGCGCGCCTCAAGCTCGGCACTGCGGGATGTGCTCGCGCGCGGGGATCTTGCTGCCGCCGCCGTACTCATGGGCCGGCCCTACGACCTTGCGGGCCACGTGATTCACGGCCGAAAAATAGGCCGAAGCATTGGCTTTCCGACACTGAATGTCGCCGTACCGGCGAACCTGCTGCTCTCCGGCGTGTTTGTCGTGAGCGTGGAGGGCCTTGCCGAGACACCGCTGCCGGCCGTGGCCAGCCTCGGCCACCGGCCCACCACCGAACACGGGGGCAGGCTGCTGTTGGAAGTCCATGTCTTTGACTGGAGCGGTAACGCCTACGGGAAATGCGTGCGCGTCATCTTTCACGAAAAACTGCGCGGCGAAGAAAAATTTCAAGATGTCGCCGCCATGACCGATCAAATCCAACGCGATGCCGCTAGGGCACGCCACTACTTCTCTCATCATGTCCACTAAATCCTCGCCCGACGCCCACCACGCCTCCGCACCGTCAGACAGCCGCGTCAATCTGCCCAAAACCAGCTTTCCCATGCGCGGCGATCTGGCCAAGCGCGAGCCGGCATGGGTGCGCCAATGGCAAGAGCAAGGCGTCTACCAGCGCATCCGGGCGATCAGCCGCGGCCGGCCACTGTTTGTTTTGCACGATGGCCCGCCGTACGCCAATGGCGACATTCACATCGGCCATGCGGTGAACAAAATTCTCAAAGACATGATCGTGAAATCGAAAACACTGGCGGGTTTCGATGCCCGCTATGTTCCAGGGTGGGACTGCCACGGCATGCCCATCGAGATTCAGATTGAGAAGCAGTTTGGCAAGGGCCTTGCGACCGCCGAGGTACAGCATAAATCCCGGGCCTACGCCAAAGAACAGATCGCCCGCCAGAAAAAAGATTTCATTCGGCTTGGCGTGCTCGGCGAATGGGAACGGCCCTACACGACCATGGCACCCGAGACCGAGGCCAATGAGCTGCGCGCCCTGAAAAAAATCCTTGAAAAAGGATTCGTGTACCGCGGGCTAAAACCCGTGAACTGGTGCTTTGACTGCGGCTCGGCGTTGGCCGAGGCCGAAGTGGAATATGCCGATAAAACTGATCCTGCGGTCGACGTTGCCTTCAGTGCTGATGCGGCTGCAAAAGCGCGGCTTGCGCAGGCCTTTGGTATCGATGTGCGGCAACTCTCGGGCAACGTGGCGACCGTGATCTGGACCACCACACCCTGGACACTCCCTGCCAACCAGGCCCTGAACATTCACCCCGAGTTCGACTACGCCTTGGTGCGCGTGACGGGGCTGCATGCGGATGCGGCACAGCGTAAATTCCCGCCAAACCAGCACCACCCGATACTGCTGCTTGCAAAGGATCGCGCCCAAGCATGCCTTACTGCCTGGGGACTCACCGGCGAGATCATGGCCACCTGTGCAGGTGCCGCACTTACAGGGATCGCGTTTCAGCATCCCTTGTCGGCTGCCGATCCGGGCTACGCACGTGTCTCACCCATGATTGCGGCCGAGTATGTCAACCTGGAGTCAGGAACCGGCATTGTCCATTGCGCACCGGCCTATGGCATTGACGATTTCCTGTCGTGCAAAGGGGCCGGCATGCGTGATGCCGACATCCTGACACCGGTGCTTGGCGATGGCGTGTACAGCGCAACATTGCCGATGTTTGGTGGCTTAAAGATCTGGGATGCCAATCCGAAAATCGTTGCGGCGCTGGCAAGCCATCAGTCCTTGATGCACTCCGAGCGTTACACCCACAGCTACATGCATTGCTGGCGTCACAAAACACCCATCATCTATCGGGCGACTAACCAGTGGTTCGCCGGCATGGACATCACACCACACGACGGCGGCGGCACGCTACGCGAACGCGCGCTGGCCGGTGTCGATGCGACGACCTTTTATCCCGCATGGGGCAAGGCACGATTGCACGCCATGATCGCCAACCGTCCCGACTGGACCCTCTCGCGCCAGCGGCAGTGGGGCGTACCTATGGCCTTTTTTGTGCACAAGGAAACCGGCGAGTTACATCCCAACACACCTGCGCTTCTGGAACAGATCGCCCAACGTATCGAAAAAGACGGCATCGAAGCCTGGCAATCCATCACACCGCAGGAACTCCTCGGTGCCGATGCGGATCGCTACGTGAAAAACCAAGATACGCTCGATGTGTGGTTTGACTCCGGAACGACCCATGAGACCGTGCTGCGCGGCTCGCATGCTGATGCCTCGACCTTTCCGGCGGATCTCTACCTTGAGGGCAGTGATCAACACCGCGGCTGGTTCCATTCCTCGCTCTTGACCAGCTGCATGATCAACGGTGTACCGCCCTACAAGGCCCTGCTCACCCACGGCTTCGTCGTCGATGGGGAGGGCCGAAAAATGAGCAAATCGCTGGGGAATGTGATTGCCCCGCAACAGGTCTCGGACACCCTGGGAGCAGACATTCTTCGACTCTGGGTTGCCAGCACCGATTACTCGGGCGAGCTGTCGATCTCGGACACCATCCTAAAGCGCGTGGTCGAGTCGTACCGCCGTATTCGCAACACCCTGTGCTTCCTTCTCGGCAATCTGTCCGACTTTCAACCCGAACACGATGCGATTGCGATTGATCAGATGGTCGAGATCGATCGCTATGCACTGGCGCTTGTTCAACGCATGCAGAGCGAGGTCATGAGCGATTATGAAAAGTTTTCGTTCCATCCGGCCATCTCTCGCCTCGTGACCTTCTGCTCTGAAGACCTTGGTGCCTTCTATCTGGACATTCTGAAAGACAGGCTCTACACGACGGGTGCCAATGCCCACCCACGGCGCTCCGCTCAAACTGCGCTTTATCACATCACCGAGGCCATGACCCGGCTCATGGCACCCGTGTTGTCGTTTACATCCGATGAGGCATGGCAGAGCCTTCGGTCACCCACCACGCCCACCACAATCTTTGAGCAGACCGCGCACACTATTCCAATGGTTCCGAATGCTGAGCCGCTTCTTGCCAAGTGGGCACTGGTGCGCCAGGCACGGGCTGATGTGCTCAAAGCGATCGAGGTGGAACGCGAAGCGGGTCGCGTAGGATCTTCTTTACAAGCCAGCGTGCAACTCAGCGCGGGCGCTGTCATGGCCGACGCCCTTGCCACACTCGGCGACGAGCTCAAGTTCGTGATGATCACATCACAGGCCCAATGGCAGGCCGACCCAACACTGCCCGCCGATCACGTGCGTATCAGCGTGACAGCACTCACCGACCCGAAATGCGGCCGCTGCTGGCACCTGCGGGCAGATGTCGGTGCGCACGCAGAGCACCCCGATCTGTGCGGCCGATGCATCAGCAACCTGTTCGGGAAAGGCGAAGCACGTGGCATCGCCTAAGAGCTCGGGCCGAGGCATGACAGCGGGACGGTGGGCCATTGTTGCTGCGCTGCTCGTGGGCCTGGACCAACTCACGAAGCTCGTGATCGTGAACACGTATGCACTGGGTCAGCAGACGGTGGTCACCGACTGGTTCAACATCGTTCGTGTTCATAACAGCGGAGCCGCCTTCAGCTTTCTTGCCGATGCCGGCGGATGGCAGCGTTGGTTTTTTGTGGGCCTAGGCGTTGTGGCCGTGCTGTACTTGGGGTTCTTGGTGACACGGCACGCCAAACAGATCGGGTTCGCCCTGGGTGCTACGCTGATTCTGGCCGGCGCGATCGGCAACACCATTGACCGCCTGACCTGGGGCGTGGTGATCGACTTCATTGACCTCCACGCGGGCGGATGGCACTGGCCTGCCTTTAATGTGGCCGACACGTGCATCACGATTGGCGCCGCGCTCTTTATCCTTGACGAACTACGGCGTGTCCGACGAGGATGATGGCCATGGCACCCGCGCTTCATCACCGCCACTTTATCGTGGGCATCACCGGCGGTATCGCCGCCTATAAAAGCTGCGACCTGGTGCGACGGCTCATGGAGGCTGGCGCCACGGTTCAGGTCATCATGACCGCAGCAGGCACCCAGTTTGTCTCAGCGCGCACCTTCAGTGCACTGTCGGGCCGGCCCGTCTACACCGACGAATGGTCAAGCCCACCGCGCAGTGGCCCCGCAAACGCCATGCCGCATATTGATCTGGCCCGCGAAGCCGATGCGATTCTGATCGCACCCGCAAGCGCAGATTTTCTCGCCCAGCTTGCCGGAGGACTCACCTCGAGCCTGCTGGCCACCCTATGCCTGGCCCGGGATGTACCGCTGCTGGTTGCACCGGCAATGAATCGTCAGATGTGGCAAAACCCAGCCACACAACGTAACGTGGCACAGCTGATCGCCGACGGAGTGGAAATACTCGGCCCGGCGAGCGGTGCCCAGGCCTGTGGTGAAACGGGCGATGGGCGCATGCTGGAGCCCCACGAATTACTCGGTGCACTTCTTGATCGCTTCGGTGAAGGCCGCGGGCCTGCGCCTGCATCCAATGGACCGAACATTCGCGGTGTGTTGCAAGACCAGCGTCTACTGATCACCGCGGGACCCACCTTTGAACCGATTGACCCTGTCCGCGGAATCACCAATCGCTCGTCCGGCAAGATGGGTTTTGCACTTGCACGGGCCGCGTCTCGAGCCGGCGCCACGGTCACCCTGATTGCAGGGCCGGTGCATCTGCCCACACCCGATCATGTCCGTCGCATCGATGTGGTAACGGCAATCGAGATGCATGACACGGTGATGCGCGAGCTGGACGACAACGGCGCGGATATTTTTATCGGTGTCGCTGCTGTGGCCGACTGGCGTGTCGACCAGGTCGCGGGCAGCAAACTCAAAAAAGAGCATGGCAGCTCGCTTGAACGCCTGTCGTGGGTCGAAAACCCCGATATCCTGGCTGCGGTGGCGCGCCGTGCGGACCCGCCCTTTTGCGTTGGATTTGCTGCAGAAAGCGGATCACTGGCCGACTTGCACGGCCTACTTCAAGAAAAACGCGCGCGAAAATCAGTACCGTTATTGATCGGCAATATTGGTGCGGAGACATTTGGGTCGGATCACAATACCGTCGTAGTCTGCGATGCGCACGGGACAGAATCCCTTGCATCCACGCACAAAGACCACATCGCCGAAGCCATCGTTGCTCGCATTGCGCACGCATTACGGGACAACGCCTGAGTACACTTTTCCTACCTCCTTCCCGCCACCAACCTTCACGCCCTGCCATGCCCATGAAGATCGCCGTAAAACTACTTGACGCCCGAATGAAGGATCAACTGCCGCAGTACGCCACACCCGCCTCCGCAGGCCTGGACCTTCGCGCCTGCATTGACAGCCCAATGGTGTTGGCACCAGGAGAGACGCAGCTCATTCCCACGGGATTGGCGATCTACATTGCAGACCCCGGCTACGCCGGAATGATTCTTCCTCGGTCTGGCCTTGGCCATAAACATGGCATCGTGTTGGGCAATCTGGTCGGGCTCATCGACGCGGACTATCAGGGCCCTCTGATGGTGTCGGCCTGGAATCGCAGTGCAACGGCCTTCACGCTTAACCCCATGGAGCGCCTGGCCCAACTGGTGATCGTGCCGGTGCAGCAGGTCAGCTTCTCAGTAGTGACTGAGTTCGAGTCGACCGACCGGGGTACCGGTGGCTTCGGCAGCACGGGCAAACATTAGCCGGCCCACGTAAAAAACGACTACTTCAGGACGCGAAAAAGCGTATTGAAATCATCGGTCCACGTCTTCAGCCCCGCAATCGGCTCGACAGGAATGGTTTTGTGCACGATGTCGGGCGACCGCAAGAGCGTCGGGCTCTTGCTGACCAAGACCCAATCGGACAACGCCATAAGACCGCGGGCATCGTTGAGCGGCTCGTCTTCAATCAGGGCTACCTGAAATCCAGCCTCCTCGGCGATCTGCTTGACGACCGGTGCAAGCGCTAGATACCGATTGGTCACGTGAAATGCAATCACACCGTCTGGCTGAATGTGTTTCGCATACACCGCGAGGGCCTCGCGCGTCATGAGGTGAATCGGAATGGAGTCACTGGAAAACGCGTCGATCACCAGAACATCAAAGCGTTGTGGCACCTCACGCTCTAAGACCAGCCGTGCATCACCCAGGGCGAACTCCACCCGCGCAGGCGAATCGGAAATGTATGTGAACTCCCGCTGGGCCACATCGATCACCTGTGGGTTGATCTCGTACATCCGAATCACATCGCCTTTGCGGCCGTAGGCGGCCAGCGTGCCCACGCCAAGGCCAATGACGCCCACGCGAATTCCGGCCGGATGCCGACGGCCGGCCTCGGCAATCGCCAAACCAACGCCCGAATCGGGGCCGTAATACGTTGTTGGAAACTGTCTGCGCTCCGGACTCATGTCTTGCAGTCCGTGCAGAATGACACCATGCACGAGCCGCCGAACAGGCTCCTGGCTACCCGCATACACGCGCTCTTTGATACGCAACGTGCCGTAAAAATTTCGGGCGGCGTAAATACTGTCAAAACCGATGTCGCTGACGTACGCCCGCGTGTAATGACCACAGACGCCGATACTGATCAGGCTTCCGCCCAAAAACACGGCCCGCAATGGCCCCTGCACGGAACGCAATGCGATCCAGACGCCCAGCAGGCCTGCCAAGACCAGGGCAAGGGGAAGCTCCCAATAAAAGGGAAACACGTGGGGCGCCACCATGGATACAAACAGGCCCCCTGCCGCGCCGCCCAGAGCAATCATGAAATAAAACCGTGTCAGATAACGTGCGGCCGGCTTGGCTCGTGCCAATTCGCCGTGGCAAAACAGACAAATCAAAAAGAGACCCGCCAAGTAAAGCGGAATGGCGTATTCAATGTCGAGAATGCCATCGTCGGTCATCAGGCCCCATGCCATAAATGCGGCGAGGACCAAGGCGGGAAGCATCATGCTTTCGCGCAGATACCAGCCCTGCCCCCTGCGGCCCTCAAACGCAATCACAAAGGTCAGCAAATAAAGCGACAGCGGTAGCACCCACAAGAAAGGAATGGAGGCGACATTCTGTGTGATGTGGCTTGAGACCGAGAGCAGCAACATGGTGGCCACCGCGGCAAGCGAAAACCACAGTGCTACGTCAGGCCAACGGGGTGCGGCCTCTGGGGCATCGGCCGGGGCATCTGAGGGCCCGCTCAGCGCAGTGCCCGCGCTACCGCCCGACGACGAGCGCAATGCACGCACTGCTACGATCACCGTAATCAGAACAAATGCTCCATAACCCGCACTCCAGGCCAGGGCCTGATGGCGGGTCGTTACCCAGGTCTCAATAGCAAAGGGATACGCCAACAGCCCCAGCAATGACCCAAAATTCGACAGGGCGAACAGCCGATAAGCACGCTGTGCCACGGCAGGATTTCGCTGTTCGCGGGCAAACCACGACTGAATCAGAGGGCCGGTAGTCGAGAGCATGAAATACGGCAGGCCAATCGTGGCAGCCAGCAAGCCCAGAATCCGCCATAGCGGGTCTTCATCACCAAGTGGTTTCCAATGCTCGCCCGCCAGGATGGGCATCGCTGCGAGGCTGATCAGCAGCAGTGCGATATGAAGTACGGTCTGCCGTTTTGCGGAAAGCTTTTGAACGAGGTCAGAGTAGGCATAGCCAGCCAGTAGCACCAGCTGAAAGAATGTGAGGCACGTGGTCCAGACGGCGGCAGACCCACCGAACCAGGGCACGATCTGCTTTGCAATGATCGGCTGCACCAGAAACAGCAGAAAACTGGAGACGAAAATGGTGAGGGCGTAAACAAGCATCAGACGAGCCTTGCATCAAGCTTACGGCTGTCTGCCACGAAGAGTCGAATGCCTTCAGCAAGTTTTTCGGTGGCCATCGCATCCTCGTTGAGCCCGAAACGAAAGAGGGCCTCGGATGTATTCAACGACGCGCTCACCTGATTCGACGCTGGAGCAGCTGGATCCAAGACCCGCTCCAATGACGACTCTGAATCCATCGAGCGCAATGCTTCAAGCAGCTCCGGGCTCACCGTCAACAGATCACAACCGGCCAGGGCTAACACCTGCTCTTTGCTTCGAAAGCTCGCCCCCATGACCTCGGTGTGAAAACGATGATGCTTTAGGTATGCGTAAATCCGTTTGACGGATAAAACGCCTGGGTCTTCGGATGCATGGGTCCAGGTCGCACCGGCTTTCTTATGCCAATCGCTGATGCGGCCCACAAATGGCGATATCAGCGTGGCGCCGGCATCCGCTGCGGCAGCAGCCTGCACCAACGAGAAAATCAGCGTGACATTGCAGGCAATACCCTGCTTCTCAAGCTCACGCACAGCACGGATGCCTTCCCAGGTGGCTGCAATTTTGATCAGCACCCGGGATTTGTCGATACCGTGCGCCTGATAGGCGGAAACGATCGACTTCGCCTCAGCCACTGTTGCCTCGGTGTCAAACGAGAGCCGCGCATCGACCTCGGTGGAAACTCGGCCTGGAATAATCTTCAAAATCTCACAGCCAAACGTCACCAATACCTCTCGGGTGCGCTCGGTCAGTTTTTTACCCTCCATCGCCGCCTTCACACGATCCACAATGCCAGCGTATTGCGGCTGGTCCAGCGCACGAATGATCAGGGTCGGATTGGTCGTGGCATCGCGTGGCGCGTAGGCCCGCATGGATTCAAAGTTTCCAGTGTCGGCCACCACCGTGGTGAACTGCTTAAGGGCCTCGAGGGCGTTCGGGATATCGGTGTGCATGATGAGTGAAGGCATAAAAAAATCGGGCATGACCCGAAAACCCGAATCATGCCCGATTTCGTCTCGGCGATGATCCGGCCCCGTCGGAGCCGGGCCGTCGCCCGAGGTGGTGCAATCGCTGTGCTTAGGTCAGCATATCGGCCCAGATATTGCGGGCCCAGCCCAACGCAAACCGCCCCTCCATCTCGCTGGCACGGCTACTGACCCCGCCCGATCCAGCCACGGTCTTCATGGTCTTGTCTTTTTCGTCATACGCGTGGACGCTGGCCACGTGCACAACGTTTTTGTCATCCACGAAGCTGTAGCAGGTGTTGGCCATCATGGGAGCGATCGGAGCCCGGCCGTTCATAAGTTCCACGATGGCGGCAGCTGCAGCCTTGCCGTGCTGGTTGGCCATGTGGCCCGACTTGGGCATGGCCGGCGCAGCAAAGGTCGCATCGCCCAACACGTGGATGTTTTTATGGACCAGGGATTCCATCGTGACCCAGTCCACACCACACCAGAGGTTATTCACGTTGACCAGGCCTGCCTTCTGAGCGATGTCGCCAGCACGGTGCGGCGGCACCACGTTGAGCACATCGCCTCGGATGCTGTCACCGGTCTCAGTGATCAAACGCTTGCCCTTTAGGTCAAGTTCGGTGACCACCATGTTGGGGCGGTATTCGATCATGCCGGGGTAGAGATCTGCCCAGGCCTTCATAAACAAACCCTTCTTAGACTGCACATCGGGATTGGCATCCATGATGACAACCTTGCTCTTGGTATTGCCCTTTGCCTTGAACAGATGGGCGACCTGGCAGGCACGCTCATACGGTCCCGGGGGGCAGCGATAGGGTGCCTTGGGGATCGAAAGCACATAGGTGCCGCCGTTGGGCACTGCGTCGAGCTGGGCCTTCAACGCCATGGTCTGCGGGCCGGCCTTCCAGGAGTGGAGCACGGTCTTCTGAGCTTCGTCGTTTAAGCCCTGGATAGCATTGAAATTGAAGTCGATGCCGGGCGACACGACCAGTCGGTCATAGGTCAGATCGGCAATCTTTTTGAGCGAAATTTTCTTTTTCACGGGGTCAATCGCAGTGACCTCATCGTTCAGCACGATGATGCCCTTTTCGCGCAGCTTCGCGTACGAGTGTGTGATGAACTCCATCTTCTGGGATCCGCCCAGGACCAGATTGGAGATCGGGCACGACACAAAGTTGCGCTCACGATCGATCAGGTAGACCTCAATGGCGCCATTGGACCACTGATTAATGTATTTGGCGGCAGTAGCACCACCATAGCCACCCCCGATCACGATCACACGGCCAATTTTTTTCGCCGGCGCACTTCCGCCTTCGGTCGTGGCGCATCCGGTCAGGGTTCCTGCAGCGGCGACCGCTGCCGTGGCCGCGCCCGCTTTCAGCAGGCTACGGCGGTTTTCAAATTCTTTTGTCATAGTCCTCTCCTTGTCCGTCGCAGGATTATTTCTTTTTCTGTGCCGCAAAGTAGGCGGCCAAGTCGGCAATTTGCTGATCCGTGTAGCCTTTGACCAGCTGATGCATCAGCGTGGCGGGCTTGTCGCCGCTGCGAAACTCTTTCATGTTGGTGATGAATTTGTCCTTGTCGTAGCCGGCCAGTGACTCCATGACACCCACACTACGGCCATCAGTGCCGTGGCAGTTCGCGCAATTGGCGGCCAGGTAACGAATTTTGTTGAAGTCTTGTGCCTGGACAGGCGCGTTGAATGTGAAGACCATCGCACCAAGTGCTGCGGCCGCTGCAAGTTGCTTGCGCATAGAGCTCCCTCCTCTAGGATGTTTATGACTGCATGCGGATTCTCGCAGAAAACTTAGGGCTTTCCTATGCTGGTTTTCTGCAATGAAATTTCTGCGGTGCAGCAGCGTGAAACAAAGTGCTGCCTCCACTCCATTGCGAAGTGGAGGCCAACACAGCATCACGAGACCAGTTCTGCCTTGTCTTTAGGACGTCCTGACGCAGGCTTGGCCGGTGCATCCTCGCTCGGAAACTCGAGCAGGACCTTCTCCGCATCACTGGGATCCATCGCGATGTGGACCCGCCCGCCATTGACCAGTCGGCCAAACAACAGCTCGTCAGCAAGGGCTTTTCGAATCGTGTCTTGAATCAGGCGTTGCATAGGCCGTGCGCCCATCTGGGGGTCGAAGCCCTTTTTGGCCAAAAAGGCGCGCAGCTCTTCGGCAAACGACACTTCGACCTTTTTCTCTTGCAGCTGCTGTTCGAGGCCGATCAAGAATTTGTCCACGACCCGCATGATCACATCGGTATCGAGCGCCTTAAACGAGACGATCGCATCAAGACGGTTTCTAAACTCGGGTGTGAAGATGCGCTTGATGTCGGCCATCTCGTCGCCCGCCTCGCGTGCGTTTGAAAATCCGATGGCACGTTTGTTCAATGTCTCCGCGCCCGCATTGGTGGTCATAATGATGATGACGTTACGGAAGTCTGCTTTGCGGCCATTGTTGTCGGTGAGCGTGCCGTGATCCATCACCTGGAGCAGCACGTTGAAAATATCCGGGTGGGCCTTTTCAATTTCATCGAGCAGCAACACCGAGTGCGGCTTTTTGGTAATCGCCTCGGTCAAGAGACCGCCTTGGTCAAAGCCCACGTACCCTGGCGGCGCACCGATCAGCCGTGATACCGCATGACGCTCCATGTATTCCGACATATCGAAACGCACAAGCTCAATGCCCAAGACATAGGCGAGCTGTTTAGCGACCTCGGTCTTGCCCACACCCGTAGGACCCGAAAACAAAAATGAGCCGATCGGCTTGTCGACCTTGCCTAGGCCCGAGCGCGACATTTTGATCGCAGCCGACAGGGCCTCGATGGCCGGATCCTGGCCGAACACAACACTCTTAAGATTCAAATCGAGACGGGCCAACACCTGGCGATCGTCGGTATTGACGGTCGCCGGAGGTATGCGGGCGATCTTGGACACGATCTCCTCAATCTCGGTCTTGCCGATCGTGCGCTTCTGCTTACTTTTTGGCAGGATGCGCTGCGCGGCGCCTGCCTCGTCGATCACGTCGATGGCCTTGTCCGGCAAGTGTCGATCGTTGATGTACTTGGCCGACAACTCTGCCGCGCTCGACAAGGCGGCGGCCGAATACTTCACGCCGTGGTGCTCCTCGAAACGCGACTTCAATCCCTTCAGAATCTGAACGGTCTGCTCCACACTGGGCTCGACCACATCAATCTTTTGGAAACGGCGCGATAGGGCGTGGTCTTTCTCAAAGATGCCTCGGTATTCGTTGTAGGTCGTAGCCCCAATGCAACGCAGCGCACCGGACGACAACGCCGGCTTCAGAAGGTTGGACGCATCCAGTGTTCCGCCCGAGGCCGACCCCGCACCGATCAAGGTGTGAATTTCATCGATAAACAACACCGCATGCGGATCCGCCTTCAACTGCTTGAGGACCGCTTTCAGACGTTGCTCGAAATCGCCGCGGTATTTGGTTCCTGCCAACAGCGCACCCATGTCGAGCGCGTAGACGGTGGCCTGCTCGAGAATCTCGGGCACTTCCTTTTCGATGATGCGACGGGCGAGACCCTCTGCGATCGCGGTCTTGCCTACGCCGGCCTCTCCGACCAGCAGGGGATTGTTTTTACGTCGACGGCAGAGCACCTGAATGACGCGCTCAACTTCCGACTCGCGCCCGATCAGCGGGTCGATCTTTCCTTTTTTCGCGAGCTCGTTGACATTGGTGGTGTACTGATCGAGCGCAGTAGGCTGCTGCGAAGAGGATGAGCCCGATGCGCCCGACTCGGCGGACTCGGCGGCTGCAGGCTCTTCGCTTGGCGATGCCGCAGGCGGCGCCTTGGTAATGCCGTGTGCGATGAAATTCACGACATCCAAGCGCGTGATGCCTTGCTGATGCAGGAAATACACCGCATGGGAATCTTTTTCGCCAAAGATCGCGACCAGCACATTCGCGCCGGTCACTTCCTTTTTGCCATTTGAGGTGGACTGGACGTGCATGATCGCCCGCTGAATCACCCGCTGAAACCCCAGCGTGGGCTGGGTATCGACATCGTCTGGGCCCTGAATGATCGGCGTGTTGTCCGAGATGAACTGGGTCAGTGCCTTGCGAAGCTCATCCACATTGGCAGCGCAGGCCTTCAGGATCTCCGAGGCCGAAGGGTTATCGAGCAGCGCAAGCAGCAGGTGCTCCACGGTAATGAACTCGTGCCGCTGCTGCCGGGCCTCGACAAAGGCCATATGAAGACTTACTTCCAGTTCCTGAGAGATCATGCTTCCTCCATGACACACTGCAAAGGATGCTGATGCATCCGGGCAAAACTGCTGACCAACTCTACCTTTGTCGCGGCGATGTCGCGCGTGTAAACGCCGCACACCCCTCGACCCTCCCGATGCACGCGAAGCATGACTTGCGTTGCTTTCTCCAAATCCATCAGAAAGAATTTTTGCAGCACAACAACCACAAATTCCATCGGGGTGAAATCGTCGTTTAGCAACAACACCTGGTACATCGGCGGCTGCTTGGTTTTGCTGTCTTGACGCTCTAAAAGAGCGGTCGATCCCCGGCCGGGCGCCTGGGTTGGGTCGTCCCGTTTGTCGCTGGCCTTGGGCGGCGCGGTCTGGGCGCCTCTGGAGTCCTTCATATGCCACCGATTCTAAGGTGAACCCCAGGGTTTGGGGAGGGTAGACAAAGGACAGGCTTTTCCCTATATTCGAGAAGTCTCAAAGGCAGACCAGTTCGGGACAAGGCCGTTTCGGCCGCGCTCGAGTTGTTGTGTCGCATGTGGGGTCCCCCGGCATAGGGTCGGGGTTCTGAAGTGCGCGATTTTTTATGTAAGGAAGATTAGATGTCTACGGGTACAGTCAAGTGGTTCAACGACGCAAAAGGTTTTGGTTTCATCACCCCCGATGAGGGCGGCGAGGACGTGTTCGCGCACTTCTCAGCGATTGCAACAAGCGGTTTCCGTTCTTTGAAGGAAGGCCAGAAAGTCCAGTTCGATATCGTTCAGGGCCCCAAAGGCAAACAAGCCTCGAACATCACGCCAATCGGCTAATTGTTTCGTTGGATTGAAATAAAAAAACCCAGCCTCGGCTGGGTTTTTTTATTTCCTGCGCACGGCATCGTACCGGCGCAGACAAACGGCATGGCTACATCTGGCTGATCATGACATCACCAAAGCCCGAGCACGACACCTGGGTGGCACCGTCCATCAGTCGAGCAAAGTCATAGGTGACTTTTTTCGTGGTGATCGCCTTCTCCATCGAGGTGATGATCAGATCGGCAGCCTCGACCCAGCCCATATGGCGCAGCATCATCTCGGCCGAGAGAATCAATGAACCCGGATTGACATAGTCCTTGCCGGCATATTTGGGCGCTGTGCCGTGGGTCGCCTCAAACATGGCCACGCTGTCCGACAGATTGGCGCCCGGTGCGATCCCAATACCGCCCACCTGAGCTGCCAAGGCATCGGAGATGTAGTCACCGTTAAGGTTGAGGGTGGCGATGACACTGTATTCCGCCGGGCGAAGCAGGATCTGTTGCAAGAAGGCGTCAGCGATCGCGTCTTTCACCACAATCTCTTTGCCGGTCTTGGGGTTTTTAAATGCGCACCATGGGCCGCCATCGATCGGCGTGGCACCAAATTCCTTTTGAGCGAGCTCATACGCCCAGTCACGGAATCCACCCTCGGTGAATTTCATGATGTTGCCCTTGTGCACGATGGTCACTGACGGCTTGTCGTTATCAATGGCGTACTGCATGGCCTTGCGCATCAGCCGCTCGGTGCCCTCGCGCGAGACAGGCTTGATACCGATGCCCGAGGTGTTCGGAAAACGGATCTTTTTGACACCAAACTCTTTAATCAGGATGTCGATGAGTTTCTTCGCCTGCTCGGACCCCTCCTGGTATTCGATACCAGCGTAGATGTCCTCGGAGTTCTCACGAAAAATCACCATGTCGGTCTTTTCGGGCTCTTTGACCGGACTGGGCACACCCTTAAAGTACCGGACCGGACGCAGGCAGACATAGAGGTCGAGCTGCTGGCGCAGGGCCACGTTGAGGGAGCGTATCCCCCCGCCAACCGGCGTGGTCAGAGGGCCTTTGATAGAAACCACATAGTCTTTCAGGACTTCCAGGGTCTCGTCGGGCAGCCACACATCGGGCCCGTAGACCTTGGTGGACTTCTCGCCGCAATAAATCTCCATCCAGGAAATCTTCCGCTTGCCGCCATAGGCCTTGGCCACGGCCGCATCGACCACCTTGATCATGACGGGGGTGATATCTACCCCGGTGCCATCCCCCTCGATATAAGGCACGATGGGATTGTCTGGGACATTCAGGGAAAAGTCGGGTCGAACGGTGATTTTTTGCCCGGTCGTGGGCACCTTAATTTTCTGATACACGGCAAGCCTCCCTATTTTTTTTATAATTTTAACTGGTGTGAATCCGTCAACCCCAAGCGAGCGCGGTGCGTTTAAGGCTCAGGGCCGGCATTCCGCCTGGTCCTTCCGGGGCCCCTGGGCTTTGGATGGTTATTTTACTTATCGATAAGGATGTTTCATGAAAAAGCTGATCGCTGCTGTTATCGCTGGTACCGTTGCTTCGACCTCCCTGGTTGCTTTCGCCCAGGCTAAGAAAGAAGAGCCCAAGAAAGAAGCCAAAAAAGAAGAGAAAAAAGCTGACGCTAAAAAAGACGCTAAGAAGTAATATTGGCGCTTTCACGCTGGCTGCAGCCAGCGTGGTCACGAAAAGGCAGGGGCATCCCTGCCTTTTTTTTAGCCCCCCCTCCGAGACACCATGTTCTACGCCCTCGTCATTTTTATCTCTGCATTCCTGATTTTTCTGGTGCAGCCCTTGATCGCTAAGCAAATCCTGCCCTGGTTTGGGGGCTCGGCCGCTGTATGGGGCACGTGCCTGGTGTTTTTTCAGTCGGCGCTGTTGGCCGGCTACGCCTATGCCGATGCAATCAATCGCTGGCTCAGCCTGAAACGGCAAGTCGCCCTGCATGCAGGCCTGCTTATCCTAGCCGCCCTAACCATGCCCATCATCGCGAGTGACACCTGGCGGCCATTGGGCTCGGAGGAGCCCATCACTCGAATCCTCGGGCTGCTGATCGCCACCATCGGACTACCCTATTTTCTTTTGGCCACCACGACACCGCTAGTCGGGGCCTGGTATTGGCGGCGTTATCACGCCTCTGCCCCCTACCGGCTGTTCGCGCTCTCGAATTTCGCCTCGCTTCTGGCCCTGCTCGGCTTTCCCTTTTTGATCGAACCCTGGTTGGGCAATCGGGAAACTGCCTGGGCCTGGTCGGCCCTCTTCGTTGTGTTTGCCGTGCTCTGCATCGGGCTGGGCCGCTCCACGATCGCCCACGCCCGCACCGAGGTGGCAACCTCCACCCCCGACGCCAACGACGAGGCTTCGCACGCACATGCCATCAGCGCTCGGCAGTGGCTGCTCTGGGTCGCCCTCTCGGCCATCGGCTCGGCCATGCTCCTGGGGGTGAGTAGCCATCTCACCCAAAACATCTCCTCGGCACCCCTGCTATGGGTTGTGCCACTGGCCCTCTACCTGATCACCTTCATCATCAGTTTCGACCACCCGCGCTGGTATGTACGCTCGGCCTACCTTCCAATGGCCGGTGCACTGATTCCCTTGATGGCGTGGCTGTCCGACTCGTTGAATCTAAAACTGGTGACACCACTCTACGCCTGCGGCCTCTTTGTGGTGTGCATGGTCTGCCACGGGGAGCTTGCACGGCTCAAACCACATCCCTCGAAACTCACGGCGTTTTATCTGTCACTGTCCGTAGGGGGCGCACTGGGCTCCTTAGCCATGGCCGTCGTGGCGCCTCTGATCTTGGATGGCTACTTTGAACTCTATGCCGCACTGTTGGCTGCCGCCTTCGCGGGGCTGTTTCTATCGATGGGCCAGACCCGCACAAGGCGCACTGTGGGCAGATCGGTAGCAGCCTTGGTTGTCGTGTGTGTCGGCAGTCTTTCTTGGATTGGCATTCGCGATTACACGTCAGGCGTTCGATTCATGGAGCGCGATTTCTACGGCGTTGTGCGCACCCGCGACAATCCCACCGGTGCAGATTTTCGAACCATGATCCATGGGGCCATTTCTCACGGTGGTCAGCTACTCGCTGAAGACCTGCAGATGACAGCTTCGAGCTATTTTGGCCCGACCAGCGGGTACGGCCGCATGTTTGCAAGTCTTGCGCCCGGCCCCAAAACCGTGGGCGTGATTGGCCTGGGTGCGGGTGCGCTCGCGGTGTATGCCAAGCCCGAAGACCACTGGGTCTTCTACGAAATCTCCCCCGCCGTAGTGCGCGCTGCCAAACAGGAATTTACATTCCTGGAGAAGATGAAAGGCACGCATGAGATCGTGATTGGTGATGGCCGTTTGGCACTCGACCGAGAGAAGCCCCGTCAGTTTGATGTGCTCGCTATCGATGCATTTTCCGGTGACTCCATTCCATCGCACCTGATCACCAAGGAAGCGATGGATATTTATGTCAAACACTTAAAACCGAATGGCGTGATCGTATTCCAGGCGACCAACCGGTTTGTGGATCTGATGCCTGTGGCCCGCAACCTTGCCGATGCCCATGGCTTACACGCCATCCTGGTCGCGGATTCGCCACAGTACATGGACGGCCCGGAATACTGGCTCGCCATGACCGACCAAGTCATCATGACCCGTGACCGGACTCTGCTGGCTTCGCCGGCACTACAATCCGTAGCTCAGGACATTCCGAAGCGGCCCGGCTTCCCCATGTTCACCGATGACTACATCAATCTTCTTCGGCTTTTAAAGCGCAACCCATGACAACGCCCTGGGTTCCTGCGATCAACGGCCTGATCAAAAGCATGCTGCGGCTCGCAGCGCACCTGCTTGGATCGTTAGCGCTCGTTGGGGGCTCCGCCATGGCGCAGAGCTCCCTGCCCACTGAATCCCTGTCGGTGCGGTTTTTTCAGATCACCGCTGAAATCGCGGCCACGCCGGAATCCCGCATGCGCGGGCTGATGCACCGGCAGTCACTGCCCCCCAATCACGGCATGCTGTTTGTATTCGATCGCGCCGAGAAACAGTGCTTTTGGATGAAAAACACACCTCTGCCGCTCACCATTGCCTTCATCGCAGACGGCGGACAGATCGTGAACTTCGCGGATATGCAGCCGTTCTCGGAAACACCGCACTGCTCCTTACGGCCCGTGCGCTTTGCCCTTGAGATGGAGCAAGGATGGTTCGCCCGACGCGGCGTACTCGCCGGCGACGTCATGGAAGGCAGTGTGATCAGAGACCTTAGGCCCTAACCCCACTGCCAGTCGTGCTTACGAGAAATTCTTCGACGCAAAGTCCCAGTTCACCAGACTCCAAAACGCGCCCATGTAGTCAGGACGGCGGTTACGGTAATCGATGTAGTAGGCATGCTCCCACAAGTCACATGTTAGAAGCGGCTTGTCACCTGTAGTCAATGGCGTCGCTGCGTTGCTGGTGTTCACAATGTCCAGACTGCCATCGGCCTTTTTCACCAGCCATGTCCAGCTCGAACCGAAGTTACCGACAGCACTCTTGGTGAAAGCATCTTTGAACGCATCGAACGAGCCCCACTTGGCATCAATGGCTGCAGCCAATCCGCCTGAAGGCTTGCCACCGCCGTTCGGTGAAAGCGAATTCCAATAAAAGGTGTGATTCCAAATCTGGGCGGCGTTGTTAAACACACCACCACTGGATTTCTTCACGATGTCTTCCAACGTTGCATGTTCAAACTCTGTGCCTTTGATCAGATTGTTCAGATTGGTGACATAGGTCTGATGGTGTTTCCCATAGTGGAACTCGAGCGTCTCTTTCGAAATATGAGGAGACAACGCATCCATAGCGTAGGGCAAAGCCGGCAATTGATGTTCCATAACGATCCTTTTGGTTGAGGGATAAGCAAGGACAAAACGAGCGTGGATTTTAGCCCGCCGACTCCGGGGGCCGGCCCGATCGAACCCTTACGTTGAGCGTGCCTTTGGCCACATGGACCGTCAAGTCGTCATCGGGTTTTACCTGAGAGGCATCGACGACCAGCTGGTCCTGCGCATCGGTCACCATCGCGTACCCACGCTGCAAGATGGCGCGCGGATCCAGGGCATTCAGCTGGGCCGAAAGCGTCGCATGTCGGGCCCGTTGATGCGTCAACAACGTCTTCCATGCCGAGCGCAGGCCCCGCCCGAGCAAATCCAATCGGGCCTGACGTTCGCGGCACTGCTCCACGGGACTGCGCAGACGCCGCGACAGACGATCGAGTTGCTGCTGAGCCCGCTCCCAACGACGCAGCATCCACTGCTGCTGCCGCCGTTGCAGTTCCGACAGCCGCTGTGCATTCTCCTGCTCACGCTGCGCCACCACCTGCGCCGCGGCCGTCGGTGTCGCGGCCCGCACATCGGCGACCAAATCCGCAATCGTGACATCCGACTCATGGCCCACCCCCACCACGACGCAGTGTCGGCAGGCCAGGATCTGCTGCGCCAGCTCCTCATCGTTAAACGCCCAGAGGTCCTCAAGGCTGCCGCCACCACGCACCAGCAGCAGCACATCGACCTCAGGATCGCGATCGGCCGCCTGAAGCTGCCGACACAGTTGTGCCGGAGCCTCTTGGCCCTGCACCAACGACGGAAACAAACGAATGCGAAGCCGGGGGGCCAGACGGGACAACGTAACCACCACATCCCGCAGCGCGGCCGCCCCCATGGACGTGACCAGCCCCACGGTCGTGATCGCCTCCGGGATGGGCCGCTTGCGCGCAGCATCCAGAAGCCCTGCCCGCTCCAACTTAGCCTTGCGGGCCAAAAATGCTTCGTAGAGGGCGCCAAGGCCGCTCTTGGTCATGGACTCGACACGCAGCTGAAAATCACCACGGGGCTCATACAGCGTTACGACGGCCGCGACCTCAACCAGATCTCCCTCACTCGGCCGCCAATCGAGGGTCTGCACGCGGCCCCGAAACATGACCGCGCGGACGCTTGCGTCGGCATCGCGCAGCGCGAAATAAACATGGCCGCTGGCCGCCCGCGTAACTTGAGAAATCTCGCCCCGAACGCGCAACAGCGGGAATTGAAGCTCAAGGCTCTTGGCAACAGTACGGTTGAGTTCGCTGACAGTCAAAAAAGGCATGTTTTACCGGGGTCTTTTCGTGAAACAATCGTGAAACGCGCAAAAAACAAGGCTTTTCGGTGAGAGATGTCCACAGACAAGCCATTTCCAGGGGTTTTTAACGATCTACCTGTAAAAATCCCTTACAGGGCCTGAATTTAAACTCTAAGCCTTTGATTTAAAACATTTTTTTATGCCCACGTTAGGGTTGCACTTCAAACGAACTCGATTCGACCCGACCATGGGACAGATCGTATCCTTGCCTTCGACAACCTTTCCACAATCTTATCCACAACCGGATGGCCAAACGCCCCGACTCCTTCGAAACACGTCTCGTTGACCACTGGTACACCGGCAAAAAGACGCTGGGGGCCTTGGAAGGATCTGGGCTCTGGCTGATTATGGTGGCGTACCGGGTGGTGCTCGCGCTACGCGCTGCCTGGTTTAACTTGGTCGCTCCTCCGGCAAGGATCCCCGGCGTTCGAACGATCGCTATAGGTAATCTTGTGGCGGGGGGCGCTGGCAAGACGCCATGCACTCTGGCCCTGGCCTTAGCGCTCACGCGGGCGGGCCGCCGCTGCGCCATCGTCACGCGAGGCTATCGCTCAGATGCCGAGAGGGCAGCCTGCCGGATCGCGCTGCGATCAGACCTGCCGTCGTGCACGGCCCAGACCATCGGTGATGAAGCGTGGCTGCTTGCATGGCATACGGGGCTGCCCGTGGCCAGCGGGAATGATCGGCGACGCTGTGTTGAAACGCTGCGCAGCCGATTTCCAGAACTTGACACTGTGATTTTGGACGACGGCCTGCAGCAGCATGACCTGGCCTGCGACACCACGGTGCTTCTTGTCGATGGGCGTGGATTTGGTAACGGTCAATGCCTGCCGTATGGCCCACTGCGTGAGCCGATCGGTGACCTGACACGATTCACAGGGCTTGTACGCCACGGTGTGGCCCATGATGCGGCACTGCCCGGACCGCTGCCGCGTCTTCAGAGCGATCTGACGTACGACGAGAGCCACTGGGTCAACCTGGAAGACTGGCGCAGGGCTTTGGAATCGGGTAACCCCTTGATTCCCCGCGCGCCGACCGACACACAGCAGTGCCTCGCTGTTGCTGGCATTGCGGTGCCCGAGCGCTTCTTTGATCAATGTGCGTCGATGGGATTTTCGATTGAGCCGCTTGCACTGCGCGATCACGACCCCCAGACCGTGAACAAGACCCAGACCGCATGGCAGGCTGGTCGCTACACTGCCATCTTGATGACCGAAAAAGATGCGGTAAAGTTTTTGCATCACGATGCGCCTCTGCTGTCGCACGCCTGGGCACTGGTGCGCCGGCCAAGGCTATCTACCCTCTTCACTAGTGAGCTTTATCATGGACCCAAAACTTCTTGAAATACTCGCCTGCCCACGCTCCAAGCAGCCACTCACACTGGGCAAGGGCGGCCAGTACCTGATCTGCGAAGCTGAGGGTGTGGCGTATCCGATCATTGATGGCATTCCCTACCTGATGGAAAGCAGCGCCATCACGCTCAACAGCATCGAAACGGCACCGATGGCCACCGACTCATCTGCGGGCGGACCCGCAACGTGACGCCCTATTGGGTCGTGATTCCGGCCCGTCGCGCATCGACGCGACTGCCGAACAAAGCACTCGCCGATATCGGTGGCAAACCGATGGTGGTGCGTGTCGCCGAACGCGCCCAACGCAGCGGTGCAACGCGCATCATCGTGGCGACCGACTGCGACGAGATTCAAGCGGTCTGCCAGCAGGCAGGCATTCAGGCGGTGATGACTGCATCGGACCACCCAAGCGGCACCGATCGTATTGCCGAGGTCGCCACTCAGCTGAAGGCCGCATCCACGCAATTGATTGTGAACGTCCAAGGCGATGAGCCGCTGATCAATCCAGAGCTGATTCATGATGTTGGACAAGCCCTTGCGCAGGCGCCCGAGCATCATGTAGCGACTGCGGCGACACCCATTCACGATGCGCGCGAGCTCACCAACCCAAACGTTGTGAAGGTGGTGTGTGAGCCACCCCACGAGGCCCGCTATTTTTCGCGTGCGCCCATCCCGTGGTGTCGCGATCAATGGCCAAGCCTGTCGGACATCACGCGCTCAGAACTTCACGGCGCGATTCCCGCACTGCGTCACATTGGTCTTTATGCATACCGTGTCGGTGCCCTAAGGCAATTCGTAGCCGCCTCGCCCAGCGCGCTGGAACGCATTGAACAACTTGAGCAGCTTCGGTGGTTTGCACTTCACCACACCGTACAGGTTGTGATCACTGCGCAGGCCCCGCACGCCGGCGTCGATACGCAAGAAGATCTCCTCAGGGTCAGGGCCTTGTGGGACAATGAAAAATAAAACTCGGAGACAACCATGCGAATCATTCTTCTTGGGCCCCCTGGCGCGGGCAAAGGCACACAAGCGGCCTTCATCACCAAGCGCTATTCCATTCCGCAGGTGTCGACGGGTGACATGCTTCGTGCGGCTGTAAAGGCCGGAACACCGCTAGGCCTGGAAGCAAAAAAAGTGATGGATTCCGGCGGTCTGGTCAGCGACGACATCATCATCAATCTCGTGAAAGAGCGTCTTACGCAGCCCGACTGCGGCTCGGGCTATCTCTTTGACGGATTCCCACGCACCATCCCCCAGGCGCAGGCAATGAAAGACGCCGATGTTTTGCTCGATGCCGTACTGGAAATCACCGTACCCGACGAAGACATCATCGATCGCATGAGCGGCCGCCGTGTGCATGTGGCCAGTGGCCGCACCTACCACGTGAAATTCAATCCACCGAAATCAGAAGGCAAGGATGATGTCACGGGTGAGCCGCTGATCCAGCGTGACGACGATAAAGAATCCACCGTACGCAAACGGCTGGAGATCTATCACAGCCAGACCAAACCCCTGGTCGATTTTTATCAGCGCTGGGCATCGACCCAAGATCGGAAAGCGCCCAAGGTGGTCACGGTGTCGGGCGTTGGCACGGTCGAAACCATCACCGAACGGGTCCTAGCCGCCCTCGCCTAGCGAAGGCACATTACCGGCCTCCACAAACGGGAGATCGTTGTCACGCGCGAAGTTGCGCACAAACTCCATGGCCATCGGCTCAATGTCATCAAGCCGTGCGTCGACCAGCACGCACTTGACCGAGCCGACCATCACCGGGTGCACGTAGGGTGAATACTGCAGATGGGCGCCCGCCATCGGACGGGCACCGGGGGGCCGAAACGACGACATCACGCCGCACAGGCGTTCAGCCCAATCACTCGGGCGAAACACTCGGCCGGCATGGGTGACGCCCTGAATAAGAAACTGTTGAGGTGAGGCAGGTGACTCGGACACAGGATGCGAGGGGCTTGGCCCTTGGAAACAGGTATTCTATCGGACTGAACTGTGAAATCTCGGGCGCCACGCGCCACTTACCCAACCAAGAGACCCTGCGGACATGACGGACCGTCTACATCATGCCCTGATGACAACTTATTCCCGCCAGCCGGTGGCCTTTACGCACGGTGACGGCGTCTGGCTGTGGGATACGCAGGGTAAGCGGTACCTCGACGCACTGTCTGGTATCGCGGTCAACACACTTGGCCACAACCACCCCGGCCTGGTCGCCGGCCTGCGCGAACAGGTCGGCCGACTGATTCACACCTCGAACCTCTACGAGATCCCGCTGCAGTCGGAGCTGGCCGCAGTACTTGTCCGGCTCTCGGGCATGACGAATGTGTTTTTTTGCAATTCGGGGCTCGAAGCCAATGAGGCTGCCATCAAGCTTGCCCGAAAACATGGCCACCAACGTGGCTTTGATCGTCCGAAAACCATCGTATTCGAGAAGGCGTTTCATGGCCGCTCGATTGCCACGCTCTCGGCGACCGGAAATGAGAAAGTGCAAAAGGGCTTCGAGCCCTTGGTCGATGATTTTATTCGTGTGCCCATCAATGACCTAGATGCCATTGCCCACGCAGCCCAACAACACCCCCAGATCAGCGCGATCTTTCTTGAAACCATCCAGGGCGAGGGCGGCATTCGCCCCTCGCAGATCGCATTCCTCAAAGCCCTGCGCAGGCTTTGCACCGAACAGAACTGGCTCTTGATGCTCGACGAGGTGCAGTGTGGCATCGGCCGCACCGGCAAGTGGTTCGCGCACCAGTGGGCGGATGTGATTCCCGACGTCATGCCGCTGGCCAAGGGGCTAGGCTCCGGCGTGCCCATCGGTGCTGTGGTGGCCCACGGCCAGGCGGCCCATCTGTTTGAACCCGGCAATCACGGCACCACGTTTGGGGGTAACCCGCTTGCCATGCGGGCAGGACTGGAAACGATTCGGGCCATTGAGGCCGAGGGACTTTTAGAGAACGCCGCCCAACGCGGCGAACAGATACGCGGTGCACTGACCGCATCACTCGGCGGCCTTGCCGGCGTGCGCGAGATTCGCGGCCAGGGGCTGATGATTGGGGTGGAATTGGATCGGCCATGCGGCGAACTGGTCGGGCAGGCCCGCGAAGCGGGGCTGCTCATCAACGTGACCGCCGATTCAGTGATTCGCCTGCTGCCTGCACTCACCATCACCGAGGCTCAGGCCGATCAGGTGGTGTCACTGCTGGTTCCGCTCATTCGACAGTTTCTCGGCACGGGCCCACGATGAAGCCTATCCGCCACTTTCTTCAATTCAAGGATTTGTCGAGCGATGACATCGACTATGTCTTCGCACGAACCCGCATCATCAAAGATCGATTCAAACGCTACGTTCGCCACATGCCACTGCAGGACCGAACGCTGGTCATGATTTTCGAGAAGGCGTCGACCCGCACGCGCCTTTCATTTGAGGCCGGAATGCACCAGCTCGGTGGTGCCGCCATTTATCTGAACACCCGCGACACCCAGCTGGGCCGGGGTGAACCCGTCGAGGACGCCGCCCAGGTCATCTCGCGCATGTGCGACCTGGTCATGATCCGTACCTTCGAACAGACCATCGTGGAACGGTTCGCAGCAAAGTCGCGCGTCCCGGTCATCAACGGCCTGACCAACGAATACCATCCCTGCCAGATCCTGGCCGACATCTTCACCTTTATTGAGCATCGCGGGCCCATACGGGGAAAAACCGTGGCATGGATCGGTGACTCCAACAATGTCTGCAACACCTGGCTCCAGGCCGCAGAGGCACTCGACTTTCAGGTGCGGGTCTCGACACCTCCAGGTTACGAGGTCGAACCCGAGCGCGCGGGCCTGCACTCCAATGGCCATTTCCAGCAGTTTGAAGATCCGATGGAGGCCGCCAGAGGCGCCGACCTGGTGACCACCGATGTCTGGACCTCGATGGGCTATGAGGCCGAGAACGAAGCCCGCATGAAGGCCTTCGCGGACTGGATGGTCGACGACGACATGATGCGCATTGCAAATCCGCAGGCTGTCTTCATGCACTGCCTACCGGCCCACCGGGGTGAGGAGGTCGCCGCCAGCGTGATCGATGGCCCCCAGAGCGTCGTCTGGGACGAAGCCGAAAATCGGCTGCATGCCCAAAAGGCCCTCATGGAGTTCCTCTTGCTCGGCCGAATCAACGACTGACAACATTTCTTAAAATAGGCGTGAACGCCTGATCGTGATTTAACCCCCCTACTCAGAAAGACACTTATGGCCACCAAATCCCCTGCCCGTCGCAGCACCGCGACACGTACTGCATCCACGCCAAAAAAGAAGACAGGCGTGAAGAAGGTTGTGTTGGCGTATTCGGGCGGCCTCGATACCTCGGTGATTCTGAAGTGGCTGCAAGATGAGTACGACTGCGAAGTGATCACCTTCACCGCCGATATCGGCCAAGGTGAAGAGCTGGAGCCCGCCCGTAAAAAAGCCAAACAATTCGGCATCAAAAAAATCTATATCGAAGACCTGCGCGAGGAATTCGTGCGCGACTTTGTGTTTCCCATGTTTCGCGCCAACACCGTCTACGAGGGCGAATACCTTCTTGGCACCTCCATCGCGCGTCCGCTGATTGCCAAGCGGCTGGTCGAGATCGCCAAAAAAGAGGGGGCCGATGCCATCTCCCACGGCGCAACCGGCAAGGGCAACGACCAGGTGCGGTTTGAATTGGGCGCCTACGCATTGATGCCCAACATCAAGGTGATTGCCCCATGGCGCGAGTGGGACCTGCTCTCCCGTGACAAATTGCTGGCCTATGCCGACCAGCACGGTATCCCGGTCGACTACAAAAAACGCAAGGGCGAAGCGCCCTTCTCGATGGACGCCAATTTGCTTCATATCTCCTACGAAGGCGGCGTGTTGGAAGACCCCAGCCGCGAACCGCCGGCCACAGGCATGTGGCGGCTCACCGTACCCGTTGAGAAGGCACCCAACAAACCCGAGGTGATCGAACTGGGATTTGCCAAGGGTGATCTGGTCAGCATCAATGGCAAAAAGATGAAGGCCCACGAACTGCTCACCACGCTGAACACCATGGGCGGAAGGCATGGCATCGGCCGGCTCGACCTGGTCGAGAACCGCTATGTCGGCATGAAAAGCCGCGGCTGCTACGAGACTCCCGGCGGCACCATTTTGCTGCGGGCCCACCGAGCCATCGAATCGCTCACACTGGACCGCGAGGTGGCCCACCTGAAGGATGACCTGATGCCGCGCTACGCGAGTCTGGTCTACAACGGCTACTGGTGGTCGCCCGAGCGCATCGCATTGCAGACACTGATTGATCACACCCAGGCCACGGTCAACGGCACCGTGCGTCTAAAGCTGTACAAAGGCACGGTCACTGTGGTGGGCCGCAGCTCACCGCAATCCCTGTTCGATGCCCGTATCTCGACCTTCGACGATGACGGCGGCGCCTACAACCAGGCCGACGCCGGAGGATTCATTAAATTAAATGCGCTTCGCATGCGCATCGCCGCGACCAAACGCAAATAACGCCCGACGGAGAACCCCTCATGCCCTCGTTTGATGCAAGCCTCGAAGCCGACCAGACTGAACTGCGCAACGCCATTGAGCAGACGTCAAAGGAGATCGGAAACCGCTTTGACTTCAAAGGCAGCAGCGCCAAGGTTGAACACAAAGACCGTGAAATCACAGTATTCGGCGACAGCGATTTTCAGATCGGCCAAGTCCGTGATGTGCTGATCGCAAAGTGCGCTAAGCGCGGCGTGGATGTCCGATTCCTTGACGCCGGGTCCATCGAGAAAATCGGTGGTGACAAGGTCAAGCAGCTGATTAAAGTACGCCACGGCATCGGTGGCGACGATGCTAAAAAAATCGTGCGCATCATCAAGGACAGCAAAATGAAGGTGCAGGCCGCGATTCAGGGCGATGTCGTGCGGGTGTCGGGCAACAAGCGCGACGACCTGCAGGAAGCGATTGCGTTACTGAAAAAAGAGGTGAGCGATCTGCCGCTCACCTTCGGTAATTTTCGGGACTAGGCGCTGGCCGACGGGTCTGACACGATGCGGGCCCAGGCTGAATGGTTGTGAATCGACTCGAAATTTTCGGCCTCGGCCACAAACCCCCTCACCCCGGGTAGCGCGCGCACTGCTTGGGCGACATCGCGCACCAGATCCTCCACAAACTTTGGATTGTCATAGGCACGCTCGGTCACGTATTTTTCATCGGGGCGTTTGAGCAGGCCCCACAGCTCGCACGAGGCTTGGGCCTCGACGGTGCGTATCAACCGCTCCACCGACATGTCCACGACCGGATCCACATCAACCGTCACTGTGACCTCTGATCGCTGATTGTGTGCGCCGTAATCAGAAATCTCTTTCGAGCAAGGGCACAGGCTTTTCACCGGAACAGACACGGTGCACGCGACCGTCATTGGGCCCTGAGCGTCTTGATGTGCCGCCCAGCGCACGCGATAGTCCATCAGGCTTTTCACCTGGCTCACGGGCGCCGACTTCAGCATAAAAAACGCATGCCCGATCTCGATCCGGCCCGAGTCGGCGGCCAGACGCGTGAGCATGTCGGCAAGCATCTCGCCCATCGCCTTAACAGACAGGGCCACTCCCCGCTGATGCATCGACTCCAGCAACTCCACGAATCGTGACATGTGGGTACCCTTCTGATCCGCAGGAAGGCCCACGCTCAGACTGAATTCACCCACCGAGGCCTCGACACTACCGTCGTCGCGAAGCACGCGAACGGGATAGCGCACACCGCGAACACCTACCTGTTCAATAGCCAGATTACGATCATCCCGACTGCCCTGCACATCAGGCATGGCGCGGGGCTGAGACAATGCGGACGATTCCGGGGCATTCATGAGGCAGCCTTCAATGCAAGCGGCAGACGGATCTTGCTGCGGACGAAGGCCTCGATGCCCTTGGCATCCAACCCCTCACGCGACAACAAGGCCTGATGATCACCATGATCAATGAAATGGTCCGGAAGGCCCAGATGCACAATCGGCACCATCGGGATACGCTCACCCAGGGCAACGAGTGCCTCAGCGCAGGCGGACCCCGCACCGCCCATGACCACATGCTCTTCCACCGTCACCAAAAGATCATGGGTCTTGGCAATGCGCTCAATCATCTCCAAATCAATGGGCTTCACAAACCGCATGTTGACCACTGTGGCATCGAGTGCCTCTGCAGCGGCCAATGCGGGTGTCACCATCGAGCCAAACGCCAAAATGGCCACGCGTGACGATGCCACAGGTGTCGTGATCTCTCGCACGAGTTCCGCACGGCCTACCGGCAACGTATCACTGACGCCATTGGCATCGGCCCCAGTACCCGCACCTCGCGGATACCGCACGGCCGAGGGGCCGGCGATCGTGAGGCTGGTGTTTAACATCTTGCGGCACTCGACCTCGTCTTTGGGGGCCATGATGACCATGTTCGGGATGCAACGCATAAACGCGTAGTCGTAGATGCCTGCATGGGTCGCACCGTCAGCGCCCACCAAACCGGCGCGATCGATAGCAAACACGACGGGCAGATTCTGCAGGGCGACGTCGTGGATGAGTTGATCGTAACCGCGCTGCAAAAACGTGGAATAGATGGCCACCACAGGCTTTTGGCCCTCGCAAGCAATGCCGGCGGCAAATGTCACCGCATGCTGTTCTGCGATACCGACATCGAAATAGCGCTCGGGAAAACGTTGTGCGAACTCTTGCATGCCCGACCCCTCGCACATGGCCGGCGTAACCGCCACGACTGTGGGATCTTTTTCTGCGACATCGCACAGCCAGCGGCCAAACACCTGCGAGTACGTTGGCTTGGACGACGCCTTGGACGTGATGCCCACCTCCGGATCGAATTTTCCTGGGCCGTGATAAAGAATCGGATCGGCCTCGGCCTGCCGGTAGCCCTGGCCTTTGCGCGTGATGACATGCAGAAAATGCGGTCCCTTGAGTTCACGAAGGTTTTGGAGCGTTGGAATCAAGGCATCAAGATCATGACCATCGATCGGGCCCACATAGTTAAAGCCGAGCTCTTCAAACATGGTGCTCGGCATAAGCATGCCCTTGGCATGGCCTTCGAATCGTTTTGCGAACTCGCGCACCGGCGGGATCGCACCCAAAACCTGTTTGCTGAGCTCGCGGGCTGACCGGTACAGCCGCCCCGAAAGCAGACGTGTCAAATAATTCGACAACGCGCCCACAGGCCGTGAGATCGACATGTCGTTGTCATTCAGAATCACCAACAAATCAAGCTCAGTGTCCAGGCCACCATTGTTAAGGGCCTCAAAGGCCATGCCGCCGGAGAGTGCGCCATCGCCAATCACGGCCACGTGCCGACGTCGGCTGGGGCCGACATGCTCACCCTTGATCTTCGAGGCGACCGCCATGCCCAAAACCGCAGAGATGGACGTTGACGAGTGGGCGGTTCCGAAGGCGTCGTACTCACTTTCGCAGCGCCGAGGAAAACCCGAAATGCCATTGAGCTGACGCAGCGTTGACATCTGCTCGCGACGGCCCGTCAAAATTTTATGGGGGTAACTCTGATGGCCCACATCCCAGACCAGCCGGTCATAGGGCAACTGGTAGACATGATGCAGAGCAATGGTCAGTTCCACCGTGCCCAGGTTGGACGACAAATGCCCACCGGTGGCCGATACGGAATTCAAAAGAAAATCCCGAAGCTCCTGGGCCAGCTGGTGCAGCTGGCGACGGTCCAACGCACGAACGTCGGACGGCATATTGACCGAAGCCAACAGCGTTTGCGATGAATCCATAGTCCCTGACATCTTGTAGTTTTCTGGTTGTAATTAATGCGACCGGACCACCAACGCCTGCGCCAAGTCGAGCAGCCGGTCGGCCCGGCTGCCCAATGGGGCCAATGCGCGTGTTGCCTGGTCGTGTAACCCTCTAGCGTAGTCCTGTGCGCCCGATAATCCAAGCAACGATACAAAGGTGGGTTTGTTCGCTGCCGCATCCTTGCCCGGCGTTTTGCCGAGCGTGGCGGCATCGGCACTCACATCCAGGACATCATCGGCCACCTGAAAGGCCAGTCCAATACGTTCGGCGTAGTGCTGCAAGGCCTGGATTTCCGCGGCAGAGGGCTCGCCACAGGCCGCGCCCATCATCACCGCCGCCCGAATCAAGGCCCCGGTTTTTAGCGCATGCATCGATTCGAGATCGGCCTGCGACATCGCCGTTCCAACAGCCGCAATGTCAACAGCCTGCCCCCCAGCCATGCCAAGTACACCCGTGGCCTGTGCCAGGTGGCGGGTTAAGACCACGACGCGCTCAGGGGGCGCCGGCAGATCGGCAAGCACTTCGAAGCCAAGGGTCTGCAAGGCGTCTCCGACCAGCAGGGCCTGTGCCTGGCCATACTTCACGTGCACTGTAGGCTGCCCCCGCCTCAGGGCGTCGTCGTCCATGCACGGCATATCGTCATGCACCAGCGAAAATGCATGAACACACTCCAAGGCAACCCCAACCGTCTCGCACCATGGGGCGGGTGCCCCAGTCGCTTCACCCGCAGCGAGGGCAAGCAGGGCCCGAAGGCGCTTGCCTCCGCCGAGCACGCCATAGCCCATCGCCTCATGCAAGACCGAGTCGCCCCAACCAGGCCTTGAGGGGGCGCGGCCTGACAAGGCCTGCTGCAAGGCCTGCTCGATACGCTGTCGACCGTCTGCGGCCCATTGCTGAAAATCCACGTATGCCTTTCGTCAAACGCCCCGAACCGGACCTAAGTTATTGATCGTTCACCTGGGCCACGAGGGCCGAACGCTCCACGGTCGTGGTGGCGCCGGCCTCGATGACATCAATGTCGGTTTGCACCTGATTAAGAATGGATTGGGCGTGACGCATCAGCCCCGCACCGCGCTGATAGGTGGCCAGTGCATCGGCAAGGGGCAGATCCCCGGTTTCAAGGCGCAGCACCAGCGCCTCTAACTCGGCCATGGACTGCTCGAACGTAAGGGTTTCAACGGGTTTTTCGCTCATCGCTGGATTTTAATTGAAACGAATCAAGACCTTAGCTGAAACCCCGGGGTATACTCCCCCTTCCTTTTTTTGGGGGTCATCTCTTCTTTCGGAGGGTCTTCATGTCGGATGTCGGGAGTTTTTCTCGGCTGGCGCCCAGCGCAGCACAATTACCGGTTCAGGCCTACTTTGACGAATCCATCTTGCGTCAGGAAGTGGCCGCCTGTTTTCAACAAGGCCCCGGGTATGTCGGCCATGAGGCCATGGTGCCCGAGGTCGGCCACTACGCCACACTCGCCCATGAGGACCACGGCCGTAGTCTGGTGCGCAATGCCAACGGCATTGAGCTGCTCTCCAACATCTGCCGCCACCGTCAAGCAGTGATGCTCGAGGGCCGAGGCCAGACCGAGTCCATCGTCTGCCCACTGCACCGCTGGACGTACAGACTCAATGGGGAGCTCATCGGCGCGCCCCATTTCGCCCAAGACCCTTGCCGACATCTCAAGTCGTTTCCGCTGACCCGATGGAACGGTCTGCTTTTCGAGGGCGCGCCACAGCTTGTTCGCGAACTCGATCGCACACCGTTCATGGAGCAGCTCGATTTCTCAGGCTACGTGTTTCACAGCGCACAGTCCCACGTCTGCAATTACAACTGGAAGAGCTTTATTGAGGTCTACATGGATGACTACCATGTGGTGCCCTTCCATCCGGGACTCGGCCACTTTGTTGATTGCTCAAATCTGCAGTGGCATTACGGTGAACACTACTCGGTGCAGTCCGTTGGTATTACGGATCTTCAACATCCCAGCACGCCCGTCTACAAACGTTGGCACGAACAGGTGCTGCGCATGCACCCCGAAGGGCTTCCACCGTATGGAGCCATCTGGATGACGATCTACCCCAACATCATGGTGGAGTGGTATCCCAAGGTATTGGTGGTGAGCACGCTGCACCCCACTGGGCCGCAGTCCACCACCAATTGGGTCGAGTTTTACTACCCCGAAGAGATTACGCTGTTTGAGCCCGAATTTGTGCAGGCCCACCAGGCGGCCTACAACGAGACCGTGGCCGAAGATGATGAGATCGCCGAGCGCATGGATCGGGGCCGTAGGGCCTTACTGCTGCGCGGCGACAACGAGACCGGTCCCTATCAGTCGCCCATGGAGGATGGCATGCTGCACTTCCATGAATATCTGCGTCGACAGGTGCGCTATTAATCCGATCATTTCGGTTCAGGAGTTGGTGGGGCTGCACGACGATGTGCTGATTGTCGATTGCCGGCACGACCTGATGAATCACGACGCCGGCGCGCAGGCCTATGCTGAGGGCCACCTTCCAGGCGCGGCGTTTTTACGTGTTGAAGACGATTTGAGCGGCCCTAAAAGCGGTCGCAATGGGCGTCATCCACTGCCCACGCCGCAGGCATTTGCTCAGACACTTGCTGCGTTAGGCGCCAACGAAAATACGCTGATCATCGGCTACGATGCCTCTGCGGGCATGTTTGCCTCACGACTCTGGTGGCTCTGCCGATGGATTGGTCATCTGAAATGCGGCGTACTCGATGGCGGATTCCAGGCATGGTGCGCTGCAGACGGTCCGTTGTCACAAGATCCTTTCCATACCAAACGCACCGGAAAAATCTCGGTGCGTCCATCGCTGGCGCCGCTGTGGACCCACGAACACGTCAGCGCGTGGCTTGAAAGCGGGAGCGATCCTGAAATCGCATTGATGATCGATGCCCGAGCGCCGGAGCGTTTTCGCGGTGATGTAGAGCCCTTGGATCCCGTTGCAGGACACATTCCGGGATCCATCAACCGGGCCTTTGCACACAATCTCGGCCCCGATGGCCGCTTCAAACCTGCATCCCAACTGCATCAAGAATTCTCCTCACTGCTCAACGACCGCGATCCTATGTGCGTCGTGCACAGCTGTGGCTCCGGTGTAACGGCCTGTCACAACCTGCTGGCCATGGAAATCGCCGGACTCCCTGGCAGTGCACTGTATGCAGGTTCGTGGAGTGAGTGGTGTGCCGATCCGTCACGGCCGGTCGCCAAGGGCGACTAAGAGGAATCAGGCAGCCGCGTTGCGGCCCAAGACGAAGGCACGCACATCGTTGGCAAAACCATCGAGCTCTGCCACGATCACGCGGTTACTACGGGTCAGGGCGTTGTAGGCTAACACCGCGGGAATCGCCACAAACAAACCAAATGCGGTCATGATCAGGGCCTCACCCACCGGGCCCGCCACCTGTTCAATCATGACCTGCCCGCTGCCAGAGATGCCCACCAAGGCCTGATAAATACTCCAAACCGTGCCAAACAGCCCCACAAAAGGCGCCGTTGCCCCGATCGATGCAAGTGTGACCAAGCCGGATTCAAGACCAACGCGGGCCTGATGCAACGCTCCACGCAGCGCACGTGTCACACGATCCTCGCGCAATGACTGAGCATCGAGACTCAGGCCTGAGGCCTGCTGCTCTACCTCGACGGCTGCCTGCGCAATCAATGACAGTGCGGGCTGCGCCTCACGCTGCTTGAGCGTGGCCAGGCCCGTGGTCAAATCCCGTGCCGACCAGAACGCTGCGGCACTCTGGGCTATCTGTCGGCGCAGACGCTGGGCAACGCGGCCCTTCGCAATGATGAGCGTCCACGACACGATCGACATGACCAATAGCGTGACGGCCGTAAACCAAATAACGGCATCGGCATTGGAAAGCATGTGGGCCAGGCCCAAGGATTGACTGTTCATGGTCGCGAATTATGCACGGTTCAGTCGATCACGGCGCACATCATTCATGCGGCGGGAGCATCGGGACAGGCCGATGGATGGGCCTGCTGAAACGCAGGCAAATCATTGCAGCGGTCGGTGATCTCGCGGACCCGAGGCATGCTCTCTAAGCTCACACCCATGCGCACAGCATTGGCGACCTGGGGCACAAGAAAGCAATCGGCCAATCCCGGTGAATCGCCATGGCAAAACGCTCCGGTCTGCTCTTCGGCCAGTCGGCGTTCGCATGCGGCCAACCCCGTATGAATCCAATGGGCATACCAGGTGTCTTTCTGCTCACGGCTCAACCCCAACGGACCCACCAGGTACTGCAAGACCCTTAAGTTGTTCAAAGGGTGAATGTCACACGCAATCATCTGCGCGAGCGCACGAACGCGGGCTCGGCCTGCGAGATCCTTCGGCAACAACGCGGGCTGGGGGTAGCGCTCGTCAAGGTATTCAAGAATCGCCATCGACTGCGTCACGCAGAGACCTTTGTCTTCCAGTAACGGCACCAGCCCCTCTGGATTCAATGCTTGATACTCGGGCTGCTGTTGGGCCTTCGCCCTTAAATCCACCGACACGTAGTCATACGCGAGATTCTTGAGGGCCAGCCCGATACGCACCCGGTACGAGGCCGAGGACGGGTAGTAGCTGTGGAGTCGAAGCATTGTGGCCGCGTCGGCACGTGGGGCGATCCGTCACGGCCGCTGCCGATGACGGCCTTCCACCCACTGCGCCTTAAACGATTCGGATGGAGAAGCTTCCCACCTTCACGGCCTGCGCGGTGAGCACATCACCAGTCTTCACCGGGCCTACGCCCGCCGGCGTTCCGGTGTAAATCAGATCACCGGGCTGAAGTTCCCAAGCCTTGGAGATATGCGAAATGACCTCGCTGGTATTCCAGATCATGTCGGAGATATCACCGGTCTGGCGCACCTCGCCGTTGACCTGCAGCTGAATGAGGCCCGAGCGAATTTCACCCGTGGTCTCCATGGGGAGCAACGGGCCCACCGGCGCACCGTGATCAAAGCCTTTTCCAATGCACCAGGGCTTGGCCTCTTTTTTCATCTGGGCCTGCAAATCGCGGCGGGTCATATCCAAACCGATGGCATAACCCCAGATGTGCTGCACGGCCTGCTCGGGGGCAATGTTTTTCCCGCCCTTGCCGATGGCCACCACCAGTTCGACCTCATGGTGAAGGTCACTGGTCAGTGTCGGGTAAGGCCAGTCGGCCGTGGCGCCGTCGGCCACCTGAAACAATGCATCGGCCGGTTTGAAAAAGAAAAACGGGGGCTCGCGTCCGCTCGATCCCATCTCTTTGGCGTGATCGGCATAGTTGCGTCCCACACAATACACACGGCGTACCGGGAAGCGTGCGGATGACCCGGCGATGGCGAGGGTGGGCTGCTGTACAACAGGCAATGCTTGCATGGTCAGTACTCCGAGGAATAGCCCACAGGCGCGGGCGGGGCAAAGTTTTCGAATTTTGTGTACTGGCCCAGGAACGTCAGACGCACCGTGCCGATCGGACCATTACGCTGCTTGGCGATGATGATCTCTGCCACACCCTTATCCGGCGTATCAGGGCGGTAGACCTCATCACGGTAAATAAAAATAATCACGTCGGCATCTTGTTCGATGGCACCGGATTCACGCAGATCACTCATCACCGGGCGTTTGTCGGTGCGCTGCTCCACGGTGCGGTTTAACTGCGAGAGCGCCAGAACAGGACAACCCAACTCTTTGGCCAGGCTCTTTAATGAGCGTGTGATCTCGGAGATCTCGGTGGTGCGATTCTCACCGCTGCTTGATGCACTCATCAGCTGGAGGTAATCCACCACGATCAGGCCAAGGCCGCCGTACTGACGTGAAAGTCGGCGTGCACGCGACCGAAGCTCAAGTGGATTGAGCGCCGGCGTTTCATCGATGTACAGCCGGGCCTGCTTCATTTTGGCCATCGCCTGCGTGAGCCGCGTCCAGTCGTCCTCCGTGAGTCGTCCAGTGCGCACCTTCTGCGCATCCAGCCGCCCCACCGAGCACAACACCCGCATGGCCAGCTGCTCCGCGCCCATCTCCATACTGAAGACCGCGACAGGGGCCTGCTCCACGATGGCCACATGCTCGGCAATATTCAATGCCAACGAGGTCTTGCCCATGCTGGGGCGGCCAGCCACGATCAACAAATCGCCGGGCTGCATGCCCGCCGTTTTTTCATCCAGGTCGTGATAGCCCGAAGGCACACCGGTCACATCGGACGCGTTCGGGCTCTGATAGAGGTCATCGATCTTGTCGACCACCCGTGCCAGCACATCATGAAAATCCTGAAAGCCCCCCGAGGATCGTGAGCCGGCTTCCCCAATCTGAAAGATCTGACTCTCGGCCTCATCCAGAATCTGACGGGTCTCTTTGCCCGCAGGATTTAACGCCTGCGTCGCAATCTGATCACTGACCGAGACAAGATGGCGAAGAATCGCGCGATCACGCACGATTTCCGCATAACGTCGGATGTTGGCAGCAGACGGTGTCTCGTGGGCCAGCGTATTCAGGTACGCCACGCCCCCAACCTCTTCGGCGCGGCCAAGACTCTGCAGGGCCTCGAACACCGTCACGACATCGGCCGGGCGGCCGTTGTCGATCAGCTTGGCAATACTCTCAAAAATAATTCGGTGATCGGCCCGGTAAAAATCTGCTGCGCGCACCAGATCGCCAATGCGATCCCAGGCCGAGTTATCGAGCAGCAGGCCTCCGAGCACGGAGGCCTCCGCCTCAAGCGAATGGGGTGGAACCCGCAGCGCCAGTGCCTGGGATTCCATGCGGGATTCGCCCACCGTTCGCCTTACTGTGTCGCGCTAACTTAGGCAGCCTCGCCGATCACACGGACGGTAATGTCGGCCACCACATCGGTATGGGGTGCCACCTGCACGGGATGATCGCCAACCGTCTTCAAGGGGCCATTGGGCAGGCGCACGCAGGCCTTGGCCACGTCGATGCCTTTTTTCTTCAGGCCTTCTGCGATGTCGAAGTTGGTGACCGAACCGAACAAACGTCCGTCAACGCCGGCTTTCTGAGTGATCTCCAGCACCAGACCCGCCATCTTGCTGCCCAATGCCTGCGCAGCCGCGAACTTCTCGGCCTGCACTTTTTCCAATTCGGCGCGGCGCACCTGAAACTCGGCCAGCGCAGCGTCAGTCGCCCGACGGGCCATGCCCTGCGGGATCAGAAAGTTGCGCGCGAAACCATCCTTGACGCGGACCACATCGCCAAGCTGGCCCAGATTTACCACTTTTTCAAGAAGAATAACTTGCATGTTCAATCCTTAATTCTGTGCGTTGCGATTAGTGGTTGTCGGTAAAGGCGATCAACGCGAGGAAACGCGCGCGCTTGATGGCCGTAGTGAGTTGGCGTTGATACTTCGCGCTTGTTCCAGTGATGCGTGCCGGAATGATTTTTCCGGTCTCGGTCACAAAGTCGCGGAGCGTATCGATATCCTTGTAATCGATCTGCTGAACACCTTCTGCAGTAAAACGGCAGACGCGCTTGCGCTTGAACAACGCCGACTGGGCTGGGCGACGCATCCGCTTGTTTTTGTCCATTTTTTTGTTGTAAGCCATGTTTGTTACTCCAGTTCGAAATCAGTGATATGAAAAAGTAGCTGCCTGCTGTGCAATCGGGTAGGAGCCAGGAATCCGGTAAGCCGAAGGCGTGATCCGAGGGCGATGTTCTGAAGCCGCTCGGCGGTTTCGCCCACTGCCTTCACGCGGGTCTCAAAATTCAGTCGCCTCACCGAGGCTGCCTCCGACACGTCGGAGTCGTGCTGAATTTGACACTCAAGAACCGGGGTTCCTGCCGGGGTATACCGCTTCACGCTTTTTTCGATCAGCGTGGCCGACAGATCAAACCGGTTCACCGCTGCGCGCCAGACGCCGTGCGTCCGTTACGCCGCTGCCGGCAGTTCAGATGCGGCCTTGCGGGCCTCCTCACGCTGAATGATCTTGATCATGGGCGACGGACCCGTCTCTGCCTTTTTCATGGCAACCACCAGGTGACGCAGCACGGCGTCATTGAAGCGGAAGGCATGATCCAGTTCATCCATCTCGGCCTGACCGCACTCGATGTTCATGAGCACGTAGTGGGCTTTGGCAACTTTTTCGATGGGATAGGCCAGCTGACGGCGGCCCCAGTCTTCGGTGCGGTGAATTTTCCCGCCCTTGGACGTAACGATGCTGCTGTAACGCTCGACCATGGCGGGCACCTGCTCGCTCTGATCAGGATGAACAATAAAAACGATCTCGTAATGACGCACGATTTCTCCTTCTGGTTAAAGCCACCGCCTGAGTAAGGCCAGCACCTGCTGGCAAAGACCCTCTTTCTCAGGTCCAAGGCGTGTGGCAAGGGAGGCGAAAGGATAACAGAAACAAGGACTTAGGGGAAGCCTCCACCCATCAGGCGGCCTGCCCGCCCCCACCATTGGCAAGGGGGCGCAGGGGCCAATGCGGAAGGCGCCTACGCCACCGGGGTGAGCAGTGGCAGCCCTTTGGCGTGGGCCATCAGGTTGTCGGCGGCCAACTGGACCATCGCGCCCCGAGTGGCCTTGGAGGAACTCGCAATATGCGGTGTGATCACCACATTGTCGAAATCGAGAAAGCGCCGATCGAACATAGGCTCATTCTCAAACACATCCAAACCCGCGGCCGCAATGCGTTTCTCGCGTAAGGCTGCAATCAGTGCCTGGTCATCCACCACCCCACCGCGGGCAATGTTGATGAGTGTGGCCGACGGCTTCATGAGGGCCAACTCTGCCGCACCGATCAAATGATGGGTGGCAGGGCTGTACGGCACCACGAGCATCACGAAGTCTGACTCGCGCAACAAAACATCACGCTCTACCCACGTCGCGCCGTATTCCTCGCTGGCCCGATTTCTGTTGTGATAAAGCACGCGCATATCAAAGCCCGACGCGCGCTTGGCAATCGCACCGCCAATGCGGCCCATGCCAATCACACCCAGGGTGGCGCGGTGCAGATCCCGGCCCGAAAACTGATCGAAGGCCCAGCCACCCCAGTGGCCTGCGCGGGCGTACCGCTCAGATTCCGAAATACGCCGGGCGGTGGCCATCATGAGCGCAAAGCCAAAGTCCGCTGTCGTCTCGGTCAAAACATCGGGGGTATTGGTCACCCGAATGCCGCGGGCTTTGCAGGCGGCAATGTCGATATTATTAAAACCAACAGCCCCGGTGGCGATCACACGCACCCGTTGAGCCGCTGCAATCACCGAGGCATCCATCTTGTCGGCCACGGTACAAAAGATGTAATCCGCATTCGCCACATGGGCCTGCATCTGCTCGATGCTCCAGGGCGTGTCGGTGTGCTGATTCTCGACAACCACATCGAATACCTCGCGAAGCGCCTGCAGCGTGGTGTCATAGATGCGTCGTGTGATCACAAGTGTGGGCTTGGCCATTACATACGCTCCACCAAAATCAGATGCACCCGGTAGGGGCCATGGGCGCCCAACACAATCGTCTGCTCGATGTCACCCGTGCGCGACGGGCCTGAAATGAAATTCAGTGCGCGTGGCGGTTCGCCGCGCTCATGGCGCAACAGCGCAAACACATCTTCCATATGCCGCACGATACGTAAGCAGGGCACCACGGCAATGTGCGTCTCGGGCAGCAATGCCATCGATGCCGGTGTATCGGGCCCGGAGAGCAATGCCAGTGTTCCGGTCTCGGCGATCGCCGCAAAGCATCCGGTCACGCCGACCAGATCGGGGGCGGGCTCATCACGTACCGGGGCCCGGGCCTCGACCTCCAGGCCCACCGACGCCCAATCCAGGGTGGCGAAGCTTTTCCAGGCAATCGCCCGACGCCCGAGCCCGCGGTCTTTGAGGTATCGGGCCACGGCCGAAGGGACATCGGCCAGCGACGACACCCGGTCGACTGTCGATTGCAGGCGCTCGGACTGCTCTACAAATCGGCCCAGAAGGTCGTCCCCGACATCAGGCTGCGGGCCCGCCACCTTTTGGGAAACGTAGTTATAGTTCAGTTCCTCTTCGCGGGCCTTGGCCTGCTCCGGCCGGCCCTGTGCGGCGCGAACGCGCGACAAAATGCGCTCACGGGCCGCAGCGGTATCCAGACCTTCTATCGTGGGTTTTTCACTCATCGGATTCAGGGGCGCTTGATAAAAAGCAAGGGCTTCCCCTTGGTTAAGTTCGCTAGAATGGCAAAGTGTACTGTGATGTGCAGTGCGCCACGAGCAGAAATTACCCCAATCACCTCAAATCGCCATGACCCACGTCGTCACCGAATCCTGTATCAAGTGCCGTTACACCGACTGCGTCGATGTCTGCCCCGTCGACTGTTTCCGCAAGGGCCCCAATTTTCTGGTGATTGACCCCGATGAGTGCATCGACTGCGCCGTCTGCATCCCCGAGTGCCCGGTCAATGCCATTTATGCCGAAGAAGACGTGCCGGACGACCAAAAAGATTTCATTGAAATCAACGCTGAACTCTCCCGGAACTGGCCCACCATCACTCGCATGGAGCCCCATTTTGAAGACGCCGACACGTGGGCCGACGTGAAGGACAAGCGCGGGCTGCTTGAGCGGTGACCAGCACCGCGGATCAGAAATTTACCCGCGAGTCGATCACCTGGATCCATCCCTGGACGCCACACCTTTTCTCATTTAAAACCACGCGACCGCGTGGTTTTCGCTTTACCGCGGGCCAATTTGCCCGGCTTGGCGTTGAAAAACCCGATGGCTCCGTGGCGTGGCGGGCCTACTCGATGGTGTCAGGCCCCTACGACGAGGGCCTTGAGTTTTACTCGATCGTGGTCCCGAACGGTGAATTCACTACTGAGCTATCACGGCTCGCCGTCGGGGATAGCCTTCTGATCGACAAGCAAAACCATGGTTTTCTCACCCTGTCGCGTTTTATCGGCGGCAAAGACCTCTGGCTGCTCTCCACCGGCACTGGGCTCGCACCGTTTCTCTCCATCTTGGCCGACCCGGAGACCTGGGAGCACTTCGAAAAAATAATCTTGGTCCACAGTGTTCGCGAACAAGCCGAACTTGCCTATCGCGATCATGTTCAGGCGTTCCATCATCACGATGTGTTCCGAGACGTTGCCCACAAACTCACCTACATTCCCGTGATTACACGCGAGGACGTGCCAGGCACGTTGGGCATGCGGCTGACCGAGCTGATCACCAACGGACAGCTGGAGGCTGCTGCCAACTGCGCACTTGACCTAGACAACTCTCGGATCATGCTGTGCGGAAACCCACAGATGGTCGACGATACCCGAGCCGTCTTAAAGGCCCGTGGGTTTCGCACGAGCCGCCAGTCCTCACCCGGGCAAATTGCAGTTGAAAACTATTGGTAACATTCGCAGGCGACCCCGGAGGCAGCCTAATTGCTCTACCAATTCCACGAATTTCAGCGATCGATTCTGCAGCCCATTAGCCGGCTCGCCAATGCCGGCTCCGAGCTCTACACGAATCCGTACAGCCCCCTGTCGTACATGCCGTTTTCAAAGAGGCTCGCGGCCACCTTTGATCTTGTGCACCGACTTGGCAAGGATTATCAAAAACCCGCGTTCGGTATCACGCATATCATGGTCGACGGAGTGGACGTGCCGATTGTGGAAGATGTCGTGCTGGAAAAACCGTTTTGTAAACTGATTCACTTCAAGCGCGGGCTGCCGGCTGGCCTTCCAGCAGTAGACCGCCCAAAAATTCTGCTGGTAGCTCCCCTCTCGGGCCATCACGCCACACTGCTGCGCGACACCGTGCGCACTCTACTGCTTGAGCACGAGGTCTTCATCACCGACTGGATTGACGCGCGCATGGTTCCCCTGAACCTTGGGCCGTTTCACCTCGACGACTACGTGGACTACGTCAAAGAGTTCATTGCGGTGCTCAGCCCAGATCTCAACGTGATGTCGGTCTGCCAGCCGACCGTGCCCGTGCTTGCAGCCGTGTCGCTCATGGCCAGCGAGGGCCACCCAGCGGTGCCACGCACCATCATCATGATGGGCGGCCCGATCGATACCCGAAAAAGTCCGACTTCTGTCAACGATCTGGCCACACAAAAATCATATGACTGGTTTGAAAACCACGTGATTTACACGGTGCCTTCAAAGTACCCTGGCTACCTGCGCAAGGTCTACCCCGGATTTTTACAACACGCGGGTTTTGTGGCGATGAATCCCAACCGCCACATCACCTCGCACTACGACTACTACCTTCAGCTGATCAAGGGTGATGGCGAGAGTGCGGACAGTCACCGTGCTTTTTACGACGAATACAACGCAGTACTCGACCTGGCCGCAGAGTTTTACTTGGACACCATTCGTGTGGTCTTCCAGGAGCATGCGTTGCCCCGCGGCACCTGGACCGTGCGCGGCAAACCCGTCCGGCCACAAGACATCACCCAGACCGCACTGCTCACCGTCGAGGGCGAACTCGACGATATCTCCGGCCCCGGCCAAACACAGGCTGCGCACAGCCTGTGCACCGGCATCCCTGCCCATCGTCAAGAAGACATGGTGGTGCCCAAGGCTGGCCACTATGGGATCTTCAGTGGACGACGCTGGCGTGAACAGGTTGCCCCCAAAATCACCGAATTTATCCGACGTCATTAACGCGGTCTTGCCGCAGACGCAATGCACACGGTGTGGATACCCATCGTGCCAGCGTTATGCACAGGCCATCGCACAGGGTGAAGCCCGGATCAATCAGTGCCCGCCCGGCGGCGACGCCGGCATCCGACGTCTTGTCGACATCACGGGCCAGCCGTATGCGCCACTTAACCCCACACACGGCATTGAGAGGCCCCGGCAGCGGGCATTGATTGACGAATCACGCTGCATTGGCTGCACCGTCTGCATCAAAGCATGCCCCGTGGATGCCATCGTTGGAGGATTCAAAGCAATGCATACGGTGCTGCTCGACCGCTGCACGGGCTGCGAACTCTGCATTGCACCCTGCCCTGTGGATTGCATCGTGATGGCCGATTGCATTGGACCGGTCGAATGGACCGAGGCCCACGCGCTGCGGGCACGTGAGCAATTCGAGGCCCGTGAGCGTCGTCTCCAGCGGGAGGCCGCGGCGTCGCCGACAGAGACTCCCGCACCCGGACAGCTGGCGATGGTGTTGGCGCGGGCGAAACAACGTGCAGCATCCCGCAGCACATGAACGCCGAGAAACGACAGGCCATTTTCGAGCGGCTGGCCGCAGGCAATCCGCATCCAACCACTGAGCTGGAATTTAAAACGCCCTTTGAATTGCTGGCTGCAGTGCTCTTGTCGGCCCAGGCGACCGATGTATCGGTCAATGCGGCAACCCGACGCCTCTTTCCAAAAGCCAATACGCCAGAGGCGATCCTTGCATTGGGCGCGGAGGGGCTCGAACCATTTATTCGCACGATCGGCCTGTACCGAACCAAAGCGCGACACCTGATCCAGACCTGCGACATTCTTGTACGTGAACATGGCGGCCAGGTGCCGGAGAGTCGCGAGGCGTTGGAACGGCTTCCCGGCGTAGGCCGCAAAACAGCGAACGTGGTGCTTAACACGGCCTTCGGCTGGGAGACCATCGCGGTGGACACCCATATTTTTCGCGTAGCCAACCGCACACGCATCGGCACCGGGAAAACCGTGTTGGAGGTCGAACAGCGGCTGCTAAGGCACGTGCCGCAGCCCTTCAGGCGCCATGCTCATCACTGGCTGATTCTGCATGGACGTTATGTGTGCAAGGCACGGCGACCGGAGTGCTGGCGCTGCGTCATCCACGACCTGTGCGAGTTCCGTCCGAAGTCGTTACCGCCTGAGTAAAAAACGCCAGAAGATCGGCTGCCGCCGGAGACATCCGCTTGGAATCCCCGTGGCAAATTGACAGCGCACGCTGCGTGTCCACGCCCTGAATCGGTAGCGTGCGAAACCCCAACAAACGGCTGAAACGCTGGGCGACCCGCTTAGGCAGCACCGTGATACCAAGGCCTGCAGCGACGAGTTGCGAGATCGCATCAAAGCCTTTCACCTGGACACGAATGCGTGGCGCAACGCCTACGCCTCGCGCCATGTTCACCAGCCACTCCTGAATAGAGCCGCCCTCTTGAAGCAGAATCAGATCTTCGGAGAGCAACTCCTCCAGCGTGATCGCCCGGGCCTTGGACCAACGTGCATCGCTGGGCACCATCACCACCAGGGTGTCATGGTGGTACGGCAAGACCTGCAGATCACTGCGCATCACCTCTCCCGCAAACACACCGATGTCAGCATCCCCATCCGAAACGAGTTGCTGGATGTCACGACTCGTGTGCTCCGACAAATCAATCCGCACACGTGGATGCCGCTTCAGAAATGCCGTCAAATCTGCAGGCAACACCGTAGCGATCGAGCTCGCGTTGGCCACAATCCGCACGTGGCCCGTGATGCCCGCCGCAAAGTCACTGACCTCAAATTCCATCTGGGCCAGTTCGCGTTCGATGGAGCGCGCATGGTGCAATACTGCGCTGCCGGCCTCGGTGAACCTTACCCCACGCGCATGACGCACCAGCAAGGCCACGCCCATCCGTTCTTCGAGATCACGAATGCGGGTGCTCGCGGCGCCGAGGGCGAGGTGCAGGCTCTCGGCCGCCTTGGTGATCGATCCGCTCTGGGCAATCGCAAGCAGCAATTTCAACGAGATGAAATCGACCCGCTGCGGATTGAGCGGCTTATCGCTGCGCACGACGGTTCACCGCCTCGACATAGGCCGCCCCGTCGACGGGGGCTGAATCGCGCTGGGCCCGCCACAGCACCTCGCCAAGACACTCCATCACCGCATGCATAGCCTCATGCCGGCTGTCGAGCCGCTGGGCCAGACGATCAAAGGCCCCACGGATTCCCGGGGGCTGGTCAATCGAGAGCTGCTCCTCAATCGACAGATGCATCGAAAGATGCAAAAACGGATTCGTGCGGCCCTGATCAACGCCGTAATCGGCCGTTACCGCCTTCTCGATGTCGTCCAGGTCGTCGTGGTACTCCGGATGCTGCACGATCCAATCCACGGCGAGCCCCTCGATCGGCTCCAGGGGGGCCTGGGCCCGGTGCTTCGCCCAGGCGGTGCAAAAAAATCGCCGGACATCGTCTTTGCTCGGGGTAAACATGCGAGGACTCTACCCAAAGCCGCGAGCCTTCGCAAATCACGAAGGCTCGACGCAAAAAAACGCATTCTCAGGCCCGTGCGGCAGGGGTATCGTTGGCCTCATTACACGTTGTTCCGCCGTTCAGGGCCAACCGGTTTTGGATGGGCACTCAATCAGGGAGAGAACCATGTCGCAGCCGAATGCATCGGCCGGGCGTCGCTTTCGTGACGCCCTGGCCTCAGAAAAACCACTACAGATCATCGGCGCGATCAATGCCAACCACGCATTGTTGGCCAAGCGGGCAGGCTTTAAAGCCATCTACCTCTCCGGCGGCGGCGTGGCCGCCGGATCCCTCGGGCTTCCTGACCTGGGCATCTCCGGCCTGGACGATGTGTTGACCGATGTCCGACGCATCACCGATGTCTGCGACACCCCCCTTCTGGTCGATGTCGACACCGGTTTTGGGTCCTCGGCATTCAATATCGCCCGCACCACAAAGTCGATGATCAAGTTCGGTGCCGCCGCCATGCACATCGAAGATCAGGTGGGCGCCAAGCGCTGTGGCCACCGACCCGGCAAGGCGATTGTGACCCAAGATGAAATGGTGGACCGCGTTCGCGCCGCCGTCGATGCAAAAACAGACGCCGACTTCGTGATCGTGGCCCGCACCGATGCACTCGCTGTCGAAGGCCTGCAGTCTGCGATTGATCGGGCGTGTGCCTGCGTTGAGGCCGGCGCGGATGCCATCTTCCCCGAAGCCATGACCGAGCTTTCGATGTACAAAGACTTTGCCAAGGCCGTGAAGGTTCCGGTGCTGGCCAACATTACCGAATTCGGCTCCACACCGCTTTACACCGTGGATGAACTGCGTAGCGCCGATGTCGCCATGGTGCTTTATCCGCTGTCGGCCTTCCGGGCCATGAACAAGGCCGCGCAAGCCGTTTATGAAGCGGTACGCCGAGACGGCACGCAGAAAAATGTCGTGGACCTCATGCAGACACGGCAAGAACTCTACGACGCCATCGGTTACTGGGATTTCGAGAACAAACTCGATGCCCTGTTTCAGAAAAAATAACCCACGACATCGGCACACCCGAGTCGCTTCATTTCTTAGTACGTTGATCCCTCACGAGGCCTGTTCATGAGCAAAGATGCACCCCTTGCCACACCCAAACCCAAAAAATCGGTGGCCCTCTCGGGCGTGACCGCAGGTAACACTGCGTTATGCACCGTCGGCCGCACAGGTAACGATCTGGCCTACCGTGGCTACGACATTCTTGACCTTGCCGACGTCTGCGAATTCGAGGAGATCGCCTATCTGTTGGTTCATGGCAAGCTGCCCAACCGCGCCGAATTGGCCGGGTACAAAAAGAAATTGAAATCACTGCGCGGCATTCCGGCCAACGTGCTTCAGGTGCTGGAATCCATGCCGGCGTCAAGCCATCCAATGGATGTGATGCGCACCGGCGTCTCGGCGCTGGGATGCGTACTGCCCGAAAAAGACGACCATGGTGCACCCGGTGCACGTGACATTGCCGACCGGCTGATGGCCTCGCTAGGTTCCATGCTGCTCTATTGGTACCACTACAGCCACAACGGCAAGATGATCGATGTCGAGACCGATGATGACTCCATCGGCGGACACTTCCTGCACCTGCTGCACGGCAAGCCAGCGCCCAAGGAGTGGGTACAGGCCATGCACACATCTCTGATTCTGTATGCGGAACACGAATTCAATGCGTCAACATTTACGGCGCGTGTGATTGCTGGCACCGGCAGCGATTTTCACTCTTGCATCGCCGGCGCGATCGGCGCGCTGCGCGGCCCCAAGCACGGCGGCGCAAACGAGGTCGCCTTCGAGGTGCAAAAACGCTACAACACACCCGACGAGGCCGAGGCCGATATCCGTCGCCGCGTCGAGAACAAAGAAGTCGTGATCGGTTTTGGCCACCCCGTGTACACGATTGCCGACCCGCGCAACAAATGCATCAAAGAGGTCGCCCGAAAGCTGTCACAGATGGCCAACGACATGAAGATGTTCAATATTGCAGAGCGGCTTGAGTCAGTCATGTGGGACGCCAAAAAGATGTTCCCGAATCTGGACTGGTTCTCGGCCGTGAGTTACCACATGATGGGTGTACCCACCGCGATGTTCACACCGCTCTTTGTTATCTCGCGCACATCGGGCTGGAGTGCCCATGTGATTGAACAACGCGAAGACGGCAAGATCATTCGTCCAAGCGCCAATTACACCGGACCCGAAGATCAGAAATTCGTGCCCATCGACAAACGTAAATAACCATCACATCGTCCGCCTGCATGACCACGGCAGGCGGCTCGGAGGAACCCCTGCTGTGAACACTGCCTATCGCAAGCCCCTTCCCGGTACCAAGGTTGACTACTTCGACGCCCGACAGGCCGTCGAAGACATTGCACCGGGCGCCTATGATGAACTGCCCTACACCTCGAAGGTGCTGGCCGAAAACCTGGTGCGTCGATGTGATCCGTCCGCCCTCACCGACTCGCTGAAGCAGCTCATCGAGCGTAAGCGAGAACTCGACTTTCCGTGGTTTCCCGCGCGCGTGGTCTGCCACGACATTCTTGGCCAGACGGCACTCGTAGACCTGGCTGGCCTGCGCGACGCAATCGCCGAAAAAGGCGGCGATCCGGCACTGGTGAATCCGGTGGTGCCCACACAGCTGGTGGTGGACCACTCCCTGGCCGTGGAGTGTGGCGGGTTTGACCCCCAAGCTTTTGAAAAAAACCGCGCCATCGAAGAGCGACGCAATGAAGATCGATTCCACTTCATCGAGTGGACCCGCAAGGCGTTTCGTAATGTCGATGTCATACCTCCGGGTAACGGCATCCTGCATCAGATCAATTTAGAGCGTATGTCGCCGGTGATTCAGGTCGACAACAACGTGGCCTATCCCGATACGCTGGTGGGCACCGATAGCCATACGCCCATGGTCGACGCTCTAGGCGTCATTGCGATCGGCGTCGGCGGTCTCGAGGCAGAGACCGTCATGCTGGGTCGTGCATCATGGATGCGCCTGCCTGACATCGTGGGTGTTGAGCTGACCGGCAGACCGAAGGCAGGTATCACGGCCACCGATGTGGTGCTGGCACTCACCGAGTTTTTACGCAAAGAGCGTGTTGTCTCGGCTTACCTGGAGTTTTTCGGCGAGGGTGCCGCAGCATTGACGCTGGGCGATCGGGCCACCATTTCAAATATGGCCCCCGAATTCGGTGCAACCGCCGCGATGTTCTCGATTGATGAACAAACCATTAAATACCTGCGCCTGACCGGCCGCGACGAATCGCTCGTGAAGCTGGTCGAGACCTATGCCAAACAGACAGGCTTGTGGTCCGACGGCATGAAAGGCGCACGCTACGAACGCGTGCTGCACTTTGATCTGTCGACAGTAGTGCGCAATCTTGCAGGCCCCTCGAATCCGCATAAACGCCTTCCGACCTCGGCACTCGCTGAGCGCGGAATCGCTGCGCACTACACGGAGACGCCGGGAGAGATGCCCGATGGCGCCGTGATCATCGCGGCAATCACAAGCTGCACCAACACCAATAACCCGCGCAACATGATTGCTGCCGGTCTACTGGCACGCAATGCCAATCGTGCCGGCCTCACCCGCAAGCCCTGGGTCAAAAGCTCCACGGCGCCCGGATCCAAGGCGGTCGCGTTGTACCTGGAAGAGGCTGGCCTGCTCAAGGAGCTTGAGGCACTGGGATTTGGCATCGTGGCGTTTGCCTGCACGACGTGCAACGGTATGAGCGGTGCGCTTGATCCCAAGATTCAGCAAGAGATCATTGATCGTGATCTCTACGCCACCGCAGTGCTCTCGGGCAACCGTAATTTTGATGGACGCATCCACCCGTATGCGAAGCAGGCGTTTCTTGCCTCGCCCCCACTGGTGGTGGCCTACGCGATTGCGGGATCCATCCGTTTTGATATTGAAAAAGATGTACTTGGCAACGACCGGAACGGCAACCCGATTCGACTTGCCGACCTCTGGCCTTCGGATGAAGAGATCGATGCGGTGGTGGCCAAAAGCGTCAAACCCGAACAGTTCCGCAGAGTCTACGATCCGATGTTTACAGCACGGGCTGATTCCGGCGAAAAGGTCAGCCCGCTCTACCCATGGCGGCCCAAGAGCACCTACATCCGACGCCCACCCTACTGGGAGGGTGCACTGGCCGGTGCGCGCACCCTCAAAGCCATGCGGCCGTTGGCGGTGCTACCCGACAACATCACCACCGATCACCTCTCCCCCTCAAATGCGATTCTGCTGGACAGTGCGGCCGGTGAGTACTTGGCCAAAATGGGGCTGCCCGAGGAAGACTTCAACTCCTATGCCACCCATCGGGGTGACCACCTCACCGCGCAGCGCGCGACATTCGCAAACCCGAAACTCATCAACGAGATGGTGGTGGTGGATGGCCAAGTCAAGCAAGGATCACTGGCGCGGGTCGAGCCCGAAGGGAAAATCATGCGCATGTGGGAGGCCATCGAGACCTACATGAACCGCAAGCAGCCGCTGATCATCATTGCGGGCGCGGATTACGGCCAAGGTTCGTCGCGCGACTGGGCCGCCAAGGGTGTGCGGCTCGCAGGTGTCGAGGCAATTGTGGCCGAAGGATTTGAGCGTATTCACCGCACTAACCTCGTCGGTATGGGCGTCTTGCCTCTAGAATTCGAGCCGGGCACCACGCGTAAGACCCTGGGCATTGACGGCACCGAGACGTTCGATGTGATCGGAACGCGTACCCCACGTGCCACGCTCACCCTGGTGATTCACCGACGCAATGGCGAGAGCATTCAGGTGCCAGTGCGCTGCCGTTTGGACACCGCAGAAGAGGTCTCGATCTACGAGGCCGGTGGAGTGCTGCAACGGTTCGCACAAGACTTTCTGGAATCCAAGCGAGCCGCATAGATCCACGCCACCATGACCCACCCCGCACAACTCAAAATTCCGGCCACGTACATGCGTGGCGGCACCAGCAAAGGTGTCTTCTTTCGGCTTGATGAACTTCCGGCCGCTGCGCAACAGCCCGGGGCCTTTCGGGATGCGTTGCTGATGCGCGTGATCGGAAGCCCCGACCCGTATGGCAAACAGATCGATGGTCTGGGTAACGGCTCGTCGAGCACCAGCAAAGCCGTCATCTTGTCAAAGAGCGCACGTCCTGACCACGACGTTGATTATTTGTTTGGCCAGGTGGCCATCGACAAACCCTTTGTGGATTGGAGTGGCAACTGCGGAAATCTTTCCGCCGCAGTCGGACCGTTTGCCATTCGCAATGGATTTATCGACGCCTCCCGTATTCCTACCAACGGCACGGTGACCGTACGCATCTGGCAGGTCAATATCGGCAAGACCATCATTGCCCACGTGCCGATCACCCATGGCGAGGTGCAGGAAACCGGTGACTTTGAACTCGACGGCGTCACCTTCCCTGCCGCGGAAATTCAAGTTGAATTTCTGGATCCGGCGGCCGAGGAGGACGGCGACGGAGGTGGCGCCATGTTTCCCACAGGACACCTGGTCGATACGCTGGATGTGCCCGGGGTCGGGGCACTGCAGGCCACGATGATCAATGCCGGCATTCCGACCATCTTCGTGAATGCCGATGCGATCGGCTACACCGGCTGCGAGCTGCAAGACCACATCAATAACGACGCCAAAGCCCTCGCGATGTTTGAGACCATTCGGGCCCACGGCGCGTTGCGCATGGGACTGATCAAGGACCTCTCCGAGGCCGCCGCCCGTCAGCACACACCCAAGATTGCGTTTGTGGCACCGGCCAAAACCTATACCGCATCCAGCGGGAAGACCGTGGCGGCAGCTGATATCGATCTGGTGGTACGGGCATTGTCCATGGGCAAACTGCACCACGCCATGATGGGCACGGCCTCGGTGGCCATTGGCACCGCTGCAGCGATCCCCGGCACGCTGGTCAACCTCGCCGCAGGAGGCGGCGAACGTGAATCGGTACGCTTTGGTCACCCGTCTGGCACGCTTCGCGTCGGCGCGCAGGCCAGCTGCGTGAATGGGCAGTGGACTGTGACAAAAGCCATCATGAGCCGAAGCGCACGCATCATCATGCACGGCTGGGTCCACGTGCCCGCCGCAGCCTTACCCAATTAAAAAAACAGTGGAGGAGACCACCATGACCAGCACCGTTGCCGCATTTCACCAGCGCTCCATACAAGACAAAGAGGGCTTCTGGGCAGAGCAGGCTACATCGATCGAGTGGTTTACCCCACCCGAAAAGATTCTCGATTTTTCAAATCCGCCATTCGCCAAGTGGTACGTCGGCGGTAAAACAAACCTCTGTCACAACGCCATTGATCGGCATCTTGGCCAGCGGGGCAATCAGAAGGCCCTGGTCTACATCTCGACGGAGACCAAGCAAGAGAAAATTTACACCTACAACGAGCTGCATACCGAAGTGCAGGCGATGGCCGCCATTCTGAAATCACTCGGCGTAAAACGCGGTGACCGCGTGCTGGTCTACATGCCCATGATTGCAGAAGCCATTTTCGCCATGCTCGCCTGTGCCCGTATCGGCGCGATTCACTCCGTGGTCTTTGGGGGGTTTGCTGCCCCGTCGTTGGCCGCGCGTATTGATGACGCCACACCGGTGGTCATGATTTCCGCCGATGCCGGTATGCGCAACGGCAAAGAAGTGCCCTACAAACACCTGGTCGATGAGGCCTGCCGGCTGGCCCAGAAACCCCCTGCAAAAGTACTGCTCGTGAACCGTGGTCTGGCCAGCATGACCAAGGTCGAAGGCCGCGATGTCGACTATGCAGAGCTGCGTCAGAAGAACCTTGGCTCTGCAGTGCCTTGCGAGCCGATGTTGGCCACAGATCCGTCGTACATCCTCTATACCTCGGGCACCACCGGCAAACCCAAAGGCGTTCAACGCGACACGGGTGGGTACGCCGTTGCACTGGCCGCATCCATGAAACACATTTTCGATTGCAAGCCCGGAGAGGTCTTTTTCTGCACCTCCGATATCGGATGGGTTGTGGGCCACTCTTACATTGTGTATGCACCGCTGATCAATGGGTCCACCACCATCGTCTACGAGGGCATGCCGACCGTGCCGGATCCGGCCATCTGGTGGAGCATTGTCGAACGCTTCCAGGCCACGACCATGTTCTCCTCGCCGACCGCTGCTCGGGTGCTCAAAAAACAAGACCCGAAATACATGACCCAGCACAACACCAAGTGCCTGCGTCGATTGTTTCTGGCCGGAGAGCCGCTGGATGAGCCCACGGCCAAATGGATCTCCGACGCCTTAGGCGGCGCGAAAATCATCGACAACTACTGGCAGACCGAGACAGGCTGGCCGATTCTGGCTGCACAACACGGCATTGAGGACACACCGACTAAATTCGGTAGCCCAAGTTTTGCGGTCTATGGCTACGATCTCAAACTGATCCATGAATCCACATTCGAGGAAGTAGGCTCCGATGAGAAAGGTATGCTCTGCGCCCTTCCGCCGCTTCCGCCCGGCTGCCTGCAGACCGTCTGGGGCGACGACGAACGGTTCTTAAAAACATACTTCACGGCCGTTCCCGGCAAGCAGTATTACTCCACGTTTGATTACGCCACCCGGGACAAAGACGGCTACTACTTCATTCTTGGCCGCACCGATGACGTGATCAATGTGGCTGGGCACCGACTTGGCACCCGAGAAATCGAGGAGGCCATTCAGGTGCATCCCAACGTCGCAGAAGTCGCCGTGGTCGGCGTTGCCGATCAGCTCAAAGGTCAAATGCCCCTGGCGTTCTGTGTGCTCAAAAATAATGACCCCATCATGTCGCCCGAAGGCCGTGCCGCTGAAGAAAAGGCCATCATGGCTACCGTGGACAAAGAGCTGGGCGCCATTGCGCGGCCTTCACGTGTGCACTTTGTCACGATGCTGCCAAAAACACGCTCCGGAAAACTTCTGCGCCGATCCATGCAGGCACTGGCCGAAGGCCGCGACTCCGGCGACCTCACGACACTAGAAGACCCAACAGCGCTTGAGCAGATCAAAGGCGCACTGAAGGGCTAATGCTCCAACGCAAAGCCGACGCACACAAAGGCGATCACGGCGGCCTCGGCGTGCTGGGTGGATCACCCGGCATGGTCGGCGCCGCCATACTCGCTGCGCGGATGGGCCTTTGTGCGGGAGCAGGCCGTGTGTACATGGTTCGGCCCAGCCTGCACGATGGCTTCGTGGTGGATCCCGTCACCCCTGAGGTCATGTTGATTGATCATGCTGCGGCAAAAACACGCCCGATCACGGTGTGGGCGATTGGACCAGGCCTGGGTGTGTCCGACGCTGCCCATCGCTGCGTGGCCGAAGCACTCAATGAGGCACGCCCTGTGGTCGCCGATGCCGACGCATTGAATCTCATGGCCGAGGACCCAGCCCTTGGCCGACTCTGCAGCCGTCGCAAAGCACCGACCGTGCTCACACCTCATCCAGGGGAGGCCGCGCGGCTTCTTGAGATCACCACAGCAGATATTCAAGCTGCCCGTCAGGCCCATGCCATCAGCATCGCCCAGAGATTCAATGCAATCGTGGTGCTCAAAGGCCATCACTCAGTGATTGCCACCCCCGATGGCGACTGCACGATCAACACAACCGGAAATGCAGCACTCGCCACGGGTGGTACGGGCGATGTGCTGACTGGACTGATGGGTGGGTTGATTGCGCAACACATGGATCCCCATCGTGCGGCGCTTCTGGCCACACAACTTCATGGCCAGGCGGCAGAAACACTCACCACGAACGTGGGAGGCATGATCGGAATCAGTGCAAGCGAACTGATTCCGGTGATTCGGAAGCATCTCAACGCGCTCTCGGCATAAGCCTCGTGGGCATATGCCGCGCGCTGCGCGTGCAGATTGCCCGTGTTCAACCGACAGCGTTAGCGGGCCTGCGCATCGAGGTAAGCACGAATACGCGCCTTCAGACCTGGGGCAGCCACCGAACGCACAAGATCCGCAAGATCGTTGTCGGCCGAGCCCGCCAGCGTGGCGTTGACCAAGGCCGCGCGCGCCGAATGATCAAGAATCCGGGCCCGCTGCGCCAAACGCGTGCACACATCAGGCCAGGCCTCCAAGGAAGCCAACTCGGTCACAAATCCCATCGCATGGGCCTGCGTGGCATCGAAGGTCTCGCTGGATTCAAAAATTCGATACGCGGTGTGATCGCCCACAATGTGCGCAAATCGGCGCGTGCCCAGCACAACACCGAACTGAAGCCCAGGCATTCGAAAGCGGGCGTCAACCGATGCAATCCTGTGGCGGCATACGCCAAAAAGATCTACACCTGCGCCAAAGTTATGTCCATGCGCAAAGCCCACCGTGACCGCCGAGGCCGACTGGAGCCGCTGGAACAGCATCTCCAGGCGCACGAAACGCAGCACGAGATCGGCATCGGTCATCTGATCAAGGCCAGAAAAATCAAAGCCAGCGCTAAAGTTCGGGCCGCCGCCCTCAAGCACGATAACCGACACGTGATCGGCCTCAGCCTCGGCAACACCAAGCATCAACGCCTCGACAAGATCGTCGGACAATGCATTGCGTTTTTCTGGACGGTTCAATCGAAAACGTCGTATACCTGACGAGGGCTCATCGACTGCCAACCACGGACATGCCATCTTCATTCTGTTTCCCTTAACGAAGTATTTGCGTACGCAAGCCAGATTCGTGACAATAGCCTGGGCAGTGTAGCGTTGCCGCGATCGTCTGGCATCGGCCCATTTCCCGCCCCACAAGCTCTATGCACCCCACCATGAACACCTCAGCATCTTGTCCCAAACTAGAGCACTTTATTCAGCGCTTAAACGGCTTACTGGAACAGCAGCTGCCCGAGCCCCAACTTCTGCCTAACGTACGCGATCTGATGGGCGAACTGGTGGCGCAGGACAACTGGCTCGACCCTTCCTTCGCCGTGCCTCATCCGCAGTATTACCAGCAGTATCTGCTTCATGCCGACCCCAACGACCGCTTCTCGGTGGTGAGTTTTGTTTGGGGTCCCGGGCAGTCGACACCGATCCACGACCATACCGTCTGGGGCGTGATCGGCATGCTGCGCGGTGCCGAAGACTGCCAATCGTATGCACTCGACACCCATGGCATACCCCAGCCGATAGGCCCAGCAGAACGCCTCACCCCGGGCCAAACCGCCTGTGTTTCCCCCACGATTGGCGACATTCATCAGGTCATGAACGCCCACGCTGATCAGGTCTCAATCAGCATTCATGTCTATGGAGCGAACATTGGAAAGACCCATCGGCATGTATTTACGCCGGCAGGTGAAGTGAAGTCGTTTGTATCGGGCTACGCGAACGCGGGGTAATCCACCGCGTTGCAATCTGCCTGCCGAGTCACCCCGGCAGGCATTACACAGAAAACAACGGCGGCTAGACCAGACCCAGTTTTTGGGCCATACCAATCCGCTGCAACTTGCCGGTGGCACCCTTCGGGATTTCAGCAAGGATCACAATCTTGCGCGGTACTTTGAAGTCCGCCAGCTTGGTCGCGGCAAATGCACGGATCTCCTGGTCTGTTGCCGTCATGCCCTCACGCAAGACAACGGCTGCACCGACCTCTTCGCCCAGCTTTTCATGGGGTACAGCAAACGTGACCACCTGCATGACAGCAGGATGATCCATCAAGACCTCGTCAACCTCTACCGGTGAAATCTTCTCGCCACCTCGGTTGATGATTTCCTTCAGGCGGCCGGTCAGCGTCACATAGCCGTCTTTGTCCATCACACCCTGATCGCCTGTGCGGAACCAGCCTTTGGTAAAGGCATCGGCATTGGCCTTGGGATTGTTTTCGTAGCCTTTGGTCACGTTATCGCCACGGATCACAATCTCACCAATATCACCGGGTTTAAGCAGATTGCCCTTGTCGTCCATGATGGCCACCTCGGGGCCAGCGGCGATGCCGACCGCACCCGGCTTACGGGCCTTGGGCGGAAGCGGGTTGCTGCACATCTGATGCGAGGCTTCGGTCATGCCATAGGCCTCGATCATCGGCGCCTTAAACACCTCCTCGATTTCACGAATCACCTGCGTGGGCAGGGATGACGACGAGGAGCGAATAAAACGCAGCGGATATTTCTCAATGGTGGCCTTGTTCTGTGCCGCACGGGACAAGATCGCCTGATGCATCGTGGGCACCGCGGTGTACCAGTTGGGCTTGCACTCTTCCATCCAGCCGAAAAACTTCAGGGCATTAAAGCCGGGCGAGCAGAAGAGATAACCGCCACGCGACAAGGGCGCCAGCGTACCGGCGATCAATCCATGAATGTGGAAAAGCGGCATGATATTTAGGCCGCGATCTTTGGGCGTGAACGCCAGTGTCTCGGCAATGTTGCCTGCGGATACAGCGACATTACGATGCGACAACGGCACAATCTTAGGGCGCGACGTGGTGCCCGACGTATGCAGAATCAAGGCGACGTCATCAGGCTGGGCCCAGCCCCCTTGCGACAGAGCGAGGGTTTTGGTGCCTCGGCGCTCCAGTGTGAAGCTGCCGGCACCCTTAGAGGGCGTAGGCACCAAATCGATAATCATGATGCCGAGTTTCTCGGCCACAACGATGGCCGGCGTGTCGCTGCCCTTTTCGACCACCAATGCTTTGGCATTCAGATCGGACAGATAAAACTCAAACTCGTCTGCCCGGTAGGCGGGGTTCAACGGCGCCGATGTGGTCCCACAGGCCACAGCCAGAAATGAGGCGGCCATCTCGGGGCCGTTTTTCAGCACGATGGCCACGCGATCGTTACGCCCAATGCCGTAGCCATTAAGCTTTTTGACCGTGTAGATGATCAGCTTTCGTAGATCGCCGTAGTTCAGATCAGGTGTGTCGGGCGCACCAAACACCGGTGCCCGGTCATCACCTGCCGAGAGCAGCTCAACAAGAGAGGAACAGCGTTTCATTTTTATTTTCCTTAGGTTGAATTCAATGCGAAATTTTTAACTTGCCTTTTTCGTCGGCAAGGGTCTTGGCCAACAAGCTCACCAAGGCATAGACGGCCTGAATGTGCGGCGTGGGCACGCCCGCGATGCAGCCCATCTCAATAATCGACCCCACCAACGCTGCAATCTCGGGCGCACGCCCCATCTCCACGTCTTGCAGCATGCTGGTCTTGTGCTTGCCCACCGCCTCGGCACCCGCAATTCGTTTTTCGAGCGAGACGCGAAAGGCAATGCCCAATGCCTCGCCCACCTGCTGGGCCTCGGTCATCATCTTTGCTGCGAGATCACGGGTCATCGGGAACTGACAGATATCGACCAGGGTGGCATGCGTAAGGGCGCTGATCGGATTAAAGCTCAGGTTGCCCCAGAGCTTGGTCCAGATCTCGCTGCGAATATCGGTGGTCACGGGGGCCTTGAATCCGGCATTACGAAGCGTTTCGGACAGCTGACGTACCCGAGGGGTATCGCTGCCGTCGACCTCCGAAATCGAAAAACGATTGCCCTCAATGTGCTTCAACACCCCCGGGGCAATCATCTCGGCTGCCGGATAGACAACACTTCCAATCACGCGATCAATAGGAATGCCGTGGGTCACCACACCACCGGGATCGACACTCTCAATGATTTTTCCTTCATGGGCGCCGCCGTGTTTCATGAAGTACCAATACGGAATACCGTTTTGGGCTGTGAGCACAATGGTGTCGTTGTGATAGGCCGATGCGAGATCAGGCACCACTGCGGCCACCTGATGGGCCTTCATCCCAAGCACGATCACATCCTGGGGGCCTGCGTCTCGAATGCTGCCAACTGCCTTCGGTGTCACCACAAATTCACTGCCATCCTCTTCAATGAAGCGAAGGCCATTGGCCTTTAGGGCTTCAAGCTGAGGGCCACGGGCCACGAGCGTGACCTCTTCTCCGGCCTTTGCCAGTCGTGCACCGAGCAGGCCGCCAATTGCGCCCGCTCCGACAATACAGATCTTCATGGAAAGTGTTCTTTCGTGTGTGACGTTACTCGGCAGCCGGCTCATAGGTGTTGATGAGCGAGCCGATTCCCTCGATGCTGACCTCCATGACCGTATTCGGCCGCATCGGCAATACGCCGAGAGATGTTCCGCACGAAATGATATCGCCGGGCAGCAGGGTCATCTCGCGCGAGAGCGCAGCCACGATCTGCGGCGGCGAGAAGACCATGTCCGAAACCGCATAGTTCTGACGTTCCCGCCCACCCACAATGGTGCGGACCCGTGCCGCCCGCCAATCGAGGCCCACGGCCACACAAGGCCCAACCGGGCCAAAGGTGTCGCAGCTCTTGGCTCGGCTCCACTGTTGGAAGGTGGGATCCTTCTGAATGATGTCCATGGCCGTGACATCGTTGACGCAGGTGAACCCGAAAATGGCGTCTTCGGCCTGCTCGTCTGACAGGTCCTTACAAGTTTTGCCCACCACAATTCCAAGCTCCCCCTCGTAGACGACTTTGCCGTCATATGAAATGGGCTTTCGGATGGCGTCACCGGGGTTGGCAAAACAGTTCGCCGCCTTCTGAAAATAAAGCGGCTCCGGCGGAATCGGCTGGCCAATTTTGGCGGCCATCTCATGGAAGTTATTCCACAACGCCATGAACTTGGATGGCACCACGGGCGCAAGCAAACGTACACCCGACAACGCAACGCGGCGCCCAGAAAACTGGCCGGGATCCAGAACAGACGGGCCCGTGAAGACCTCCATGGTGTCGGCATCGCCCTCCACCCGGCCTACCCGAATTTCGTTTTGCTGATCACCCTCTTCAATAAATCTGAACCACCTGACCATCGTTCTCCCCGATCCTCTCTAGGCCGCCCCAAAGCCGTGCTAGCCTTTGTTGCCGATTGAGGGCGCAGCGTTGTGCACATGTCCCTCGACAAAAAAACAGGGATCTATTCTCACCCATTTAGGAGACCGAAATGCGCTTGACCCAAACGAAGAACCGATTGCTGGCTGCCGCTGCGGTGTGCGCCATGACCGCACTGAGCCCTGCTGCATGGGCATGGGAGCCCACCAAAACCGTTGAGTTTGTGGTCCCCGCCGGCACGGGTGGCGGCGCCGATCAAATGGCCCGACTAATTCAAAACATCATCGCTAAGAACAACTTAATGAAACAGTCGATGGTGGTCGTGAACAAGAGTGGCGGCGCCGGCGCTGAGGGTTTCCTAGAGGTCAAAGGCGCCAAGGGCGATCCCCACAAGATCATCATCACGCTGTCCAACCTGTTTACAACACCCTTGGCCACAGGCGTTCCCTTTAGCTACAAAGACCTTACCCCCGTTTCGATGATGGCCCTTGATCAGTTTGTGCTTTGGGTGAACGCGGAAGAGCCCTACAAGACCGCAAAGGAATTTGTAGCGGCCGCTAAATCTGCAGGCCCTGGAAAAATGAAGATGGCCGGTACAGGCTCAAAGCAAGAAGACCAGATCATCACCGTTGCCCTTGAGAAACAAACCGGCACCAAGTTCACTTACATCCCGTTCAAAGGCGGTGGCGATGTGGCTGTTCAGCTGGTGGGCAAACACGTGCAGTCATCGGTCAACAACCCCATTGAGGCTGTCGAACACTGGCGCAGCGGCAAGCTGCGCGCACTGTGCGTGTTTGATGACCAGCGCATGCCCTACAAAGATAAAGTCACCTCGACCCAATCGTGGAACGATATTCCCTCATGCAAAGAAGCTGGCGTTGATGTGGACTACGTGATGTTGCGCGGCATCTTCATGGCCGGCGGCGTCAGCGCTGACCAGGTGAAGTACTATGTGGACCTCATGGCCAAAGTACGCAACACACAAGAGTGGAAAGATTTCATGAAGCGCGGCGCGTTCAACACCACATCAATGACCGGCGACCAGTACCTCAAGTGGGTTGAAAAAGAAGAAGCCCGTCACCGACAGCTCATGACAGAAGCAGGGTTTGTGGCCAAATGACCACCGAATCGCACGACAAGGCCGCGGCCTCTAATCGCAGCCTAGAAATCATTACCGCCGTTGCTCTCTTTGGGCTCGGCGTACTCATGATGGTGGACAGCAAACGGGTTGGCATGGCCTGGGCCGATGACGGTCCGCAGTCGGGCTACTTTCCGTTTTATGTCGGCGTGATTCTCTGCGTCTCGTGCGTGATTAACCTTCTGGCCGCCTTCCGAGACAAAAACGCCTCCGAGGCGTTTTTGACCCGAGGCCAGCTCAAGATGGTGATGGCACTGCTGATCCCCACTACGGTGTTTGTGGTGGCCATTAAATGGATCGGCATCTACGTATCGTCGACCTTGTTGATCGGCTGGTTCATGCGCCGGCTCGGCGGTTTTTCATACATCAAAACCGCTGCAGTCGGCATCGGCGTGTCTGCGTTTTTATTTGGAATGTTCGAAATCTGGTTCAAGCTGCCCCTGCCCAAGGGACCCCTTGAAGCCCTCTTTGGATTCGCTTAACTCATGGAAGAACTCAGCGCGCTGATTGGCGGCTTTGGTGTCGCCCTCTCTCCCTTCAACCTCTTGCTGATGGTGATCGGGGTTGTGCTCGGGGTGCTCATCGGCGTGCTGCCTGGGCTGGGTGGTGCCAACGGAGTGGCGATTCTGTTGCCCCTCACCTTTAGCATGCCGCCGACGTCGGCCATTATTCTGCTGTCGTGCATCTACTGGGGTGCACTCTTTGGCGGCGCGATCACATCTATTCTGTTCAATATTCCAGGCGAGCCGTGGTCAGTCGCTACCACCTTCGACGGCTACCCCCTTGCCCAGCGCGGCAAGGCCGGCAAGGCCCTCACCGCAGCATTCACGTCATCGTTTGTGGGTGCCTTTATCGCCACGCTGGTCCTGACGTTTCTCTCCCCTGTCGTGGCCGGATTCGCGCTGAAGTTCGGCCCACCTGAATTTTTTGCCGTCTGCCTGCTCACGTTCTGCGCGTTCGTGGGCATGAGCCGAGATCCCCCGTTTAAAACGATCGCGGCCATGATGCTCGGTTTCGGCCTTGCCGCCGTAGGACAGGATCCCGTTTCGGGAACACTGCGCATGACGTACGGGCAGACCGAGCTGCTCAAAGGATTTGATTTTCTGATTGCAGTGATTGGCCTGTTTGGCATCAGCGAAATCATTCAGACCCTTGAAGAAGGCCTGAGCTTCCGGGGCGCCAAAGCCAAGATTCGCTTGAAAACGGTCATGGTCACCTGGCGTGAATTGCCCCGTTATTGGGTCACTTCCCTGCGCAGTTCTGCCGTCGGCTGCTTCATGGGTATCGTGCCCGGCGGAGCCACACCCGCCTCGTTCATGGCCTATGGCTTGGCACAACGTCTGTCCAAGCGGCCCGACGACTTCGGATCATCGAATCGGCCTCAGGTCGAGGGCGTGGTCGCTCCCGAAACGGCCGCACACGCCGCGGGCACCAGTGCGTTGCTGCCCATGCTCACGCTTGGCGTACCAGGATCGCCCACCGCCGCGGTGCTCTTGGGCGGCCTGTTAATTTGGGGCCTGCAGCCCGGACCTCTGCTCTTTACCGAGCAAAAGGATTTTGTCTGGGGCCTGATCGCCTCGATCTACCTGGGCAATATCGTGGGCTTCATTGTGGTGCTGCTCTTCGTGCCGTACTTTGCCGCGATCTTGCGTATCCCGTTTTCGATCATTGCACCGGTCATTTTGGCCATCTGTGCGGTGGGTGCCTTTACGGTGAGCACCTCCATCTTTGACATCTACATGATGCTGGTCTTTGGCATCATCGGTTACATCTTTAAAAAGCTGAAGTACCCGCTGGCGCCACTGGTTCTGGCCATTGTGCTGGGGGACCGCACCGAGGAATCCTTCCGGCAGGCCATGCTGACCTCGGGCGGAGAGATGGGGGTCTTCTTCTCCAACGCCCTCGTGGGGTCACTCACCACGCTCGCGCTGATCCTGCTCTTCTGGCCCCTGATTTCCAGCCTGATGAGTCGGCTAAAATCAGGCAATGCCTAAGACCGACGCCGAACGTATTGATGTCGAGATTCTCGACCGCACCTACCAACTGTCGTGCACCCCTGAAGACAAGCCCATGCTTCTGGAGTGCGTGGCATTGGTCGATGCCCGCATGCGGCAGGTCAAAGCCAACAGCCGGCTCCAGGGCGTAGACCGTATTGCAGTCATGGCCGCGCTGACCCTGGCGCGGGATGTGCTGGCCGCAGACACTGCCGACCAGGCCGGCGAAAAGAAACAGGCCCTGCAGAAAATTGCTGCAATCTCTAAGGTGCTGGATGCAGCACTCATGCCCCAGGAAAAACTCTTTTAAGGCGCACCGCCGAGTACAGCCATGGTGTTCATGCTGATTGCGTTGGGCGGGGTGGGGGCCATCACGGGGTTCCTGGCTGGGCTTCTTGGTGTCGGGGGCGGCATGATGCTGGTGCCGTTTATGACATTGCTGTTCACACTAGCCCACTTTCCCGATGCGCTCATCATCAAAATGGCGCTGGCCACGTCGTTGACCACCATCCTGTTCACCTCAATCGGTAGCGTTTGCGCCCATCACAAAGGCGGCAAAGTCCGCTGGGACATCGCCAAGCCGATGGGCGTGGGTGCACTGCTGGGTACCTTCATCGGTGCGAATTTTGCAAGCGCGCTGAAAAGCGAATGGCTGGCGATGTTCTTTGCAGCCTTTGTGGGCTATTCCGCCCTCAAAATGTTTCGCGCCTCAAAACCAAAACCATCGCGCGAAGTGCCGGGCCAGGCCGCACTGGGGGGCGTGGGTGCGGGCATTGGTTTTATTTCAAGCCTTGTCGGAGCCGGCGGAGGATTCATGACCACGCCGTTTTTGGTCTGGTGCAACGTGGTGATGCATCAGGCAATTGGCACCTCAGCGGCACTCGGTTTTCCAATTGCGGTTGGCGGGCTCATTGGCTATGTCGTGGCCGGCCTGAATGCCCAGGGACTGCCCGCCGGGTCGGTCGGCTACATCTACCTTCCGGCGCTCACCGTTTGCGCCCTCGCCTCGATGGTGACCGCACCGATCGGCGCCCGCACAGCGCACAAGATGAATGTCGCCTCACTCAAACGCGCCTTCGCCGTCCTGCTTCTTGCACTGGCGGTCTATATGGCAACACGCGCGTTTTAATTAAAAAAGTCTTTTACTTTGTCCATCCAACTCTTGGACTGAGGATTGTGCCGCTCACCGCCTTCTTGGAGCGACGACTCAAAATCCTGCAGTAGCTTGCGCTGCTTGTCAGTAAGCTTCACGGGCGTTTCAATCAACACATGGCAGTAGAGATCGCCCGGGATACTTGAGCGCACGTTTTTCACGCCCTTGCCACGGAGCCGAAATGTCTTGCCGCTCTGCGTGCCCTCGGGTACTTCAAAGCTGGCCTTGCCCCCAAGTGTCGGCACGTCCACTGTGCCCCCAAGTGCAGCGCGCGCAAAGCTGATCGGCACTTCGCAGTGCAGATCATCGCCATCGCGGGAGAACACGCGGTGGGGCCGAATGCTGATCTCGACATACAAATCGCCGCTCGGCCCGCCATTGACACCCGGCTCGCCATTGCCGGCAGAGCGAATACGCATGCCATCGTCGATGCCCGCCGGGATTTTTACCTCGAGTGTCTTTTGTTTACGGATACGGCCCTCGCCACGGCAGCTCGGACACGGATCCTTGATGGTCTTGCCGCTGCCATGGCAGCTCGGGCACGTCTGCTGGATCGAGAAAAAGCCCTGCTGCATGCGGACCTGGCCCTGGCCACCGCAGGTTTTACAACTCTCCGGTTTGGTACCCGGTTTTGCACCAGAGCCCTCGCAGGTGCCACACTTTTCCCAGGTGGGCACCTTGATCTCGGTGGTCATGCCATTGGCAGCCTCTTCGAGTGTGACCTCCATCGAGTACCGTAAGTCGGCCCCACGGTAGACATTGCTGCGCCCGCCACGGCCACCTGCTGCACCACCAAAGATATCGCCGAAGATATCGCCGAACGCATCGGCAAATCCACCACCACCGAAGCCCTGACCACCGCCAAAGCCGCCAGCATTCGGATCCACACCGGCGTGGCCAAAGCGGTCATACGCCGCACGTTTCTCGGCGTCGGAGAGCATCTCGTAGGCCTCTTTGGCCTCTTTAAACTTTTCCTCGGCAGATTTATCACCCGGATTACGGTCCGGGTGATATTTCATAGCGAGTTTTCGATAGGCTTTTTTAAGCTCGTCGTCGGAGGCGTTCTTCGCTACACCAAGCACTTCATAGTAGTCGCGCTTGGACATCAGTCACGCTTCACTTCCTTGAAGTCAGCATCGACAACATCATCGGCCTTGGCACCACCACCCGAACCGGGTGCGCCGCTTGCGGCCGCACCGGCTGCTGCTGCCTGCGCATCGGCATAGACTTTCTCACCAAGCTTTTGAGAAGCCTTCATCAGCGCCTCGGTCTTGGCCTCAATCTGCTCCTGATCTTCTGTTTTCAGTGCAGCTTCCGCCTCTTTGATGGCCTCTTCAATCTTTGCCTTCTCATCGGCATCAACCTTGTCACCGTGTTCCTCGAGCGACTTTTTCACGGAATGGACCATAGCCTCACCCGCGTTACGGGCCTGGACCATGGCCACGCGTTTTTTATCTTCCTCGGCATTGGCCTCAGCATCCTTGACCATCTTCTGAATCTCTTCATCGGTCAGGCCAGAGTTAGCCTTAATCGTGATCTTGTTCTCTTTGCCAGTGGCCTTATCTTTGGCTGACACGTGCAAGATGCCATTGGCATCAATGTCAAAGGTCACCTCGATCTGTGGCGTGCCGCGGGGCGCCGGTGCGATCCCCTCAAGATTGAACTCGCCAAGAAGTTTGTTCGCACCCGCCACCTCACGCTCACCCTGAAAGACCTTGATGGTCACGGCAGGCTGATTGTCATCGGCGGTTGAGAACACCTGCGAGAACTTTGTGGGAATCGTGGTGTTTTTCTGGATCATCTTGGTCATCACACCACCCAGGGTCTCAATGCCCAGCGACAGCGGAGTGACATCCAGTAGCAGCACATCTTTGCGATCGCCGGCCAAAACAGAGCCCTGGATCGCAGCACCCACGGCCACAGCTTCGTCGGGATTAACATCTTTACGCGGTTCTTTGCCGAAAAACGCCTTCACTGCCTCCTGGACCTTGGGCATGCGGGTCATGCCGCCCACCAGAATCACATCGTCGATGTCCGAAGCGGATACGCCTGCGTCTTTAAGTGCAATCTTGCAGGGCTCGATGGTGCGGGTGATCAGTTCATCGACCAAAGACTCGAGTTTTGCACGCGTGATCTTGAACGTCAGGTGCACCGGGGCCCCATTGGCCATCGCGATGTACGGCTCATTGAGCTCGGTCTGCTGGCTTGATGACAATTCAATCTTGGCCCGCTCGGCTGCGGCCTTGATCCGTTGCAGTGCAATCGGGTCTTTGGACAGATCGACGCCGCTTTGCTTTTTAAAATCTTCGATGATGTGATCGATGATGCGCTGATCAAAGTCCTCGCCACCCAAGAAGGTGTCGCCGTTGGTGGAAAGCACTTCGAATTGTTTTTCACCATCGACATCCGCGATTTCAATAATGGACACGTCGAACGTACCGCCGCCGAGGTCATAGACTGCGATCTTGCGGTCTTTGCCGGCGGCCTTGTCCAGGCCGAAGGCCAACGCGGCAGCAGTTGGCTCGTTGATGATGCGTTTCACATCGAGGCCCGCAATGCGGCCGGCGTCTTTGGTGGCCTGGCGCTGGGCGTCGTTGAAATACGCCGGAACAGTGATCACAGCCTCGGTGACTTCTTCACCCAAGTAGTCTTCCGCTGTTTTTTTCATCTTGCGCAAGACTTCGGCCGATACCTGCGGGGGTGCGAGCTTCTTGTCGCGCACCTTGACCCATGCATCACCGTTGTCGGCCTTGGTGATCTCAAACGGCATCAAGTCGATGTCTTTTTGGACTTCTTTCTCATCGAACTTTCGGCCAATGAGGCGCTTCACCGCATACAGCGTGTTTTTGGGGTTGGTCACAGCCTGACGCTTCGCGGGGGCGCCCACCAAGATCTCGCCGTCTTCCATGTAGGCGATGATCGACGGTGTCGTGCGGGCACCCTCAGAGTTCTCAATCACTTTGGGCGTTCCGCCCTCCAAGATCGACACACAAGAGTTGGTCGTACCTAGGTCAATTCCAATAATCTTTGCCATGTTGGGTTCCTTCAGAAATCGGGGATTCGATGAGTACGGTAGGTGGGGGCGGTTAGGCCCGTTTTCAAGGGTTGGCCACCACCACAATGGCTGGCCTCAGCACACGCTCAGCCACCATATAGCCCTTTTGCATCACTGCGACCACGTGATTGGGGGCCACGGGGGGGTTCTGAGCGGCACCGTCCACCATGGACACCGCCTGGTGGCGGTTCGGGTCGAACTTCTCGCCCAACGGATGAATCGGCGTGAGCCTGCCTTTCTGAAAGGCCTGCTGAAGCTGCTTTAGAGTCAGGTCGACCCCCCCTCGAAGGCCCTCGAGCGTCTGGTTTTCGAGGCTCAGTGCCATTTCCAGACTGTCGGCCACGGGGAGAAGGGCCTCGGCGAACGACTCAATGGCAAATTTGCCTGCATTCAGTACTTCTTGGGCACTACGCTTTCGCAGGTTTTCCATGTCGGCCCTAGCCCGGAGATACTCCGCCTCCCACTCTTTAAGCTTCAACTGGGCATCTTCAAGCTGCTGCTCTAACGTGGGTGCAGGGCCTGCATTACCCACGGCCGAATCGGCCTGGGCGCTGGGCTGGGCTGCATCGGGCTGGGGCTGGGTAGACTGTTGTTTTTCGTGCTCGCTCATGATCGCTGCCGTTTGAATGTGCAATACGCAGCCAGATTGGGGCCTGAATCGGAGAATTCAAGGCCCAGGGCAACAGGCGCGAGACCAGGGGTAGGCCCGTGCACACGCCCAGGCCCGCAAGGGCTTTAAAAGCCGATGGCCGCCCCGTTTGAGCGGGGATCGTAACCGCCCTCGAGCACGCCATTCTCATGCCGAATGATCATGCCGGCATGGCCTACCGATTCATCCCAGGCACCCAACGATTCAACGTCATGGCCACGCGTTTTGAGTTCTGCAACGACGGCCGAAGGGAAGCGCGACTCCAGCTTTAGTGTGTCCGAGGGCGTTCCCCAGGTACGGCCCAACAGCCATCGTGGCCGCTCGATGGCAAGTTGCGGGTGGTCTGCAAAGCGCATCGCTCGGGTAAATATGGTGGCCTGCGTCTGAGGTTGGCCGTCACCCCCCATGGTGCCGTAGACCATCGACGTGCCGGAAGCGCATTGCGCAAGCCCCGCATTCAACGTGTGAAATGGCTTTTTCGCGGGTGCAAGGGTGTTGATGTGCGCCGGATCAAGCGAGAAGCTGCAGCCGCGATTCTGCCAATTCACCCCAGACTCCGGAAGCACGACGCCCGATCCAAACTCATGATAGATGCTCTGGATAAACGAGACTGCTATGCCGTTTGAGTCGACAACACCCATCCAAATCGTATCTCCGGGTTTTGACACCGAACCCCACGGCGCGGCGCGCATCATGTCGACCTCCGCGGCGAGACGATCAAGGAAGGCCGGCTCCAAAAGTGAGGCCGGTGTGCACTTCATAAAGGCACGGTCCGTGAGGTGTTGATCACGTACACGAAACGCCAATTTCGTCGCCTCGACCTGAGCATGGATGAAGTCAGGGCCCTCGGGATCCAGGTCCCATCCCTTCAACCGATCCAAAATGCCAAGGATCATCAACGAAATCACACCCTGGGACGGCGGCACCATATTGAACAGCTGCGCCGATCTCCCGGACGAGGCCGACGCGGTTTTTACCGACGTGGTCAGCGGATCGACGAGCTGGGCCTGATGCCGGTTTAAATCAATCGCCGTGAGCGGACTGCCCACATGCTGCAGCTCTTTGGTAAGCATCTTGGAGAGCCCACCACGGTAAAACGTATCGGTACCCTCTTTGCCAATACGAGCCAACGTTCGTGCCAGCCGCGGCTGTGTGAAGCGTGAGCCCACAGCCGGAACCTTGCCGCCCACCAAAAAGGTCTCCGCGAACCCTGGAATCGCACTCAATTCGGGAAGCTTGGCCTGCGTGCTTGCCGCCTGGCTTGCCGTCACGGGAATACCGTGCTCCGCATAGAACACAGCATCCGAGAGCAGCCGAGAAAGCGATAGACGCCCCCCAAGGGCTTGGCGTGAGAGCGCATGGGCCCTGCCCCACCCTGAGATCGTACCGGCCACGGTCAACGCAGCAATACCGCCACGAAACGGGATCTTTCCGGCAATGCCCTGATCGGCATACCAGGCATGGGTTGCCTTGAGCCCTGCGGCACCGCTGGCATCAATGCCTCCCGCCTGACCGTTCGGGCCACGCATCACCCAAAACCCATCGCCACCAATCGAATTCATGTGGGGATACACGACTGCAATCGTGGCGGCGGCCGCGACCATCGCTTCAACAGCATTGCCACCCTCACGCAGCACATCCACCGCAGATTCGGCAGCTAATGCGTGCGGCGCAACCGCCATACCGCGAACACCTAATGATGAAAACGACACACGAATCTCCCTTCGTAAATTACCAACCAATCGCCTTTGGCAGCCACAACGCGATCTGGGGGTAAAAGAACAGAATCACCAGCGCCAACGCCTGCATAAGAACAAATGGCACCACCCCTTTGTAAATATCGCTGATCGTGACACCGGGTGGCGCCACACCCTTTAAATAAAAGAGGGCCCAACCAAACGGCGGGGTTAGAAACGAGGACTGCAGGTTCACAGTGATCAGCATGGCAAGCCAAATGGGGTCCACGCCTTGAGATAGCAGCACCGGCAGAAACAACGGCACTGCAATGTAACTAATCTCAATCCATTCGATAAAAAACCCAAGCACAAAAATAATCAGCATCAGAAACCAGATGTCCGCGTTAACGCCACCCGGCAAAAACTCAAACATCTTCGTGATCAGATCTTCGCCGTGCAGCCCACGGAAGGCCAATGCAAACACCTGGGCCATCATCAAAATAAACATCATGATGGCGGTGATCTTGGTGGTCTCACGGGCCACATCACGAAGCATCACCCACTTCAGCCGGCCTGAAACAGCAGTAATCAGCACTGAACCCAGGGCGCCCATGCACGCTGCCTCGGTCGGAGCTGCCACGCCGCCAATGATCGATCCGAGCACTGCCACCACCAGCGAGATCGGTGGCACCACCACCTTCCAAAACCGGATAAAGAGCTGTCGCCGCGTCACAGCATCACGCTCTTCCCGTGGCATCGGGGGCATGAGATCAGGCTTCATCCAACCCAGGACTAAGATAAACACGATATAGACCACAGCCAATAACAACCCCGGGCCTACCGCCGCAGCAAACAAAGTGCCCACCGACTGCTGCATGATGTCAGACAGAAGAATCAAAATCAGGCTCGGCGGAATAATCTGGCCCAGCGTGCCCGAGGCACAGATCGCACCGCAGGCAATGGATTTGTTGTATCCGCGCCGAATGAGCGTAGGCAGTGTGAGTAGCCCAAGGGTAATCACCGTGGCCCCAACAATTCCCGTGGTAGCCCCCATCAACACGCCGAACAAAATAATGCCCACGGCCATGCCACCGCGCACGCCCCCCGCCAAATGGCCCATGACATCCAAAAGATCATCGGCAAGGCGGGACTTTTCGAGCATCACCCCCATAAATACAAACAACGGTATCGCCAGCCATTGGTAGCCGGTCACCACACCGAAGAGCCGAGCAGGCAATAAGTTGAATAACGTGGCGCCAAAGCCTAGCCCACCGAAAACAAAGCCAACGGTGGCAATGCTGATCGCCACTGGAATGCCGATCATCAGCATGATGAAAAACGCGACCAGCATCAGCACGGCGAGAATTTCAAAGCTTGGCATGTGCATCCCCCATATTGTCGGAGTGGCCAGCCGACCAGCGTTTCAAAAACTCGCCCAATGCCTGTAAAAACAAAAGTCCGTAGCCCAATGGGAGCAGGCCTTTAAGGGCCCAACGCATCGGAATGCCCCCCGGATCCGGCGAGCGCTCATCGATTGCAAACGCTTGCCCCACATACCGCCAGGACAGCGCCATCATGATCACCGCGATCACCATGGTGAGCACTGCCGACACGAGATCAACGCGCCGCTTTGCCTCGGGTGAGTACTTCGAATAAAAAATATCTACGCGTACGTTATCGCCCCGTTGCAAGGCATAGCTCATGGCAAGCAGAATCAAGGCTGCCAGCAGATGCCACTCCAGCTCCTGGGCCCAGACGGTGCCCAGACTCAGGGTGTAGCGCAGAATAACGTTGCACGCCATCAGCACGATGATGACCAGGGCAAGCAGTGATGCAGCCTGCCCTATCCGGTCGATCAGCCATTCAATACGCGCAACAAGTCCAGCCACCGCATGGCTCATACACATTCTCCCCCTGCGAAACGCGGCTTACGTACGGACTTTGGTGTGGTAAGGCAACTCGCTGTAGTTCGACCAGGCATCGAACTTCGACTTAAATGCCATATACGAGTCATGCACCTTCTTGGTCAGAGGATCCTTGGCAACGTTCTCGGCCAAGACCTTACGAGTCTCCTCTTTCAGCGCCTTGATCACGGAATCTGGCAGCGGCCGGGCAATCACCTTCTGATTCTTGATCAAATCCTGCATGGCTTCTGCGTTGTTTCGCTGGCACCACCCCTCGCTGATCACATTGCATGCTGCACAGGCGTTCTCTACGATCTGCTGGAGATCTTTCGGCAACTTGGCCCAAGCCGCCTTGTTAATCAAGAGCTCCGACACAGTGGCGCTCTCATGCCAACCCGTGGTGTAGTAGTACTTGGCGGCCTTATGCAGCCCCAGACGACGGTCTTGGAATGGGCCAACAAACTCCGCTGCATCGATCACACCCCGCTCCAATGCCGGAAAAATTTCACCGCCTGGCAGTACCTTGACATCAACGCCGAGGCTCGCATAGACCTTACCCGCGAGGCCTGGAATCCGCATTTTGAGTCCTTTTAAGTCGGCGACAGACTTGATTTCTTTTTTGAACCAGCCGGTCATCTGCACGCCCGTATTCCCGCAAGGGAAAGCAATCATGCCGAACGGATCATAGACTTCGTGCCACAACCCAATACCACCCCCATCGTAAAGCCATCCATTCATGCCCTGGAAATTCAATCCAAACGGAACGGCAGTGAAATACTGGGCTGCAAAGGTCTTGCCGGTCCAGAAATAACTGTTCGCATGGTTCATCTCGACCGTACCAGCACGCACAGCGTCAAAGCCCTCGAATGCTGGCACCAATTCACCCGCACCGAAGACTTGAATGCGCAAACGCCCGTTGGACATTTCATTGATGCGGCGGGCTAAATCGGTGGCGCTTCCAGGTCCCTCCATATAAAACGGAGAGCCCTTGGGGTAGGCACTCGTCATTTTCCAGTTAAACGTCTGCTGTGCCTTTGCGATCATGGGAAAGCCGAGCGTCGTGGCCCCAACGGCACCCACGGTGGCGCCTTTCGAGAGAAAATTTCTGCGATTCGATTGCATGCTGTGCTCCGTTACGAGGAAAGAGGTTGATCAGGGAAGGCTTGCGCCTGACCTGCCTCACAGCAACAACCATGCCAATGCGATCCGCCTTGGCACTACGCCATTTGCTGGCGTAATCGCTTACTGCTTTGCGCCGAGCTCGAGCGCGCGTGCACGCTGAAGGTTCAACACGCTTGCATCTGGTGCATCGTTGCGCTGAACCGGCCAGCCCAACAGATTCATCTGCACAAGATCTGCGAGGGCATGCATGGCATGTTCATCATCGTTGACACAGGAAATGTAACGATAGTCCTGCCCCCCCGCATGCAAAAACTCCTCCTTGCCCTCCATGGCGATTTCTTCCAGGGTCTCCAGGCAGTCCGCAGGAAAGCCAGGGCACATGACGTCCAGGGTCTTCACGCCCTGCGCCGGCAATGACTCCAATACCTCAGAGGTGTAGGGCTTGAGCCATTCGGCCTTGCCGAATCGCGACTGAAACGAAAGCTTCCACTGCGACGGCGACAACCCGAGCTTTTCAGCGATCAGACGGGCCGTCTTATGGCACTCGCAATGGTAGGGGTCGCCTTTTAAAAGCGAAAACTTTGGCACCCCATGAAAACTGAACAACAGAAGATCGCCACGGCCATGGGATGCCCAATGCCGCTCGACCTGCGCTGCCAAGGCTGCGATGTAGGGGTCGTAATCATGAAAGCTGCGGACCAGGCGGAGATCCGGCTGATTGCGCATACGTCCCACCTCATTGAGCACCACATCGAATGCGGTGGCCGTCGTGCTCGACGAGTATTGGGGGTACATGGGCACCACCAACAACCGCCGCAGGCCCTGCGCACGCATCGACTCCATCACGCTCGCGATGCTGGGCGTTCCGTACCGCATCGCGTAGGCCACGTGAACATCCAGGCCGCGCTCCTTCAGGAGTGAGCCCACCATCGCGGTCTGACGCTCGGTGTGAACGCGCAAGGGGGAGCCTTCTTTCATCCAAATGGACTCGTACTTCACCGCAGACTTCTTCGGCCGAACATTCAAAATAATGAAATTCAATATCGGCCACCAGATGAATTTCGGTATTTCAACCACACGTGGGTCCGACAAAAATTCTTTGAGATAACGCCGCAGTGCCGGCGCATCGGGGGCGTCGGGCGTGCCCAGGTTGATCAACAACACGCCTGTTTTAAGTGGCGTGCCATGGGCGTAATCCGGTTCGGTTTTAAGAGGGAGCATGAAGGAAATAGGGAAACGTTAGCCGTGCGGGGCATGGCCGGGCTGACTCAGGGCCGTGGAGAGGAGTTTGGCAGTGATGTCTACGATCGGTATCACACGTTCGTAGGCCATGCGCGTGGGACCAATCACACCAAGTGTGCCCACCACACGGCCATCGATTTCATAGGGGGCGGCCACCACCGAAAGTTCCTCGATGGGCACTAACTCAGACTCACCGCCGATAAAGATCTGGACACCCTGGCCACGGGTCGAGGCGTCGAGCAATCGTGCAAGTGAAGTCTTTTGCTCAAACATTTCAAAGAGGCGGCGCAGCCGACTCATGTTGTCCGACAGATCCGAGACATCCAGCAGGCGACGCTCACCCGAGACCAAGACCTCATCTTCCGGCGCTTTGAACACGTCTTCACCTGTCTCCATCGCCAGCTTCATAAGCATCGAGATGTTGTCGCGAATCTCAGTCAGTTCGGCCCGAAGCCGAACACGCACGGCCTCAAAATCCAGACCCGCAAAATTTACATTGATGTAATTGCCCGCCTCGGTGAGCTCGGAGGGCGAGTAATCCCGGTCGGTCTGCAAAATCCGGTTGTGGACATCGCCCTCGGGACTGACCACGATCAACAGCACGCGTCGATCACCCAGACGCAGAAACTCCACGTGGCGAAACACCCCCGCCCGTTTCGGTGTCACCACCACGCCGGCGAAGCTCGAAAGGTTGGATAAAAGCTGTGCCGCATGGGTCATGACGCGCTGTGGCGCATCGGCCTGAAGCTGGCCCTCCAACAAGGCCGCCTGCGTCGGTGCAATCGGCTGGACTGTCAGAAGACTATCCACAAAAAGTCGGTAGCCCTTCGGCGTTGGAATACGGCCGGCCGAGGTGTGAGGACTGGCCACCAGGCCCATCTCCTCCAAATCCGCCATCACGTTGCGAATCGTGGCAGGCGACAAATCAAGACTCGAGAACTTCGACAGCGCACGCGAGCCGACGGGTTGCCCATCGGCGATGTAGTGCTCAATCAGCGTTTTAAGGAGGGTTCGTGATCGTTCATCCAGCATAGACCGGATTATTCCCCAACCGGGCTCCTATGGTGTAATGCAGGCCATGCGCAGCGCCCAGACACCCTTCAAACGTATCGGGCTATTCGGACGGCCAAAAACCGAGGGGTTAGAGGCGCCCCTGCGTCGGATCATCGCCTGTGTCAGGGCCTGTGGGGCCGAGATTTGGGTTGAGGCGGACACGGCGCAGCGTGCTGGCCTAGCGGCCTCTGAAGTAACGGGCATTGCCGATCTGGGCACGCTCACCACGACCATTGACCTCGCGGTCATCCTTGGAGGGGATGGCACGCTGCTCGGTGTGGCCCGCCAGCTTGCCCCCTACGGGATTGCCCTAATCGGTATCAACCAAGGGCGGCTCGGATTCATGACCGATTTAGACATCTCGCAGGTGGACTCGGAATTGCCCGGCGTTCTGAAAGGCGACTTCATCGAAGAAAACCGAGGAATGCTGCAGGTCTCAGTGATGCGAAAAACACCAGAGAGCAAAAGCCGAACCGCAGTATTCGATGCCCCTGCATTGAACGACGCCGTCATCAGCCGTGGCGAAATCAGCCGGATGGTCGAGCTTGAGATTTTTGTGGATGGTCACTATCTGCAGACCCTTCGCGCCGACGGACTGATCGTGTCCACGCCCACCGGATCCACAGCGTACGCGCTCTCTGCGCTTGGCTCGATTCTTCACCCAACACTCCCGGGTATTACGCTTGTACCGGTAGCACCCCAGGCATTGTCGAGTCGCCCCATCGTGCTTCCTGAAACCGTAGAGGTGCAGGTCGTGGTCAACGACGGTGCGGGCACAAGCCTGCATTGCGACATGCAGGCCCTGACCTCACTGGCCGATGGCGACAAAATCGTGATCCGTCACGGGCAACACAAAGCACGGTTGCTGCATCCGAAAAACTATGACTATTTCGTGATGCTTCGGCGCAAACTTCACTGGAGCACCAATCCGTTGTTCGTTGGTCGCCCCGACCCCAGCCCTCCGACCGAATCCCACTGATTCGGGCACCATCGCCTCAGGAGTTCTCGATGCTGGTGTCACTGTCCATACAGCAATTTGTCATCGTGGATCGGCTGGAGCTTGATCTGGAATCGGGTTTCACCGTCATGACCGGAGAAACAGGCGCCGGGAAATCCATTTTGGTCGACGCGTTGGATCTGTTGCTTGGTGGCCGCGCCGATGCCCGGATGGTGCGTGAAGGCGCCACAAAAGCCGAACTCTGCGGCCAATTCCATGTGCCCGCGTTGACCCATGTGCAGGGCTGGCTCGCCGATGCCGACCTGGCCTCGGAGGACGACCCGCACGCCATCCTGATCCGGCGCACCATCGACGGCCAAGGCAAATCCAAGGCATGGATCAACGGACACAGCGCCACGTTGGCCCAGCTGAAAGAGCTCGGCGAACAACTGGTCGATATTCACGGACAGCACGCCCACCAGGCCCTGCTCAAACCGAACGCACAGCGTGAATTGCTGGATGCTCAGGCCGGACTCACAGCGCAGACCCGGGCCTTATCCGAACTCTGGCGCGCACGCCAAAAACTCAGCGAGACCCTTGCGGTCTCACGGCAGCAGGCCGCGCAGCTGCAAGACCTTCGCGACCAGTTGACATGGGTTGTGGATGAAATCGAGTCGCTGCATCTGGCGCCTAACGAGTGGGCCACACTAAGCGAAGAACAAAAACGGCTATCGCATGCGGCAGAGTTGCTGCAGGCTTCGCAGGCTGCAGTCAACGCGATCGACGAGGAGGAGCCGTCGCTGCTTGGCCAAATCGAGAAATTCGCCGTGCGCCTTCGGCAGCTCACCGAAAAAGATCCGCGACTGACCGAAGCAGCCGAGGCCCTGGAGGCCACCGGTATTCAACTGCATGAGGCCGCGAATGTGCTGCGTCGCTATCTGGACAAAACCGATCTCGATCCCGAACGACTGGCCGATGTCGATGCACGGGTCGAGGCCATCTTCTCCGCTGCCCGAAAACTCAAAACCAAGCCTGAAGCATTGGTCGACCTTCTCGACTCCACACGCGAGCGTCTGGCAAAAGCAGAGCAGGCCTCCGACACCAAGGCCCTTGAAAAACAACTGGCCGCACTGGATGCCGATTACACACGCCTGGCCCGAGAGCTGTCTGCGCAACGCAAACGCGCAGGCACCGCGCTATCAACATCGGTCAACACCTGGTTTGAGCAGCTTGCAATGGGTGGTATGGTGTTCGAGGTCGCATTAGAGCCTCGCGACACGCCGGCCGCCTTCGGGCTTGAGGATGTGGTCTTCACGCTCCGCAATCATGCGGGTGGTGCCCCATTCCCCATTCAGAAGGTCGCCTCCGGTGGCGAACTGGCCCGCATCAGTCTGGCGATCGCAGTGGTCACCACATCAGCCACCACCATTCCCACACTGATCTTCGACGAGGTGGATACCGGAATTGGAGGGAATGTGGCCCACACCATCGGCCGACTGCTTCGCCAACTGGGCGATCAGCGTCAGGTGCTGTGTGTGACCCATCTGCCTCAGGTCGCCGCCAAAGGCCACCATCATCTGCGGGTCATCAAAAGCACATCGGCCGGCAAGACCCCCACCAGCGGGCTGCAACACCTGGATGAAGAGGAACGTATTCAAGAAATTGCCCGAATGTTGGGCGACCAAGGCGCAGAAAAAACGTCGCGCGAACACGCGCGATCGCTACTTGCTCTTAGCTGATTTATGAGGGCAATTCTGCCGAGTGCAGTGGCCGTAAAGCGATAAGGCGTGCTCGGCCAAGGTGAAGCCCTTTTCCTTGGCGATGGCCCGCTGACGCTCCTCGATCTTGCTGTCGCAGAATTCTTCGACCAGGCCGCAGTCCAGGCAGACCAGATGATCATGGTGGCTGCCCTCATTGAGCTCAAACACCGCCTTGCCCGATTCAAAATGGCTGCGGGCCAAAATGCCCGCCTGCTCAAACTGCGTAAGCACCCGATAGACCGTCGCCAGACCGATATCGACCGACTCCGCCAATAAGGCACGATAGACGTCCTCGGCCGTCAGGTGACGGCTCGACGAACGGTGGAAAATATCCAAGACCTTGAGGCGAGGCGTGGTGACCTTCAGGCCGGTCGTTTTAAGATCGTGAACGATAGGCATGGGCCGTATCATAGCGGTCACAACCGAACTCGGGAACCTAAAACAACATGTCCATCCGCCCCACCCTATTTCGAACCCTTGCTGTGACTGCGCTCGCAGGTGTCTGGCTTACCGGCTGCGGCACCACGGAAAAAATTAAGCAGTTCACCGAGAACCCGCCGAATTGGCTCACCCCCTACCGAGCCGATATTGGTCAGGGCAACTTTGTATCCGAGTCGATGGCAGCACAGCTCAAACCAGGTATGAGCCGCGACCAAGTCCGCGCGATACTGGGTACGCCACTGCTGGTGGATCCGTTTCGTAACGATCGATGGGACTACGTATTCGATATCAAACGAGGCGATGGGCACAAAGAACGCCGCCGTTTCTCGGTCATGTTTAAAGACGATCAATTGGCCTCCTGGGGCGGCGACCCACTGCCCAAAGAAGGTGGTGAAGGCATTCTTCCCTCGCGCCCAGCACGCTAACTCACTATGACAACATCTAAACCTGCACGTATTGCTATCTCGGGCGCCTCCGGCCGTATGGGCCGCATGTTGATTGAGGCTGTCCTGTCTGACCCCCATACCCAACTCGGTGCTGCGCTCGACATTGCATCCAGCCCAACCATCGGCAAAGACGCCGGCGAGTTCATGGGCCAGACCACCGGGGTCAAGATCACGGCACATGCCGATGAGGCCCTCGCCCACTGCGATGTGCTGATCGACTTCACCCGGCCTGCCGCCACACTGGAGTACCTGAATGCCTGCCGCACGCATGGCGTTCGTCCGGTGATCGGCACCACCGGCTTTGATGCACAGGGCCTTGCCGCGATTCAATCCTTTGCCCAGACGGTTCCCACTGTGCTTGCGCCTAACATGAGTGTCGGTGTGAACATCACACTAAAGCTTCTCGAGGCGGCGGGCCGCTACCTTGCGGAAGGCTTCGACATTGAGGTCATCGAGGCCCATCATCGGCATAAAGTCGACGCCCCCTCTGGTACGGCTTTGAAAATGGGGGAAGTGGTGGCCACTGCCGCCGGACGCGCATTGGCCGATGTGGCGCAATACACGCGCTACGGCCACACTGGCGAGCGTGACCCGAAAGCAATCGGCTTCTCGGTCATCCGAGGGGGTGACATTGTGGGGGACCACACAGTCTTGTTTGCGGGTACGGGCGAACGTATCGAAATCACACACAAGTCATCGAGCCGAGCCACGTATGCTCAAGGCGCGTTGCGCGCCGCAAAGTTTCTGATGAACAAACCTAATGGTCTGTTCGATATGCACGACGTGTTGGGCTTAACGAACTGACCAATATAGGCGGCTAAGCGCCGATACCTTATTGCCGAATCGCCTCTAAGACTTCCCGCTCCGTCAGCCATTCGGAAAGCACCTTCACCGGACCGCCGGATTTGGAATACACCAAATACAGCGGCACCCCGTTTCGGCCGAACCGTCCCAATTCAGCAGCAATGTCCGCATCGCGCCGGGTCCAGTCCGCCCGTAGCGCCACCACCCCTCGCTCGGCAAATGCCTTGGCGATGGTCTCGGTCTGCAAGACGCGCACCTTGTTGGCCTGACATGAGATACACCAAGTGGCCGTGAAGTCGACAAACACGGTCTTGCCCTGCGCCGCCAGTGTCTCTGCGAGACCCGGCGCCCAACGCTGCCATGCGATGCTGGCGTGCGAAGCGCTGGCCCCAGCCGTATCGCGCGTTGAGGCCCCCGTCGCAGACGATGCTGCATCCGTGGCGGCGGGCAACGACACCGGGGTCGGCGAGACCGCCGTTGTTCGTATCACTGCAAACACCATTGCAGCAGTGGCTGCCAAAGCAAGTAGCCATGTGGCCACACCTGCGCGGCCATGCTGAATGTTGCCGTAGCACCAGAGCACCAGGGCCAGCAGAACCGATGCCATGAGCGCCGAAAATACAGCGCCTAGGCCCAACAAATCAGCCAGCACCCAGAGCAGCCAGCTCGCGGCCATCAACATTGGGAAGGCCATCAACTGCTTGAATCGCGCCATCCAGGCACCGGGTCTGGGCAGCTGCGCCAGCAGGCCCGGCCACGAGGCCAGCACGATGTAAGGAAGGGCCATTCCCAGACCAAGCGCAGCAAAGACCACCAGCGTCTGAGCCACCGTCGCAGTGGCCGTAAATCCGATGGCACTGCCCATGAACGGCGCCGTGCAGGGCGACGCCACCACCACGGCCAACACCCCAGACGCAAAGGATCCCACAGGCCCCGATGATGCGCCCGCGCGCTGCGCGAACTCCAGATTCGCGGCCTTCACGCCCAAGAGACCGAGCTCGAATACACCAAACAAATTGACAGCGATCAAGACAAACAACAACACGAGAAGCATGACGACCCAAGGGCTCTGAAGCTGAAACCCCCAGCCGATGGCCTCACCCGCAGAACGAAGCGCAAGCAAGAGCCCAGCAAGCGCGATGAAACTCAACACCACGCCAAGAGAAAACACCAATGCCTGCGAAAGCGCTTTCGTACGTGAATGGGCGGCCTGCGCAAAGGACAATACTTTTAACCCAATCACAGGAAAGACGCAGGGCATAAGATTAAGAATCATGCCGCCCAGCAATGCACCACCGACGGCGGCCCACAATGCGGCATCCCACTTGCCGGCAGATGTCGCCACCGGGGGCGCAGCCTGGGCTGCAGTCATGCCCGCATTGACGACCTCGACCTCTGCTGGGGCAGGCGTTGAGACCAGCTGCGCGCGCCATGCAACCGGCGGCTGTCCCACTGCTGCCCACAGGCCCTCTACGGACTGCGATTTGCGCACGGCCTCTAATGCAGCCGCAGGGGACTCTCCGAGCGCAATATCCAGACGCCAGCCCTCGGCGGTCCGAGCGAGCCGCTGGGCGGACGCCGGAGAAATCAGCCCCTCAAGATAGGGGTAAAAAAATCCGGCGACTTCGCTGGCGGTTCCCGACCAGGTAAGCGACAACGTCTTATCGGAAAGGTGTACCTTGGGGCTGCGCACCCCGTCTTTTTGCGGAATCTGCGAGCGCGCAGCACCAAAGCGTGGTGCATCCATCGAGGGCTGCTGTGCCTTGGCATCGGAGACGACAGGCAGCCGTAACGCCAGCAGGGCATCGCCAGGAATGCACACATCTTTGCAGACCAGCCAGCTCGCTTTCGCTACCAGACGCACCTCGCGGTCGGTCAGTCCACTAGGCACGGTGAGATCCACCGGCAACACAACCTCACCCTCGTAACCAAAGTTTGCAAGCGGACCGACCGCAAGCCGCTTCGGAGCGGGCCACTGAATGGGGCCGGCCTTCCATCCAGGCGGCAGCTGCCACTCCAGCTGGGTCGGCAGGCCGGAGTCACCGGGGTTGCGCCAATAGGTGTGCCAGTGCGGATCGTGCACAAGCCTGAGGCCCACAGTGATCGTCTGCCCAGGCACAACGGCATTTTTCTCGGCGATCAGTGCCGCCTGAAGCTCGCCGGCACGCGTGAGCCCCTCACGCGGGCTGTCCGCCTGCGCAGCAGACTGCGCCTTTTCCAAAAGCCCCTGGGCCATCGCCGGGGTGCTCAGTGCCAAACAGGCCACCCATATCCATTGCAAAAATTTCATAGCCGCGATTATCCGATGCCTCGCCAAATTGCTACCATTGCCCCCATGCTCTCTGACCTTAGCGCCCTGGCCGAAAAAACCGATGCGTTGGTTGCCGTTGTCGACCAACTGCGCCAGGAGAACACCCGTCTTCGCAACCAGATCGCCCAACTCTCCAATGACCAGCGCGGCCTGCAAGACCGTTTAAATGCCGCAGCCACCAAACTCCAAGGTCTCCTTGACCAGCTTCCGCAAGAGCCTTAGCCGCTTGCCAGCATCCACCTCGCTACCCGCCGTAACGATCACGCAATAGATTTTTTTGGACTTTACCCATGGCGTTTCGGGGAAGGCTATCGACCACATGAATGGCCTTGGGCACCTTGTAGTTAGCGATCTTTGACTTGATGTCGGCCGTCATCTGGGCAGCATCCAACGAAGCTCCCTTTTTGGGCACGACAACGGCGGTGACAGCCTCACCAAAATCGGGGTGCGGAATACCAATCACGGCACTCTCTTCGACCCCAGGCATATCGTCGATCAACATCTCGATTTCTTTCGGGTAGACGTTGTAGCCCCCGGTGATGATCAGATCTTTGCTTCGGCCGACGAGATTCAAGTAACCGTCGGCATCCCATCGGCCCATATCGCCCGTCTTAAACCAACCATCGGCTGTGAATTCCTCTTTGGTCTTCTCCGGCATGCGCCAATAGCCCGAAAACACATTCGGCCCGCGGACCTGCACCCCGCCAATGTCCGAATCACGGCCTTTCGTGTGCGCAATGACGCGGCCCTGATCGCTCACCAACCGTACCCTTACGCCCGGCAGCGGCAATCCGACGGTACCAGGCTTGCGGGCGCCACGGTAAGGGTTTGAGGTGAGCATGATCGTTTCGCTCATGCCGTACCGCTCCAAAATCGTGTGGCCGGTGTTGGCCTTGAACGACTCAAAGGTCTCGGTAAGCAAGGGCGCCGAGCCGGAGATAAACAGCCGCATGGTGCGCACCAGCGATCTGTTCACACGCGCATCGGCGGCAAGCCGAACATAAAACGTAGGCACGCCCATCATTACCGTGGCCCGAGGCAGATGGCGCACGATCGCATCGGCGTCAAATTTGGAAAGCCAGATGCTTTTGCTGCCATTCATTAAAGCGCCGTGGAGTGCCACAAAAAGGCCATGCACGTGGAAGATTGGCAGCGCATGCAGCAACACATCGCCCGATGTCCAGTGCCAATACGCCTTGAGTGTTTTGGCATTCGATGAGAGGTTGCGGTGCGAGAGCATGGCCCCCTTGCTGCGCCCCGTGGTGCCGGACGTGTAGAGAATTGCAGCCAATGCATCGGGCTTGACGGCTACGGTCTTAAACTGGGCGGCATGTGGGGTAGCCGCCTGGATCAGCGTGCCTTCCCCACGCTCCCCGAGTGTTTCGACGACAGCACAGCCGGCCTGCCGCGCCAGAGGCTCGATCCATGCCCGATTCTCGGGACTGCAGACCACCACCGCGGGCTCGGCATCTTTTAAAAAATAGCCGATCTCGTTTTCGCGGTAGGCCGTATTCAACGGAAGAAACACCATGCCCGCGCGTAACGTGCCCAGATAAAGCATCACGGCTTCGACCGACTTCTCGACCTGAACCGCCACACGGCTGCCGCGAGGAATGTTCAGGGCACTCAGCCAATTGGCAATTTTTGCGCTGGCATGCCGCAAGTCATCAAAGGTGTAGTAACGGCCATCAATGGTCTCAAACGCGCATGTATTCGGCGCAGTCGGAAAACATGATTCCAGGTCTTTATAGAGATTGCTCATGGTCAGTTGTCTTGAAAGTCCGGCTTGGTTTTGTTTAAAAATGCGGTCACACCGCGCATGTAATCCTGAGTCTCCGAAAAATCCCAGCAGGATTCGATCTGAGCTGGAGAAAGAGCGCGTCCCTCATCCAGGGCGCTTAACAGCCGAATCAGCCGCTTGTTGGACCGGGCCGCCAAGGGTGCGCCAGCTGCGATACGCTCAAGCGTGGCGAGCACCTCAGCCTCGTAGTCGGCCTGCTCCACAACGCGCTGCACGACCCCTTTGTGCAAAGCCTCTTGGGCATGAAAGATCCGGCCCTCAAGCAATAATTCCGCAGCCACTGCCGGGCCCACAAGCCCAACGACCCCTGCCGCCTCAAACGGGGCCAGTGGGAAGCCAAGCTTCAAGATAGGAACGCCGAACGTGCTGCGCTGGCTGGCAATTCGAATGTCACAGACGCATGCGATTTCAAGGCCGCCGCCCACGCATGGCCCATCAATGGCTGCCACCACGGGAATCGGGCAGTGCGCGATCGCGCGCAGTGCTGGCGCGATGAGATCAAGATGATAGTGACGCACCTGCTCGCGTGTGGCACGGTGTTGGGCGAACTCGGTAATGTCCGCGCCAGCCGCAAATGCTCCGTCTGCGCCACGAATCACCACCACGCGCAGATCGCTACGGGCCGCAATCTCAGAAAAACAATCGCGCAGCGCAGCCCACATGGCCACCGTGATGGCATTGAGCTGACCGGGGTGGCGGATTTCAACCACGGCGAGCCGCCCCTGCGCCCTCCACTCCACACTGCCCACACTGCCGTTCGTCGTCGACGGTTGGATCATGTTCACCCCCGCATCATTGAAAGCGGCCCTGGCGGGCTAACGCAATGATCGCGACACCGATAGCCACCATCGGGATACACAACCATTGACCCATCGACAACCCGAGCGACAACAGGCCAAGAAAATCGTCGGGTTCGCGGGCGAACTCCGCCAGAAAACGCAGCACGCCGTAGCCGACGAGGAACGCACCCGACACTGCACCGACCGCACGCGGTCTGCTCGAATACCACCAGAGCAGTACGAAAAGTAAAAGGCCCTCAAGGGCCATCTGGTAGAGCTGCGAGGGGTGCCGGGCTAATCCATCGCCGACTTGTGGAAACACCATCGCCCAGGGAATCTGTGCAGGATCAGCCACACGGCCCCAGAGTTCGCCGTTAATAAAGTTACCCAGACGACCGAACGCAAGGCCGAGAGGCACCATCGGGGCAATGAAATCCGTGAGCCGAAAAAAACCGATGCCACGCCGATACCCGAAGAATGCGATCGCCAGAATGACGCCCACCAAACCGCCATGAAACGCCATGCCCCCCTGCCAGATTGAGAAAATCTCAAGCGGGTGCGCAAGGTAGTAACCCGGCTTATAAAACAGCACGTAGCCCAGGCGGCCACCGAGCACGACGCCCAGCACGCCATACAGCAAAAGGTCATCAAGCCCGCGGGCATCGACCGGCGCGGTGACGGCAGATCGCCCGCCCATTCGGAGCCGGCCCAACACAATGACCCCGACAAACGCACAGAGGTACATCAGGCCATACCAATGCACGGCCACTGGCCCCAAGGAGATGGCAACGGGATCAAACTGTGGATGGGTCAGCATGGAGAGTGCTTGCGTTCAAAGGAGTCTGAGTCGAGTGCGAGAGGATCCTACGGCATGGGCCATACGGCACAATATACCTTTTGCACCGCCAGGAGTCCTGCATGTCCCAGAGTTCATCGTCCTCCCCAAAACGCCTCAACGAACGCTCCCGCGTGGTCACCGAGGGCGTGGCCCGGGCGCCCAACCGATCCATGTACTACGCCATGGGGTACAAGGAAGAGGATTTCATCAACAAGCCGATGGTCGGCGTGGCCAACGGACACTCCACCATCACGCCGTGCAACAGCGGATTGCAGCCCCTGGCCGATGCTGCTGTTGCTGCACTCAAGCAAAACAACGCCAATCCTCAGCTTTTTGGCACCCCGACCATTTCCGATGGCATCGGGATGGGTACCGAGGGCATGAAGTACTCCTTGGTCTCGCGTGAGGTGATCGCTGACAGCATCGAGACCTGTGTGAATGGCCAGTGGATGGATGGCGTGGTTGTGATTGGCGGCTGCGATAAAAACATGCCTGGCGGCATGATGGCCATCGCTCGCACCAATGTGCCTGCGATTTATGTCTACGGCGGCACCATCAAGCCCGGGCACTACCAAGGCAAGGATCTCACCATCGTGTCAGCCTTTGAGGCGGTCGGCGAGTTCACTGCTGGGCGACTAAACGAGTCTGACTTTAAAGAAATCGAGAAGCGCTCCTGCCCAGGATCAGGATCGTGCGGCGGCATGTATACCGCCAACACCATGAGCTCTGCCTTCGAGGCGCTGGGCATGAGCCTTCCCTATTCCTCCACCATGGCCAATGAGGATGGTGAGAAGACAGCAAGTGCGGCGGAATCGGCAAAGGTCTTGGTTGAGGCCATCAAGAAAGGGATCAAACCCCGAGACATCATCACCCGCGAATCCATCGAAAATGCGGTGGCCGTGATCATGGCCGTAGGTGGCTCCACAAACGCGGTGCTTCACTTTCTGGCGATCGCCCACGCCGCAGAGGTGCAGTGGACGATCGATGATTTCGAGCGGGTCCGCCGAAAAGTGCCGGTGATTTGCGACTTGAAACCCTCGGGCCAATACGTGGCCACCGACCTGCACAAGGCCGGCGGCATTCCTCAGGTCATGAAAATCCTGCTCGACGCCGGCCTGCTGCACGGGCACTGCATGACCATCACCGGCAAAACCATCGCAGAACTCTTGGCCGACGTGCCTTCAACCCCCCCTGCGGGGCAAGACGTGATTCGTCCGATCGCCAAGGCCCTCTACCCTCAGGGCCACCTGGCCATCCTGAAGGGAAACCTCTCCCCTGAGGGCTGCGTGGCGAAAATCACTGGTCTGAAAAACCCGGTCATCACCGGCCCAGCCCGTGTGTTCGATTCCGAGGACGCCGCCATGGAGGCCATCATGGCGCGCGCCATAAAGGCCGGCGACATCGTGGTCATCCGCTACGAAGGCCCCCGTGGGGGGCCCGGCATGCGGGAGATGCTGGCTCCCACATCGGCCCTGGTCGGCCAAGGCCTCGGTGAATCCGTCGGCCTGATTACCGACGGCCGGTTCTCCGGGGGGACCTGGGGAATGGTGGTGGGCCATGTGGCCCCCGAAGCTGCTGTGGGCGGCCCCATCGGACTCATCAACGAAGGCGACTCGATCACCATTGATGCCCATCAGCAGCTCATCGCGCTGAACATCAGCGACGCCGAGTTCGCGGCCCGAAAGGCGGCCTGGTCGCCCCCGAAGCCCCGCTATACCCGAGGCGTGCTGGCCAAGTTCGGCAAGCTCGCGTCTACGGCAAGCCGCGGTGCTGTGACCGATCCCGAACTTTCCCAGCCCGAGACCGTCAAACGGTAAGGGAAAAAAGGCAAATAGCGCTAAAATGCCGGTCAACCAGTTGCCGTGGCAGCTCGTTATTTCTGCAGTACCTTTGTAAAAATGCCGGTCACGCCCGGCGCTCACTGAGGAGATTTTTAATGCGTAAGTTTGTTGCTCTTTCTATCGCTGCAGGCCTGATGGCATCTGCCGGTTCCGCATTCGCCAATGCCGATATGCTGAAAAAATACAACTGCACGGCCTGCCACGCCAATGACAAGAAAATGGTTGGCCCCGCATACAAAGACGTCGCTGCCAAGTACAAGGCCGACGGCGGTGCTGCTGAAAAACTGGCCAAGAAAATCAAGGCCGGTGGCGCAGGCGTATGGGGCCAGATCCCGATGCCCCCGCACCCCCAAGTGTCCGATGCCGATGCGCTGACACTGGCCAAATATGTGCTGACCGTCAAGTAATCGATCATCACACCAGGCCTTCTGGCCTGGGTCCAAAAAAACCCTTCGATCACCTCGAAGGGTTTTTTGTTTTATCGTAGCTTCTATGAGTCTGCCAAGAGAATTCCGACGGCTGCGCGTTGCCCTGATTGGATTTGGTGATGTCGCCAAACGAACATTTGCACAACGCACCAAACTGGAATCACGTGCACACGGTCCGCGCTTTATGTTGATCGGTCGAAGCCAACTGCGCGATGCTGAGCCTGAGCTTCAACGTGCTGCGCGCTTGAATCGGAGCCTGCTGATGCAGGCAGATCTTGACCAACGGCACGTTGTTCGCCGCATTGCGCGGATTGCAGACCATGCCATCGTCTACGTGCCCACATCGGATGGCTATCGCAATGACCCCAGCAGAGATCGCCGAGGCCGACTGCTTCAGCAGGCCTTCACTGCGCAAACATCGCAGGCACGGCTGGTCTACCTGAGCACCACGGGTGTCTACGGCGACCATCACGGCGGCATGGTCGACGAACACTCCCCCTGCATCACACGCCAATCACGTTCGCTGAGACGCATGGACGCAGAGCAACAGCTTCGATCGATTGGGTCCCATGTGTTGCGCGTGCCCGGTATCTATGGCCATGATCGGCTGCCACTGGCCCGGCTTCAAGCCAGGCAGCCTGCACTGGGCGAACACGATGATGTCTACACGAACCACATACACGCCGATGACCTGGCGCGAATCGCATGGATTGCCCTCTTTCGCGGACGGCCCGGCCGTGTGACCAATGCCGTAGATGACACCGCCATGAAAATGGCTGAATATTTTGATGCAGTGGCCGACGCCACGGGGCTACCGCGGCCGCCCCGGGTTTCACGCGATGAGATGACCGTGCTCGCACGCCAGGGCATCGTTCATCCCATGATGCTGAGCTTTATGAGCGAATCGCGACGTGTACGTAACGATCGTCTGAAACAAGAGTTGCGGGTGCGGCTTCGGTTTCCTACCGTTGCCGACACCCTACAGTCGCTTTAGAGGACCTCGTCCCGAAGGTAATACCATCGGTAGAGCATGGCCTGGCCCAGGCGCCGAAACGGGGCGAAGACGTGGCCGGGCAACGGCGAGTTGTAGATCGGCAAATCAAACGCACGATCCGGTTTGCCGGCCATGCGCTGGGCAAGACGACGCCCTGCGTGCGCAGAAAACGAGACACCGTTACCACCGTAGCCCAAGGCATAAAAGACAGAGCGATGCGCATCGGGCTGCACGATTCGGGGCATCATGTCATGGGAGACGTCGACCCAGCCCCACCACGAGTAATCCACATCAATGCCTTTAAGCACAGGGAATTTTCGGCCGAGCCCGTCACGCAGAAGTTGCAGATGCTCGGGTGCGGTGGCATCGGCACCGTGGACTGCGCTACGGCTGCCAATCTGAAACCGATTGTCGGGCAGCAGTCGATAGTAAAAACGCAGCGTGCGTGTATCGGTAATGAATGCTGGGTTCTTGACGGCTACAGCGTCTAACTCTGCCGGGGTCAGCACGCGCGTGACCATGGAGTTCGACAAGATCGGCATCACGCGATTGCGCAACAGGGGTGACAGCCACTGCCCGCCATAGGCGCCTGTAGCCAATCCAACCGTGCGCGCCTTGACCACACCGCCAGGCGTCTGAAGATAATGGCAGCCATCGCGCTCGGTCCAACCCGTCACAGGGCTTGATGTGTGAATTTTGACACCGAGCTGCCGGGCGAGTCGGTGGTAGCCGAACGCCAACTTAAGGGGATGGACACCGATCCCTTCGGGCTCGTAGAGCGCGCCACAGGCCTCTTGCTCATGACAGAACTCGTCGCGCAATTGCTGCCGCGAGAGCATGCGGGTCTTGTAGCCGAAGACATCCCGCATGACTTTGGCCTCGTTGGCCAAAAACGCCATCTTCTTGTCACGATGGGCGACATAGAGATGGCCGTGGTCTTGGGCATCGCAGTCAATCTCCGACACCAGACCTCGAAACGTTTCAAAGCCCGAACGAATTTCGGCATCCAGGCGTTTGGCGGTTTCCAATCCCCAGCGTTTGATCCATTGGGAACGGTACAGCCGGCCGCTCGCGTTTTGGCCCTGCCCGCCGTTACGGCTGGTGCAGCCCCAGGCCGACTGGTTGGCCTCGAGCAACGTTGCCTTAATACCGTGTTCACGCGCAAGAAATAACGCCGCAGCCAATCCCGTAAAGCCACCCCCCACAATCACAACATCAGCATCGGTATCGGCAGAGATCGGACCGTCATCGTCTGGGGGAATGCCGGCCGTGGCCACCCAGTAGGTAGGCGCATAGGCCATTCCATGGCCCACAGGCTGCGCCGCCAACGGATCAAAACGCGGGTTGTAGGGCTCGGCTGCAGACGATGCCCCCGCCATGAAGGACGGCTGAAGTGTCATAGAGCCTGACATCGCGCTAGACCCTCACTTTGCGGAAGGCGTTTTTAACCAGAATTTTTCCGTCTCGGAAGGTAAAGATATCTACCCCGTTTGCCTCGATACGCTTGCCATCCGCTCCGGTGCCCACAAACAGCCACTCCGAGACCCCGCGATCGCCAGCAACAAAATGCCGCCCGTTGTTCCATTGGGCATCAGGAAAATTCTTCCAGGCTGCCTCAAATGCGGTGCGCACCGCATCGTGGCCCACAAAACGATTTCCAAATACATCCGACCCGGACACGGTCTCAAACACGCAGTCGGGCGCCATAAACGACATCAAGGCATCAATGTCGTGGGCGTTCCAGGCGGCGGAAAATGCTTCCAAGGTTTCTACGGTGACCGATTGCGGCATAAACAACTCCTTCCAGAATGACCGGAATTGTCTCGCCCCGTGATTGGCCCTGCTAGATCCAGACTCCGACTACCGATTGATCCAGTCAGAACTGTGCGGTCTCTCGAAATACGCGGGCCATTGCCTCAACGCCCGGCTCAATACGCTCAGTGTTGATGGCGGAAAGCCCCATGCGGAAAAACTCACGCGGCGCAGGCTCCTGAAAAAACACGTCTCCCGGCTCAATCAGAATGCCGACACGCTCCGCGAGCGCCGAAAACGCCCGCGAATCAAAGCCACTCGGACCCCGGACCCAGATCGAGGATCCACCCTGACACGGCACCACTGTGCATTCCGGCAGGTGTCGCGACAACGCCTCTTGCAACGCGTTGGCCCGCTGCCGGTAGACGATCGTCTGCTTGCGCAACATCGCATCCAGATGGCCCAGAGAAATAAACAAGGCGAACGCGCGCTGGATAAACGCCGATGGATGACGCACCATCAGCCGCCGAAGACCGCGTAACTCACGCACCAGTTCTGGCGGTGCAACGATATAGCCAAGCCGTAATCCGGGTGCGAAGGTTTTCGACAGACTGCCCACGTAAATCACGCGCCCGGAACGGTCGATGCTTTTTAAGGCCGGGCTTGGGTCGTCGCCAAACCCCGATTCCGCCTCGTAGTCGTCTTCGATCACGATCAGGTCATGCCGTTCAGCCACCGACAAGAGTTCGGTGCGCCGATCCATCGACATCTTACGGGTGGTAGGACACTGGTGGCTTGGGGTCACCATGACGGCATCGCACGAGGCCAGCCGGCCATCGATCACCAGCCCATCGTCATCGACTTCGATGGGAACAATCTCGCCAGCCTTACGGGAAAAAATATTCCTCGCATCCGGATAGCACGGATTTTCCATGGCCACTCGGGTCGACGGCGAAAACAATAAATCGGCAAGCATGTAGAGCGCATGCTGGGCACCTACGGTGACCACCACATCATCGGGTGTAGCCCAGACGCCTCGGCGCGGCAAGACCTTGGTGCAAATTTCTCGGATCAGCATCTGATCGTCGTGAAGAATCAGGTCTTGGGCCCAATACCGCATGTCGGCCACCGAGAGTGCTTTCATGCAGCACTCGCGCCATTCCGCTGTGGGAAACAGCGAAGCATCGAACTGCCCATACAAAAACGGATACGGAACGTTCTGCCAGTCTGAGCGCTTAACAATATTTCGCTGCAGCGAGGTGGACATCTGAATACGAGCCGCCCAATCCGGCGCCCGCCGATTCAGCGCAATGACGGGCGCACGCTCGGTCTCTGCGGCCGAAACAGCGCCACCCTGACTCGATCGCGTTGGCGCCATGTCGGGGTTCACACGATGGCCGCTGCGATCCCGCGTCAGCAGATAGCCCTTGGCGACCAGCTGCTGGTAGGCCAACACCACGGTATTGCGTGCCACACCGAGCGACTCGGACAGCTCCCGGCTCGAGGGCAACTCCTCGCCAGCAGGCAGCCGGCCCTCCAAGATGGCGTCGACCATCATGGTGCGAATCTGATTCTGCAGATTACGGCCGTTGGTGGCGTAACGCTCGAAGAGCTCACGCCACATCACGGCACTGAGTTTTACATTCGGCCGCGCCATGGTACGGCCAGGGTCTCGATACGACGCATCAAAGCATCAAACAACAACGCCACGACACCAATCACAATAATGCCCATGATCACGACATCGGTTCGCAGAAAGTTCGATGCGTTGAGCACCATCTGGCCAAGGCCCGCCGTAGCAGCCACCATCTCGGCGGCGACGAGCGTGGTCCAGCCGAAGCCGATGGCAATCCGCATGCCGGTGAGAATCTCCGGCAAGGCCGCCGGCAAAATCACATGCCAGACCACCTGAAACTTTGATGCTCCCATGGAGTAAGCGGCGTTGATCTGCTCAACGGTGACCGAGCGTACGCCCGCACGAGCTGCTACAGCCAAGGGCGCGAAGCATGCCAGATAAATCAGAATGATCTTGGAGGTCTCGTCGATACCAAACCAGATGATGACCAGCGGCAGATAAGCAAGCGGCGGCAGGGGGCGATAGAACTCGATCGGCGGATCAAAGACACCCCGCATGACCCGTGACACACCCATCAGAATGCCCACGGGAATTGCAAATAAACAGGCCAAGAAAAATGCGCCGAATACGCGATATACGCTCCAGCCGAAATGCTCAAGGATCGTCGTTCCCCCTTGCAGCTCACCCCGATTACCGGCCATGAAGGCCTTCCATACCGCCTCTGGGGTAGGCAAGACCAGCGGCGGAAGCCATCCCATATGGGTCACCAGCCACCACAACACGAATAACACGCCGGTGGTGACCAGCGAAATCTTCATCGTAGGGCCTTCGCCCGGTATCCGGTGGCCCTTGGTTTTTTTCATGGGTGCAGGGGCTGCACCACTGGTCGTGGTGGACATGTCGCGTGCTCCTCCAGCGCTCAGTGTTTGGTGTCGTGAATCAGTGAGACCACTTCTTCACGCATGCGAATAAATTCGGGCTGAGACTTCACCGCGCGGGCATCGCCGCTCTGGATAAAGTCTTTGCAAAATGACAGCTTGAACTGCTGCACGATTCGGCCGGGCGACGGCGACATCACGATCAGATCGGTGGCCAGAAATAACGCCTCCTCTACCGAGTGGGTGATGAAAAAAACGATTTTTTGCTCTTTGTCCCATAGCCGAAGGATGGTTTCCTGAATCGACTCACGGGTCAGTGCATCCAATGCACCAAGGGGCTCATCCATCAGGAGCACTTCGGGGTTAGAGGCCAATGCACGGGCGATACCCACCCGTTGCTGCATGCCGCCCGATAACTGATAGACCGGTGACTGTGCATATTTTGTTAAGCCCACGGCCTGTATCTTGTCCTCGGCCACAGCCCGCCGCTGGGCCTTGGGCACACCACGCATCCTCAAGCCAAACTCTACGTTTTCAATGACATTAAGCCAGGGCATGAGGGCATGCTTTTGAAACACCACACCCCGGTCTGCACCGGGGCCATGGATCTCGGAGCCATTGAGCAGAATCGCTCCCGCCGAGGGCTCGAGAAAACCAGCAATGCATGACAGCAGGGTGGTCTTCCCGCAGCCGGATGCCCCGATGGCCACTACAAAATCACCGGAATTCATTTCTAAATTCACGGTGGACAAGGCCATGGTCGTCTGACCCTTGCCGGTGTCGTACTGGACCGAGACATCTTTAACGTGAAGCGTGCTCAATGGAGACTCCTTTTACGCGTTCAATCAACGATCACTTGCCGGCCAGCTCGGCGTAGCGTGAATTTACGCCCACCGAGTAGTCAGGCAGGGTCGCGCTGATCGTGCCCTGGGACTTCAAGAAGGCTGCCGTCGCTGCCAGTGATTTGGCCGCTCCGCTGTCTTTGCCGCCGCCGAGCCAGGTTTTCGAGGTCTGCTCAGCAATCGTGGGGAAGCGATACAACTTCATGCCGGCAGGCACATCCTCCGGCTTCGCTCCGGTCACATCAGCCACCGCCTTCACCTGCGGCGAACCGGCAACCCACTTGGCAGCATTCTTGCGGTAGTCCTCATCGGCTGCAGCCACCGCCTTCAGAAACTTGACCACGAAATCTTGGTTGGCCTTGGCCCACTCTTTCTGAGCCACGATGCCGTCAAATGTGGCCTTGCCCGTGTCTTTGGAAATCTTGCCAGAACTGATGAGCACCGTGCCGTTGCCCTTGACCTTGGCCAGAACCGGATCCCAGATGAAGGTGGCATCGATATCGCCGCGCTCCCATGCTGCTGCAATTTCAGGCGGGCGCATGTTCAGAATACGCACGTCATTGGGGTTGACCTTTGCGGCCTCCAGCGCCACCAACGTGTGGAAGTGGGTGGTCGACGTGAATGGGACACCGATTTTTTTACCCTTCAGGTCGGCCACCGTTTTTACGCCGCTGCCATTTCGGGCCACCAGGGCCTCCGCATCGGCGATGTCATCCAGAATCCAGATCAACTCGACAGGCAGACCCTGCGACAGGGCCGATGCCACCGGTGCAGAGCCGGCCTCGCCAATCTGAACCTGGCCCGAAGCCATGGCTCGGATCACGTCACCACCACCGCCAAACTTACGGAAATTGATTTTGTAGCCGGTAGCCTTCTCGATGGCCCCGGTCACATGCGCATAGCGCCAGGGCACCATCATGTCCTGGTGTGCAATGGTGACCTCTTTTTGCTGGGCAAACGCGGTTGCCCCCATCAGGCCGCTGACCGCAACCGCAGTCACCAGGCTACGACGAAACAGACTTACTCCCATGTTTTTCTCCTTAATTACAGGTGGACTCAGGTTGCCCGACATTGCGCAACTCCCCCACCCTACCCAAGCACCGGATCAAACTCAATCCGGACAAACGTACGGCACGGGTGAGGAATCACGTGGCTGAAATCTATAGGCCAACGACTGAATTCCATAGAGCCAGGGTTCCACTACCTCTGGATCCACGCTGCACCGCGCCAAAGCAGCCATCGCCCTACAATCGTGCGTCAACGCGGGTTCACCGGCCGGAACCGACGAACGCTTCGGGTAAACACGGGTCCAACACAGTGCCCAAGAAATCGTCAAAATAACGCCAAATCACTTAAGGAGGAGTGCATGGGACATTCAGACCCAGTCATCAACGTCGAGGCGCGCCAGAACTTCTGGATGCCGTTCTCGCCCAACAAAGAATTTAAAACCGAGCCCCGCATGTTTGTGCGCGGTGAAGGCATGTACCTGTACAAGCCCAACGGCGATAAAGTCATCGATGCCTCGGCGGGCCTATTCTGTGTGGCGGCCGGTCACTGCCGACCTGAAATCGCAAAGGCCGTCTACGAGCAGCTCAGCACGTTGGATTACACCATGCCCTTTACCCGGGCCCACCCCAAAGCGTTTGAACTCGCCGAGCAGATCGCAGAATTCACGCCGGGGGACCTCAAACGCATCTTCTTCTGCTGCTCCGGATCGGAGTCGGTCGACTCCGCGATGAAAATTGCACTGGCATATCACCGTGTGCGCGGCCAGGGCCACCGTCAGCTGTTTGTATCCCGCGAGCGCGCCTATCACGGCGTCAATATGGGCGGCGTGGCCCTCTCCGGCATGGTGAACAATCGTCGCGCCTTTGGCCCCGGCATGGCAGGTGTCTACCACATGCGTCACACCGCGCTGCCTGAAAACAAATTCGTACGTGGACAGCCCGAGAAAGGTGCCGACCTGGCCGAGGATCTGCTGCGGATCTGTAATCTTGTTGGTGGCGAGAACATTGCAGCCGTGTTCGTGGAACCGACAGCAGGATCATTCGGCGTTCTGCCCCCACCGAAAGGCTATCTAAACCGCCTACGCGAGATCTGCGATCAGCACGGCATCCTTCTGGTCTTCGACGAGGTGATCACCGGGTGGGGCCGCATGGGCGCGCCCTTTGGCGCTCAGAAATTCGGTGTGACACCCGATCTGCTGACCATGGCCAAGGCTGTGACCAACGCCGCGCAGCCCTTGGGCGCAGTCGCCGTACGCACCGACATCTACGACACCATCACCAATGCAGGCCCCGAAAAGGGCATCGAGTTCTTCCATGGCTACACCTACTCCGCCCACCCGGCGAGCTGTGCGGCTGGGCTGGCCATGATGGAGATCTTCCGCAAGGAACAACTGATCGAGCGTGCTGCCGCGATGTCAGACTATTTCCTGGATGGCGTGTTCTCATTGAAAGACATCCCCGGGATTGTCGATATCCGTGGCGTGGGCATGATGGCCGCCATTGAATTGGCTGCCGGACCGACCGTTGGGGCACGTGGGCACGAGGCACAAAAGGCGCTCTTTGACGCTAACCTCAACCTTAAGGCCACGGGAGATTCGCTCATCATGGGCCCCCCGTTCATCGCGGAAAAGCACCACATCGATGAAATCATCGACAAGCTGCGTAAGGTGCTGACGGCGATGAGCAAGCCTGCCTGATCAGCACAGTGGTCGCCCGGCTACACCAGTCGGGCGATCACGATGGACATGTTGACGAACGCGTTAACAATCAACACCAGCAGACATATTTTTTTGATCATCTTGGCGTTATCGGCATAGCGTTCAGCAACCGAGCCCGCCGCCCACAGGCCCACGCCATAGCCGCCCAACACCAGCGGCAACCAAATCAGCCACGAGAGATCGCGGACCACGACAGACGCGATCAACACGCCCGAGATCGAAATACCCGAGATAAAATTCGATAAAAGCGAACGTGCACGATTAAATTCCAGTTCAGAAAAATTAAGATAGATGACGGCGGGCGGCCCACCAATCCCGCACGAACCGAGCAGACCACCACAGAGCAGCCCCACTGCGCGATCGCGGCCTTTCGAAAGCTGAAACTGGTGGTGAATGCTAAAGAACAGATAGATTGAAAACGCCGCCACCACCACATTGGTGGCAAAGCGCAGCCCATCGATGGGCACCATCGTGCCCAGGCCCATGCCCACGGGAATCGCGAGCACAGAAAATCCTAAAAGCCGATTACGCCGCGGCAGATCCATGGCATTGACCTTCCAATGCCGTGATAGCCATAGGCCGCCCAGGAACTCCGCCAACATCACCAGTATCACCAGGGTCGTGACAGGGAAGACCCACATCAAGACCGGCGACATGATCAGTGCACCGCCGAATCCGCCGAGTCGGCGAATCCCACCGCCCACGGCCGAAGCCGTGAGCACCAGGAGGGCGATGGAGAGTTCCACCAGCTCAGGTGATGTCGCTCAGATCCTGCTCGTTGGAGATCAGATCACGAATCCGATTCTTTAGCGCCTGGTATTCGTCGGACTCTTCGGCCATCTGACGCGGCCGAGGAACACGGATGGTAGCTTTGACGCGGCCCGGACGGCGGGTCATGACCACGATCACATCCGAGAGGTTGATGGCCTCTTCGATGCTGTGGGTCACGAGGACGACCGTTTTCGATTCTTCGTTGAGGATTCGGATCATCTCCTGCTGCATCATCGAACGGTTCTGCGCGTCGAGCGCTGCGAACGGTTCATCCATCAGCAATACCGTGGGATCGACCGCCAACGCCCGAGCGATCGAGACCCGCTGCCGCATACCCCCAGAGAGCTGATGGGGATAGTGATGCGCAAACCGTGTCAGGCCCACCAACTCGATCAAATGCATGATCTTGGGGTCTTCGGAACCCACCTTTGATGTTTTGAGCCGTAAACCGAATGCAATGTTGTCGTAGACCGTCAACCAGGGGAAGAGCGCGTAATCCTGAAATACCATCGAGCGATCGGCGCCGGGTTTGGTGACCGGAGATCCTGCGCATAGGATCTGGCCCTTGGTGCAAGCCTCAAAGCCGGCGATCATATTCAACAGCGTGGTCTTACCGCAGCCGCTGTGGCCCAGAATCGAACAGAATTCATTCTTCTGGACCTCCATCGAGACCTCTTGCAAGGCAAGCACTGGCTCACCCTTTTTACTGTGAGACGGATAGACCTTGCTTACTTTTTCTACGCTTAATATCGCCACGGTTTAACCTCCCAGTGCCCGCGACCAGGGCATTGTTTTTTGCGCGATAAAGCGTACAAGCCGGTCCAATACAAGCCCGATAAACCCGATGGTGAGCATGCCCACCAGAATAAAGTCTGTGCGCAGGACGGTGCGCGCGTCGTTGATCAGGAAGCCCAGACCCGAGTTTGCGCCCACCAGTTCAGCAGCCACCAGGGCCATCCAGCCGACCCCAAGACCAATACGAATTCCGGTCACGATCTGCGGCAGCGCTGCGCGCAGCACGACCTTCATGATCACCGCGAAACCAGACGCACCAAGGCATCGGGCCGCACGAATCAGATTGGGCTCTACATTTCGAACCGCATCAATCGTGTTCAACAAAATGGGGAAGAAAATGCCCAGAAAAATAATGAACTGATTCTGGGCATTTCCAACACCAAACCAGAGTATGGAAAGCGGTATCCAGGCAATCGGCGGGATCGGCCGGAAGATCTCAATGATCGGATCCACCTGCTCATTCAGCCATTTGAAGACCCCCATGAGCAACCCCAACGGAATCGCAATAGAGGCATACATAAAGGCGACCGCCTCGCGCTGAAGACTGTCCAGCATGTGTTTCCACAGATCACCAGAGAGTGCAAGCTCGATGCCACCCTTCAGTACTCCGCTGGCCGGAGGCAGCAGCGTCGCCTGCGTCTTGTCCAGAAGCGTGCGACTGGCAACCTCCCAACCCAACAACAACAGTGCCAGCAGAATGAAGCGCCGCGAAAACCTGAATATCGTTCCCAAGCTCACTCCTTACTTCTTGTAGACTTTGCCGTCGAACGACCAGTCGCGAACAAGATCACCCTTTTGGGGGAACGGCTGGGGAGCCTTCATGTTCTGGGAGTTGTCGTATTTCGGATATGGGATCTTGTCCATGGGTGCATTCCAATTGGCCGGCAGGAATGGGGGCACCTTCGGAATCGCCCATCCCAGCTTCTCAAAGGTTTTATCCATGAACCGTGTCTCAACAGCCCGCGCAAAATCGACCGCCTTCAGATTGTTCTGAATGCGTTTATTTTGATAGAGCCAGTTGTAGATCGGCTCGTTGGCACGGCCCCAGAACATCGGCAGGGGGTAGAGATACGTCGGCTTGTACATCAGGTTGTATGCCGTGATCTGCTGACGAAGGATTTCTTTGGAGAAATTCTTCAGGTTGGGATCTTCCTGCATTACCGTCACGGCCGCATCGGGATTCTTGCGAATCCAGAGCGATGCCTCGACGATCGCATCGGTGAATGCCTGCACCACATCAGGAACGTTGTCGATCATCTCCTGACGGGTGTAAAAGGTAGCGCCGTACAGACTGTAAGGGAAGCTCTCGCTGACGATTCGAGCATTCTTGCGCTCGGTGACCATCATGGTGGGCGTGGGATCCCAGGGCACTACGGCATCAATACCCTTGGGCATAGCCATCTGCTCTCCGGGAGGCATGTTTTTCAGGATCACGTCTTTGCCGATCTCAAGACCGTAGGCGCGTGCTGCCGACTGAAAATAAAACTCAGCCGACGAGCCGGTCACGATACCGATGGTGGCCGGCGGATTCGATCCCTTGAAATCTTTCAGCGACTTAATCTTGGAATCATTGGGAACCAGCACAGCGTGCATCAGATTCACGTTGATCACGGCGATGTTTTTGATCGGAACGTTTTTGTCGAGCAGCGAGGTAAAGGGGAAGTTTCCACCGTTACCAAATTGGAAACGGCCTGAAATCACCACCTCGTTGATCGCCGGGCCGGACGGAAACGCCTGGAATTTTGCGTCCACGCCACGCTTGGCCAGCAGACCCTTTTTATCCATGACCAGGTTGATCGTGTTTTGGCCCGACCATGGCGACTGGTATGCCACCTGCAGAGGCCACCAGCCCTTCTCTTTAAGCCAGGCAACCGATTTCGCAGAAATCTTTTGATCCGTCGATTCGGGCCAGCCATAGTCGTTGAATGTTGCAGACTGCGCCTGTGCCTGAAGGGTGACCCCCGACAGCATGGCCGCACCCAGCACGGTAATTGCCCGGCGCGTTACTGAAAATTTCTTCATCTCACGTCTCCTTTGGTTGGTGCTGCATTTACGACAGGTACCGCTGGTATTTTTGTTTTTATGGGACAGCGCATCACAAGTTAGGGTAAACCACCAAAATTGGGCATTAGGGTTTTGCCTTGTTTTGACACCAATTAATGCTCAATTCAGAAAAACAATACAACGCTCCGAAACCATCAATACATTTGGACCCAAAAACAGCACACGTTGTTGACCGCGGCCGCGGCATTGGCTACGGGGGAGTCATGGTGATCGGGGTATCCAACATTTTGAGATGCAGGGCGCGGGTCTTCACCTGATCGGTGCAAAACCGGATGAGCTCCACCAGCGGACTCATCGAATACCCCTCCAATGGCAGCGTCGAATGGAGCGCCGACGTCAAATCCTTGGAATAAAAGGCCGCCAGCAGCAGGTCGCCATCCGAGGCGCCCTGGCCGCAGATGCGCCGGAGGTCATCGATGGTTTTCTTCTTCGCCAAATGGCCCTCTTCACGTTTGCGAAACGCTTCAAGATTGGCCCGCTCGAGGAACTCTGGGCTCGGCGAAGCCGCAAGGCGCCCATAAAAACCACATGCATAGCGTTTTACTTCGTCGGGCACGCTCTTGAAACGTTCCCCTTGCACGACATTAAGCACCGACTGGGTCACGATGTACTGGGCAAATGGGCTGACCAAGATGGGATACCCAAGATCGACACGCACACGTGCAATCTCCTCTAAGATTTCCTGAAAACGATGGGACATGCCCATGTCCGAGAGCTGCGAACGGAGATTTGAAATCATTCCCCCGGGAATCTGATGCTCATAGAGGGCGGGGTCGACACCCTGCTTGACCCCTGTGGACTTACCATCGCGGTAAGCGATCCAGTCCCAATAGTCTTCGTAATCCTTAAGGTTCTGATCGTGGATCGACACCTCGCGGCCGAGTCGCTGCGCGATGGCGGCGATTTCGCGGGTATCCGGCAGCGAGGCGCCGTTGGCGAGCGGGCGGGCCGCGGTGTAGAAGTACTCAAAACCCGCGCGAATGGCCTCCTCATAGACCTGTGGCGCAAGCCCAGTCTGGCAATGGGAATGCAGCTGCAATGGAATACCTCCTGCGGCCGCGACCAGCTTCGGGAAAAGCGTCGCGGCCCGCTCTGGCGTGAGCAGGCCGGTGGGATCTTTCACCGAAATGTAATCCACCTTCATGGCTTTGAGCTCTTTGAGCCGATCCACAAAATAATCATCGCTATGCACCGGAGAAAGCGCATACGTGATCATGGCGTTCACCTGCAGGCCTTCGGCCCGCGCAGAATCCACCGATGACTGAATGTTCGTGTTGTCATTAAGTGCATCGTAGACCGTGAGAATCTTGATGCCGCAGTTGGCAAGCACCTTCGAATTGAGGGCGATCACCTCATCCGAAAACATTTCGAACGTGTAGAGACTCACCCCGCGCGTGAGCGCATCCAGCGGGGTCTTCACATGGTCTGCGATGTAGCGCATGCGCTGCCATGGGTTTTCGCGTAGAAAACGCACCATGACGTCGAACACCGCACCACCCATGATGTTGATGATGTCGTACCCGATGGAGTCGACCCTAGCGAGAATGGGCGCCATCTGCGCCGTGGTCATTCGCGTGGACCACAAGCATTGGTGGCCATCGCGCAGAGTTACATCAATGAATCTTGCATGACGCTTCAACGATTTTTCTCCCCTCGTTCTAACGCGCACGACTGCCTTAGACAGTCAACATCTCCCGCTCAACATACTGCGTGTGCATCTGTCCCGCCTGAAACGCGGGGTCCATCAGCAAGGTTTTCAGAAAGTCCACATTGGTCTTGATGCCCTCCATCCGTACCTCCGACAGCGCCTGATAGGCTCTGCGAATCGCCTCGTGGCGGTCTCGCCCCCACACAATGAGCTTGGCGATCATGGAGTCGTAAAACGGCGGAACGACATAGCCCGGGAAGCAGTGGCTGTCGACCCGCACCCAGGGGCCGGCAGGAAAATGCACCGATGTCAGACACCCCGGCGAAGGCCGAAAATTCTCAGCTGGATCTTCTGCGTTGATGCGGCACTCCAACGCATGGCCACGTGCTGGAATATTTTTTTCAGCACCACTCAATCGCTTGCCAAAGGCAATCTCGAGCTGCTCGGCAACCAAGTCGACGCCAGTCAATACCTCTGTGACCGGATGTTCAACCTGAATTCGGGTATTCATTTCCATGAAATAAAAATCCGATCCCGACACAATAAATTCCACGGTACCGGCGTTTTCGTAGTGAATGGACTGCGCAAGCGACCGCGCGGCATCGAGCAACGGCGCACGCATCGACTCTGGAATGCCGGGTGACGGTCCCTCTTCAATAATTTTTTGCCGACGTCGCTGTGCGGAGCAATCGCGCTCGCCCAGTGTGATGGTGGTGTGCCCATCGGAGAGCACTTGTACCTCAATGTGGCGTGGATCGCGTAAATATTTCTCCATATAAAGGCCACGATCACCAAAGGCCAATTCGGCCTCGGTACTCGCCTCTTGATAGGCCTTGGCCAACATCGCTTCCGAATCCACCACACGCATACCACGCCCACCACCACCGGCGGTGGCCTTTAGAAGCACCGGATAGCCAATCTCCTTGGCGATACTGCGCGCATGATCCAGATCGTTCAAAAGACCCGGTGAGCCCGGCACCGTGGGTACACCGGCCTTTTTAGCCATGTCCCGCGCTACCGACTTCTCGCCCATCAGCGAAATGCTCTTTCCCGATGGTCCAACGAAGACCAGACCCTCGGCCCTGACCTGATCGGCGAACTCTGCACGCTCCGATAAAAAACCGTAACCGGGATGTATCGCCTCGGCCCCGGTCAGCTTAGCGGCGCCCAAAATGGCGATCGGATTGAGGTAGCTCATGTTGGAGGCTGCTTTACCGATGCAGACGGCCTGGTCCGCCATCTTCACCGGGAGCGAATCACGATCTGCTTCCGAGTAGACCTGAACCACGCGATGGCCAAGCAATCGGCAGGCCCGCTGGATGCGCAGGGCCACCTCTCCCCGATTCGCCACCAGAACAGTATGTTGGCCCATGTCAGTTCGGTGTGATCGTCATAAGGGCCTGACCGAATTCGACCGGCGCGGCATTGTCGACCAGGATTTCGGCCACCACACCATCCTGATCGGCGGTGATCGAGTTGATCAGCTTCATCACCTCAATCAGGCAGATGACATCACCTTTTTTGACGCGATCACCCACATTAACAAACGGCGGCGCACCGGGCTCTGGCGAGCGATAGAACGTTCCGATCATCGGGCTCTTCACGACGTGCCCCTGCAATGCTGAAGGGGCTACAGCGGACGGCGGCCTTGACGGTGTGCCCGCCTGCTGAACCGATGCAGTGGGCGTGGAGGGTGCGGCTGCTGTCGCAGGCGCAGTGGTCGCACCACGATCCGCTGCGGGTGAAGCAGGCGCCTGCGCATGGTGGGTACTGAGGGCGAGCTCAACGTTCCCAAATTTCAATGAGAACTCGGCCAGGGAATTCGACGACTTCAGAATCGAAG
>JACCEB010765750.1_pt1 | contig 105658 bp, 152 predicted proteins | sample 7454761 | NCBI WGS metagenome assembly JACCEB01 (sample SAMN15323454, study PRJNA562643) | freshwater metagenome | isolation source: river surface water | place: USA:Blue River Watershed | collected 2017-08-18 | reverse complement strand
CTTTCTGCAAGAAATCAATTTAGTTTCCTTAATATTAGTTTGGTATGCCAATAACAATAAGGTTAACGCCAACAGTAAGATCGCCAGCAGCATTAAACCTTACAATTCCATCTACCTTTGTTGTTGTAACACTTGTTAGAGTTACTGTTACGTTTTGTCCTGCTGGAGTTCCACCTTTATTTATAGGTGTTGCTGTAACTACTGGGGCATATTTAAAGTCGCTGTAAGGAAAAGAAAATGTAACTTCAGAAGAAGCAGTAACAGTTTTGTTGTTTGCCACCTCCACATAGCCACCAATAAACTTTGCTTCTGATGTTTTTACACTTTGTGGTCCTGCAGTACCTGCATCTACTGTCGTAGTCTTATAGGTTGCAGAAGATACCTGTGCAGATAAATCATTAACTGCCTTAGTTAATTCATAGATGTATGTAACATCTATAGGTTGCCCTCTTTCGGGTAGCGGTACTTTTGCCATTATCTCTCCATTATATCATTAGACCGTATGCATTGCTGGGTTATATACACGCAATGTTGTATATTCCCTTGTAACTGGTTCTCCTACTAAGTATACCTCAACTGTGACTCTATTTGGGGTATATGATTGATCTACCCCGTCAATAAAAAATGTATCTGGAACAACAAACCTAGTACTGTTAGTCGTAATTCTTTCTACGTATTTCCAATCACCTATGCCGTCTGGTTTACTCCACTTAATCCAAATATCATAATCTTTGGCTTGACGAATAGTATTGGATCCAATTTTAATGGCTACTGAGTCCCAAGTTGCGCTGACTACACCAGAGGAAGAAGATATGTTGATCTTACCAGGAACATAGGTATAGTTTGGATCAACACTATAAACTGAAGACCAAGAAGAAACTCTGTTCTTATCTTCAGAAATTAGTCTATACCTTACACTATATGTACCATCAATACTATTGACTGGTGGTAGGTTTTCTTTTAAAACTTTTGCTTTCTTAATAATTTCAGCCATTATGTTACACCTATAGAAAATCTAAACTCAATATAATTACTTGTATTTGGTGCTTTAATTATTGACTCAGAAGTAGGATTTTGAATAACTGAATACCCTGTAAGACCATACAAAACATTTGTAGTTCCAATATTTTCTAATCTCATTGAGTCAAGCGCAATATAGTAGTCATCTGAAACAGTCCCACCATCAATAGCACTAACATAAATTTTTGCAACAGTAACGGCATTCCATGTAAAGTTAGCACTTGTATAAAGTTCTTGAAGTTGTTTAGAAATAACTATGTATCTATTTTCAGTTAAATCATATTCTCCTTCTCCAGTACCGTTTGTTACTTCTGCTTCAAACCTAGCATACTCTCCTGAACCAGAATCAGTAGAGGCAAAGTCGACAAGAATTCTAACGGTATCTGGAGCAAGAGAAGAATCTCCGTCTTTATTTATAACAGAAAATGCTAACCTGAGTTCGTCTGTTGGTGAGTTTTGAGAAAAGTTTGCACTAGGCTTAGTATAGTGTATGTGGTTAGATCCTGTACCAATAACAAAATGACCATCAGTTACTGTTAAGGTTGCATCATCACCACGCATTAAGATTACGTTATTTAAAAATCTACATCTTTCATATCTGTTTGCTCGTGAAGCCTTGTAGAAAATAGAATTATCTGCGTTTGTTTGAAAAACCTTTAGTGCTGTTGAAATAATATTATCATTACTTGCATCTAGCGCAGTAGATATTGTAGGTATGGCTGTTGATGCAGTAGACGTATGGTAGTTCCAATTTTCTACGCTAGTAAAAGAAAACACTGTCTTGCTATCATATGCTCCTGCAGAAGGGTTTGATCTTGCAGAAAATATTCCAACTTCTGTAATTTCATATCTTTCTTCTGCTGGAAGTTCTGCAGTAAAAACAATCTTGTCTAAGCCACCCTCACTAACAAAACCCCTAGAAGAAATAGGAACTCTAAGCATTTCAAAATCTAGATTTTTCTTTTCAGAATAGTCTCCAAGAACATCTGTGGTATCAAGTGGCTTTGGTCCACAGCCAATAGCAATATATGACGCATAGGCTGGAGCCTGTCCAAGCAGGTATTTTCCAAGAATAGACTTACCAGTGTTAGTTATCAAGATGCTCCCTCAATTAAAATCTGTCTCATATATTGTACCACTTCTGGCTATTTGAATCTCTATCTGCTCATCTACCTCAAGGTTTACTGCTTCTACTACTAGGTTTCCCGTTACAGTATCTATGTATACATAGTCTCCTTCAGGTCCCCCGCCAAGTTGTGGAATTTTATCATCTAGTTTAATAGGAAAGTTTGCAAAGTACTTATCCGAAGTTGCCTGAAGACTAATAATATTATTAGGGTTATATTGCTGCTCAATAGAAGATAGGTTTTTTATTGGTTGATAACTAATTTTTTGACCATTAACCGTGTCACGTCTTGCAATATTAATTAACTCTTGACCACCAATATCTTCAAAAATTAAATCTGCCATCAAATCTATAGGAACTGCCCCATCATCAAACAAGATAATATCTTTTGTAGCGCTTTTAACCTGACTTGTGCTACTTGAAGAAACAACTGACGATGCTGTGGCCGACCCTATTGTTGGTGTGGGAGGAGTTGGTGTTACTGTCGTGGCTGTTGCTGTGGTGCTTGCTGCACTTGGTGCAGGACCTGGTGCGTTTACAGTTGAATTGAGTTGTTTGACATAAGCATCCATTCGTGCTTGATATCCTGCTTCTTTAAGTTTCCTTGAGCCATCAGAAAATATCTCATAAAGATTTCCATCTGACCCTACTGTAACTCCTAAACTTGTGGCCATACTACACCTCGCTCAAATACAATGTCATACTAGGACCATCTAGTGATCTTGAATATTCAATATTATACACAACAAACCTTGTTGAAGATGAAGCAACAATGTCAAGATTATTAGAATCTTTATAGTTAATAGTAACAATATCACCCAGTTGTAAAGTTGGGATGCTAAATATATTTACACCAACAGATCTTTTTGGTGTCATCAGTTTATCAATAATCCAGCCCATAAGACTATTTGCAGAGTCTTGAGTCTGAACATATGGAGCATCAATTGAAAACTCATTGCTTCCATATATCATTCTACTTTGCTTTATCTTATTATATTTTTCTGCTTCAACATAAGGGGAAGTTAAAACTGTTGTTCCCTGCATTTCAGGATCAGACTGGCTTGACCTCTTATTAAAATATTCATCAACAGTGAGTTCGTGTGTAGTGTCTTGAGTAAATGTTATACCCTGAATTCTAAGATAGTTTCCACTTGTATCATCAAGAACAAGGGCTTTATCTGTAGCATTAAACACAAGAAACTCAGCCCCATAGGAGTCTGCATAGAATCCAGAGGTGGTATAGCCTTTAATTCTATTAAATGTAGGAGATAGTTGTGCGTATAATGCTGGGTAGGCACGATCATATTTAATATCAAAGTATGCACACTCTCTCATAATAGTTCCAAACTCATCAAAGTACATGTTGTATTTTGGTGGTTGCTGAGCGCTAACACCAGATAGGTAGGTAGACTGAACTACTCCACTCATGGCATACTTTCTAAATGATTCGTTAACATCTATAGCATCATCCCCAAAAGTTTTAGCAAGAGTGTCCACTGCTGTTGCAACTGTATTTTGAGAATAGTTTTCCGATAGGGCGTAAACGTTTTCAAACATAATTCTTGATGATCCACGGGTAAACAATGCCATATTATTGTAAATTGGAAGTGGATCTGAGTCATCAACAACCTTAACTAGGTTATTATTTATATACAAATAAAACCTTCTAATTTTTCCAATGTCTTTATACTCAACAGATAGGTCGTAGACAGTTGGAGTTTCTTGTGTTGTCATTCTATATTGTCCAGTAAAACTACCATCATCAACTGTAATCTTTGAGAGTCCGCCCCAAAGTTTAACTGGAATAGCATCTGAAGTAGCGCTATCCTTTTTAATCTTATAAAATAAAACATTATGAATTACAACATCTTCAGAACCGTCTGCATTTGTTTTTAGGTAAGATTCAACATTGCTTTCTGTTAGCGCAACAATCTCAAAGTAGTATCCGTTATTTGTATCTGGATTAAGCATAACCCCAAGACCACCAGAGCCTCCACCAATGCTAACATTTTGATCAGTAAGAGATCCAGTTACCTGATAATAAGAACTACTTCCCGTTGGAGTTTGACCTCTTGTTTGATTGTTTTCAATCTTTCCAATTACACGCATTCTTGTTCCAAAATGTTTATATGCATTATTTAACGGTTTATAGACATAGGAAATAAAATCTATTGGTGTTTCTGTAGTTGTAAATGATGGACCATTCATAACAAGTGCAGATGACTGAATCGTTCCAGTTCTTGTTTGAGTAAAAGAGTTAACCTCTGTTTCTGTTTTTCCACTTACAGACATAAAATTTCTTATAATTCCATTTCTAGTTGTCTGCTTTGCACGGGCATTATCAATACCAGCAATTCCTGTGACGGTTGTTGGAAGTGTTGGAGATGGATTTGTTGTAAACAGATATTGAGATTTCATTGTACATCCACGAACATTATCGTTATTTGACCAATAAGAACTAATTCCTGCTGTATGCGAAGTTACTTGTGTTCCAAATTGTCCACGACCATGCTCAACTACAGCACCATTTTTCATTCTTGTAACGCCACCTACTGTTTCATAATAAGGAACGGTATAAATTCTTATTCTTCCTGTTGGATAAATCTTTCCATTAAATGGAATAACTGAAAAGTATTTCTGGTATTCTTCATTGCTACTAATCCAAACATTACTAGATCCTTGTCTGTGATTAGCCTTCCACTGCTCAATAGTTTTATCTGCTTGTGCCTGAGTAATTGTCTTGGCTTTAACCTGTGCCTCAATAGTAGATATAACTGATGCGGGAGCAAAGTTTCCAGGTTCCACAAAATACTGCTTAGTATAGTCTATTGTTCCATCTGCTTTAATGTCATACCAAAGACCTATTGTAACGCTAAACTCAGCAGCATCATACTTAATAATTTCTGCATTAGAGTATAAATATCCACTATATCTTGTAAGCCAATATACGTTTTCTCCTAGATCAATTATGTTATTTATTATTTGATTGTTAACAACTGTTGGAATGCTACTAGTAACATCTGATGCAATTGGCATAGCACCTAATACATAACTACCCTGGGTGCTTGCAACCTCATTTATAGTTTTTGTATTTTCTGTTCCAGATACTTCCCATAATAGTGCAGGCTTATATATCCAAGTTTTTTCTTGATCAACCATGCTTGCTTGACGAATGCTGCCATAGGATCTTTGTATATATCTTGTTGTATAGTTAATTTTTCCAGCATTAAAAATCTTTTTATCTTCAGAAGCAATAGAAATAATGTTAGGCAAAGTACCAGATGTAGCATTTTCAACTACCCCTGTATCTGACTGATTGTTTGAACCCGAAAGAACAAATGTGCTAGGTCTTTGTGTTTCTGAAGGCATTAGGTAGTCTTTGCTCATAACCACAAAATTATTGTACTCATCAAAGAACATTGCTGTTTGAGTTGATACCGCTAACTGATTTAAAACCTCTGCAACATTTTGATCTGGAGCAATAAAGAAATATGGAATGACTGGATCTTTTTCTCCAGTTGCCCGTAAAAATGTATAGTTTGTAAAACCAATATAATCAAGCAAAAGGGTTATTGCATAACTAAGAGATGCTTCAGTTACTAGCATTCTTGGTGCTGGCATTGACTCAAAAAAGAAATACATATCTCTTAATGAAAGCGACAGGACTCCAGAACTACGGTCAACCTGTGGAAATCCTTCTGAGTATAAAGTTTTAATAGGAACAAAGTAGTCATATCCACCAACATTTATAATTTTTTCATAAAAATTAAACTTAATGTTTTTACGTAAATATTTATAGATAATGCTTGATGTATTATTTGGATTAAACGCTTGATCGTCGTCAAATAAAGAGATATCTCCAGTTGATGCAAGTAGTTGTCCTACTGGTAACGATGTTGCTCCAAGATCTGCCAAACTTTTATTGACTTTAAAGGTTGTTACTTTATTAGAGATATCTACAACTAGTCTAGGAGACATTTCAATTAGATCAAACCTAGAATCAAACTTATTCATTGTTTCTACAACAATACGAATTCCCCCAATGTTCTGAAACTCTCTATAAACTCTTTGTCCATCTGTTTCATTATTAAAATAAATTGGGGATGTTAAATCTTCTATGAAACTACTTTGGTTATTAATAGTTTCTTCTGCAACTCTCCATCCATATTGTGGAGTAAATGTTTTGTACTCTTCATCTTTAGAATCCCAGATATAGTATGTTCCCCTGCTATTTGTTGTAGGGATAACTAAATATGCATACCCGTCAAAATTTTCATCTGGCAGTTGATTAATTGAAGGAAGGGTTGCCTGATAATTAAACTTTGTCTTATATTCTTTTGGAATTACTAATCCGTACTGTAGTTCAACATATCCGTCTGAACCTATGATTGGAGTTCCATCATCCCTTACACTGTTAGCATTAAATGATTGAGCATCTACCCAAGCACTATCTCTTAAATACTGAATCTTCCAGTTAATTGGAGTTGTCTTATAGTCAGAGCGATGAAGAGGGTCTTGTATTGATCCAGATGAGGTTACATAAGGTCCAAGATTTACAGTTCCAATATTTGTCTGCATTTTTACAATAATTCTATTTGCAGGAACATTCTCTTTATAAACAACAAAAGGGGCTGTATCATCAATATAGTTTAGTGTTCCAACTTTATTTTTAGCAATACCACGTTCAATTGTTTTTGTGGTATTGCCTTCTGTAACTGTCTCAGTTCTATAAGAAGTCCAATATCTAAATTCATCATACCTAGAAGGCATGTAGTATCTTGGTCTTTGTGACATTAGTTCATTTGAGTTATGTATATAGTTACCACTAAAATACATTAACTTGTTAATACCAGATCTTGGTCTAAATGGTTTAATACAATCTTCCAAAGAGTACAACATCTTCATTTTATCTTTTGTAGAAATAAAAAACTGTGGGATATCATTATCTGTATATCCACCATCAATGGCAATGTCTGCATCTGTTGCCCCAGTGTAAAGTCCAGCAGCATCGGCAGAATCAAATGTAGTTGATATTGTTTTAAATTTTGGGTCTGTTCCTGTTGGCCTATATCTATAGTTACCAAGTTGCTGAATGTTATCTGGCATATTCATATTCCACTCAGCAAGGACTAAAGATTGCAACTGAATAGTTGAAGATGACTCTAGGTGTGTCTTTAATTCATTACTTACAAACACACTAAACCTCTTCCAGTGTTACCGAAATATTCCAAAGATCGTGATTTGTTGCCCCACGCTTTACAACGGTATAGTTAAAGTCAGAAATATAAACCTGGATAACTTGGTTATATTGATGTAAATGGTCATATGGGTCTTCTGTATTTTTAAAGTTATTGTACTTATCGTATGCAAGGAACATCCAAAAAGGTCCCTTATGAGTTTCGTACCAATCAAGAATATCTACACCACCTGCACCACCATCAGCAGTATACTCTGATTGGGTTCCTTTTAGTGGAGATAAGCCATTTGAAGCAAACTCTGGACTTTCACTATGTGATCTAGAAGGAAGGTTGTCCCAAGACCAAGAAATATCTAATTTATCTGCAATATGGTATGAACGCATTCTGCCATTAATTGTTCTTTGTCTTTGCTCAAGTCTCTTTGGAGAAAATCTTAATTCACTACGATTATGGTCAGATAGTATCAAGAACTGATCTATAAGAGATGGGTTTGTCTCTGCCCCTATATCTGCCCCAATTTCATAGCCTGTTGGCACGTAGAGGCCATTTGAAAGAGTTCCTGGGTTATTAGACCAAAGAATACCTTGCGGTCTCTGATACCGCTTTCTGCCTGTTATATAGCCTGATGTTGCCATTATCTCTGCCCTCTAAGTCTTTGTGAATCAATATATTTAATTTCAGCCATAACCACCTTGGCAATGTCATCTGCACTTGCACTTGTATTATTTACGCTAATTCCTACGTTATAATTATACACCCTGCTGGAGTTATCGCTAACAGAACTTGCAGATCCTGCACCAACACTAACAGCATCATTAATCATAGGCGAATACGTTGGTGCCTCAAAAGACTTGTATTTTCCACTATTTAATGACTCAAGAAGTGGCCCATATTGATCTGCAACACTCTTTCTTACTACGAACTCCCCAGGGGTTAGCATAGCAGGAACTGTATCTGTTCCTATTGAAAAACCACCATTAGCCATATACTGTGGTACAAAACCACCCTTAGCCATTCCAATGCCAAGCAATTTTCTTTCAATTGCTGTTAATACTTGTCCAGACTGCAATTTTCTAAGCGCTGCTTCTGATGTAGCAAGTTTGGCTGCTTCTGCCTCAAGTCTTCTTTTTTCTTCTGCTGCCTCTAGTTTATCTGCTTTAGATTTTAGATAAGCATTTAGTCTACCTCTTGCAGAATTAGGATCTACAGTTTCTGCACCAGTACCCGCTTTTGCTGCATCTTCTGCTGCTTTTTTATCTGCCGCTATTTTATCTGCTGCTATCTTGTCTGCTGCTATTTTATCTGCGGCTGCTTTATCTGCTGCTGCTTTATCTATTGCAAATTTCTCTGATCCAGATAATGGATATTTACCAAGTTCTAGAGATGCATTTTTGATTGCTGTTGTAACTGCATCCCATGCTCCAGATACTCCACTTACTGATGTTGCAATTTTATTAATATCAATTACCTGTGTATCATATGCTTCATTTAGTGTAGTAGCAGCATTCTTTATAAGTTCCCATTCTGATGCTGTCATCTTATTAATTTCTACATTTGCCAAAGCCTTTGTGTTTGCATCTTCATGTGCCTGTACTAAACGATTTCTTGCCTCAATTTCTTTTTCAAGTCTATCAATATCTTTTTCTTGTATTAATGCTATTTCTGCTACAAGTTGTTTTCTAGTATATTCTTTTCCATTAATACTTGTTTTAAGGTTATCAAGTTCTTTTTGTCTAGCAACTTCCATTGCTGTTCTTTGTTCATCAAGTGCTTCGGCAGCGCTTCTAGAAGCAACCTCTGCTTGCTGAGCAGAATAATCTGCTGCAGCCTTGGCTGCTGCTGAAATGTCACCCTGTGTAAGAGCATCTGCTAGAGTTAGTTGGTTCTGTTGTTGTGCTGCAATATCTTCATTGATAGAACGAACCTTATCCAAAGCACTTGCCTGCTCATCAATTAACTTATTCTTTGCATCATACTTATCATTTACAGATTGCTCAAGTTTTTCAATTGCTGAAATTCCATCATTGTATGTATCAATCTGATCTTGGAAACCTCTTTGTGCAATTTCTTTTTCTCTTGTTATAGCATTAAACTGCTCAACAGACATTTGATTTGTTTTTCTAAAATCTGCTGCAGCCTTTGCAGTTATTCTTGCTGCCTCTGCTGCAAATCTTTGATCCATTTTTGTTGAATCAGATTCTTGAATTTGCTGCAATTCAAATAAGACTTTCTTATAATCTTGTGCAGATTTGATAAGGTTTGGCCATTCATCTGCTATTTTGCCAGTAGACGAAGCAACTGCTTCTGCCCATTCTGATCTAGATATTACTTGAAGAATTGTTTCATACTCAATTCCTTCAGCCTGTAATTTTTTAAATGCATCTATCTGCATTTGCATTTTACTATTATCTTGGAACTGTCCAACTGTTGCTTCTCTAGCCAGTTCTTGTCTAGCCTGCTTGTTTATTTCAAGCAATCCAGCAAGTTCTTCTTTTGAATACTGAACTCCATTTGCAATATCAGCAACAAAAGATTGATTCTTCATTAGTTTATTTGTATCTGCTACAGAAAAACCATATTCCTTTGCTAAGTTTGTTAGTACATAATATGCGTTAACTCTATCACGAACTTCATCAACAGCCTTCTTTTCATTCTCAATATACTCTCCAATAGTAGCAGTTCTGAAAGCACTGTTAATATCAATAAAGTCCTGAGTAAGTCCAGTTATTCTGCCTTCTTTGCCAACCTTAAAAAGTGTTTTTGACCACAGAGCAAATTGCTCTGGATCCATGTTTACTAAAATTTCACGGAAGTCATCTGATAGTCCTCTTATGTTTCCATCAAGAGCAAGTTGATCAATTTTTTGAATAGCACCTAGTTGTTTATCAAGTGATTTATTTGACTTAACCGTACCTCCGCCAAGACCAGCAATATCTCCACCAAGGAATTTCTTAATAGAGTTTAGCGGATCTAGTGCATTAATTGAAGAATCTTTTACAATCTTTAATCTTTGTGTAAGATCATTTAACCAAGAAGTATCTTTCTTTGTCTTATTTGTATCTGCTCCTCCTCCTCCAGGTGGTACTACTGGTGGGGTAGCAGTACCAAATAGTTGTGGGGCAACTCTTGCAAAATATTCTTGTGATGCTGCTTCAATATTTTTAGTATCTTTTTTAAATGCTGCTAGTGCAGCCTTTTTAGCAGCCTCTTGTTTTGGATCAACAAAACTCTGCATAAGTTTAGGATTTTTCTTATAGAATAATGTTGTTAATTCTCTATCAATAATCTCATCAAAACTATCGCTTTTACTAATTGATCCAATAGTAATCATTGCTTGGAATTGCAACTCTTTTGGAAGTTTTGATATTGCTGTCCACTGTGCAATAGCGGCATCTAGGGTTAGGTTCTTTCCTACACCACCTGCCTCTTCTTGCATCTTAACTAATGCTTCAAGGCTTATTTGTCCATTAGGAAACTTCTTTTTGAGTGCATCAATTTCTTTTCCTGTTTGCTTAAGGTCCTTAATATCGTTCTTCTGTGTTTCAATCTCTAGATCAATTCCAATATAATCTGGAATCTTTCCAAGTTCTTCAATTGCTGAAAATGTTGCATCTGCATCTGTCTTATTCATTTGTTTAACTGCTAATACTAGTTGTCTTTGATTATTTGCATTTGGAATTAATGTCAAAATGGTTGATAGTCTTTGAAGTCCTTCTGTGCCTTGAACCCCAACAATTGCTTGAAGATTTTTACTAACATCTCCACCTGTTGCAGTAAGAGTGCTTAGCATTACGGATGCTTCATTTGGTGTTAAAACATCGGATGTTACCAGTGTTGATATTTCAAGAGTTGTTCTATCATTACCGATATTATCTAGTTGGTTTTGTAAAACAGTTGCTTGTGCTTTTAGTGCTGGATTATCCTTAAACTTTTCCTGCATTCCAACAGAGAATGCTTCCATATATTTATCACGAACTTGTCCTCGTCCAGATCCAAATGGGCTTAAAGTTTCTCCTAAACTTCTCTTATTTACGCTCTCATAACCAGTAACAACACTTGTAAGTATATCTGCTTGACTACGACGCAATGACTTCAGACCAGTATCTTTCTTGGTCTGCAATTCAGCAATCTGTGTGTCAACAGCAGTACGTTCTGCTTCTGTTTTTAATGTTTTCTTTTTAATTTCTAAGTTTAAGATTGCTGCATCATATTGTGCTTCTAGGGCATCTATACTTCCTTGTGAGGCTGCAAGATTTTCACTTGTTATTCCTTGTACAACTCCAGCGGCTTTTGCCATCGCAGCCTTTTCTTTGCCCTTTTGCCAATTTCTAAGTCCTGCCTCAATTCCACCAAGAACCACTGTTGATACTGCTAAACCTACTAATCCTGGTACTGTTCCAACACCAGTTGCTGATGCACCAAGTGATGCTACTGTTCCAGCCTTTCTTGCTGCACTCAAAGTCTTTACTGCTGTAGCAAGTCCACCACCTGCACCTCTGGCTGCAGATAACTCTGCCATCATATTTGCAGCATTAATACCAGCCTTTGCTGCTACAAATCCTCCACCTACAGTTGCTCCTGCAGTTTGAAGAATTTCTCCTCTTGTATTTATTCCAATTTGTTCGCCTGCAACTTTATTTAAATTTTCAACAGCAGCATTTTGAAGTCTTTTGCCTGATGCCATTAGTTCAACCTGAACCTGTAATGGATTAGATGTTAGGTTTTCTCCATTTGGACCAAGAAGTTGTATTAGTTTTCCTCTTACATCAATTTCAAGTTTTGCATCTTTAAGATTTCTAGTAAGTGCAACCGCTATAGATTCTGCTTGATCAGCAGTTAGAACTCCTTGGGCGACAGCAGTTCCAAGTTGATTAGACAGTGAATCAATTCCAGCACTTGTTCCAAAATCTGCTATAGTTTGTTCAAAAGATGTTTTAAGATTTTTACCAAATTCACTTTCTCCTATAACTTTGTTTCCAAACTCTATACTAACTGGAGAAATATCTGTATTTCTTGCTTTTCTTTTTTCTGCAGCAATTTGCGTTTTAGAAACAGTACCAGTTATTTTTCCAAGTTCTTCAAGTCGGCCTGTTGCCATAGCCATAGACTTACCTTGTTTTTCACCCTCGATCATGCTCTTTTTAATTGCCATAGATTGCATCTTGTATACAACGGCTAACCCAGCCACCGTTCCTATCAATAACTTGAGAGGGCTATTAAGCATTGGCAACAACATTACCAACATAGATATCATCATAATCATATCCATGTTTTTTGCAATGCCACTATCAGGATTCTTTTGTGCATATGCTCCTGCAGCCATAGGTACCATCATTGCAGCCATGCCAATACCCATTCCTCTTTGGCTTGCCTGCATTCGTTTATCCATACGCATATTAGTGCGCTCTTGTGGTGTTGCTCTTCTTGTAGAGCCATCTTCATTTTGAACTGTATCAGATACTTTTCCGTATCCAGTCATCCAACCAGTAAAACCTCTAGTCTTATCTCTTTCAAATGCTTTAGTTGTGTCAGCCATTGCACGGCCTACTTTTTCAACGGGAGGTCCTGCCTTTTCAAAACGTGCAGCAAATCTATCTACTTTTTCACCAAACTTCTTTACACCTGGTCTATCAAAGAATCTATCAAAAGCGTCTGGATTTCTTTTTGGTGTGTCCCAAGGATCACGGCCTCCTGGTGCTCCTGGTGCTGGTCTTACATCTGGATTTAAAGGTCTACCATCTGGTCCAAGCAAGCGTGGTTTATCTCCCCATGGATCATTAGGATCAAATCCATCTATAAAACCTGGAATACTATCATTAATCATCCCAGAAATAAGTGGCGAATACTTTGCTGTCATCTTTGAAGGAATTACGGCTTCTCCTGGAGAAAGCATTGCAGGTACAACATCTCCTGCACCCTTTGGTCCTGGTACTGATACTACACCTGTTTTGTATTTTTTAGGCTTTACATTTGTATGTATACCGTGAATTTTTTTCCAGTTTGCTTTCTTTCCTGCTTCAAGACGAGCAACCATGTCTTCATAAACTTTAGCCTCTTCACCAGTTAACTTAAATGAGCCAATTGTTTTTTTAAGTTTAGGAAGCACAGTATTAATTTCAGCAAGCATTAATGATTCAAATTCTTGTGCACTCATCTTTGACGCAATTGGTGCTGTTGCTTCTGCAAAGAACTTCTTTGCTCCACCCTTAACTCCAAGCAGATTAATAACTGCCTGTTCTTCCATAGAAGGCATAGACTTTGCAAAATCTCTAAATCCAGACGCTCTACTAAATACTCCAGCAGTACCAACATCAGCAAGCATATTTCCTGATAGATTAGACATTTGTAGATCTTTGTCTCCACGAAGTGTCGAGGCAACCAATTGTCTAACATATTGCTGCTTTGTGAACTTTCCTGTTGGCTCTGCAAACTTTTTATTATAAGGAGATTCAAGAACAATTAACTTACGTTTACCTGTAGGATCAGTTGGATCAATCATTGTCTTGAGTGATTGCTTTGGAGAATCAAGTCCGTGTGCTTCTCGTGCAATCTGTGTTGCTCTAATTTCTGCAAGTGCAGACTTTTCATCTACAACAGGCTTAACTACTACAACCTCACCATTAGGCTTTCTATATACTCCACCAACTCCTGGAATTGGAAAACTTCTTCCAGTGAATGGCTGTATTAAATGTCCGAAGTTTGTTGGCTCAGTCTTAGCAAGACGACTCTTTGCAACGGCTGCCTCTAATTGTGCCTGTGATGCTCTCATTTGTTGTGTCTTTGCAAATGACATTGGCATTCCAAGCATGACTCCGCCCATATATCCTGGGACTGTTCCTTCTGACATTGCTGTAATTAATGGTTGGTATTTATCAACAACATCTTTGGACAATACCGCTTCACCTGGTGTAAGAACTGCAGGAATATTTCCATAACTTCCTCCAGGAGTAAGAACTCCTTTATTTGCCATAAGCAGTTCGTCTTGACGGGTTTTAAATCTATCATAAAACTTATCTTTAATTCTTTTATCTAGTGCAGCAATTGCATATCTATCAAAGGCTGTTTTATTTTTCTTTTCAATGAGTTCATTTAAAAATGCTTTTGCTTCTGATTCACTCTTTACGTGTGCTCTATTTTTATTATAAGCATATGCCAAATTCATTTGGTTTGTCTCTTCATAAAGATTTGCTGCAGAGTCCTGCTCTGCACTTCTAATCTTAGTTTTTGCTGGTGTTCCATGACTTAGCGCACTAGATAGAGAGAACAAGCCTTTGTCGCCAGTTCTAGAGATTACATCCTTTAATCTTTCTCCTTCAAATTTTGCTCTTGGTGCTGTAAGTGCAACAAGGTCATCAATAGAAAGTTTTTGTCTAACATATGACTCTTCTTGCTTATAGTATGCTTGAAGGTCAAGGTATGCCTGCTTATCCTTATAGGCAAGTCGTCTTGACTTTGCATCTTTGCTTACTGCGCTTGTTGTTGGGCTAACAGGAAGAATAGACTTTATCCGAGAAGGGGATACTGTTGCACCAAGTAGATTTCTATGTGGAGCAGAAACTCTAGAAACCATAGTTGCAAGAATATCGTCTACAGAGGCACCCTTTGATGTTTGATACTTTTCATTTTGTAAAATTACAGATTCTAGATCTTTAAACTTTGATTTCTTGACAAAGAACTGTGCCCCTCCCATTGTTACAGAGATAAGGTCTCCTTGTTCTTCAAGAGCGACTCTTTGCATTACACGGGAACTTACTGCATTTGGTGACAGTTCTACTGTCTGTAGTCTTCTGACTGCAAGTGATGAACCTATTGCTCCCGCTGCTCCAAAGCCACCTGCTCTTCCAATTATCCCTGGTTCTCCACGCATAAGCCTTGTTACTTGACTTGTCATTGTCGATGGATAGTATCCAGCCATATATCCTGGAACTTGATCTTTAACCATTGCATCAACTAGTCCACCATATTTAGCAACCATTGGCTTAGGTATAACTGCTTCTCCAGGAGTTAGTACTGCAGGAACAGTATCTGTATTGCCAGTGCCTGGAACATAGGAGACACCCTTATTATATCTTCTTGGAGGAACTCCACCACCTCTTGGAAGTCCAGGCATAAACATTCCTGGATTATTTCTTGCAAAAGCAGACATTGCGGCATTTGCTTGCTGATAAACTGCTGTTAATGCTCTAAGGCTAGATCCTTCAAGAACATAGGCAGCAGATAAATTTTGGTGACTTGTTGTTAATGCATTTGTTACTGCAGTATTTTGAAGTTCTTCTTGTGTCATATACCTTGTTCCTAGGGCTGCATCCTTTGAGCCATAGGCTAATCTTTGATATCCTTGACGAACAAGGTTAAACATTTTCATTAGGTTTGCTATACCGTTAGCAACAAGACCAACAGTCATAAGGACTACTGGACCAATACCAGCGACTCCAGCAACAATGAGAGCAACAATCTTTTTAATTCCTTCTGGCATTTCATTAAATTTATTAAAAAGTTTTACAAAAAATTCAATAACTGGTGTTAATGTTTTTGCAAACAACTCTCCAATTGGTGCAATTGATGCCTTAAGTTTTTCAATCTGTGCCTGCATTTTGTTCATTGCTGAACTTTCTTGCAGTTTCATTTCTCGTTGGCTAAGGATTGCAAGTTCTTCTGCTGATGCAGTAGCAAGTTTCATAACTCTATTTGCTTGAGTTCCTTCTTTAGTAATGTTATTAAACATTGCAGAAAGTCTAGCAAACTGATACTTACCAAAAATCTTTTCAATTACCTGACCACGTTGAAGGTCATTTAATGTACTAATTGATTGAGCAAACTCTAAAACTGTCTGCTTTAAATCTCCAGCATTAGTCTCAACAATTGCTTTTAGGTTAATTCCTAAAGCGTTTGTTGCTTTAACTGCAGCAGTAGAAGGGTTAATCAAAGATGCAAGACCAGACTTTAATGCGTTAGCGCCTTGCTCTGCACTGACACCACCTTCCTTCATTGCTGTGAGGAAGAATGACAAATCTTTTACATCTCCACCAAGTTGTTTAATAACTGGCGCTACTCTTGGAATTGCTTTTGTTAAGTCTTCAATTGTAAGCACAGTCTGGTTTTCAACTGCGTTAAGGAAGTCAATGTTTTTACCAAGTTCTGCTGTTGTAATTCCAAAAGCATTTTTGAGAGCAATAATTGTTTCTAATGACTGATCTTGTGCAACTCCACCAAGTACAGCAAGTTTATTTGCTTGTCTAACAATTACCTCAAGATCATTACCAGCAAAGCCTGCTGCTGCGGCTTCTGCTGATGTTTTAATTGTTTCTGATACTTTAAGTCCATACTTTGTATACTCATCTGCAAGTTTTTGCATATTTTTAAGAGCGGCTTCTGTTTCCTCTTGTGTTGTAAAGAGGTCTCCATAAACTTTCTTAAAACGAAGAGCCTGTGTTTCAATTTCTTTAAAACTTTTAATTGCTGAAGCAGCAAACATAGCCAATGGAATTGTAAAACCAACCATCAACTGGCGACCAGCCCACTGTGTATTCTTACCAAAATTTAGAAGTTTTACAGATCCATCAGCAAGAAGTTTATTTAGTATTTGCTGACGTTGAATAACCATCTGCATTCTTGTAAGTTGATCGTTATAATTCAACTTCTTAGGGGTCATGCTCATTGCATTTATAGCACCCTGTGCATCACGACCCAAACCTACGTATTGTGTCTGTAGAGTCTTTACTCTTTTTTGTATAAGGTTTCCAACAGTCTCAAACTCTTTACCGAAGAATCTTCCAAATGTTCTGGTAGATGCCATACCATATCTATAGTACTCACGAAGAGATAGCCTGCCACGTTCAAGTCTTTCTGAAAACTGGTCGGTTGATGTTGTCATCTTTGCCATAGAGCCAGTGAAGGCTCCAGTAGCATTTACGTTATGTAGAAGTGATCTTGTGAAGTCAGCCTGTGCTGCCTGTGCAGCACGACTGCCAACAATCATAGAGCGGTTAAATGCAGATAATTGTTTATCAAGTGCACGAAGTGCAGACATGGCTTGCGCCGTATCAATATTTATAAAAATATTGCTATTTATATCTGCCATTTAACCGACCATGATCTCCTTATTTAATTTTATTCTTGCGCTGCAAGAGCAAGCAAGGCTGAATCAGTCAAGTTGATACCTGATGCTGCTTCAATAATTTCGTACACCGTTGGTAGATCAAGAAGATCTTCCAACTTCTCAAGGTCATCAGCCAACTCTGGCTTGTACTGCTTCATTGCGATCTGTACGCAATTAACAAGTACATCCATTGACTTATCGTTATCTGCTTGGACTGCTCCAAGACCTTCAAACGACTTCATGAATGGACGCAGAAGTGATACCTTCAGTGGTCGTACCTTAACCTTTGTACCGTCAATTAACGTGACAGTTCTTTCTTCATGGACAGTTGTTGCCATTTACCCCTCCTAATTAGGTTAAGTTAATTATAGCATAAGAGAGGGGTCTCGATCATCTTCATAATCAAGCCCAAGTCCAATTCCAAAGCCTAGTTGCTTTGCTTTTGGACCCTGTAAGGATAATACATCATTTGAATCATCTGTTGTTCCACCACTAAATACCCTGGCTTTCATGTCTTCCCACTCTTTTTGACCTCTATCTTTGCCAGATTCTTTATCTAGGTCTACCCCCTGCATGGCTGCTAAGAATTTTTTCTCTTGATAATCTAGGTCTCTCATTACCTCAAGCGTTGACATTAATTCTGGCATTGATAAAGATTTTTCTAGTTCGTCATAATCTTTATATATTCCCAATAAAAATATTTCTGACTCTAATTTTGCCAAATCTAGGCTTTGCCAAGTTACGCCTTCTTTGTCTGCTTTTGACTTTAGAGACTTTTCTGCTTGATCCTTAACAGGCTCGCTAGAATCTTCTTTTACTCTAATCCCTGCTGCAAAATCAGAAATAGAGTAGATAGTTGGAAGATCAAAGTTATCTTCAATGTCCTCTATACTATTTGAAAACTGTGGGTAGTACTGTTTCATTGAAATTCTTACGCACTCAGCAATAATGTTAATTGAATCGGACTCATCTTTAGAGGTTTTCATTTTTTCAAAAGCATCCATAAACTCACGGAGATACTTAATTTTTAAAGGTGACATTTCTATTTGAATGCCATCAACCGTTTCAACTGTTTTTGTGGAATAAACTATAGTAGCCATATACAGTCTATTCTAGCATAAAACAACAAAGCCTGCCTCCGAAGAGACAGGCCTAGTCGCTAATTTATTATTAAATTATGAAGCAGGTGTCCAGGTACGATCTACGATCTTACCATATGAACCTGATGCATCTTCTGGAAGAAGACGGAATGAAACTTCAAACATTGAAGCCTCATCACGCTTTGCAGATACTGTAACATTTTCAATTGAAAGTGCACGGTATGCAGAGTAGATGCGCTCAATGTATGCAGACTCAGCACAGTCACCTGTACCTGGTCCTACTGCAACAATTCCACGCTCAACTGGGCATTCACCAAGTTCACCAGCAGAAAGGTTAAGAACCTGTCCGTTTGATGATGACTTTGTTCCTGATAGTTGTGCGTCGCTGTAAGCCAAAGCGAGAAGCAAGTTCTCAAGTGTAGCCTCAGCAAAAGCAGTTGCAAGATTAACCTGCATACCCTGCTTGTAAAGTTTTGCAACGTCAAGAATCTGGTCCACTCTAACTTCACCGAAGTCAGGCTGGAACTGCAGTTCTAGTCCGTTCATTGTGTACCCTACGTTTGTATAAGTTACATCATCTGCGAGAGTCTCACGGAATGATTCACCTGATACAGGTGTCTCCAATGTTGCTGGAGTTAGGGTTGTGTCTGCAACGAAAAGTGCTGCAGCGCCAACGATAATGTTGGTCGATGTTCCACGACTATAAGCCATTTATTCACCTCTTTCTTAAGAATAGTGTATTAAGTTGTACGGCGTTTGTTTCCTCAAGATTAATTATAACAGCCTTTTAAATGATTTCTTTTGTAGCCAAGAACTCAGGCTTCCAGTCTTTTGAGGTTAGGTCTGGCATCTGGTGATAGTCAAAATCAATAATTATCTTATTTCCGCCGTATGTCCTTGCCGTGCCAAAATCTATAATATCTCTGGTTTCTTCCAGTTGGTAGACCTTAAAATTATGAAAATAAAACATATTGTCTATTAGGTCAGGGTTATTGGCAGTACCTATATTGACCTGTCTGTTAGAGCACCAGTTATTTATTTCTTCTGCTGTTTCGTCATATCTATCCATAAGCCGTAATACTGCCTCTTGAATTTGGACCATATTTTCTACTGAATTTTCTGCTGTAGCATAAAAATAATATAACAGTTGCTCACACTTGATATGTGGAAAACCCTTACGATTCATCTTAATAAGTCTATCCCAAGTCCCCATAACACCACCCTCTGGAAAGGACTGCTGTAGGTCTGCTAGGGCCGTAGGAGTAGATGGAAATAGGGGAACCCTTGTTCCAGATAGTAGTGGTATCTTTGCCTCAAGATATTTATTAATCCAGAGTACTGGAGTATTTAGTAGTGTGTCGTTAGCCATTATCTCCCCGCAATTCCTGCACTAGCAATCCATCTAAATCCTGTTTTATACCCTGCAGATCTTCCCATTCTTTTTCCTTGTGGAAGATTAGCCTTATATACTGAAGGGTTTTCAAGATATGCTGCAACCCCTGAACTTCTCAAAAATGCTTGACTTAAATATCTAGCAAAAAACATATTAAATGTTTTCTCAAATCCACCTTGGGCTGCAACTCCTCCAGGATTTTCAACAGTTACTGGGCCTGCTGTAAAAACCGTTTCACCATTATCCTCAAAAGCAAGAACATTTGATGTTTTAGGCTCTATAACAACTGGTATTCCCAATTCAATAATTCTTGCCTTATCGTAAAATGGGGTTCTTGACCCATTCTTTATAGTCTGAGATTGATTAAATGATGCGGTAAAATTTATGCCGTAGGCATTAGCAACAGCATTAATATTAAATAGTCTTCCTGATGATTGGCCAACTTGATTCCACTCATACATATGATGCAATGTTTGTGGACTTACAGAGGCATTTGAGTCAATAAACTCTTCTAAAATGTTTTTTACTTCTACTCCAAGATTTCTAAAAAATAAATTTTTGCCTGCTCTTGTTCCATCAAGAAAGCCTTCTGAATACTGAATGATATTTTTCATATCTTTTTGAAACTGAATGTTGTTTACTTTAGCAGTTATCATATATCACTAGCCTGATTCTCAGATCTACGAACTGTTAACTTGTAGTATTCTACACTTCCAAATGGTCCTAGCGCTGGTTCATTGGTTGCAATTTCATAAAGAGTAGATCTTCCTGCTCTTGGACCAGTTGTCTCAAGATATATAGGGCTTTCCCATCTATCACGTATATTTGTAACAAGAACATTTGTTATTGAATTTTTATCTTCAGACTCTGAAATTCTTATATCTGTCTTAACTCTACCAATCAATATTGAGTCCTGAACAATATTCACATTAGGCTTAACTTCTTCTTTCATTGCATTTCCGCCACTTGAAAAGTTACATGCTACAGTTTTATTTAACACCCAAGTTTTAACAACATTTCCATAAGGACCCTGTTCAACAAGAGGGTAATAAACATCAGCCAACAGAGGATACATAAAGTCTGTTAGTTCGCACTGCATTATAAAACCCCAAGTTTAGTAATAGACTGAACATACTTTGAGAGTATTTTGTCTACTAAGATATTTCCTGTTCCATCCAGAATTTTTTTATCAAACTGAATTTTAAACTGGTCTGTGTTATATGATGTTACATATCTCTTGTAATAGTCTAGTTTTCCACATTTAATATCTTCAATTAACATTTTAGTCGCATCTTGAATATCGTATGGTACAACCTTATACCCAGTCTCCAGTTGGAAAATATAGTCATAGCCTTCATTAAATGCAACCCCACCACGAATTGTGTAAATATTTCCACTGTCTTCTGTGTCAAATAATGCAAAAGAATCAGATGGTGATACAAACATTTTCGATGGTTTGCGCTCTGCACGATTAATAGCATCAATGGCTGCAACTGGATCTTTTGTAATGGCAGTTTTATCTTTTGTAATTAGATAATTCCATTCACCAAGTGCTGGACCATCTGCATTATCAACATCATACACAAGTTCTGCATTCTCATATACCTTCAAAATTTTATTAGTTCTTTCCCACAAAGAAATATAATCTGTGCCTTGTCCAACTGTCTCAAGGTAACTTCTTTTATTATAAAAACCACCAGTAATATTATCAATAATGGTTCTTGCTAAACTTTCATATTCTACGTACTGGGCTATTTCAGAGGCTGTTGTTCCAAGTGTAGACGGATCAACATAAGGCCTCATGACTTCAAGATTATCTTCTACTACTGGCTCATCTGAAAGAACTCCCTCTGATATTTCTTCGTAGATTGCTAGAGAGTATGACTTATCATATTTTGAAAAAATAACTGGTAATTCAAATGTTACCTTTGACTCTGATGTAGAAAGTATTGCCTCTTGGGTAATATCTTGATTCTCAACATCTTCAATTACAAATACATATGATGTTGCTGGCTCTGGCACTGTGTATGTGATAGAGATAGGGTATGGGGGAAGTCTAAGAATTTGCATAATTATTTACCATAGTGCCTTGCTACTTCTTCTGGAGAAGCAATTCTGACAGCCTTGTGTGTTACCCACTTTGCTGCATCTTCTCCTGTAACAATATTATATCCAATATTTAAGGACCCAACACCATTCCAAAATAGGTTTCTTGTTGAGTATACGGCTGAATCTTTTTCTTTTGTTTGTGGCTTTGCCTTAACGTGTTCGTTAGGTGCCCAACTAGCCAAAATCTCAAGAATCTCTAACTTTGTTTTAGAGTCAAATAATTCTATGTTGTTCTTTTTTGCATAGGATCTTAGTTCCATAACGGTTTTTTTTGATAATTCTTCAATTGTCATTGTTAATCCTCCTATGTCATTATACCAGAATGTGAAGAAGGGGAGCAGATATTACTCTACTCCCCCTCTATGTTGGCTTCTAATTAGGAATCAGAGGCTGCATCTGCGTAAGCAACTGCATCAAGTTCTTCCCACTGAACACCAAAGCGGACGAATACTGTGTATTCAATTGTGTCCTTCTTGTTGATGTATTCACGGTTTACTGTGATATCACGCTGGAATCCCCATACACGGTTCTGTGGGAATGTCAAGTCGACATATCCTGCAGGGTAGTAAGGTACTTCCATGACTTCTACTCCGAGAACACGAGTTGTACGTGCTCCACCGAATGTCTGTCCGTTTCCATCAAGGTATGCCTGACGGTTTGCAGGAGTTCCTGCTGGTGTACCAGCAAATGCTTCTGCGATTGCATCTGCAAGAGTTCCGTTATTCTTAACGATTCCCTGGAATGCATCTGTACCTGCGTAGAACTTAAGATTGTTCTTAAGTGCACGGTACTTACGTGGCATAGCAAGGATAATATCCTGCATTACCTGTGTTGTCCAAGCGTCATCTGCAACGGTGACAACTGCTTCGTGAGCGTCTCCGTCTGTCGCCTTCGCAACAAAACCTTCCATGATTGAAAGGAAGTTGCCTGTTGAACCATCGCCGTTAATTGCGAGGTCTTCAATATCGTTAGCGAAAGCATTGGTCATCAAGCGAACTAGATGATCTTCAAGTGCTGCACCTTCAATATTGTCTTCAAGCGCTTCTGCTGAAACTTCCCAGTCAAGACGAATCTTCTTTGTAGTAAGTTCGACCTTTGTGAAAGTTGCACCAGCATTTGTGAAATCTGGCTGTGCCTGAGCAGCAGCACGGATTACACGCTCACCAACGTTGACCTTTTCAAGTTCCATGGTGTTTGCACGCATTGTAACTTTACGACCATCCTTGGCGAGAACTGTTGCATCCCACACGTAGTCGATGAAGCGACGAGCCTGCTCTGGTGCTAGAATACCACCTGGTGTTCCAGTTGGGTTTACAGCATTAGCGCCAGATGTTGATCCGAAGTTCGCTGTAGCAATGTTACCAAGCGAAGCAGCGGGTGTAAGATTACCGTTGGCATCTGTGGTTGTTGCACCACCGATGGCACCAGATGCGAATGCACCGTCGCCGTTGTGGGCGTGGGATTCAGTTGGTGATCCAGGATAATTCTTTACGATATCTGTATTTTGTTCCGACATATTGTTCACCTCCTAGTGATTTTATATCTTTAGTTTAATAGGTCGGTTGATTTGAGGAAACGACCGCCCCATAGGGATTTCTGAACCTTTACAGGCTCAAACTGCACGATCTCGCCTAGATCGCCAGACTTGCGGAAAGCGGTGTCTGCAACTACGGCATCAACTCGCTTGCCAAACTCATTGAAGTTTCCCTTGATGCTGTTAACTTCTCCAGTTACATTATCAAGAGACTTCGTTACTGCTGCTACCTGCTCATGAAGAGACTTAACGGTTGCAGCGAGATCGCCAAAGGCATTAGTAAGAGAAGCGTTAATTTCAGCAAGTGCCTTAGCAACTTCTTCTTTAACATCGGCAACTGCATCAGCAACTGCTTCTTCTGTCTTCTCTTCTTCTACTGGTGCTTCCTCTGCAACAGTAGACTCTGCACTACCATCAACTGCTTCTGCAACAGGTGCTTCTTCAGCAACCACTGCTTCTTCAGCGACTGCAGGTGCTTCTGTTGCTTGTGCAACTTCTTCAACTGCTGGCTGTGCCTCTGGAGCAACCTCTGCATTTTCAACTGGAGTATCTAATACTTCTGTTGCTTCTGTCATATGGTTTACCTCCTTGTTAATCTTAGAAGTTTTAATGCCTTTAGCACTATCAACTAAGAATTTTATCATGTCTGCTTTATCAGAATCATCTTTTTCAACAAAACCGATATTCTGCATCTGTTCTCCAGATACTGGGCTGACTTGTGTTTCTTCTTCTGAGGTAACTACTATACCAGATTCTTTGTCGTAAAATACGTTTTCAAGAACTGTTTCATCACCCGTAATAACATCTACGCCGTCAACTTTTTGAACCGACATAATGCTTGCAAACTGATTTGCTGGACTATCAACTAATGATAACTCAATTAGATCGTAGTCTTTAATAATTCTAATTTGTGCATCTGATTTTTCATCATATGCATCATCCCACTTATTCATTCTTCCACCAATAGAAAAACCAGTATATGTTCCGTCTAGAACTTTTTCCCATGCATCCTGTGCACCCTTAGAAATATATGCAGATACATAAACACCCTTGTAGAACTTCTTTGATTCAGGATCAAAATACTTTTCTTCTTTAAATGAAACCATTTTTCCTACTGCTGATGGCTGATGCATTTCTCTGATATTCCCACGGAATTTTGCAAAAGCACTCATTGATGCTTCAGTAGTAACAATGTCATTTTGCTTGTCAAGGTTATCTAGAGATGCAAAACCTGAGACGATTCTGCGTCCTTGATCCACCTTGGTAAGAGGCATTGATAGACGAACGTTGTCGCCTTCAGTAACCCACGAAGCCTTATTTATTTTCATATCACTTCCTATTATATCAAATGTTTATAAAGTTTCTCAATTATTGAGATGCTCTGCCTTCACCCTGTGGATTTCTCCCAGAGACCGTGGCTGTGCTGTCTGATTGGTTATTTGATCTTTCTGTATCTCTTTGACGATTCCCTGCCAAATTTGCTCTTGCATCTGTAGCCTGTCTTGCTGACAGTTGAAGTGGCTCATCCCCATGGCTTACTTGTGGCAAGTCTAAAATCTCACGAGCCTCATTTGGAAGCATAATCTGAGTCTTGACATATCTTTCAAGAATCTGAGACTGTGCAATTTCATCAGTAAGGGTTAGTTCGTTAAACTTCAATTCAAGAATATCTGTCTTTTCACGAATAATCTTATTGATGATTTTTTCTAGGTGATGCTGGGCTGGTCTTGCAACCTGCTCCTTAAAGGTACGATCTTGGGCTAGGGCTGCTGCGATAGCAGAAGAATCTGCACCTCCAAGTTTAGAAATAGGAACCTGGTGAGCAATTAAAATATCATCACGATTCTGCTTACGGTATTCCTTAAATGAGCCATCTTGAATTCCATTTTCAATTGGCTCCATCTTAAACTCAACCTTGTTCTGATCTGTGTCGCCAGGAAGCGGAATGTATAGAGTTCTATGTGACTGAGACTTAAGTCCTGTCTGTAAGAATCTAAACATCTTATCTTCTGCATCACCAGATAGTTGTGCACCCTTTAGGGTAATGACATATCTTGGTACCGCTTTATTTTCAAAGTAGTCAATGTTATATTGAGACGCTAACTTATCTCCAATTAGAGATGGCAAAGCGGAAACAATATCTGGCACACCATAAAATGTATTTAGTGGAGAGTATTCCTTAATATGAATAATTTCATTTGGTCTGGAATCAGTAGTTACTGGGTTTGGATTTGTTGCACCAAAGTTACGGAAGTAAACAACCTTATTTCCAATTATCTGAAGGAATCCGTCATGAAGTCTACGAACACGAACTGTAGTTGCGGGGATATGTCCGATATATCCAATTTCTCCTTCAACATTTCTACCAACTTCAATAAAACCGTTTCCAGTTGCTTGAACATCTGTAAAAACTTTTTCCATAATCTTTGTAAATGAATCATCATCATTTAGGCTTTCTAGCCAATCACGGATTTCAATCTTCATTTTTTCAACACGCTTACGAGCACGTTTTACCTTTTCTTCATCATCGCTCATCTCAAAACGAAGAGAAGTAGAGTCTGTCATATCAAAACGATATCCAAGTCCAACAATGTTTTCTACCTTAGCATCAATAGCAGCATGGTTGGCAAATGATGTGTCATAGAAGTTAGCCAGTTCATACATATTGTATGGAGGAGTAATTACATCAAATAGACCATAACCATTACGATATACAGTACCTGGATTAATTTGTTTAGATCCAGAGTCCTGTCCTGCTGGCATTGCATTTGCAGAATCTAGGTATGCCTCATCGCCAATTGCTTTATTTACAACTCTTGAAACTCTTCTTTTAAAGTTTTGGTCTAGTCCAGAGTATTCTTTTAGCATGTCCCAAGACTTTATAAATGGGTCTTGATCTTTAAAAGGATTTTCTGTTTCTTCTTGTGTATTTAGTCTTGCACTAATGTATTGATATTCATCACTCATCTAGAGCACCCCTGCCGTATTTATCAACTGTATCCTGTGCAGCCTTCCAAGCGCCAAGGTCGTTCATTGATGGAATTAAGCCTTGCTTAAGTCTATCCATTTGCTCTGAATGCTCTTCGTCTGTAATTCTTGTAAGACCTGGAACAAAAACTGTTTCACCATCTCCTGGATCACCATAGTGTCTTGCTGCATTTCTTAATTCTGTTATTTTTGAAAGGTCTCCACGCATGGACTCAATGTTAAGAACATTGCCTTCTCCGTCTGTAAACCATTTACCGTTTGATTTCTTGTATACATACAGACCCCAGTCATAATGCTTATCAATGACCTTTTTTCTGACATTACTTACAAGTGGTTTACCAGTTTTTTGGCTAATTAATGGATTCATAACCTTTAGTATACCATATTAGACTGGAGTGATTACAGAACTTGACCATTCAATAGCATCATAAATCTTAAGTTTATCCGAGTCTAGGGTCATTCCCTCTCCATCGTCTACAATAATCTTATTGGTTCCAATGTAGGTTTTGTAGATTTCTGATGGATTGACCCCGTATGTAGAAGAGGTTGATACCACCAACATGCCGTTCCAAGAGTAGTTAGTCTCCCAGTACTGCCAGTCAAAATCAGTTCCGTCTTCAGATTTAACGTTTGCCCAAGGTCTTGTAATAATACTCTGAATTTGCTGAAGGTCGGTTGCCTGATAATATGAAATATTATTAAATACCCCTGGCCCGTTGACATTTATTGAGCCTAAGAAAGAGTCAAATATTAAAGAAGAACTAAAAGATATTCCAATGATAGCCCACTCTTTAATGGTAATGACTGGCTCTCTGACAATAGAGCCATTTATGTAGTAAGATATTCCATTAACTTGTTCTCCCGTAGAATTGTTAATCGCATAAATCTTTGCCCTGCTGCCAGAAGGATTTGTTGCTTTTGTATAAAACTTAATTGTTTCATTTTTGTAATTAATTTCAAACAGTTGTACTGAGTCAGAACTAAAAGAAGCATTGTCGTTTCTATACCAAGCCTGAAATGCACTAATACGATAATTATTTGCAAGAGTTGTATTTACTGGAAGAGATATGCCACGATCTATGGATGTAGAGAAATCCCCCCTTACTTCAATACCAGAATTTTTAGTCATATATAAATAAGGGGTGCTTCCCTTATAAATACTAAAAGGGTTTTTTGATTTATAGTCGTAGTATATTCCAGCCCTCTTATATGGGAATAAATTATTTCCAAACTTAGTACCAACAGGATTAAATGAATTGTCATTTAGTACTTGAGATGCTAAAGATAAATTTCTTAGTGTTAGTGGTTTTGTTGTAATTCCACGAACATTAAACTCTAAACGATAAACAATTGCCAACTCATTAAAATCTACAGTCTTGCTTGGATAAATTAAAGTATTGTTTACCACCTCAAACCTTGTTGTTGCCCACTGAGGATGATTGTCCATATCTAATATTTTTGTTTCTATCGGTCTATCAACAGTCAAGAAGTTACTTATTGGCGAATTTGCTCCATCTGCAACATACTGAAAAGTTACATAACTTCTAACAGAAGAATCGTCAGTATTATATATATAAGCCAAAACTGACTGCTCTGCCATATCCAAATAGTCTGACCAACCATTTTCAATCGGGTCATCAAGGTCTGCATATGTCTTTTGTGTTGGAGAAGAATATTGGTTGTATAGATCTAAATAAGAAAAAGACTCCACTCCTACATTTTCTTGAGTAACTGTTGATGGTTCTGGATAGTCGACATTAAACTGAATAAAGTCCAGATCATAGTACTCATTGCCAACATCATTTTTTACATACTGGGCAAAATAAGAAAGTGGCATATAATCTTCCCAGTATCCAGATACCCCAATATCTAAAAAGAATGTATTATATGCTTCGTTAGCAAGCAGGGTATAACTTGCCGTATGAACAATAAGTTCGTCTCCAGAAGTTATAAGGGCTATACCATTTGACATAAAGTGATCTGAAACTTGACCAATATTAAATGTAGTTGATAGCCCCGCAGTATAAATATATCCTGTAAAAGTCTTAGTTCCTGTTTTGTCTCCACCAATGTATAAGTTTAGCCCTTGTCTATTTCCAAAAAAGGTTGCAACGTTTCCGCCAAATGTTTCAACAAGTTTGTCTATATTTATGCCAACTGCTCTTTTTGTATTTAAAACAAGTGGATCTGTTGTATAAAGCAGTTCTTCTTCACCATTATATGTTAAAGAATATTTTACTAATAAACCTTCTTTAAAAACTGTCAGTTTATTTGTAGTAAGCGTGTCTTGAATATCAAAAAGTATTTGCTTTCCACTGTCATCATCTGTTGCCTGTATAACTAAATATATGCCATGCACTTCATCATTTAATATGTCTAATGTTGGGAAATTGATGTAGCCTTCTATATTTTCCCAATCTAAATTAGGCTTTAAACATATAAACTTAATATTGCCAGACTGAATAGTTTTGTTGTCATTATAAAACTCTTCTAATGTTTTTGTATCAAGGAATATATCTGGTAGGCTGTAAGATGGTGTCTGCAAAGATGTGGCTGTAGTTACTAGATTATCAAATGTTCCCTGTTGCCACTTAGCAAAGTTTGGATAAGAATAGTTGGCCGTATAGTCAGCAAAAGAATAATCAATAAATGCAGATGTTCCTCCATAAGCAGAGTTGATACCTTCTGGAGACTCTACGCCTTGACCATATACCCACCTACGCTTAGCAACAGTAACTGGCACCTGATATGGATAAATTGCTACACAGTCAAGTTCAATCTCAGGAACATCTGGATATGCGTAAAATCCAAGCCAGTCTTGTGAGTTTTGATTTGCGCTATTAATTATTGATGGCAAAGAAATTGACTCTGTGTCAAATGATAAAGATAGAACTTCTTCTCCATTTACTAACAAACTTGCAGCATTTTTTATAACACGAATATCAATAAGCATTGGTCTATACCATTCACCAACAAAGTGTGACTTAAACACATTACCAATTTTTAGTGTTATAAATCCTGACTCTACATATATTCCATCTGAAGATGCTATAGGACCAAAAATTTTTCTTGGCTGAAGAGTGTCTGAATTAATTCTAGCCCAGAACTCAACAGTATACTCGTTATACCTTCCAAGTTCATTTAAAAATCCTTTACCTGGAATAATTAAAGATGGGTTTTCTCCATTAGGGGTAATTTTTGTTACACCAGATGCTCCGTAAACAAGAGGAATACTTGTATTTTTTGCAAATAAAGATGTTTCTGATGCAAGATAATATCCATTAATTCCTGTTAGACCATAAGGGTCTGCTGCAACAGCATAGTCTTGGGTAATTGCAATGTCTGATGGCAGGGCAGATACTGTTGTTCCAAGTGATGTAGCATGAAACTCTTCTGCCCACTGTCCTGCAGTAATGCCATTTAGGTAGAAACTATAATCTGAAGTACTTGCACCACCTGTTATTGTTTCTATTTTAATAACTATTCTAAATGCTGCTACCTTATCTGGAATGGCAAATGTAGAAGATATAAAAGACCACTTGTTATATAGTGGATCAATAAACTGTTCTAATTCTTCTACAACTGTTGAAGTTGATGGATCGGTATACTCATATCCAATAGAAACTGAATTTATATAAATACTATTTGAATAAAAATATGAACCAATAGAAAAAGACCCAAGCGCTGTATTCATATTAGAGAAGTTGCTAAGATTTGGACTAACCAACTTAATAGTTGCTGTTGGTCCAGTAGGAACAGTTCCTAAAATATTTGTAGATAGACTGTCTTCAAAAGGAGGATCTATTGCACCACTACTAGGGTCTGTATTTACAGTTGCCCCAGTAGTAGTCCATTGAGATTCAATATTTCTTTTAGCCTCTGAGATCAAACTTACATAGTCAGCCTTGTCATCAAGTGCCCACAAAACCAGTGGGTGTTCTGAGAAGATCTTCTCTGCATATAAGTTTGATGGGTTAGACATAATTCTCCTATACCCTTATTATAGCAGGCTAGAGACTAGTAAAACTTAATCTCACAAGCATCTGTTGAGCAGTAAGCCTCGCCAGCAGCCTCAAGATTTTCTACACCATCATAAATAGCAGACCAGTCAATCTTGCCAATCTTTCCTACGTATGAGTTATATTCTTCTCTTGATATTTCTGTATAAGGTTGCTGAGGATATGTCTTATTTCCCATTGGAAGAAATGAAACAGCCTTTAGTTGTCCTTCGTACATGTTTAGTGCTGGAGCAACAAATTTCTTCTCTTCATCCTTATCAAATGAAAGGGTTACAGAAACACCATTATCTGACCAGTACTTCTGAGCAGTTGCTGCCAAACCAATCTTTTCAAATAGGCTAACCTGCTTCTCAGAACGCTTGTGTCCTGATGCCACTGGGAAGTAAACTACTGAGGTATTTGCTGATACTAAATCGTCTTCAATCTTATACCCCGCTGCTTTAAACAAATGAAGCATTGGATCAGTATTACCAAAACGAATAGCACGAAGATAGAATTCTCCACCAGGTCCCCAGTGAACTCCAGGGGTAGCACCAGAAAGAAGTGACACTGATCCTGATGGCTTAACTGTTGTTACACGAACTGACTCACGAACACAGAGCCATTCTGAGTACTGATGATCATACTTGCGAATTGTATTATATCCTTCATCCATCCATTCACGAGTTGTTGGAAGACCGTGCTCATCAGCAAATGCAGCGATGCCTGTAAGAGATGTTCCAATACGACGGTTTCTCTGCATGATACCGTTTGTCTGCTGCCAGTGTGTTGGCATAAGAGTTACAGTCTTTCCATAGAGGTATGCAAACTTCAATGTCTTGAGGAAGTCTTCCTTAGATTCATGACGATTTAGGTGCACCTCCACAAGGGTACATAACTCATAACTTTCCAGTGGTTGCTCCGCACAAGGATTAAAGCCCATAATGCGAGTATCCTTATAATCAGGAGCATCCGCAAGGCGGCCATAATTACGAGCAACATCAAGCCAGATAAAACCTGGCTCTCCATTGTCTGCAATTAAATCTACATAGTCTTCATACTTTGTTCCAACTTCAGCAGCAATTGAGTTATTACTCATCCATGCCCAACCTGGTTTTTCTGGATCGTATGAATTTCTTTCTGGAAATACTTCTGGATTCTTAAGATTAATAAATCCGTCATCTTCTGGTGTTCCAAGTGCAAGGGTAGCAGAACGACGAACGTTTCCTGAAACTACACATGTGCCAATAAGATTTACCATATCCACAATTGCACGGCTATCAAGGGCTTCACCTGCTCTAGAACCAATTACATTACGGATACGTGTATGGAGATCAATAAGTGGTGCTGGACCGCTTGCAACGCCTCCAAAGCCCTTAATAGGGGCACCTAGGGGACGTATAAGATCATACTTAAATTCCTGAATTGGCTGATTCTGCCGTAAAAATGAATTAATTAAAAGACGTACAGATTCTACCCATCCTTCACGGGTATCTGGGATTTCATAAACTGATGCTGGTTCAGTAGGAGCATAAATAGACATTTGTTTGTCTTGCCCAAGTGTGTCAAACCCTACACCAATTCCCAACATTAATGCATCCATTACCCATGCAAAAAGAGCACCTGGATCATTACGGTCAATGTCACGGGTAGAAACCATTGCACAGTTTTGTAGTGAAGCAGAGTTTCGCTTCTCCATAGTCATAGGTGTACCAAATGCCCATAAACCACGACCTGGTGGTGTCCACTTTAGTTCAAACATTCTTTGAAAGGCTTCCTGAGCAGATTTCTGGGCTTTATTATCATTCCACGGAAGACGGTTATCTTTAGCATGGTTCTTCTGTACTGAGTACATGCCCTCAATTACACGACGGCAAACCTCATGCCAACGTTCCTTTTTCCCATCTTCTTTAACACGAGAATATGTACGAATAAATGTAATTTCTCCTAGTGAGTTAGATCCTGCATCTGAGAATCCAAATGGGCTTGGGGTGTTATTATATTTATTTACAAATTCATCTGATAGACGAAATGAGAATACGGTTTCTGACATTTATATACCTTTCAAAGTAAAATTAGATGAGTACTTCGTAATTTGCGAAGTAGTCTTAAGTATATCACAATTTGTAAAAGAAAAACACGCTCAATAAGAGCGTGTTAATCTATACTTGAGAGTTAGTACTCTCTTGTTTTTAAAGTACTATTAGTATACACCCATAACTATTTCAACTGCTGTAGGTCCTGCTTCTGGAAGTCCAACAACTGTTGCTCCAGAAAGATCTACTGTTCCGCTAAATGTTGGATTAGCAAGTGGGGCCTTTGCATCAATCTGAGTTTGGATTGATGAAGTCACACCATCAAGGTATCCAATTTCAGTATCAGAAACACCTGAAACAGTTCCCTGCTTTGCATCTAACTGTGTCTGTATTGCTGATGTAACACCATTGAGATATCCAATTTCAGTATTAGAAACATCTCCTACTGTTATAGAAGATGCTGAAAGTGCAGCAACTGCTAAATCGTCAAGAGATCCTTCTGTAAAATCTACTGTTGTTGCTGGTTCTGTTGTTACTCCCTTGAAGAGTTTCCAAGTGCCAGCAGAAGTATCTTTCACAAGTCCCGCATGCTTTGCAGTACCATCGTTATATCCAACTACAAGACCAAGGTCTACTGTATTGGCTGGATTTTGGTGTGCAATTTGTACAAGGTTATCTTCAATCGTAATGGATGTTGCGCTTGCTGCAAAGTTGGTTCCGTTTACAGTAAAATCACCATCTACAACAAGATCATCAGTTGTTACTGTTCCTGTAAATGTTGGGCTTGCAAGAGCAGCCTTTGCATCTAATTGTGTTTGAATTCCAGAAGTTACACCATTCAAGTATCCAATCTCTGTATCAGAAACATCTGCTACACGAGCCTGAATAGTTGCTGTATCTACAGAAATTGCTCCAGTTGAATCTGTATATGTAAGACCAGTTCCTACTGCATTTCCAACAGCATCCTGTGCTCTTTCATCTGTAAAATACTTGTTAGTAGAACCTTCTGTAAGGTTGTCTGTTGTTGAGTCTGCCACTCCATTTTCAGCAGATATTGTGAGACCATTTTTATCACCTGTAATTGTGATATTTGTCTTAGTTGCATTTGTAAGAAGTTCTGCTGCAAATGTCTTAGTTGCTAGTTCTGCTGTGTCTGTAATACCATGAACAGATGTTGTGTCTGAAGCGTGGTTAGAAAGATTTGTTGCTACTGTTGTCATGAATGCTGGATCGTCTCCGATTGCAGCAGCAAGTTCATTTAGTGTGTCAAGAAGCGCTGGAGCACCATCAATAATGTCTGCTAGTTCACCTGCGTCTACGAAATATGTAAGGTCAGCCCAGTGATTTGTTCCATCACCAATCTTGAACTTGTTTGTGTCTGATTCATATCCAATTTCTGCTATATTGAGAATTGGGTTTGCAGAGGTCCACTGTGCTGCAGTTCCTCTGCGCTGTTGCATTCTTGTTGCCATTTTATCTCCTAGTTATAATAGTGTAATAAATAATTAGTTGTAATTATCTATTGCAGTTCCGCCATCCCAGACCTCGGCCCAGGTGGTTGTATTATAATAACCAGAGTCTATTAGTGCACCTGCTTGATTATAATATCCAGCATCTTGGAAGATGCTGACAATTAATCCAGATCCATCAATTGATGTATCGTGAATGTGATCTTGTAAGAATTCAGCGTCTGCCAATGTTGCCATTGTTACCCAGTTTGGGTTACTGTAAATATTTAAACGTCCAAGACCAGTATCAAACCAAAAAACTCCATTGGTTGGACTTGCTGGTGGGACTGTATCAAATACTACAGATACTAGGCCACCAAGAAGTTCATCTACGTATGTCTTAGTAGTAGCATGTGTTCCTAGTGTAGGAGTTGCTACTGTTACTGTACCGCCAAAAGATCCACCAAGGGCAACGTTTAACCCATTCTTTACTTTAAAATCTTTGTCTGTCGTTGCCACTTGGTTTCTCCCTTAAGTTGATTATGCTAGTAGTGTTCCAACAACATTAACTGTTGAGTTATTGTTGATTGTTGTTACACGAAGTCTTACATCTGTACCGCTTACATCTGCAGATACTGTCATTGCTGAACCATTAGTTCCAACAATTGCATATTCTGTGATTGCGATATTATCTGAAGTATCAAGAGTTAAAAGAACTTCTGAAACTTCTGTATGTGAACCATATGCAGTCTTAACTAGGAATTTCGCTGAACGATATTCTGCTTTTGCGAATGCATATGCTGTTACAGTTGATGCTGTTGCAACTAAACCAGTTGTTGCTGCTACCTGCTTAGCAAGTGAGTTAACCTCAACTGCAGTAAAGTTTGGAACAACTGCTTCAAGGGCATCTACTGCACGAACATCTGTAAAGTACTTGTTTGTTGTACCCTCATCAAGATCGTCAGTTGTAGAATCTGCTACACCATTTTCTGCGGTGATGGTAAGATTATTGCTTCCATCTGCAGTAATTTGAATGTTTGTTTTTGTAGCATTTGTTAGAAGTGCTGCAGCCTCTGCCTTTGCACGAGCATCAGTGTAGTAAAGATTTGTTGATCCTTCTGATACATCGTCTGTGTCAACAGATGCATTGATGTAGTCATCAACTCTTTGATCTGTATAGTAAAGGTTTGTTCCTTCAGCAATATCTGATGTTGTAAGGTTATCAACTGTTGTGCTTAGTGATGAGATTTCTCCATCAACATAAGCCTTAGTTGCAGCATCTTGATTGTTTACAGGCTCTTCAAGGTTTGCAATGGTATATGTATTTGCAGCATCAATATTTGCGCTGAGAACTGTACCAGAACCAAGAGTTTTATTTGTAAGAGTCTGTGTATCAGATGTTCCTACGACATTTCCAGTTACGCCGTGTACATTGTCAGTTAGATCAATATGTGCATCTAGTTCTCCATCAACATATGTTCTTGTTGCTGTAATTGTTTCATCAATTGAGAACTCTGTACCGTTAAGTGTTAAACCGTTTCCAGCAGTAAATGTACCTGCACCAGAGAACTGAGTAAACGATAGTGCGTCTGTCCCAATTGTTGCTGGTCTAAGAGTTTGTACCCAACCTGTATTTGCATATGTACCAGAAGTTACAAAGATAAAGTCTCCGCTGTCTACTTCTGTTGCTGTATCAAAGTCTGTTGCACGAAGTGCTTGACCTGAAGCCTGAACTACGTAAATACCGTTTTCTGCAGCGTTTGTCTGATCCTTTACAAGAACACGGTCTCCAGTAGCAAGTGTTACGCCACCAGCAGTGTCTCCGTTTTCAAGACCATTTGCAATTGAGATATTTCCCTGTATTGCAACTCTTGCTGCTTCGTGAACATGAAGTCCTTCAGAAACTGCATCAACATAGGCTTTGGTTGCAGCATCTGTGCTGTTTTGTGGGGCACCAAGGTTTGTAATCTGGAATCCACCTGCAGCAAGATCTCCGCCAAGAGTCTTATTAGAAATTGTCTGTGTATCTGTTGTTCCTACAACATCTCCAGTAACTCCGTGAATTCCAGAAGAAGCATTATGTGTGCTTATTGCGTTTGTAAGATCTGTCTCAGTTGCAACAATTGAATCATCAATTCTAATTGCTCCGCCAGAAATTTCAAGACCATTTCCTAGATGTGCTGAAAATTCACCAGTGTTGGAGTCATAGTTAAGTCCATCTCCAGCAGATACTGCACCACGAGCAAGCGAATCTGAGAAATACTTGTTTGTAGTACCTTCTTCAATATCATCTGTATCAAGTGCATCTACAATACCCTGTGCTGTACCAGTTGTATCATACGCTGATGCTGTTGCATCAAGTGCACGTTGGTTTGTGAAGTACTGGTTTGTAGCACCTTCTTCAATGTCGTCTGTGTCAAGTGCATTAATTGCTGAAGTAATGTCGCCATCTCTTGCAATATCTGAACCTGATGCAATTGTAAGTTCTCCACCAGTTACTGTGAAGTCTGCTGCATCAACAGATGTAATAAGTGTTTCTCCACCAATGAGGTTAAGAATATAAGCATCACCATCTGTTTCTGTAAGTATGGTGTGCCCATTAATAGTACCTGATGTGCCTTCAACAATCAGGCCATTTTTGATTTTAAAGTCTTTGTTGACTGTTGCCATTTTTTATCTCCTTGTTGGTTATGCCTTAAGACCAATACGAGCAAATCGTACGGTAATAGGCGTAATTCCCACTACTGGCGTAACAGTTAAATTAACTGTGTCCGCCACCCTAGAGACGCTAATGGTGCCAATATTCCCATCATTGTCAATTGTTCCATATTCGCTGACAGAAACATCTTCTCCGTCAACTAAAATTGTTAGTTCTGTTGCATAGAACTTATTGTCGCCATTTGAGGTCTTTTTGATTGAGACCATATACTTAACTAGTCGCCAGACAGTTGCATCAAAATTGTCAACAACAGTTGGGTTTTCAATACCCGAAATAGTGTTTTCATTATTACCAGTTGTTCCAAGATCTGTTGCTTGGGCAGCGGTGCTGTCAATAAGATCTTCGTAATCTGTCTGTGTAGGACGATCACCTGTTTGAAACTTGGTCTTGACTGTGCTTAGTGGTAGTTTTGACATAATGCAATTATATCACAATTATTTTAAAGTATATAGTTAGAAAACCCAATAACCTGCAAAGGAATAGCAGGAATCGTCTGTGACAAAGAAGGTATTTGTATAGGCGTAAATCTAATTCTAAACGGTAGAATTGAATTGATTGATACCCCACGACTTGGCTCATCAATAGTTATATTAGGAAATCTAACCTGCTCAACTATCTTTGTAAATACTGGCTGGTTGTTATTTATAACAACTGTAGCCATTAGTTGGTTACATCCTCAAGGAGAATAATTTTTCCTTGAGCAACTGTCCAAACCAAAGTATTCTGTGGCAGACTTAACTCAATATCAAAAATATCATTTGTCTGCAAATCAGATGTTTGATCTGCTGTAAGGTTTACCTTAAACTCTCCAGGCTCATCTTGTGAGTCTTGTTCTGGATTAATATAGAAAATCAATGTAGCATCATCTGTAATCTGTCCAGGAGTTACTGGTGCATCTGGTCTCTTAAACTCTACCTTAATTGTCCAGTCTGGAATATTTAGTGGTTGCTTAGCATCGTCTGTTAGATATACTCTAAAAGATGCTGTATCGCCTTTTACAATTGTCCAGTTGACATACGGTGGCTTTTCACCAATATCGTATGTAGATGCGCCTTGACCTCTATAAGTTGCCATTATGATAAACCTGCTTTCAATGCTCCCCAAGTTCCGTTACCCTTTGGTTGCCCTACAAGGATAATACCGCTTGATGCGTTTTTCTTTAAAACTACCGCCACTGCTCCAGAGCCTGTTACAGGCTGCGTTGCTGTCAAACCTCCACCATTGGCAACATATAGTTTATTACCAACGGTATAAGAGTTTGTATTAATATTTGAAAATACTCCAGACAACAGAACAATTCCGTCTGCGCTATTTGAGATTGCAGTTGTTGCTAATCCAATTACTGGAAATGTTGTTAGATCATCAGAGTCACACTTTGCTACTGCAGGCTTAGATGTTCCATACCCTGAAATATACACAGGGTCACCTTTAGCAATAGAAGATCCACTGCTATTTGTTACTTCAAGCGTATGATAAGCAGGACCAATAGTTCCTAGCAATGATTCAATAGTTTCAGCCAATGACTGAATATCCTCGTGAACATTAACTGGATCACTGGATAGCGGATAAGGGATATCGTAGTTTGCTGTTGAACCTGTAGCCATAGTATTTACCATTATACCACTTCATACTTATGGTTTTATAACAATTTAATAAAAATGTTAAAAACTGGACTTTTGGGGGAAAAACATGTTATACTTGGTAGTAACACCAGACAACTGGTGCTTTTGTTTCTAGGAGGTTTATTTGATGAGAAGAGACAAGATGGCTTGGATTGGAATCCTATCGTTGGTTGGAGTACTTGCACCTGTAAGTAATTCTGCCAATGCTGTAACAAATACAACTGAAAATAATTTATTGAGTAATACGTCCTTGACTACCCCTGCCGACCCTAAGTCGGCTTTTTTGGTTTCTAAGCCAAAGAAAGTGATTATCTTGGAAAAGTATATGAATGCAACTACTTTAACAGACTATGACTTGATTCAATTATTGAAGGCTGTAGGTTTTACTGGAAAAGGTCTAAAGACTGCTTGGGCTGTAGCCAAGGCAGAGTCAAACGGAAGACCTTTTGCCTTTAACGGAAATGCTAAGACTGGAGACAGTTCTTACGGGGTATTCCAAATAAATATGATCGGGGATCTAGGACCTGATCGTAGAGATAAGTTTGACCTAGATGCTAATGCTGAGTTGTTTAGCCCTGTCAAGAATGCAGAGATTGTATTTCATATGACTCAGGGTGGAACAAACTGGAAGTCTTGGAAACATGCCAAGCCTGTTCAGTATCAAAGATGGCTAAAAAAGTTCCCTAGCCAATACAATTAAATATAAAAAAATAACCCCTGCCTTAATTGGTAGGGGTATTTTTTTTGATACTTACTTATGATATACTGATTTTATGAGCAAAGTTATAAAATTTGGTGCTAAAGACGAAACATTAGAATACCCAAAACCAGCATCTAGATTTATACCAGACTGGTACAGAAGATCAGAAAAGTTTGTAGGAGGAAAACCATCTCTTGATACATCTACTTCTCCTAATGGACGTGTAACAATAAAATCTTGTTCTCCATTTTTAGATTCTCTTACATCAGGATATATGATTGAACTTTGGCAAGATGTTGAAGTAAAGATATTAGACGAAAAACCTTACATATACTGGGGTTCGCAGCCAGAGGTTGCTAGTGAGAGAGATATGATTGCTTTACAAAATATGCCAATTGGGAAAGAGTATTACGAAATAAACTATGCCTGGTCTCAGCCATTTAATATCAAACTTCCAACTGGATATAGTTTTTTAATGACACACCCACTTAATCACTTTGATCTACCTTTTACTACCTTTAGTGGAATTGTAGATGCAGACACAGTTGTAACTAATGGAAACATACCGTTTTTACTAAAAAAGGGATTTGAGGGAATTATTCCACAGGGAACACCCATTGCTCAGATAATACCATTTAAAAGAGATGACTGGGAAAGCAAAGTAGATAACTCTATTGTTGCTGAAGCAGATAAACTTGTAGCAAAACTTAGAAGAGTTACATCTGGTTACTATAAAAACAATATATGGAAAAACAAAAAATATAGATAGTTTTTATTATTTACTTTTTATATTTTGCATTCAAAGTAAATTTAGGGTTTTTCTCTGTTACTTCAATTACGGTTTTTCCTGGATTGTCTGACTGTGCCTCTTCCAAGGACTCTGCTAACCAGCAATCTACAACTACATCGTTTGAGTCAATAATAGCAAACATCTTATTATTGCCTTTTTTAATATATCTAATTTTTGACATACTTAACAGTATAGCAGAGTAGTTAAATGTTTATTGTTTAAACACCATAGAGTACATAAACTACGCCCTGTCTTCCAGAGCCGCTGTATGTATTGGCCCAACCATGGCCACCGCCACCAGAGCCATATCCAGTACCACTACCTCCACCAGAGCCACCAGTACCAATTCCTGAACCAGCACCAGAAGCGTTTACGCCTGCACCGCCACCAGTTGTACCGCTTTTAACAAATGTATATGTTGGGGCACTACTTGCTACTCCTCCAGAACCGCCACCGTTATAGGCACCACCTGTATTATTAGATCCATTGCCACCTGCGCCACCACCAGGGGTACCACCGCCACCTCCACCGCCACCACCTGTATTCCAAGAACCTCCGCCTGCTCCACCGCCATTTGCTGTAAGATTTCCTAAAGATGATGCTCCCCCAGCATTACCCTGTATTGCGCTTGATGATCCATCAAAAGTTCCGCCATTTCCACCAGCACCAATTACAATGTTTTGATTTCCAGTTAGGTAAACTATTCCTGAAGCAACTCCACCTGATCCACCACTTCCAGGACCTCTTGCGTTAGCCCAAGATGGCCCACCTCCACCTCCACCGCCAACTACAACAACGTATGCTCTTCCAGTTCTAGTATAGGGAGACTGAGAGGTTGTTATTGTATCAAGTGTTCCACTTGCTTCATAAGTTAATGGGTTTCCTGTCAATTGAATGTTTATAACAATATTTGTTCCAGTGTTTGTCCAATAAGTAATTCTTGTTGCTTCAGTTGCAAGACTAACAGACACAGTTCCTGAAACAGTAGTTGCAGTTGTTATTGCTGCTGATCCTGACCAAAATGTTACTTCTACGTTTGTTGTGCTTACACAACTAATTGTATACGTTCCAGGTGTTAGGGTTGCACTTGCTCCATACATAGTGTTGGATGCTGCTGCAACAATGGTTTGGGCAATATTGCTTGCTGAAGAGCCTGACGCTGCTGCTGGAAAAACATTTAAAGCCATTTAGTTCTCCTTATAATATAACATTATTATACACTATTTTTAAAAAAAATACCCCAAACCATATAGGATGGGGTATCTTTATTTGATTAAACTATGCTATTTCTACACCTGAGATGTGGAAATTAACTGATGTTGCAGAAGCAGATCCAGCAATAATCTTAGTGGTTGCAAGAACCTGCTTAAGATCAAAAAACGCTGATGAGTTTGCTGCAAGTGAAGCACCTGATATTACTGCTACACCATCAAGTGTAAGAGTAAATGTTTGTGCAGATCCTGAAGTATTTGCAACTACTATATTAGTAACAACTGCAGTTGTGCTAGATGGTACTGTATATAGTGTTGTTGATGATGTTGCTGCTGCTGTTCTAGCAAGCACCTTTGATGTTGTTGTAGCCATTTATTTCTACCTTTTTCTACTAGTTGTGTCCCCGCTTTTATCGTGGATCACTTATAGTGTAATTATACACTATTTTATTTTTTTATCATACTTTTCATACAAAGTCCAAGTTTTTGTAATTTCTTCAACAATAGAGTTAGGGTTGTCTATAATTGCTTCTTCTAATGTATCTGCAAACCAAAAATCACAAACAATATTGTTTTTAACAACAATAAAACATTTAATAGGTTTTTCTTTTAGTAAAAGATCCATACTCTACCTTGCCCACCGACACCACCAGCGCCAGCGCCTGGGTTTTGATATTGAGCAGATCCTCCGCCTCCGCCACCGCCACCTGGAGCATTACCTGGGCTTCCTGCGCTTTTTGTAGAACCTCCAGCACCGCCATTACCAGTAAAAGGACTTCCAGTTCCTCCACTAGTTGCTGCTGTGTTATAAGCCCATGTCCATCCTCCGCCTCCGCCACCGCCACCTGCAGCAGGAAATTCTAAAGAACCTCCAGCAGATTTTCCAACATTTCCAGTCTGGTTGATAGCCCCACTATCACCACCACTTCCATTTCCTCCAGCACTTCCTTGTGGAACAGCCGTAGATCCTGTATAGGTAGCATTTGCTAGTGAGTTTGACCCACCAATTGCTTTAAGTGTTGCTACTGAAGAATCTCCACCAACTCCACCACCAGAAGCACCGCCTGCTCCTACTATAACTGCAAGATTTGCTGATTCAGATGCAATAGGACCCATCTTTAATGCTGCGCCTGCGCCGCCAGATCCACCATATCCAGAATTGTTTGCGTTAGGTGATCCAGGACTTCCACCCTGTCCTCCACCAATTGCCATTGCATATCCTACAAAACCACCTGAGTTATTAGTAGTTATTGTTTGACTACTGTTAACTGTATGTCGTAAAACAGGTATTGAAGATGCTCCTGCTGTTGGAAAGACTGAGTATCCCATTTAAATTATTCTTCTACTGGAAGATCAAATGATACCCAGGAAGTTGTTGCTTCATCCCAGTTATAGCCCTTACCTTCTTCAGTTGGCATAGGTGTTGGTGCTTCCCACATCTTTGATTCATAGTTATAAATCCATGAAGCATATGGTGAAGGAATGATATATGCGTTTGCTGTATTATCCCAAAACCAATTTACACCAAGAGGGTTTTCATCGGTGTATTCAAGGACTGTTAGCCCTGTAAGTTCTTCTGCAATCTCTTTTGAGTCTGCAACGATTGCATTAATAACTACTCCGTTATCAATTACTGCATAATTTGCCATTATTTACTCCTTGTTTAGTAATGATAGGTTAAACTATCTATTGGTAATTATATCACGTTATAAAAACATTTAATAAATAAGTGTAACTGAACCAGATGTTCCAGCAGTTAGATGATTTCCACCTATTCCCTGCGATCCATTGAATCCAGTAAAATCTATGGCTGTCTTTGTTCTCTGTGATGTTCCAGGTGTTCCATGTTGATCGTAAGGTCCTCCATTGCCACCTAGACCACCAGTAGCAATTAGAACTGAGTACTCCGTTGATCCTCCAGTTCCTCCGCCACCACCTGCGTTCCATTGGTTATTACCATTAAAACCTGCAATACCACCAGCACCTACTGTAGCAACTGTAGCAGCAGGGACATATCCAAAAACAAGTCCTCCTCTGCCTCCTGCACCACCAACATACCCATTAACGGCGTTACCACCGCCACCGCCACCGCCTCCGCCTACAACTACTGCATAAACCATTCCTGTATCAGCAGGGATAGAAACATTTGATGATGAAGTGTTTAGCGTATGCTTGATTGATGGGGATGATCCGCCACCTAATACTTCTGGAAAAATCGAGAATCCCATAAAACTCCTTTATGTCGACTAGCCCATTATATCATTATTTATATTCTTTGTTTACCCTAAACATGGTCTTATATCTGTCAAAAAATTTAGTCTGAAGTTTTCTTGTAATATTATTCTGATCTTCTATATCGGAATCATTTCCTATTTTCATTTCCCATGGATCTCTTTTAAATGGTATGACCTGTGCAATTGGAGTTCCTTTTGGAATAATTCCCTGAAATTCTGGGTCATTTATAACAAATGGGAAATTAACCGTAGCAAAGTATTCATCAGTATCTACTACGCCTGGAAGAATTGTGAAAGGTAGATCTTGATGCATTGGGTGAACAAAAAGTGTTGAATATCCTTTTGGGGTTTTAATAGACCAATGATTTATCCACTTTGGGTAAGCATGAGGTTTCTTTAATGGATGTGTTGGTGCCTGTATAATTGGGTGAAACTGTACTAAGTCTAAAGCAGACCACTCAAAATATTGTTGATCATCTTTAATTGATACATAAACATCTGCAGGTAGAACAATCATATATCCTAGATTTATTGCATCAAATACTGGCATACATCTTTTTATTGTAGCCTTTGTTCCACCATCACCATTTGGAACTTTGTCTCCACCGATATAAGACTCCATATTTTTATACCAATCTGGAATAAACTTAGAACATGGCTGTGGCATTTCTATATCTTTAAATCCTGAAACGTTTGTAAAAGTTATGTTCATCATAATTACAGTATATCAGGTAGCAATGTTTTATTCAACCAAAGACCAGTTTACTATCTCTTCATTCCAGTAATAGGGCTGACCATCATTTGGTGCTGGAATAGGTGGTTGCCACATAGCACTTTCGTCTAAAACCCAAGAGGCGTGTGGCTGTGGTGGTATAAATCTATCATTTTCTTCGTCCCAAGTGTGACCAATACCTGCAAAATTTTTACGGAATCCGTTAGTTTTAGCATTATAGGATGTTTTAATCCATCTACCACCTAGTTTTTCAACAAACCAGGAATAACCCTCATCCTCTAGATTATTGTCGCCAACTGCAACCTGAATTACAATATTATTTTCATCTACCTGTGCCCAATGACTCATGATGCATCACCTTTCAGATATTTAACTACTACAAAACCACTTCCACCTAAACCAGGTGCATAACCAGTTCCTGCCCAACCAGTGCCTCCACCTCCAGAACCTGAACTAATTTCTCCATTAATACCTTGTCCTTGAATACTATTGTTTAAAGGATCTCCACCTTGGCCACCAGCACCTCCACCACCAGTACCACCAGTACCACCAGGCTTCATGTTAGTATTGGAATATCCTCCACCTCCACCACCACCTGCGTATCTTCTTAATGTTCCACCATTGATTGCAGCGATATAAAGAATTGACCCTGCTCCACCAGAAGTTCCATCTCCAATTGTTCCAGTTCCCATATCTGTTCCTGGATTAGCAAAATTTGCGTTAGAACCTCCACCGCCTCCTCCTGCTCCACCGCCACCGTTATTAGTATTTCCACCACGAAAACCTTCTGCTGGACTATATCCAGGTGCATTTCCAGCACCTCCAGAAACTAGCCCTCCTGTCCAAGCACCTCCACCACCTGCTCCACCTATACCAGGTCCGTTTCCTTGTCCTGCACCTCGCCCACCACCACTTGCTTTAAATAAGTCAAACTGCGAAAATCCTCCATCTGAAAATGCACTACCACCAGCACCAACTACAATATCATGATTGCCAATAGATAAGGTAGTTGTAGTTGTTCTTACTCCACCGCCACCGCCACCACCTTGTGCACCACCTGGTCCTCCTCCACCAACAACGAATATTTCTGCATTGATTGGTAACTTAGAAACATTCAAAGTTCCACTAGCAGTAAAGAGTCTAAAAAAATGAGTAGAATCAGAATAAAGAGTTCCGCCAGTAAGAACTGAACCCTGTTTTCCTAGGAATCCATAACCTCTAGATCCGCCTATTGATTCAAGAATTGGCATAAGACCCTCCCCTTAAGCAAACTTTGTTTGTGATCCAAGAACAGTAAAAGTTGCAGATGCTGTCTTAATAATATTATATGTATACATATCTATGCTACTTGCATTTCCTGCAGTAGGAGCATTTCCACCCTGCCATTTTACAGTAATAGATGTTCCGTCAACTTGAAAAACGCTAGGGTAGTATGGAGTTGTGCCATTTGTATTTACCCAAACAATAGTAATAGATTCTCCAACAGACATTTTTGAATCCAATGTTACTGAAGAACTCCATCTTGCATTGATAGTATGATTTGCAGTAGCATTTGATGTGTAATATAGAATACCTGCAGTTTCTAAGTCAAAAGCAATAGTTCCAGTTGCAGCAGAAGCAACAATATTCCAAGATTCTTTTGGAGATCTTAAAGTTTTATTTGTAAGTGTTTCTGAGCCAGCAAGTGTAGAGAAATCAGCATCTGTAAGTGCTGTATTAAATTCAGAAATAGTTCCAGTAACTGTGTTTGATCCTAGAGCAATGCTTTTTCCGCTTAAAGTTACAGAGTTAGTTAATGTAACTGCTGGAGTTGCCCACTCAAGGCCTGTTGTTGTAGAAGAGTTAGCCGTAAGTACTCTTCCATTTGATCCAACAGAAAGAACAGATAAAGTATCATTTGCTGAGGCAGAAAGGAGATCTCCCTTTGCATTAAAACTACTTACTGCTATAGAACTACCACCAGACACTGCATCAATTTGGTCTTGAAGATCATTTAATGTATAAGCGATAGATGGGTTTACTAATTCTGCTGGATCTGTTTCTGCTGTGTCAAAAGTATATGATCCATAATGATATACACGTAGTGCAGCCTGAATATCTGCTTGGTCAGATAGACCTGGAATTTTTGTTGGTACTAAATTACCTATTGATTCTGCTGCCATATTTTCACCTCATCAAGATTATACCATAATTAGATAACTACAGATATAAAGAGATGTACCGTAACCTCTCCTGTTAGATTAGACCATGAACTACTTTCATACTTTGCTGCATTAAGATTTACAACTAAGTTTGTGCCTGATCCTGCAAGTGCGGGTATCTCAACTGAAGAAGCAATTGGAACCGTGTTCTCAATACTATACTGAACATTAAAGTTAGATGCTGTAAGTGGTGTACCAGATACAGTAACTATGTTTGCAATAGGAATAGATATAGATGCTTCTCCAGAAGCAAAAGTTACTGTATGTCTTTTAGAGTATAGAGTTGGAGAAATCTTTAAAACCTGCACCCAAGTATTTCCACCAGTTTCGCTTTTGTACTGATAAAGATATCCATAGTTGACTCCTGGTGCAGAGTTAATATACATATCATAAAGATTGATGGTTTCGCTAAAAATTTGACCATCGGTAGTTAGAGTATTTGGTTCTCCAACACCAACAAAATATTTGCTGCCACGTTGTCCTGTAGGACCAATATCTACTAAAAGTTCTACTACCTCTGGAGGACCAAGTACAGTAATATCATCATTTGACAATATAACATCTGTCATTAAATTGCTCCAGTAATATCGTCTGTTACAGTAATTGTTCCAGTTAGAAGAGTATAAATTTCAATACCGTTGTCAATTTGAACGTCATAGACATATGTACCCGCTTCAAGTTGTCTTCCAACAGTTGGGGTAATTGTGCATGTAACAATATCAGATGTTTCATTAACTACTGCATCTGCATCATACTGGGTTGCCCCAGAGCCTCTTTGGTTTGCAATTGTAAAACTAGCATCATAGTCTGTTAGTTCAAAAGAAGATCCATCGTTTGCATTTTTGGGACGGGCTACAAATTGAGCAGTATCACCACGGTAGTAGTTAAAATCATAAGTGCTTGGAAATGCCATTATTCCTCCTAAGTTTATTATACCATCAACGAACTGCTATATACACAGAGTTAAGCGTAATCATAGCATCATTGTCTGACAGTACTTCTGGAAATGCCCCGTCATTTTGATGTTTTACATTTTCTAAAAATATAGTGTGCTCTAACGACATATCATAGTCAAACTGATATTTTAGGTTTCCTGCATATGAAGTAACAGAGTTATCCTCATTTGATGATCCTGTTCTAAACCAAACCTCTGTATTATTAGAAAATGTAGTAATAGTAACATCATAACGAATTGTTATAATTGAACCAAGTTTTAATCCTTTTAAGTTTATTTTGCCTGTCGACTTGCCCCATAGAGACACATTGTTTTCTGGAAGATATCTTTCATCTGTCCCATCTCCATCACAGTCTATGCTTAAACGTACCCAGCCATCATTACCTTTTGTTGCTCCTATACTTACCTGTTTTTTATTTAAAGCGTCATATTTGGCCCAACCAGTTCGTTGTCCAGATGGTGATAGTAGACTAACTCCTGGAGCACCGTCTTTGCCATCTCTTCCGTCTTTTCCAGCCTTTCCAGCATCACCCTTGGGTCCTTGCTTGCCTTCTGGACCGATTGGGCCTATATCGCCTTTTGGACCACGTTCTCCAGAAGGACCTGGGACTGCAACAAAAGATACTTGCTGCTCTAGTTGGTATGGTTGTGAAACTGACTCGGCATATTTTTTTGATCTTCCAGTTGGGAAGTCCATGCTCTTTGCCATTTTATGGCTTCTTTACTTTGAAAACCTTTTTTCCAACTTTAACAATTGGAGGCAATTTTTCTTGCGGTACTGAGACTTTTACAACTGGCATTATAAACTTCCTCCTGGAGTAATATCACCTAACACACAGATAGTTCCAAGTACTGGTGTCCAGATAGTATCTTCAGTTTCTCCAACTGCTGCAGGAATGACTACCTGTAAGTCAAATGGTAATTCTGCTACAACTGAGCGATATTTTGTTCCCCAGTTTTTTGAGATATCTGCTGAAACAAATACTGAAACATCTGAACCATCAACGTTTACTGTAAGTTCATCCAAAACATCTCCAGTAGGATCGTAGGCTGTTGCTGAAAAAGTCCAGTCTTCAATATCCCAGGCTGTAACTTCGTCATCTTCTAAAAATTGCACTGCTAGGGTTGCTGAGTCTCCACGGACTACTGTCCATTGTATATGAGCGGGAGTTGCTCCTAGTTTTTCGGTTGCTGGAGTGCACATATAATTGATTATACCATAAATAATAATGCTGGACACTCAAGAGCAGTGGGGTGGGTAGAAAGATCTTGAGTGCCAGCACTTTGATTATATACGATTATTTAAATAAAAACCAGGTGCATAAGAGTTTTATAACAAATAGTTATCTAATTAATATCGTTATAAAAGAGTTATAAATGTATATATACCAAATGTCCGATTTATCCTAATAGTCCAGGGTATTGATGGTGTATACTTAAAATATATAAAGAAAAGAATATACTGTAACTATAATATACTTATATATAGTATATATTATATATAAGAATTATTTATTATGATCTTTAATATGTTCAATCAAAAGATCAAACATCTTGTCAGTTTTTTCTTCAAGACGAGTAACTGAATCTTTTAGCGATGATCCAGAATTTGGCTTTAATTCGCTAAGATAATGCTTAATTAAAAATTTAATAACACCTACTAGAACTCCACCTATGGTGAGTACAGTAAGAATGAATGCGGCCCAATCTTGTGGAGTCATAAGGTTTATTATATCATTATTTAAGACTATTTGCCTAGTTCCATAACACACATAACTGGTCCATCAACCTCACCAAAGTTAAATGTTCCAACAACCGCAGTTGTTTTAAGTGAGTATGTATATGTACCTGCTGCTGGTGTATCTATAATTTGTAATGCATATGGAGTATTTTCCCCTTGAGCACTAGACTCACATTGAATAATATTTCCAATTGGCGTTGATCCACGATAAAGTTGAATTCTTAACCATCCTCCTGCTGAAGTAGGGTCTGCATCTCCTGTTGCAATAATATGCACTGGATATCCATTTGTTGTTATTGATGCATTTACAAGTGTAACTCCAGTTGAATTTACATCTGACACTTTTGTTCCAAGCGTTTGTGCATAGTTAAATGCTCCAGACTGTACAAGGCCTGCCTCAGATACTGTCTGGTTTTTCCAAAGTCCTGATGCTGAGTCATAAGCAAGAACTTCATTGTCTGCTATAGATGACTCTAGCGCTACTGTGTGAAGTTCGTTTAGTTCAAAACCGTTTTGTACCTTAACAAATATTTCACCGTTTACCTGTTGACCTCTAGTAACAATTCCAAGAAAAACTAAATGTGCAGGTGCTGAAGGTTTATTAGCAAGACCAAAAATATATGCACCATTTACCCCAAGCCAAACAGGGTCTCCTGTATTTGCGGTAGATGTATTAATACCTTCTACCAAACCTTCTGTAATCACATAAACAAGATCATTTTTTGCAGCACTTGATGCCAGCAATCCCATAGTCTTTGAAGATGTTGATTCAGATGCATTTGATGCTACATCAACTGGTATAACTGATCCACTATTACCACCATTAAAAACTGTATATACTGGCGTTCCAATTGGCACTGTACTATTTCCAACATATTTCACTTCATGCTTTACAGTGCTTGTAAAATTTTCAATCCACTCGGTGTTATAATCTGTACCGTCAATTTTTGCAAGGATATCTCCTGCATCTCCTCCTATTGGAACTCCTGGACCAGTGGCTCCTGTTGGACCAGTAGGACCTGGAGCACCATTTGCATCAGGGCTAGTAAAACGTGCCATTAGATCTCAAGACTTGTTTGTAGAACTGCAACATTTGCACCATTTACATCTGAGATTGCATATAGCGGATCTTTGCCTGGTAGTTCGATAGCCCAACCATTATTAGGAGAAATGCGATATCCATAGTTAGTTGTGGTTACCCCTTCTCCGCCGATAAATACATATGCTTCAGTATTTACATTTTGAATAGTAATGTCCATACCAGAATGTGTTCCGCTTGGAGTTAGGCGGGTGGCTGAAGTGTTAGACAAAGTTATTAATGAGTGCTGGGTCATATTGTTATTATATCAGACTTCTAGTATAAACAGTCTTAAATTCGGCGGGATACGAGTCAAGCCGAAAATAGAGGCTTAACAAACCCTCCTATAGACAACATATGGGATACACTCCCAACTATGTCTACAACTGGCTTCAAACCCTTATATGGGCTATAATGGAGTAGTGGATATATTGTTAGTATTGGTTTCTCCGATTATTATCGTAGCAGCCTTAGTGATGTGGATGTTTGAAAATGTCAACAAGTAAAGACGCAAAACCATGGGATCTTATAAATGGATCTAAGAGAGCGCCAGAAGATATTGCTGCTGAGCGTTTGGCAATATGTAAGACATGCGAGTTCTTTCGTAAAGGAAACCAGAGTTGTAAGAAATGTGGGTGTTTCATGAAGTTAAAGACTTTAATTGATAAGGCTAGTTGTCCAGTAGGGAAGTGGTAATATGAGTAAGAAACCTATAATTGTATATTGGGCACCTTTTGTTAATGAGCATCCACAGCCAGATTGGACATTTTTATACCCCAAACCAGTTAGCCTGTTTAGTGATCATTTAAAAAATAAAGACAAAACCAGCAAGAGCCATATGTTTATGTGCCCAGCAAGTGCTAATAAAATGAAGAAAACCTTAGTGTTTAATTCTCCAACAACATTTGGATATGAGTACGACTTCTCTGATGGCAAGCAAGAGTTAAATGGCAAGTATGACCAGAATATCTTAATGTATGTTGAGAGAACTCCTATGATTACTACTGGACCTACCTTTAAGATTGGTTTGGGTTGGTCTTTTTTTGCCAGTGAAAGCCTAGAGGCTTCATTCACTTCCCCGTTTTTTCATAAAACAAAATATATGGAGAGTTGTGCAACTATCCCTGGAAATTTTGATATCGGTGAATGGTATAGGCCATATAGTTTTGAGATACAAACCTGGTCTAATAAAGGAAGTTTTGATTTCTTAAAGGATGAGCCTTTATTCTATGTTGAGTTTAAAACAGATAGACCGATCATTATTAAAAGATATGTTCAAAACGAAGCATTGACAAATTATTCTAACGCCTGTATGGGAAGTCAGACAGTGTTTGGTTTAGGAGAATCATTAAAAACCAGATATCAGAGATTTAGGTCTGTTGGTATGCGTGAAAAAATATTAAATGAGATCAATAAGAATGTTATTGATGAAGAGCATATAACTATATAACAAATTGTTATAATTAAATATCTAAAACCTCTTCATCTAACTCAAGTTCAGGTTTAGGTTGAACTATGCCTATAGCCCCATTTACCAAACCTAGAGTAGATTTATTTACTGGTTTCAGTGTGCTCATGTCTTGCCTTAGATGCTTCTACACTGGTTAGATCTGGTCTTCCTAAGTCTTCCCAAAAAATTTCCCTACCCATAGAGTCAGTAACAGGCATAGGTTTGGATTCAAACTCAGGTGCCTTTGGTTCTTCTTGGAAATCTACATCCCAGGCATTTTCAAAATTATCTAATATTCCCATACCGTCCATTATACCCCAAATCTGAAAAATTTTGTAAAAACCAAAATAGCAAAAATCTGAAAATTTTGTTCAGATGTATGATACATATAACAAAATAAATAAATGTAAATAATTAGTGAGCACACTACGGAGATCTTTCTACATAGTAGTGCCCACTTAATTAGTTGCACTGGTACCCGCAAAATTATTGCGAGTAGTACCCGCTAAATTTTATTTTCTCCTTGCAAGTATCCGTCAATACCTAGTAGGTCGCAAGTTACTTTAATGCGTTGGTTAGGGTGTAGGGTTGACTTAAACAATTCTATAAAGTCAAGAACCTCTTGCTTAGTTGATAGGTTAATGTTGCGAGTGTTACCCGCCATAGATGTTAATGTTACTTTCATGTTATCTCCTTAGCAAGATGTTGTAGATGTAGAAACGGAAGCGAGGTATTCCTCTCGCACCTTAGACATGGCTCTGTCTATTTGAGCGTAAGCGTTTGCACACTTATAGCAATAGGTCTCTGTCGGGATACCTAGCATAAAGGCATCTGTGCCTGAGTAAACTAATTCTGTTGATTCACAGTTGATAACTTTGCAATTCATATTTATTTCTCTTTTCTTATAGTAATTTTATTTGTGTTATTTAATTGTAGGGGGTTAGTGTGTGTTAGTTGCTAACACGCCACTGTGTCCACATAGGTAGACGCTCTGGGTCGGTATCGTTATACCAACGCTCAATATTTTGTTCACAACTTTCGCAGAAGGTGAACTGGTCATCTCCTACCATTGAGATAGCAGGGACATGAGGGGTATGCTCTTTGCATACTGTGATTTGTAATGTAGTCATTTGAGACCACCTTTCTTTTTTAATCTTTATACATAGTATTCTAGCACCTACCACTGACATTTAGAGGGGTGCAAAACGGACATTTGGGATATTTGGGATTGTGACCTTAGTCACATTTTTTGGGCTATGCCCTTGTTTTTTGACACTATTTAATTTTCTATACTAGGAAGTATAGCATAGAAATGTCAAAAAGTCAAGTCCAAACACGGCGTGTTGCATGTGATTTAGACCACACAAAAAATTCGAAAAAAAGTTATCCACATGATATAGATCACATTCAGAATTGAGCGTAAGTTATCCACATGACCTACATCACATTTCAAAATGTCCGATTTGTGGCATTACTGGTCAGTAAATGTCAGACCCCTCTGCTATACTTCTAAGTATAAAGAAAGTTGCTAAAGGTTAGCAAATAAGAAAGGAGTCAATATGACTCACTCAATGAATAACTACTATAACGAAATCCGTAATGATATCGCTAAAGAATTTGGATTAGAAAGTGCAGGATACGCACCTGCACCTAAGTACTATGTCTCAATTCGTGAGGCTCAAATCATAAACAATAAGTACCCTGCAATATGGGAAGAGGGTGCAATGCGCCCTACACCTAACCCACAAGCGGTTAGAATAATCAAAAGACTAAAGGCAATTCGTATTGCTAATGAAAAGAAAGGTATCTAATAAATGATAACACTTAAACTAACTTCCTTCAATGGTACAACTAAAGCAATGTCTTTTAGTACCCCGTCAGATGTGCGTACATATATCAGCGCACTAAGTAATGCACTACCTAAATCAGTAGTGTTGCAAGTATCTTGCGATACACTAGGAATATCAGGACACTTGAAAGGAACTAAATAATGATAAACGCAATTGCAGAACTCTATGACGAAATTATAGATGAACAAGGATTTTTTGAAATCGGTATCTATAAGTTTGCCCCTTCAGATATTTTAAAGAAATGTGACCCAGTTGCATATGACCAAGGACTCTTGGATTTTGAAGACTATATAAAAGAAAATGCGGAGTTAAACAATGAATAACTTTTATCAAACTTTTTTCGTAAGTGGTAATGCACTGTTTTGGTTTTCAATGATCACACTAATTTATTCTTTCTACTTGCACGCAAAGGAGTAGCAAGAATTTTTCGAACGCAGTCGGGCGTGTCTTAGCCTAAAGGTTACGTTTACGTGTGACATAAATCACCCCCGATTTACGGCGTGTCATCTTGACTTTTTGGGATTTGTATGCTAGTATTAATACATAACAATTAAATAAATCAATAAGTCCGTGTGATTAAAGTCACAAAGAATATGTCCTAAATGTCCGAATTTGGATTTGATAATGTCAGCCCAATTTGGTACACTTAGAATATAAAGAAACAGAAAGAAGGTGGCATACAATGTCAGCCAATGTATACAATGTCCAGACCCTACTAGTAGGAAAAGAATACCGCTCAAAAACTTTAACGGGTAAAATCGTTAATGCACAGCCTCACCCTAAAGCCGTATGGTATGAGGGTTGCGAGTCTTACCTTGTAGAGGTTCAGCCTACTAATCGCATATCAACTACTTATCGCACAGTTGCGGTAAAGGTAGGTGAATAATGTTTCTTGACCAAACAGAATTCTATGATATCTCAGACACAACTTTCGTGTGTTGCGATGAACACCAATTCCGTCACTATTGCAAAACTTGTAACGAGTTCATGGGTTGCCAGTTCTGCGAATTTGACTCTTACTCACAGTGTGACGGGTGCATAGAATAATGCAACTATTCCTATGCGATAACTGCTCAACACTGGCCATCGTGTCAGTGGAAGGCGATACAATTAAAATAACAAAATGCAACTGCCAAACAAACAACTAACAAAGGACAGATAAAATGGTAAAAGTAGAACACTCTCTAAAATTCGTAACCGAGGTTGACGAAACTCACCCTATCGGAATTCGTCTGCTCTCACTTCCTGATGAAATGCAAATCGTAATGCTTGAATCTATGCTAAAGGAATTGCTTGCACCACGCATTCAGCCAGCACTAGATGAAATTAACGAAGGTGGCTCTTATGCAATTCTAAAGGTGGCAGAGTAATGATGACACGTAAGGACTATGTAGCAACTGCAGAAATTCTTTCATCGTATAAAGATTTAATCGGTGATGAATTTACATTTCATGATTTGGTAGAAGACTTTGCATCATACTTTGCAGAGGATAATCCAAACTTCAAACCTGAAAAGTTTTTGGAGGCATGCAATGCAAATTGAATTTTTTATTCTTTTCATAACAGGCCTGCTAACAGTTTTACTTATTAGCGGATCATAATCTAAGGACCTGAGCACGTCCTAAAACTGCTCAAAATTTTTCGAACCGTTTTCCACAGGGTTATCCACAGGGCTTTACGTGTGAGATTTATCACACTCCAAATGTCCGATTTACCCCTTTACGGATTATCTTTTGTCAGTTAGGTATGATAGGATATTTATATCAAGTTAATTAAAGAAAGAAGGTCACCATGAACCTAGATGAGTTTAAGGCTCACGTAATCGCAACACGCAAGGCAAGCACCGCTCAAGCCATGTCAGCCCTATCTGCTAAGGTAGATACTACCACCAAGAAAGAAGGCAACTAATGGATACTTGTATTGCTTGTAATGAGAACGCAGTTAGCGTTACCGCACTTTATTGCTACCCTTGCTATCTTGACCGAGAGTTAGAAGCGATGATAGACTCAGACTATATCAACCAACTATTTTTAACGAAAGAGGCTAACTAATATGGATTTCTATGATGACTACTACGAGTCAGATATGATTCGCTCAGACGCTAAGTCATGCTATTGCAAACTACACTCAATTTGTACTAACTGTAAGGAGAGTTACAACTAATGGAATACAACTACTCACTAACTATCGCCTATGACGGCGAACTTGTATCAACTACCCGAAGTGCAGATATGCTAGAAATAGTAAATGCATGGAATAAGTGTGTGGACTATGGCACTGCCAAAGAATACGCAACCTACAATATGTCAGACCCTATGGGTAAAATGTACACTAAGACTTTTTATCGTAATGGAAATGTGAGCGTGAAATAATATGGGAAGTGTAACAGCGTTAGGTATTCAGGATTCAGTCTTGGATTTAGAAACTCAGATTCTTTATCACCTTAAGGGTAATCACTATCCACCTGTCCCCGCAGAAATGGTAGCACCATGCATAGAGGCTATTGACGCTTACTATGAGGAAGACTATGACCGCATGATTGATATGCCTATGGTTGGTGACTTTCAGATTCTATACCGTGGCTCAACGCAAGCACCTGCAAGGGCTATCGTAGACCAACACCACCTATCATTCTGGCTACCTGATTGGGAGGACTAATGTATAGTCTATGGGTAGGCGGGAGCGAGTTAAATTCTAACTATCTCACTAGGAGAGATGCAGAGTACTGGGCGCAAGAGATGATTGAACTAGGCTATGATGATGTAATTGTAGAGGAGATAAAATGACTGCTACAATAACAAACATGGAACTTGTGTACGCAGATCTACTTACTCCAGGTCAACTAATGGAAGGCGACTTGATCAATATTGATATGGATATTGTTGAAGTTGTTTCTATTGTAGATGATGCAACTGGCGATAACTATGTGATTACACACCGCAATGAATATGGTGAAGAAGAAGAATACTATTGCACATATGAAGAGATGTTTAAACTTTATGTGTTCATAGATTCAGATGAATAGTCTTGGGCTTCCCCCCAAGATTTTTCGAACCGTTGTCCTAAATGTCCGTTTTACGTAGACTCTCCCCATTCCCTGGATTTGATATTTTTTAAGATTTTTGGTATGATTAAGTTATGAAAAAAACACCTGAGGAATTACGCAGACTTATGGAATTGCGCCGTAGCAATGCTGCCTCAGCCGTACCTAATAAAAAGAAATACGACAGAAAAAAATGTCAGAGCCAAATGCTAGAATTAAGAAAAGAAAGAAGGTCCACCAATGACTAAACTACTAAGAAGCAAAGATAGGAAAGTGGCAAATGCCGTTACACCAAATGGAAAACAAGCAAGTATCGCAAATACATTCGGATTACCTGCAGGAAAAAACTATTCATGTCCTGGCGCTACTAGTGTCTGCGAAAGTGTTTGCTACGCTGGCAAATTGGAAAAAGTATTCCCAACAGTAAAGAAAAACTTATTGCATAACTGGGAATTGTTACGCAATGCAGATAAAGAAACAATGATCAAATTGCTAGAAGAAATGATTGGCGATTTTGTTGTTGATTGTGATAAGCGCAATGCACCTAAGTTATTCCGTATCCACTGGGACGGAGATTTCTTTAATGATACTTACGCATATGCGTGGAAGCAAGTAATCACTAACCATGCAGACATTCAATTCTGGGTATATACACGAGTAAAGTCTGCGGCTCTCATTCTAAAAGATATAGATAATCTTTCTTTATATTATTCCACAGATAGCGAGAATAAGGCTATCGGTATTGGTCTAAAGACTGAGCATGGTATCTCCCTTGCATACCTTGCTAAAAACTTTGCACTAGGACAGTCAGACATGAAAGAATTGACTTCACGCCCTGGGGCTAAATGCCCTGAGAATAAAAAGTCTATTCCTCTTATCTCTCAGAAAGGCTCAGCCTGCGCCTCATGTAAGTTGTGTATTTATGAGAAATCTGATATAGTGTTTAGCGCAACCAAAAAATGAGGGGTCTAAATGGAATGGATAATACTAATAGCCCTATTACTCACTATCCTAGCGATAGCGGGGTCGGGACACTAGGCGTGTGACCCATATCACACAAAAATCGTCTCAAATAGTGAGAAATCTAGGGGTAGGATTTGATATTTCTTAGATTTTTTGCTAAAATTAAATATAAGCAAAACCAACTACAAAGGAGAAACAAATGAGCGTATCAACAGCAACATACAAGGTCGGCGACACTTACACTTCACAGAAGTCAAAGGTAACTGGCACAATTCAGGAAATCAAGCCACTCGCAAATGGTAATGTGCGTGTGAAGTTAGATGTAGCAGGTTCTACACGCTACACAACTTGGACAGCCAAGTAATTTTAGCATAACGCTAAATACACGCCCCACAGAAATGCGTGTCTAAATAAATAGAGTGGGACAACCTGAGCAAGTTGTAAAAAGGCTCACTAAATCCCCCTAACAAAAACCACCAAAGAAAAGGAAACAAATGAGCAGAGGAAAAGCAATCTCAGTAAAAATCGCAACCACCAAAGTAATCAAGGCACTAGAAGGCGCACTCGCTAAACTAGAAGCAGACTACTCAGCACAAGAAGCCAATGAAGCAAAGTTTCAGAAGGCTATGGAAAAGCACAAGAAGGAACTTATTGCATACGCAACTGCTAACATCAAGAAGGCAGAAAACTTCCGCACCAACTTTCGTTCTTGGAACGGAACACTTAACATTGACTTTGATATAACAGGTCTTTCAGAGTCAGACTTGCCACAATCACCTGAGCGTGATTTTGAGGTTATCCACCAGCACGAATATCGTAATCAGAAAGAGGAAATTGCTAACGCAATTCGTATCCTAAAGATGACCGACGAGGAAGTTGTAAATACTTCCACATACAATGCGGTGGCACGCTACCTATAATTCCCAATAGGGAACTCACCTGAGCAAGTGTATAAACTGCTCACACTAAGTTTGATTGGGCAGATGCGGATCCCGCTGCTGAAAAGAGTTGAAAGGTGCACAATAAAAACTCGTTCCCAATCATTTTTTATTTTGCTGCGTGCAAAAATTTTTCGAACGGTGTGATTTTTATCACATGGATTAAGTCTCATTATTTAAGATCTCAGCGGTTACGATTGGCATTTGTCAGTCCCAACTGCTAGACTTATATTAATATCAGAACAGAAAGAAGGAAGCCCCCAATGGGATTAGACATGTATCTCAGCGCTAAGAAGCACCTAGAAAAAATCAACTGGAAAGCCTTGCAGGATAATAGTGAATTATCTTATTCGTCTCCCGAAGCAATCTATCCAAAATTTAATGACCTAATGGAATTGACACAACTATCAGATGTTGCAACAGATATCTATGGAGCAGAAGTATCCGTAACCTGTGCCTACTGGCGCAAGGCTAATCAGATACATGCTTGGTTTGTAAGAGAAATCCAAGGTGGCGAGGATAACTGTGGCGACTACTATGTATCACAAGATAAACTAATAGAGTTACTAGCACTATGCAAGCATGCCTTAGAAACGAAAGACCCTAGCCTATTCCCACCTCAGGCAGGATTTTTCTTTGGGGGCACAGACATTGACGAATGGTATTGGAATGATCTAAAGAATACCATTAGTCAACTAGAGCGTATCTTTGCTCTACCCGAAGTAGATAAGTTATCATTCTATTACTCATCATCTTGGTAGTTGACAAATGTCAGTCGCCAGTAGTACAATTGAAGATATAAACAAACTAACAGAAAGAGGCCCCCATGGACCAGACAGTAACTAATGCAACAACCGAATTCCTAAATACACAGATTGCGGCCCTTCAGCAATCACTTAAAGAAAAAGATGAGCACATTCAAAAAGTAACACAACGTTCATATGCAGAATCTGCAGAACGTAACCGTATGGTTGAAGGAATGCAGCACTGGACCTTGGCAGAACTAGAACGTGATGCAATCACAGAAAGCCAAGCCACTGACATTGCAGAGATGATGGGTTTTGAACTTACTAAGGAAGTTGAAGTCGAGGTTACTGTAACCTACAACTTGACACTGCAGGTTCCACACGATGAGGATGTTGAATCAATTGTAAATGATATTGACTTTGAATCTGTATCATATAATTCTGACAGTATCACTTGGCTTTCCTCAAGTGTTGACAGGATTGATTTTTAGTAGGGGGCTACTAAAGGACCTGCCATATGTCTTTAAACTGGGTAAGGGACCTGAGCATTGTCCACGTAAACGGCTCACAAATTTTTTTCGATCCGCCTGTGGATAACTTGTGGATAACTTACGACATGCTTTAAGATCAGTGTGAATTTAATCACATTAAGGAATGTCCGATTTGCCCTATATCTAACTACCCTGATTTGCATTTGTCGGTGGCTGGGTGTATGATTGTATTAACAACAAATAGAAAAGAGAAAACTCATGGCACATGACCTAGAAACACAAAACGGAAAAACATCTTTCGCATCTTTCCGTGAACCTGCATGGCATGGATTGGGTACCGTATTCACAGAAGAAAAGACAACCGCAGAAATGCTATCAGCAGCAAATCTCAATGGTTGGAATGTTCGTCTTGAGGATATGCCAATCCCTGCACACTTAACAAGCGACAAGGAATACCAATATGTCGTGCGTACTAATCCTACCGACAACACACAAACCGATGTTCTTGGCGTAGTTGGTGAGCGTTATCATGTATTGCAGAATGAAGATTTATTTTCATTTGGTGATAACATTCTTGACGGTGGCGGTCGTTGGGAAACCGCTGGCTCAATCAAGGGTGGGCGTGTAGTATTTGGCGCTCTTGCTCTTGAGCGTGAGACAATCCTAGACCCTAACGGTGTTGCAGATAAGGTAAAGACTTATTTGCTCATCAACACATCACACGATGGCTCAATCGCTATTCAAGCAAGCATAACACCCGTTCGTGTTGTGTGCGCTAATACTCTTAACCTTGCTCTTGGTGGCGTAGGTCGTAAGAAGAATAAGGGCATCAAGCAATCTTTCAAGATTCGCCACACACAAACTGCTAATGGTAAAGTGCAGATTGCTCGTGAGACTCTTGGTCTTGCTAATGCTTACATGGACGAATTTGATGTTATGGCTAAGGCTATGATTGAGAAAGAAGTCTCTGCTCTTGATTTCAACAAAATCATTCTCGCTGCATATCCTAAGCCAGAAAAAGATGCTAAGGGTAGCAACAAGAAGTGGGAAAATAAAGTTGATGTTATCAACGATATTTACACAGGCGAATTTAACGGCATGATTGCTGGTAATGCTTGGGGTGCTTTCAATGCACTTACTGAGCGCCTTGATTGGTACCGTTCTGCTCGTGGTGGCTCTAATGAGTCAATCCTTGCAAGCGCAAGCGGATTTGACCCTGCTATCAACGCAGAAAAAAATCGTCTGCTAAAAGTTGTACAGAACGTAATGCAACTCGCATAACAAAATTTCCTGAGCATGAAATAAAACTGCTCACCATTTGGTCCGTTAGAATAGTTGGTTAGTTCGCTACCCTGTCACGGTAGAGGTCACGGGTTCAAGTCCCGTACGGATCGCCAGTAATGCAATGCACAAAAATTTTCGAACCGTGTGTCCTAAATCACATTTACGATTACGTACCAAACCTCTCAAATCGGACATTTTACGATTACGGTGACTTGCTTTATGAACCACATTACGGTAAAATTAAATATAAACCACTAATAGTAAGGACCCATAATGAGAAATAGAACTAAAGGATATATTGGTCAAATCGTTGACGGTAAGAAACTAGCCACAATTGCCAATGATATCTATCGCTTACAGTATAGTAATGACTTTAGTGAATGTACAGTAGATAATCTTCTATTCGTTACCCTGGACGAAAAAAATGTATTTGGAGATAACAAGTATGCACTGGTTTGCTCAGAAGGAGTAGGCTGGGAGCAAGATACTTATGGATGCTTAGAAGTACCTACAAACATTGGCCAAATGGGTCTATGGAATGGCAGAGTATTTATATCAGTAGACACAGTTAAAGAATGTCTAACAGATCAAACAGAGGATATCGCAGACTACATCCGTGTCTTTGGTGACAGACTAGATAGTAACTGTTCCCTATGGCAATCCAAAATGTCAGACCCTAGTGTTATGATAGAAGCATGACTACAACATACAAACCTTATACCATAAGCGAACTAGTAGAGACAATTTATGAGGACAACTTTTCTCATTTTGACTTTATGGAAAATATGAATGGGGGCGATTGCGATTGCCACCTACACCAAACCATGAATACCATTATTAAGTATTGGGGAGAATAATGTTAGGCTATACTAAAGAACAATTTCAAGATATCATTAGCGGTCTTTGTGGTATTGAGGCAAGTGGTGAAGATGTAGCCTCAATTAATAAAGCATTAGACTTTCTTGACGGTCTATGGGCAGAAGGGTACTTTGATTAATGTGGCTTAAGTATGATTACGTATGCACTCATTGTGATGCATTAATTCAGATAACTACCCTGGACAATTTGCCTGATTGCTTTGAGCCTCAGTGCCCTTGTGGATCTAATAGTATTATTTATATTGGGGTATCAGACGGCAATGCCCCTATCATTACGGATGTGAGCAAGGTCACCCCCCGTACAGTTGTAAAAATAGACTCAAACCCCTATAATTAATATATGAGCATTAAGAACCAAGGAGAAAAAATCACCATGTCCGACCTAGAAACCAAGCAGTACGAAGTCCAAGTAGCCGTCACCTATTACTTTATTGTAGAGGCTGATAATGCAGAGCAGGCAGAGGAGATTGCCTCATATGATTATGCAGACTATTCCTTTACCGCTGAAATTGATAGCATTGATGTATCGGAACTAATCACCGATGAGGAAGAGGATGAAAATGAATCCGATAGTTGAGTATATTAGAATACATCTAGTCAGCCTACATCAGGACGCAGAAATGCTTCAAGAAAAAATGGATGCATTCGGAGGGGACTTTGATTCAGATGAATTCCGTGACCTTGAAATGGAAGATATTATAAATACTGGTGAGATGAAGGCTACCGCCCACCTCTTGTCAGTGGCAGAGAGTATGATAGAGTAATGGAAACAACACAACTAGCACCACACCTGCAGAAACTCATTGACCTAGGAATATCAGGCACTGACATTCTCCATGGTGAACTAAAAAACCTTATGCTATACGCAGAGGAGCAACTAACCCTTGCCCAAGAACAAGAAGATAGAACTGAAGAGGCAATGGATTCAATGGAACGTAAATACTGGGAAGGTGTGCTTGACACTTATGGCCACGTATACGAACTAACATATCAATTGGCATTCGCAATTTCAGATAGGAACAAGGCCAATGGATAAGTTTATTGAAATGGACTACGATGATTTTGTCCAAACCTACAAACCAATCACTAACCATCTAGACACTAATGCATCCTTTGACGGTATGATGTTTGAGACATATGGTGAGGAAGTTGAGTTTGTTAAATCTCAATCCCCCGCAAATATTTGGATGTATGGTGACGGTGACAATGGGTCCTACATCTGGAGCGGCTGGGGATTTGTAAATAGATTAGGATACTTCATCACTGAGGTACCGTGCCCTGCAGATACATTAATCCAGATTCAGGTCAGCATCCCGTGGTATTTCTGTGAGAACTGCCATGAAGAATGGGAAGATGAGAATTATGAGATTAGTGATGTATACAGCGAATTGAATAAGTGCCCTAAGTGCGCTACACTAGAAGAGTTAAAGACCCTACAAGACGAGGAGCAAGATGCCTAAATGGAACATTGAAGTCATACACGAGCCAAGTGGCCAGTATATGAATTTCGTAGCAGATACAGACACCGAAGATCAAGATGAAGTATATAAAGAGATATTATACGACCTAAGCGTTGTAGCGCTAGACAGATTGGATGAAGAGTAATGGGAGCACGGATTAACTACGTATTTAAAGATTCATTGACAGAGCCTTCAGTGGTCCTATACAGCCACTGGGGTGAGACTGAATGGCAGCGGGACCTAGCAATGGCCCTGCAGCATTCAAAGCCTAGGTGGATTGATGCATCCTATGCAACACGTATGATGATTAGTTATCTTATTCAAGACGATGTTTTGGGTGAGACAGGGTTTGGAATCTATGCAGTTAACGGTCCTAACTATGAACTAGGGGAGTCGACCGTAGTCATTGATTTTACTGAGATGACTGTTTACGGAGTTGGCTCTATGACAAAGGTTACCTGGGACGACTTTATTTCTGCATATGCACCTAAGGTTTTTGCCGAGCAAAACTAGGGTAGGGTCATCCTAGCATAGGGTGAGGGGGCAATTGTGGTGGGTTGCCTCCTCCCCTTCTTTTTGGTATAATGGATAGAGAGGAGTACTATGGCTTACAGTATACGCAGAGTTGCTGGCGTTGGTAAAGAAGAAAAATTAGCAGAAAAAATGAACATCATGGTATCTGACCTAAACCTCAACCTTGAGCAGGTTGGTATCATGGTAGCACGCACCTTGCCTGAACTAACCTTCAACCGTCTTATGGTAGTGCTGGAGTCAGCACAATTTGAGAGGGACAAAGTAAGGAACGAACCTAAGTTACACCACGACTATAGAAACTGGAGAATGGAAGACGAATGAGAATAGAGACAAAGGCAGATATCCTTGCCTATATTGGTGATCATTATCTAGAACTAGAAGCCGTGGAATATTTACCTGTAGACTTTTGGCATGAGTTTGAGGATGTGCTAACATTGGCAGCACTCATATCAAGCCAATGGGCTATGCCTACTTTGAGTGGTACAAAGGCAATAGAGTATGCCTATGATATGCTATGTGATATGAGAGAAGTAGACCCTAGCATGGACTTCCAAACCATAGAATCCTTCTTTAAGGCACAAGAGGTAGAGGCATGACAGACTTTGAAACCATGTGTGAGATACTTGCTGAGTTTTGGTCTGAGTATAGAGATGTAGATGACCTAAAAGATTTTGTTGGATACAATGACCTAGGTTTGCCTATTGCTTATTTTATTAATGAAAGTATTGTTATATCTACCCCCGCTGCCGAAGCCTATGTAAATGAAACCTTTAACTTTTTAATTGCCGCTTTGGGCATTGATGACAAACTATCTTATGAGTCACTAGATGAGATGTTTGACGCTGCAGGTTTTCAGAAATAGTCGAACCTCCAAAAAACGTCCTTTACGAACCCTCGAAAAAAAATCACGGGGCCTCTAGCCAAACCTCCTTTACGAACCGATCGAAAAAAATCATGGGACTTTTTTGACATTACGATCCCAAACCTTATATCCCCGAATCTGGGGCACAGGATACCATAACTATAAAGGTTTGTCAAGTCTTTTATTACGATCCCCGCAGTAGCGATCATCCACTATCCTATCAGACATTACGATCCACGGTATACAAACCAGGGGATCCAGCAAAGCATACCAATTCCCCCTAGTATAACTACACCCAAATAAAAGATTACGATATCAAACCTTTTTCCCTGGTTTTTAGATATTATCCAAACCTTTTATTCATTTATCCTACAAATACTGGACATTTTGCTACATTTTGTACAGGGTTTTTAGGCTATAAAGGTTTGACAAATATGTAGGTTTGGGCTATAATCCCGCTATAAAGGTTTGAAGGTTTGACATATGAAGGTTTGTGTGGTAGGAGGTTTGACATGGTGGACATTACGAACGCCTTTGTCTAAATGGTCCATAACTCATTGGACATTATCAAACCAGATGTAAACCATAACTAAAAAATATCAGTAAGATTTATCTGTGGATAACTTGATCAAATCTGTGGATAAACTGTCTCATATTGTGAACAAACCTGTGGATAACTCATGTGATATGATAGATAAATGATCAAAGTCAAATGTAAAAAATGTAGAAAAACCTTCATAGCCAGTAGCGATATATCCTTTATCTGCCTATTGTGTTCTCAATAAAACCAGGGTATTTAGTCATTCTGGGTTGCTCTGGCTATGGGGCATATCTGGCTATATGGGGTTATATCTTATACTAGGGATTACGAACACCTCTTGACTTCCCCCGATTTTTTTGAGATACTAGATACATGCAAACCTTTCTACCTTCAAGCGATTACGAATACTCAGCCCAAGCCTTAGACTCTAAGCGCCTTAATAAACAAATTCTAGAAGGCTACCAAATCCTCAAAGTTCTCTCTGGCGCATCTGAGTCTGGTGCATGGCGAAACCATCCAGCAGTTCTTATGTGGAAAGAAGCAGAAAACTCCCTGATGGATTACATTGATCATATGGTTTATGAAGCAGATTGGCGTGGTATCAAGACAGACAAAAATGTATCAAACCTTAAAACCCTAAAGTCAAGGTTTGGAGATATGTGGGGACGTAACACACCTGTTTGGCAAAAGCCAGAACACTTAAGCCGTGTTGTAGAAAGCCATAAGGCTAATCTCTATAGGAAAGATTCTATTATCTATGCAAAGTATCAGTTCAATACCGCCAAACCATGCTGCGATAAGTGTTTATATTATTGGCCTACTCATGTAGAGAGAGGATAGAGGAATGTGTGAGTGTGCTATCTGTGAGATTAATACTAAGTTTCCAGACCTATCAGATCAAGCCGTAGATGATATTTTTTATTCTATTGTAGACTATGACTAAAACCTGTAAAACCTGCAGCCAAGAGTTTTTTATAGATAACTTCTATAAAGGATCAAATAAGTGTAAGCCATGCCATAAAGCCTATTCTAGAGCATGGGGTAAGGCTAATCCTGATAAGGTAAAGATTTATACTGCCAGAAGCAACAAAAAGGCTTGGCAGAAACAAAAGTTAGATAAAAAATATATGAAGAAAAAGGCTGCTTATCGTAAGGCTAATAAAGATATTTATAATGCCAGGGCTAAGGCTTGGAATCAGGCTAATAAGGCTAAGTTTCAAGAATATGTTAGACAGTCTCATTTGAAGCGTAAGGACGTAGAACTGTTTGTCATACTAGATAAAGAGATTACGAAGTTGTATAATAGTAGTTGTGCCTTTTGTGGTTCCCGCAAAAAAATTGAAATGGATCACATTATTCCAATTGCTAGGGGTGGAAGGCATAGCATAGGCAATATTCAGCCACTTTGCAAGGTTTGTAACTCACGAAAAAAGGCTAAGTTTAATATGGAATTCAGGGTGTATCTTGAACTGTAAGCATACTTGGTATATGAGGGAGCCAGGCATTCAGTGTACCAAGTGCTTAATAGTGTGGGAAAAGGATATGGATACCGATAGTGAGTTTACAGATACGTAGTATCACATTAGACTCATAGGAAGGTCTATAAATCCTCTATTCCGCCGAATTTTAAAACCTACTAATCGCCGAACTTTAAAAGTTATTTTTGTAAGAAAGCAACAAAATCGTCAACAAAGATAACATCTCTTTCGTTAACACGAATAGCATTTTGTTTTGCATATGCGTTAGTCTTTTCAAGTACTTCAAGAATTGATATCTTTTTTCTTACTTTTGCTAAAGTAGGACTTGAGTCTATGCACGCTATACAAAAATTATTAGAAACTTTATCTATATCAGAAATAATATCTTCACATAAAAGACATTTATTCATTTATACCCCCCTTAAAACATATATAACGCCTGGAGCGCCATTTCCTCCGCTTTGAACAGTTGCCTGATATCCCCCACCACCGCCACCGCCTGCTCCATATCCTGTAGCACTTTGAGCAATATCGTTTGGACCTTGACCGCCACCCTTACCACCTGTACCTATACCTGAGCCAGCACCATTTGATCCACCACCAGTATTCTGGTTACCACCACCGCCACCGCCTGTAGTAGCATTTGCAAAAAAATCTTTATAGTTTACAGTGTTAGCAGTTCCTGGAGTTGATCCAGTTGCATCACCGTAGTTTCCTCCACCAGGAGTACCACCAGTTCCTCCGTTAGTTGCATCTGTGTTTCCACCGTTGCCACCTATACCAGTAACGTTTCCAAAAGTTGATGATCCTCCAGCGTTACCAGCAACGTTTGCAGCACCACCATTGCCTCTTGCTCCAATAACATATGAAGTTGGGCCATTTACATATACAAAGCCTTGTGTTGGATTACCATATCCACCACCTGCACCCATTCTGTCAACTCTGTTAGTTCTTGCTCCAGAGCCTCCTCCGCCTCCGCCAACTGCTAAAACAAGAACCATACCTGTTGCAGCATTATATGTTCCACTAGAAGTTAGCGTATCAATTGTACCGCTAAGCCCTGTTGATGATACAAAAAGGGCTGTTCTTTGAATAGATACTGATGTATTTGCCTGACCAGTTAAATTCATACTTACATATGCATAGGCAGCATTTTTTAATAAAACACCAGTAACTGTGCCAGATGCTGTTGTTAAAGAAAATGTTGTATTATCTGATAGAACAAAGGTAACAGTTACAACGCTAGTAGTTGGTAGGCAAGTTATTGTATATTGTCCACTTGCAAAGTCTGCAACAAGTTTATATTGGGTAGCGCCCGCTGGTACAACTACACCATAGGTTGCTGTTGAAGTTGACGATCCAGTTACTATGGGGTATATTGTTGAAGCCAATGAAATCTCCTATGCTTAATTATCTTAATTATACCATTAATTATACCCTACTTGACTTAAAACCCAAACCTCTGTATACTTAGTATATGACTAGAAAATGTTATGTATGTCGTAGGCATATAGGTGAGAATGAGACTTTCTTTGTAAATCCCGCCAACGGTAGGGTGGCTGATACTGGTGTAGCCTTTTGTATGGAGTGTATTCCAGCACCAGATGTGGCAAATGCTAAGTAGTTTAGAAATACCAGATCCGTTTGCTACATTTGTAGCCAATAAGTATGCTAAGGCTACTGGTCTTAAATATGACTTCTTTGCTAAAGAATGGTATCTTAAGACTGCTTGTTGCGGTGAAGAGTTATATGCACCCAATAAAAAGACTATGACTAAGATTCGGCTTTACCATACTCGTAATGAATGTCTTGGAGGATATTAATGATTAAAGATTTTATAACAGGAGCAATACCACTAGGATTATTTCTATATCTTGGGGTATTTCACACAACAGTATTTGCTGTACTTTTTATGGGGTTTGGGTTAGCCTTTGCTTCATACCTTATTGGCGTATCAATTAGAGAAGAGTTCTTAGATGATCGCAATTAATGGACCAATGATGGGGAAGTTCTACCATACTTCAGATATAACTACTAAAGTTATTGATCATGTTAGGACTGAGTATGCTATATTTGAACTTACTTATTACCGCACCCGCAATGGTTGGGCATTTCATTCATGGAAGAATCTGTTTAGCCCTAGGATGTTTGTATGACGCTTGAAGAAGAGATTACAAAACTTACTGCAAAATGGTATAAGTATGTTAGTTTAGACCATCATAAAGATCGTGATTGTCATTGGTACATTACACAAACATATTCTTACGGAGAGGAACCATACTATGAAGCACACCATAGTGGATATATATTGGACCATTGGACTAGCCCTAGATGTGGCACGTCTGAGATGGCCTCTACTCTTTTGCGTGATAAGTTAAAGAGAGAACTAAATGAGGCAATAGTTCATTTATATGATACACTAAAAAGCGATGATGCTCTTGATTGGTTTGGTAAAACAAAAGAAGAGATAGAAAAATTGATAAAGGAACTACAATGAAACCTAATGAATGTGAAAAATGTGAAATACCCGTGAAAGACCCATTATTTTGGGAAACTCACCAAACCATGAGTGATGGACACATATGGTGTACTACTAAGAGAAAGGATTGATAATGATTAATGTATTATTTCTTATTCCCGCATTTTTTATGGGGTATGTGGCATGCTATTTGGTAATGACATATAAGGTGAATCAAGATTAAAGAACCAAAGATTATGAAGATGGACTGGAAGTCCTTAGGCTATGAAAGGCAGTACAAAGATGGAAGACTCAGATGGATTCCTAAAGAAGTTTACGAAAGAACACAGGACGAAGAACCTACCACTTAGGTGGTTTGCCAATCTTTGTGAGATGCCTGCTCATTACCATTTAGGTAGATTCTTGCGTTATAGTGATCGTAAAGACTTTGGATTTGCCTCTAGATTTCATGCACGTTTGTCGTATTGGTTTTATAAACCTTATCTTAAGTGGGGTACTGTATATAAATTAGACCTTGATAACCCCAAAATAATGAATAAAGCCTGGGATAAAGAATGATATAATGTATATATTCTAATCTAGGAGAACAAAATATGTCTTTAAACGTATTTCCAGCAGCAACTGGATCTGCCAGTGGGCCAAATGCCTATTCTGCAACAATTCCACTATCAAATCAAAAATATAAATTAACACAATCATTTCCTGCTGGAACATATACAATTACAACATCTCCAACAACTTCTCAAGCAACTGTAAACTTTTTTTCTTCAACTGCCGTACAAAGTGCTACAAGTACAATTTCTGGAACGGTAACATATATTTTATCATCAGCAGCATCAGGTGCTTACGTGAATATTGATACTGGCTCAAATGTTGTTGTAACTATTAGTTTAGTTGCCAACTCTTTAGTTTCTTCAACTCTTTCTGGAACCTTAGATACAATCACAACCACATCTACCTATAACCAAACTGGCCAATTATATGTTTTAGCATTTGGTGGTGGCGCAGGTGGCTCAACAGGTTCAGGACTAAATGGATATAATCAAGCCGCTAATGGAGGTGGTTCTGGTTTTCAAACAGTAGGAATTATACATACAAATACACCAACATCTGTGACAATTGGAGCAGGCGGTAATGCTGGTAGTGCTGGTGGAACAACTACTTTTTCAAATATTTCTGCAGCAGGCGGATCAGGTACTAGTGGTGCAGGAAACGGCGGAGGTGGTGGTGGTCAAGGTAGCGCACCAGCAAACGCTTCTCAAGTTATTGCATTTCCTCTTACCTCAAACTCCACAACAGGTGGTGGTGGAGGAGGAAGTATTGCTTCTGGAACCGCAGGAGGTGCTAGGGCTGGATCAGGTATCGGAACTGGTGGGAATGGTGGCTTTGGTACAACACCAGGAGGTGCTGGCTCTGGATATGCTTCAGGTGGTGGGGGTGCAGGTGGTAATGGCAATACAGGTGCTATTGGTTCTGCAGGTGCAGGTGCTCCTGGTATAGTTTATGTCTTGAGAGGATTCTAAAATGGCAACAACCGTATTTCCAGCACAAAGTGCTGCAAGTGGAGTAAATGCAAATACTGTAACTTCTACAATAGCAAATACCCTATATTCTTCAGCCCTATCACTTTCCAAAGGTGTTTACCAAATCACAACATCTCCAACATCAAGTGTTGCAGTTGTGGACTTTTGGTCGGGAAACACTTACATTGGTAGTGCAACTACGATAAGCGGAACAGTAACTTATAATCTTGCTACTAGTGCAGATACTATTTATTTTACAACAACCTCTAACTCAACAAATATTACAATTACTCTTGTAGCAAATGCTGCCATTGTTGCTGGTGTAAGCGGAACTCTAGATACATTGACCAATTCACAAACATACACTCAAACTGGCAAGGCTTATGTTCTTGTGGTTGGTGGCGGTGGTGGAGGAATGGGGTCTATGTTTGGAAACTTTGGTCAAGGTGGTGGAGGTGGTGGTGGTGGCTTACTTGCTTCACCATACTTGCTGACAGGTAATACTTCTGTTGTTATTGGTGCAGGTGGAACTCCTGGTACTGGTGGAAATCCTAATCCTAATATAAGTGCAAATGCAGGAGGAGCAACAGTTTTTGGAAACTTAACTGCAAATGGCGGTGGTGGTGGTATTAAAAATGGTGGTGGAAGTGCAGGAACTCCAAGTGGTTATGTTGGAACAAATGGCACTGCTAATGGTGGAACAGGTGATCAAGGCGGTGGATCAAATTCAAACCCATATCCTTTTGTAAAAACTGGAAATAATGGCGGTGGTAATGGCGGAGGATCTGGAATTGGTACTGGAGGTAATGCCCCAGGAGATACCTACAGTAATGGTAATGCTGGTACTGGCTATGGTGCTGGTGGTGGCGGAAAAGGCAATTCTAATGCTGCAACTCAGGGTGGTGCAGGAACTGCTGGTGTAGTCTACGTATTACGTGGATTTTAAAATTTTAAATTTGACTATTTAAAATCTTTTTGCTATACTGAATATATGACGCTTACACAATTACTGTTTGGCATTATTTGCCTTAGCATTGGGCTTTGGCTATTAATTGATCTTTAAAGGAGTATCATGGCTAGGATAGTTATATGCTATGTATGCAAAAAACAAATTGAGTCACGCTCACCGTTTGCACACCAAACCTTGACAAATCATATAAAGAAAGATCATAAGGAGATAAATGCTTAAGTTTTTATTTGGAGTTCTTGCTGGATATATTCTGGCTAATGTTTATTTTGCTATGTGGATAGTTAAGAAAGGTTATGAATCACTATATGATATTCCAGACAAACGTTAATTTTGACACTAAACTAAAAAGATATGTCTCTCAAACCTGTTGGACATGTGGTGCATACATTCGTACTAAGGATAAGGCTAAGATTACACTATTTATGCTTGATCATTGGGGTAAAGATGGCATTAAACGTTGTACCCCGACATTTTACGGTAAGTTAGTAAGCAAGTATATGATGTGGCGTACTCGTAATCTATGAGAGATCATTTTAAAAAACTTTGGTCAACCATTTTATCTAATGGTGTACGCCAGGATGCTGAGGGTAATTGGACAGTTATTAACTCATCTACCAACAAGCGTAGAATGGAAGGCAAAGCCTCCAGCGTTGGTGGTGTGGCTGGCTCACAACAACAGCAATGGGTTCCTGCTAAAATATATGTAACACCAGAAGAATTAAAAGAAATTTGGGATAGACAACTTGGCAAATGCTATTGGTTTGGTGTAGACTTAGATTTAGACCTTCTGTACAAAACTCATCCCGACTGGATGCCAAAGCACCCCATGTGTCCTAGTATAGATAAGATTGATGTAAACGGAGATTATACAAAAGAGAATATTGTTATCACAACCAGGTTTGCCAACTTTGGCAGAAATGTTTGTGACTTTGACAAGTTCCACGACATAGTAAGGATTTTAAAAAATGCATAAAGCAGTAATATTTGATGTTGATGGAACATTAGCAAATGTTGATCCATACCTACATCATATTAGAAACATTCATCACAGTCCTAACTTTAAGAAAGACTTTGATACTTTCCACGCTGAATCAATTAATGCTGATCCAAATGCTGAAGTAGTTGAGATGCTTAACAGGGCTTTCTTTGATCAACATCATGTAATTATTGTTACATCCCGCAGAGAAACATGGCGTGGTGTTACCTCATACTGGTTAGCAAAGAACGATATTGGACACCACGCTTTATATATGCGTAAAGATGGTGACTTCAGACCTGACTATGAAGTAAAGAAAGATATTCTTCTTAGTATTAAGAAGCACTGGAATGTTATTCATGCTGTTGATGATAATCCAGCAGTACTAAAGTTATGGTTTGAATATGGTATTCCTACTACCAAGATTGGTGATTGGGATGGAAGTAGGGACTAAAAGGCTTCTGTGCAATCTACACAGTACCAACTAGGTCTGTCTATAGCATTAGTGTCACCTATTACTAATTTTCCCTGCTTGTATAGGTCTATTAAGTCTGGCGTTAGTTGTCCATAAAGTATTGGAATTAATTTATTTTTACATTTTGTACACATAGGTTTAATGGTATCACACTTGCAAATACTTCGGAATTGGTATATACTATATATATGTTCTGTGGGTATTGTGGGTCTAAGTTAATTAATGGTGACTGTAACAATTGTTTTAAAAACAGAAATGCTTTAAGAGAGTTTGAAGAGGAGTCAGATGAGTAACTGGACAGAAGAACTTACAGACGAACAAAAACAGCAGGTATGGGATTTTATTGTGTTTACTGTTAAAGAAATTAGAGAGCAGATAGCGGTTGATATTCTTGCTACTTCTGATCTTTGGGCAGCAAAAGGATTAAACAAATCACGCCGTACTCAAAAAGCATTTAAGATTTCTGCTGCTATTGCGAGAGGACAAAACGAAGTACAATGATTATGAATATTATTAAGTTTTTTAAATGTAAGATACGTGGTCATAAACTAACTTATGGTGGTGCTTGTCCATTTACTGGTGCAACATACTATTGCTGTGAAAAGTGTAACATAATGATTCCAGTCCAGGTTGTGCAATAATGTGGTCTTGGCTACTCGCAGCAATAGGTGTAACTGGTATATTTTTAGTTGGTCGCAAGACTATTTGGGGCTGGCTAATACTATGCGTTAATGAATGCTTATGGATTGCTTATGCATTAGCAACAGATCAATATGGTTTTATTGCAATGGCTTTAGCATATGCTGCTGTATACATTAAATCATACCTACATTGGAGACAAGATGAAAGATTGGAGTTAGAAAATGAAAAAGATTTATAAATGCGAAGACTGTAAAACATTGATTACAATTGAGTCAGAAGTACATGATCTTGGAGATTCAATTACATGTCCGTGCGATAAAGAGATGTTTTGGTTAGCAAAGGGAAATTAATGGAACCGTTTTCAATTATGATTGGATTTATTTTTGGGTGGATTGTTTCTTATGTGCAAAATAAAGATTATAATGAAAAATAAATATAGGATGGTAAAAAATGGCTGATCCAAACCAAACATCTGCTCGTGGGGACTGGCTTTGTCCTTGTAGTGGGTGTTCAAAGTCTATTGCAGCAGAACGTAAAGAACTCATTGAGTTATTTGAAAAAACCAAACATGACTATTTAGTCTATCGTGGATCCTCATTTAACGAAGATGGAACACTTTATTGGGCTAAAGATGATGCAATGGCATATGCTGAGGGTATTGATACAGTAATAGAATTAATTAAAGAAAGAATGCCAAAACCTAAAGTTAAAAAGTAATGACTGGCACCAGTAGCCAAGTTGGTTAAGGCCCCGAACTCATAATTCGGTTATCGTAGGTTCAAGTCCTACCTGGTGTACGCCTCTGTAGTTCAGTGGATAGAACAATGGACTTCTAAGCCATGTGTCGCAGGTTCAATTCCTGCCAGGGGCACCATTAAACTTCAAACCTAGAAGGCTCTGGAAATAAAATATCAAGTTTATTTTTAACTAAATTAAAAGAGTTATCTTCTGTAGATATAAAATCCTGATTTAGATCAATATCGGTTGAGTGTTTGTATATTTTTACATCCTTAATGCTTATTCCATCAGATATAAAAATGTTTCCATACATTGATCTTGGGGCTAATGAGAGGTCTAATATCTCTGCCAGATTAGCCTTGTTAAGGGTCATAGGGGTATGAACGTCATAGTTTAGGGGTTGTTCTATACCCCGCTCTTTTAAGGCCGTTACACAGCCCTTCAAGGCTCTTGCATATGATGAGTTTCCATACAGTTCTATATGACTAATAATTTTATCTTTTATTGTGCCATCATAATATTTATAGTTATTATTATTTGAAAGTAAGAAAAAATCATCATTCATTACAATAAAATCATTACTTATTCTATTATTATTAATAATGTTTTTATAACAATTATTTATATTATAAAACTTATTCCCAATATCTTCAACAAAAATATAGTTGCCAGAGTACCAGTCTGGTTTTCCACCAACAACCCAAATCTCAGAAGACTTAAAATATTTTACAACCGATCTAATTGAATATCTAAGTTCTTCGTTTTGTCCACTGCGACAAATATAAACAAAGTCCATGTTAAAAGTATAGCATGATGGTATAATTATTAAAACAGTTTAGGGGTAGAACTTGAGCGTTGACTGGATATCACCAGTTATTGAATATTATAAAATATTCTTTGGTGAAGATGCTGACATTATTATTGATGTTGGAACAAGAGATGGCGATGATGCCTATCTTATGAAAGAAAAGTTAAATGGGATTCATGTCTACGCTATTGATGCTAGAAAAGAAGCAGCAGAAGAAACAAAAACTAAATACCCAGACTTTAATGTTTGTGAAACTGCTATATCAAACTATATAGGAACAACCAAGTTCTACTCTGTAATATCAGATGACAAAGATTACTCTGGATCATCTTCTATATATAATAAAAAATTTAGGCGCAAAGAATATAAACATGAAGTTATTGAAGTTCCTGTAACAACAATGGATAACTTTGTTGAGTCTAATAATCTTGATTACAAGTATTTAGACATTGTTAAGGTAGATATTGAAGGATACACCTACCAATTTCTTGAAGGATTTACTAAGCATATGAATAATGTAAAGTTGTTTCACCTTGAAACTGAAAAATATAGTACTCATAAAAATCATAAAAACAATGAAGAAATTTCAGAACTGCTAAAAAGAAATGCATTTGTATTAGTTGCCAAGCAGTATGAGTGGGGTAGTGATATTGAAGACCAAATATGGATTAATAAGTATTTAATCAATACAGAAAAAGAAAGAGATAAATGGCTAAAATACTAATAATAAGTGCTAATCTTCGTGACTGGACAAAGAACAGTGGTGGCAAAGAAAGAACTGCTACTCTTGCTGAAGCATTGTCTGGACATGAAGTGACATTCCTTTCTTTTGTATGGGGTGGAGATGTTTTTGAAAAACAAGTATCGGAAAACATATACCACATTCAGCCTGAAATATCTTCGGTAGCAATTAAAAAATATAGAAACTTGATCAAAGATGTTGCTAAAGTAAATCATGATATTTGTTTTGAAATATTAAAGGAAGAGTTATACTCTTTTACTAAAAAGGCAAAAGAACTTGCTGTGTATTCTGATCTAGTTATTGTTGACCATATGTCTGTTGCCCCACTTGTTTCTGATTTAGGAGATATTCCTATAGTCTATAATTCACACAACTCAGAACTTACTATGGCAAGACAACTATATCCAAATAATGAAAAAGTTCTTGCTATTGTAGAAAATATTGAAAAATCAATTATATCCAAAAGTATAGCGACTACCTATTGCTCAAAGAAAGATATTAAAGAACTAGAAGATATGTATGGAAAAATAAAAAAATCTATATATATACCTAATGGAGCCGTTGCCCAAGAATACACTGACCCATCAGATAGAATAAGGTCAAAAGACATTATCTTTGTCGGTAGTGGTCATCCACCTAATGTTGAGGCTGCAAAGAAACTTATCCCGCTTGCAAAAATGATGCCAGAATATAATTTTATAATTTTAGGTAGTGCTGGCAATGCAATTAAAAATGCCACATACTCTAATAATCTTCAAGTCCTTGGACATGTAAGTGATGAAGAACTTCATTTATATTTTAAAAATTCTTTTGCATTTATTAACCCTATGGATTCTGGATCTGGAACTCACTTAAAGATGATGAAGGCTCTAAGTTATGGAATACCAATAATTACATCAAAAGTTGGCGCAAGAGGGTTTGCTACTAACGAAATTGAAGAGTCAATGATTATTGCGGAATCCTTAAGTGATGTTAAGGATGCCGTAGAAAAGTTAACAAATAAAAAAGTTTATACTCGTTTATCACAGCAAGGTTACGCACATGGAAAAACTTATGACTGGAAGAAAATTAAGAAAACTTATGCTAACTTTATTAATGATATCTTAGTTTCTGTACCAAAAAAATCTAAGCCTCAAGTTGATAATAAGAAAAAAGAAAATATTCTTGTTTATTCTATTATAAGAAATAGGGCAAATAACATTAACAGGTTTCATTCACAGTTAGTAAAGATGGTTAAGAGTAATCCAAACTTTAATTTTTATCTATCTATTTATGAAAATGATTCAACAGATCAAACAAAGCAACAACTATTTTTAAAAGATTGGTCATTTTTTAAAGGTGTTTCTATTATTACCGAAAACATTGAAACAGAATATTTTGAGTCAGTAAAAAGTGCACAGCGTGTTGAGAACTTATCAAAAGCAAGAAATAAAGCAATAGAGGCTGGTGGATTTCTTGATAAAATGGATTATGTTCTTATGATTGAGGGTGATGTTATGTATAGTAATGATCATGTGCAACAACTATTAAACTTTAAGGATAAAGAGCCTAACTTTGATATTGTCTCTACTATATCTTTAAGAAAAAATGGTAGGCATTATGATTGGTGGGCTACAAGAACTGGACCAGTTTATAACCCAGATAAATCAGAGATAGAACTTGATTATGAAAGCAAAGAGTATGGAAAGTACTACTCAACCTCAAATGGGCTATGTCTCTATAGAGCAAAAGCATTTAAAGAAGGTGTTAGACACCATTGGATCAATAAGGTAACTGGCGAGTTTGATTGTGAAATGGTAGTTCTTTGCCAAGGTTTTCATGAAAAAGGGTATAAAAATATATACATACTCTATAAAGCACAGGCTCATCACCTAGGATAATAAAAAACGGACCCATCTCTGAGTCCGTTTCTTTATAAAGAATATTGCTTACTTTGCAGTAGGCTTCTTCTTTGCAGGAGCCTTCTTAGCAGCCTTCTTTGCAGGTGCCTTAGCAGCCTTAAGAGCCTTATCTACCTCTGCAGCGTCAGGCAATACACCAAAAGCCTTGTCTGCTGGATTAATTGCTCTAATGGCTACTGGAGCAATTGCAGCAACTAGTGCTGTCCATAGATCCTTTGGATCTGTTACTCCTGCCATATATAGCGCTAGACCTGATGCAAGCACTGAGCGACCATATGACGCTAGTAGTGCCTTTAGTTGTTCTGTATTCATTTTATTCCTCCTAGGATATAATTCGTGTTAGTACTGTAAAGCCAATCCATAAACCAATAATTCCTGCGACTCCCGCAAAAACTGGTGGTGCTGGTACTGGCAATTTGAATGCTGCGAACACGACACCGCATCCAAAACCTGTTAACATTGATAGGACAATATCCTTCATTTAACTTCTTCTTCCTCTTTAGGTAGTAATTTTTTTAATTCTTCATATGCTTCTGTTATTTTTTTTAGTGAATTATAATTTGGCTCCATAGCAATAATATCTCCATACTCCTTGAAGTAATTAATATCTGGCTCAATATCACTAACAAACTTGTTAAGTCCAGACTGAACCTCTTCAATATAGTTAAATGCCCAGTCTCTTGAATCAGAAATAAACTTTAAAAAGTTTTCTTGATGAATTTGCTGATCGCTTTTGTCTTCTTTAAGGTTTTTTAGAGTTTTAATATATTCTTCTAATGCAAAGTTTTCAACATAGAGTTTGCTTGAAAACTTTTTAATTGATATTAGTTTGCTTAATACAACTGCATAAGCAAACATAAAACAAAACAAAGCAGAAGAAAGTGCAACTATAGTAATAGTGCTACTCATTTAAGTGCCTCTCTAGTTACTAACACAATAGCCCCTTCCATTTCTAAAGCATTTTTAAGTTGAACAACATATTGTAGGGCTGCAATTTTCTCATCATGAGTTAAGCCAACAAAATGTTTCTCATCTAATTTTATAGTAAGGAAGTGCTCATTGTCAATAAGTTGAACAGCAAACCCTTTTGGAGCCTGAACTGCATGAAATGCTCGCTTCATTGAATCTGTATACATTTATTTATCCATTGTTAAAACTTGCCAAGTGTCTGCCCAGTCTATTTTAGTTTTATGGTTGTTGAACTCTCTAGATATTTTACCATCTTCAAGATATACTCCACCCCATACTCCCCACTCTTTGCCAGACACACCGTTTGCAAAACACTTTCTTGCTAACGGACATTGCATGCATAGAGCATCAACTAAAAATCTAGATTCAGGTTCATCTTCATATTTATCAAAAAATATATTTGTATCAAGATCTTTACACGGAGCATCGTCTTTCCACAGATGCTGCTTCATGTTTACTCCTTGTACTTGCCTGGAATCTCCCAGCCATTACGAGAAGGACTAAAAGTTTTTTTGATGTACCACTGATTGTTGATACGAATTCCATTAACATCTGTTCTGCCAAGATTTGTTTTCTTGAGTTCTAGAACATCCCAGCCAACCCACTTGAGTTCGCTATTTTTTGATACAATTTTTTCCATTGTATCTAAGTCTTTTATGATCATCTTTACCCCTTTTAGTATCTAAAGATTCCGACTTCAACATTATTAAGTTCTGCCTGTGCAACAAGTTTTGAGTTCTGTTGCTTAGGAGTAGTTAAAAATGCAAAGTAGTTTACGTAACTCATATTTTCTTCAACCCATGAAGTAGGTGCTTTGTAGAACTTAATCTTTTTACCACGAGCCTTCATTCCTCTTTCAGATAGGTTTGAGAATTCTGAAACAAAAGAGTTAACTTTTGCTGGACCTACCGAATAAATAACAAACTCACTATCATCTTCTTTCATGCCAGAAAGAGCAACGCTCATTGCACGAAGGAATACCTGATAATCATTAAAGTCATTTGTTCCCTGTACTGCCACTATCATTTTTATTCCCACTCCTTAGGTTATCCAATATGAATAACATCTTATCAACATCTCTTTTTGACATATTAGTTGTATCTACTGGCTTTGCAGTATCTGGTATAGGATTACCATTTTCTACGTTAGCAACATAAAATATATTACTAGCCACCCAATATGCTTGATCTTCTACAACTAGAACTTTAATTGTACTCTCTTCCCTGCGTTTTTGCAATTGAGATAGTGTACTTTCTTGTTGTGGTAACTCATAAGTAAAAAATTTCTTCATCATCTTATGCATATCGCTTTGGCGATAGATAATCCTATTAGATTTTTTATACTTACTTTTTGTTACTATTCTAATTATAGACCAAGTAGCAAGCATTGTCAACCCCACAATAATGGAATATTCCATGCTTACCCCTTTCTAAAAGTAAAAGGACTGCCTTCCCAAACCTTATTTGCTTCACGCTGAACAATCGCTCTTGACCATGAGAAGCCTGCGTCTCCGCCCCAAGCATCCCACATAATTCTTCCGTTAGATGGATTAGATGTATTATAAAAATCTTTACCCTTTTTATCTACTTCATGACGTGAGAAAAAGGAAAACATTCTTTTAACAGTATCAAGAGACATTGCAGAACCATTTACGATATCTGTTGCTCTACCCCAACCTACGGGAGTTCCAGCACCAGTGGCCTTGCCTTCTTCTTTCCACTTTAAAGCACGACGTGCAGCAGCCTTCATGCCTGCATTAGGTGAGTATGTATCAGCCATTAGTATTAACCTTCTTATGCTTAACGTAGTAATCTCCAAGAACAGATTTAATTGTTCCGTTTTTATTCATACGAACAATCTTTCCATCTTTAATTTGAGTTGCATTAAATGATCCTGCTTTTTTCTTTGGCATTATTTATTAAATCCTTTCGGATCAAAAAATCCATTCCAGATACTCTTTGTTGTAGATGCTTCGTCAGACTTATATGTTCCACCACGACGCTTATATTCTTGCACTACCCAAGAATTTGCAACAGCAGAAGGATACACATCAAACTTATCTTTTGCTGCTTGGACAACCCTTGCATATAATTTTGGGTTTGCAGGAGAAGATCCACCACTACGTGGCTTTATCATTTCTCCATAATTAGGCTTCTTTGCTTTTCCAATTGATGCATCATAAGCATCCATCAAATCTGGTTGAGCATTCATGTTTGGCATGTCTTCAACAGTTAACTCTGGTTCAACTGGTAGTGGGTCAATTGGAATAAAAAGACTCATGGCACATGCAGAATAAAGTCTTGTTGCTTCCCAAAGACCACTTTCTTCTTGTTCAAATAATTGAATAAGTACTGCAGGATTTTCTGGAGTTGCTTCAAGTGTATACTCTCCACCAGGTACACCAAGCATACCTTCACGCATAACATGTACTACTTGACCAATATGAAACTCTTCATCTCCACCATGTGCAGTCATTGCAAAATCGCCTTCTTTAAGGTTTGGCATTGCTTTGCCTATATTTCCTTCACTGCGATTGATAGCATAAATTTGTGCTGCTGCTTCTGCTCTTGATGTATGGCATCCCATTACCTCATTTGTACCCTCTTTAAGGGCAGGGTAGCCCGAACAACCAAATGAGCCTTTTGCTCCTACCTTATATGGCATAATGATCCTCCTAGACCTATATACTGATTATAGCAGAATTTACTTTGCCAGAACTCTCTTGATTTCATTTAGGCATTCTAAGGATTCGGTACTCATCTTTAATAATTCTTCTGGCATAAATGCTTTATCTGTTAGATTAACCATAGGGTTTTCGTCTAATAGATCAACAGTAATAAAGCCATCTTCCCAAAGCCCCATAATCTGATTATTTACATAGTTAACGTGTTCCTGATATACCTCAGGCATAACTTCAATCATCTTTTCTGTCATTGAGTATAAAAATTCCCCTGATATAGGGTCAAGACCTACAACCTCAATTGCCCCATTTAGTATGAGCATATCAAAAATATCAGGGTAGTCTTCATTCATTTTGCATCAAGCCCAATAGTTGCTCTCTTGTTTGCGCTCCAGAGACCCTGTTAACCTCTTTGCCATCTTCAAGAACAATAAATGTGGGTACAGACCTTACCTCAAATGACCTAACTAAATCAAGTTCAGAGTCAGCATCTATAAACTGAAACCTAGTGTTCCCTGACTCACGATTAAGTTCTTCAACAATTGGCCTAACCTTTTTACAGGGATTACACCAGTCTGCGGTAAAATAAAGGATATGTTTCACTTGCCAGATTTCTTTCTTGCTTTTGCAAGTTCATCAAAGTCCTTTACCTTAGTGTCTCCAAGGTATCCCCAAGCATAGCCATCATTAATCATCATATCGTTAAGGGATACTGTGTCTCCATTAATATATACCCAGCCTAAAATGCGACCATACTTTTCAGATGAATCCATCTTCTCAGTCTTAATAACAACAGACTTAGCATCCTTTAGAGCCTTCTTTAGATACTCTTTAGACTCAAGACCAAGAGCCTTCTCTTTAAGATCCTTTGTACGAGACTCAGGGGTATCAATACCAGCCAGCCTAACACGGGATTGAAATAAAATATCAAACCCTAAATCAATTAGAACATCAATGGTATCTCCATCTACTACATTCTCTACTTTTCTTACATAATATTCATACATTAATAGGATTCTCCCTTTGCTTTATTTTCAACCAGTTTTTCCCGCTCATCAAGAATAGTAATAGCAAATGCCAACATCTTCTTATAACCTTCAGGATTATCCATAATTTTGTTATAGTGATGACCACAAAACATTAGGTCTCCAGCAATGCCTGTAACTTTTACTAGCGCTTCTGCAGCACAAGAGTCACAACGATCTATTGGAGAAAGTTGCCACTGTACTTCTTCTGTATTTTCTTTTGTCATCATCTTCATAGTATACCCTTACTTTCTATTATCTGTTGAATAAAATCCTGGACCGTTTAGAACTACTCCGAAATTAGAGTATACACGAACCAGTGGTAGAGTGCAAGTTTCACACTCATACCCTGGATCGTCTTCTTTAATACCACGAACTTTGACAATAGTGCCTTCGCAGGTTCCACTACATGTATATTCGTATGCTGGCATATTACTTAGCCTTTAGTGCCTTTAGCGTTGCTTGATCAACAATTCCGTTTACTGGAAGACCAGCCTTCTTTTGAAATTCCTGAACAGCCTTTGTTGTACCAGGACCAAATGAGCCATCTGCCTTAATACCAAGAAGTGCTTGAACTGTCTTAACACCAGTACCTTTAGAACCATTCTTTAGTGGTTTAAACGCTGCTGGCTTCTTTACTGCTGGTTTTGCAGCAGGTGTTGTAGGTGCAGTTGTAGTAGCCTTTGATAAAAGAGGAGCATCTTCTTCTCCTGCGTAGACTGGACGACCCCAACCTACAACAGCATTAAGAATGCCCTTCTTATTCTTTACATATGCACGAGTCTTCTCTACACACATTCCGCCATTGCGCTGGTCTCCCTTTGCAGTTCCAGATGTGTTTCCTTCAATAACTTGAATTGTTCCATCACCGTTGTTTTTAATGCAAAGACCAACATGTGAAATACGATTTACACCATCATCTGGAAAATCAAAATAAATCCAGTCTCCTGGTGTTGGGTCATCATTACGAGCATCTGCCCAACGATTATTCTTCTTAAACCAATCTGCTGCAGCAACTGTTGAGGCAGTCTTTGGGTACTTCTTTGGATCTAGTCCAGATGTAAATGCTGTCCATGAGACAAATGACTGACACCATGGCTGAAAGTTTGCACCACTCCACTTGCCATACTTTGTTTCATTGTCTTTTGGACCTTCAATTGTTCCAATTTCTTTCTTTGCAACTTCAATAATTGCTTCTAACGAGCCTTTGACAGCCATATATAACCTCCTAAAGTTAGTATTTCAATTATAGCATTAAGCAGTCTTGCTTGTCAATCTGTTGTAAGTTCTTATCCTATGACAGTTTGCACATACTACTTCACATTTTGCTATTTCTTTTTTTATTGCTGCCCACGAAAATCCATCGTGAATCATTCTAGATATATTATATTTTTTATCATGCAAGTGATCAAAATCTAAAACTATATGATTACATTCTCCGCAGTCAACACACCCACTAGCCTCTTTAATCTCTTTCAGACGCTGTTTGAATTGCTGTTTATTATAAACTACCAATTCTTTTTCTGACATGGTTTTATAATTATACACCTAAATGTAAAGCCCCACACAGGTATTCCAGGCACAATAGCCACGGTCATATAAATGGGTAACTAAACCATCTCTAAGGTCCTGTGTGGGGACATTTATATTGTACTACTTGATTTTGATTGTTTTAGGTTTCTTTTCTTCAGGAACAATGCGATCAATACTTACATTGAGCATACCATCCTTAAGTTCTGCACCAGTAACTTCCATATATTCTCCAAGAGCAAATGAACGAGTGAACTTTCGTCCAGCAATACCCTTGTGAACAACTTCAGCATCTGTAACCTCTGTAATTTCACCCTTAATTACAAGTGTTCCATTGTCTACTGTTACATCAATATCATCTCTTGTAAATCCTGCAATTGCGATTGACAAGCGATATGTATCTTCATCTAGTTTAAGAAGATCATATGGAGGATATGAGTGTGAATTTACTTTATGTGCTGTATTAAGACGACCCAACTCTCTGTTGAATCCAATAAAAAAAGGATCATTAAATAGATCCATAGCGAACTGTGTTACCATGTTATTCCCCTTTCAAGCGAATAAATTTAGTGTACCCCCTTAGGCAGTACATATCTATTATATCAAACTTTGGAGCGGAAGACGAGGTTTGAACTCGCAACACCCTGCTTGGAAGGCAGGAACTCTACCAATTGAGTTACTTCCGCAAGTGCCAGCCACGGCTTTGGCTCTTAACCTAAACCACCTGCTGGCTGTTATACCTAGTCACGACCACAGAGCCTGTCCATGAGCCTGAACACCTTCTCAAGATGCAGGTGACACCTATTCGGCATAACAGATCTCCATATAGATTGTTCAGACCTATATTTTGAGTGTCTCCAACGGGATTTGAACCCGTGTTATTGCCGTGAAAGGGCAACGTCCTAGGCCCCTAGACGATGAAGACTTGCTGGGCTGGTAGGCCTCGATCCTACGACTTGCGAATTAACAGTTCGCCACTCTACCAACTGAGTTACAGCCCAAAACCTATATTAGATAAACCAGTTTCTTAGAGATGTTTTAAACCAAGACCAGTTCCGAAGAATACTTTGCAGTTTATTCATCTGAAGTGTTAGTTCAACAAACTGCTCTGTTTCACGTTCTTCAAATACTGCTACTTCTTCAGATAGAACAGTAGGTGTCTCTGATTTAGTTAACTCAGTAACAGATAAAGTGGCCCCAATTGTCTTATCCATTGGCTCTGATCTAAACACTGGTCTTCCGTCTGGAGTGCCAAGTGTATCGTCAAAGGTAAAAGATGTTTTGGTTCCTCCTTCAATTGATGAAGTAACTACAACATTTTTTGTTTCTTCTTGAATAACTGTGCCAGAAACAATAGGATTATCATTTGTTACTGTAAACCTACCATTAGACTCTTTCACTGGAGTACTATCTTGATTAGACAAATACCCACCCTGGTTTTGGTGTGTATCAGGATTTGCTGCCACCTGCGGAACAACTCGTGATCCAGCAAAAAACCCTGAACCGCATACAGATGGCTGGCAAACAATAATGTTTGTTACTGTGCCACTACCATCAACCATTGCATATGTATGACAAGGATCTTGTGCAGAGCATTCTCCTGCCGTTGCTGCTGGAGCAGAAACAAGTGCAAGTGCTCCAATAGTCAATAGTATACTTCCGATTACTGATTTTAGTTTCATTTTATTCCCTTATCTTTATTACTACTTGGCATGGGTCGCCTCCTGCTTCCCATTCTTGTTCTTCTTCTTCAGTCATGTAGGGATCACCTTCATGAGTATTACAAAACGGCTCTGTTATCCATCCCCGCTCAATTCCATTTTCTAACCATATGTTAAACTCTAAATGATTTTCGTGGTTTATCATATTAAAAGTATACCCCTAAACGCTAACTACGTCAACTGGACCCATACAGGAAGGGCTAAACTTAATTGCAGAATTTACTGCACCAACCACACGCTTTCTAGCATCCTTTGCTTTTTCTGTAGCATTTAAATATCCATAAGCATATTCAGCACCAGAACCCATAGCAAGATAAGGAAGTGTGTATTTAGATAAAGACATATCTGCAGAACTATGTTCATAGATTTGACCACGCACGGCAATAATCAAACCAAAGTCTGAATCTTTTCCAGTATCTACCCACCAATCAGTATAAAACTGTTTGAGTTGTTTGATAAACTTTGTTTGCATAAACTTATCTGTATCTTTTATATCAGGAACATAAGGATTAAAGTTGTAGCGAAGACGCTCTCCATCCATAGATCCAGCATATCCAATAAGATACGGCCCTAGTTTCCATACCTTTGGTGCAGTAAGTGCTAGAATAGTACCATCATCAGATGCACCACGCTCACCAGCCATATAGATCTTATTGTTTATTTCATCACGAACTACTGCAATACAAGTCATGCAGAAACCCCTCCCAAAGCGATATACTTAAGTATACCATTGCCTGGAAGGGGCTGTCAAACATAGGTAAATATGTTTAATTATGCTGTCTTTGATCTTTTCCTGCGTGTTTCAACTGCTGCATCTTGCACAGTTACTGCATTTTTATCTGTGGTAGAAAATGCCGCATTGATCTCATCTCTTGTAAGTTTACCATCATCCATAAATGCACGAGCCAACTTCTCAACTACAACTGCTACTGCGCTGAGTCCTGCAACTGTCATTGCCTTTGCTACTGAGATACCTGCGATTGCACCTGCACCAATTACCGCCAATGCGTTTGCTGCAAATACAGCAACAATACGCATCAATATATTCCAAATATTTGTTATGCTATTCATATTACTCCTCCTCCCGATTTCTAATTGGACTAGTTAAAATCCAAAGTGCGGTAGTTGCTACAATTCCATAACCAACTACGGTTTTTGCACTACCATCTAATACGACCCAAGCAATAAACATTCCAAGAAGAGTCCATGCCTGATCAATTAGATCCTTGATTATATTTTTTACTATTCTTACCATTTTCTTCCTCCTCTTGAACCTGGTGAGTTAGCGCCTGAGCCACCACCAGAACTTCCTCCACCACCCGTACTTCCACCAGTCGTTCCACCTGCTGCTACTGCTGCTGCATTAATTGCTGCACCTGCTGCTACAACTGTTGCCACAACCATCTCAGTTGCTTCTTCTCTTTCTTCTTCTGTCATATCTGCACCAATACTTCCAAACGCTGCTAAGGCTGCCCCTGGATCAGTAAATACCGCCTCTAATAATGCTCCTGGGTCTTGAACTAATTCAACATTTGCAGCAACTTCTGCAGTAATTACCAAAACATTTCCATTTTCATCTGTTCTTAATTCAATTGGTGTTGAAGGAGGAAGGTCAGCATATGAAACTCCAGATGCCTGTACTTGTGCTGCAGAAAGCGATTCACCTTGCTTAAGGTTTTCTATAAGTGCCTCTACAACTACAGCCTTTTCTTCTTCTGACAACTCTTTACCTTTCTTGGCTTCTTCTGCTAAATTATCCAATCTTTCTTGTTCTGCTTTTGCAGCCTCTTCAGCAGCCTTTGCCTTTTCTTCTTCTTCAGCCTTCTTCTCTGCCAATGCTTTAGCCTCTTGCTCAGCCTTTAGTTTTTCTTCTGCTTCTGCTTTAGCCTTGGCTTCTGCTTCTTCTGCAGCCTTTAACTCTGCTGCAAGTCTTTCAGCCTCAGCCTTTGCTTCAGCATCGGCTTTAGCCTTAGCCTCTTCTTCTGCTTTCTTAGCAGCCTCTTCAGCAGCAATCCGCTCTGCTTCTAATCTCTTTGCTTCTTCTTCAGCAGCAATTCTTTCTGCTTCTGCCTTTGCTGCAGCCTCTGCTGCTGCTTTGGCTTCTGCTTCTGCTTTAATTCTTGCTTGCTCTGCTTCATATGCTTGCTGTGCTGCGATTCTTGCATTTTCTGCTGCTATCGCTGCTTGTCTTGCCTGCTCTGCTGCTTGCCTTTCTGCTTCTTCGTTTGCTAAGGTTTGTCTTACTAGAGTTGTTGCAGATTCTATGCTGGACGACATGTTTGATATAGCATCATCTATTGCTGCAATCGCCATATTTAAATTATTCTGTGCTTGTAATAAATTATTTTGAGCATTAATCAAATCTTGTTCTGAAGCATTCAGGTCATTCTGTAGCAATGTCAGTGCCGCTTGTGCAATAGATAAGGCTTCTTGTGCAGACTCTACTTCTTTTTGCTTAGCGGCAACTGCTTCTTGATCGTATCCAGTGGTTACTGGAGTTAATTCTGTCAATACGTTATCTTCTCTAATACCAGTTCTTGGTCCACCATAAACATCCATATTGCCAGACATAGTTCCAGTACCAGTCCATTCCCCTGTCTCTGGATTAACAGTCATATCCCAAGTAATGTATGTAAGCGGACCATTACTATCACCAAAACGATGAAGTGTCCATTCTATTAAAAGATTTACATCTGTTGTTTTTACAACAATTGATGCACCAGTTCCTGCACTCATATAGTCAGACTGGAATACATATATTCCATCTTGAGTTTGATTAGGCCAATTCCAGTATGTGTAATCTGGGCCACCAAAAGAAATAATTGCCTTAGAACTTACATAAATCTGGCTACTTGTTCCCTGACCATTAAATAATGTATCTCCCATTTTAATGTCAAATGGAGTTTGAATTTGTGTAGATGCATCCCACATTGCAGGAAGAGTAACTGCTGTTACTGTTGATGAATCTGATACTGGTGCTACATAGCCTGGAGTCGTATATGTTATTGTTGGATTTCCATCCCCTTGCAAGTCTGCTAATTCAGACTGTTTTATATTAAGAATATTTTGATCAGTAGCAACTGTTACTGTCTGTGAATCTACTGCTATTTGAGCAATGGCTACCTCTTCTTCAGCCTCAGCAACTAAAACGGTAGCAGAATCAACATTAGCCATAGCCACAGTAGCACTATCTACTACTGCTTGAGCCTGTAATATGGAGTCCTGAGCCTGTGTGATAGTGGCTGTAATGGTCTCTGTAGGGCTTGTTATGGCTGTTGCTTGGGTTTCTATAACTGCCGTTGCAGATTCAGCCTGAGTAATTGTAGACTGGGCTACCTCTATTATGGCTGTTGCACTTTCAATTGTCACTGTTGATCCTGCTGAAATAGTTACTGTAGATGTGTCTGATGTAGATACCTGAGAAGTTACCTCATCTGTTGCACGGGCATGATCAACTGGGGCTAATATGAGCCACAAAACCACTAATAGTCCCACCAAACCACTCTTTAGTAGGAAAGATTTAATGTTGGGTCACACCCTTTCCAAGATGTTTGATAACCCTATTATATCATTTTATGCAACAAAAAAGGGAGCCTATTGCTAGACTCCCCTTAATGTTAGGCTAGATTACTTCTTTAGAAGAGGAACCTTTGCCTTTGGATTCTTCTTGTTCCACTTTGTTGCAAGAGCATTGTATTGCTTTACAAAAGCAGCACGATCTGAAATTGCCTTAGCATCAGCAGCAGCCTTTGCAGCAGCAGCCTCAGCCTTGATTGTTTCAAACATTGTCTGCATTGCAGTTACTTGTGCAATTAGTGCTGCAAGTGTTGCATTAGTAGCAGATGATCCAGTTACAACGCTTGCTGTAGCAGATACTTCTACCTGTCCAGCAGTTGGCAATGATGATCCACCTGTAGCAGTTACCTTAATAGCAACATCTGTTAGTGGCATATAGACCTTGTAGGCCTTTGCACCATTAGCGTCTGTTGTTACTGATACCGCTGAAAGTGAGTCACTGGCTGCACCAAATGCATATGATGAAGTAATTCCACCTGTTGCAAATAGGTTAGCAAATGTCTTTCCTGAAAGGACAAGTCCCTTAGCGTCTACAGGTGTTACTGTGATTGTTGCCAATTCGCCAGCAGCATATGTAGCCTTATCAAAGGCAATAACTACTGATGCCACAGTACCTTCAACACGCACAGATGCAGTGTTTGAAACTACCGCTCCAGTTGTTGTGGCTGTTGAACCAGTTGATACCTTAATGCCTGCAGTTCCAGATGTGACACCTGTAAGTGCAAACTTTGCTACACCATCAACAATTGATGCTGATGTGTATGCGTTGCTTATAACTGATGCTGAATCAGATACTGCGTAAAGTGTTCCTGCTCCGACTGTTACTCCTGCTGCATCGTATGCAACTGCTGTAACTACATCAGAATTTGATCCTGTTGCAATAACTGGCTTTGCTGTTGTTGTAACAACTGAAGCAATATCTCCGTAGAATGTAACCTTCTCAACTGCAAGGACAACGCCTGATGCAGATGTAATTGTTACAGTTCCAACTCCTGATGTGTTATCAGCAAAGACACCGATATACTGACCATTAGCAACTGTAAGTGCACGACCTTGTGCAGTAATTGTTGCATGGTTTGAACCAGTTCCAATCAAACCTGAACCTGAGACAATTGCTGTCATTGATTCTGATGCTGATGCGCCTGCTGAGTTCTTTTGTGTTACAACAATAACTGCTACTGCATCTGAAGCAGTTGCCTTTGGAGCAAATACCTCTACGTCTGCTGTTGCTGAAATTGTCTCACCCTTATTAAGAATAGATGTTGATGTTCCAGCAGATGCCTTAAGGTCTGGAGCAGTTACTGTAACTGTCCAAACAACAGGTGCTGAATTTACCAAACCAGTTGAACCAGCCTTAAGAGCAGGTGTAAACTTATATACATAAGTTCCAGGGACTGTTGGAGCATCCACTGTTGCCTTAATCTTAGCGGTTACATATGTTACAGAGTTTGCTGATGAAGCAATGTCTGCAGAAAAATCACCAGAGCCAAGCACAACAACTGCGCTTGATGTTTCTGCTACTGATAATGTTGCAAGTTTAGCAGCACCCGCAGGTAGGCTAGTAGCCCCTGAAGTAATGGTAACTGTGTCACTTGTTGTTTGTGCCAAGAACGAAACAGTGATTACCGCTGTTGCTGACTCCCCAGTAAAAACAGCATCTGATGCTGAATCAATTGAGATTGTGTCTGCGTTTACAGCAGCCTGTGACGGCAGGGCAGAAAGGGTTGCGAAGGACACTGCTGCAGCGATGCCCAAGGCGAGTTTCTTGAATGAATTCATCTTTCTCCTCGTTTGTATTTCCCCAGCACTATTGCTGGAAGTTTATATTAGATTGAATTTATCTAAGAAATCACGAACATCGTCCGTCATTTGCTTAGGTTCTAATTCTACCATAGATCTTCTTTTCTCCGCAAGTTGGGCAGAAGATGAAGACCAGGTATGTACTTCAATGACTGTATTAGTAGTCTTTGGGGTATGTGATATAGCCCCAAACACTGCTCCAGCCAAAGCGTCTGCTAAGTCTTTAGACTTTTTACGTGGGTGATCAACACGATTACCCTTCATAATTTTTAATTCAGACATTTCCTCTAGCAATATTGGAATCATTGGAACTGCTACACGTTCCTCGTATATCATCATTGCTAAATCTTCATAGTGTTTCTTGGCAACAGAAACTGTTTCAGTTCTTATTCCTACTGCCTGCAACTCATTCTGAATATCAAATGATTGCCAGCGGTCAAAAGAAACCATTCCAATATTAAAACCTTCTCTACGAAGATTAATAATCCAATTCTTTACATCAGATAAATTGACTGGGCCTTCTGCTCTTGGCTCCCACCATGCTACTGCATCTACAACAACCATTGGCGCTACCTGTTCGTAATCTTTAATTACCTGAATGTTCACCCATTTATCAACATGTGCAATTGCTACAGCACACTTGTCATGCTTTTGTGCAAGGTCAGCGTGGATATAATAAACCTTGTCTGGGTCTGGCTTGAAGGACTCATCAAACCTTCTAAACTGATCTAGTGGATTACGAAGAGTCATAACCTTTTCTAGTTTGGTTCTGTCCTTAAAGAATGCATCAGAAGCATAGGTAGGCATACATGCAAAACGCATCATTGCATCTGCTAAGTCTGTATAAAAGGCAATCTTAAAGTCATCTATCTTACGGGTAGGATTTACTTCCCATGTTGGTCTTTTAAATGCTAGTACCCTTGGAATTTTATAGGAAAGTATTGTATCTTCTTCCCAAGAAATTTCAAACCTGTTTCCTGGGTCTTCATGTGGCAAATCTTCATTCATAATAAAAGTATGTTTCCGCTCAATAGTTTCCTTTTCAGCGATGACTGCTTCATATCTTTGTGAGATAAAGTCTCCTTGATAACGGGGAAAAGAAAGTAGGGCAACTTTACCAAGATCAGGGAAACGAGAGTCTACGGTACCACGAAATGCTTTGTAAATATTTTCAGCAGTCTTTCCTTGTTCATTACCAGTACCAACCTCAGATGCAAAACCAGAAATCTCATCAAGAACTGCCATAAACAAGTTCAAACCCTCATGTGACTCACGCTCTGAGTGACCAGAGTAAACAGTAATTGCTTTGTCAAACTCAACGGAATCAGCCTTTGGGTTATACTTTCCAGCAAACCAAGGCGATTTTTCAATCTTAGTTTTAAAACCTTTAAAGAAAACATTCTTAGCCTGTTGAGCGTTAATAGCAACGTTAATAATATCAATAGCATCTCCTGCAGGCTTACCATAATAAACAGCAGGATCTTTAAGACATAATAGTTTATAAACTACATATGCACAGGCTACTGTAGATACAAAGTCTTTACCGCTACCCTTGCCAAGTTGCAGGATAATTTCATTCTTTGTATATTTTTTAAAATATGCTTCTCCTTCAGACTGCCCAAGAATTTCAACTAAGTCTTCTTTACGATATATCTGGCTCATTGCTTCAACAATCTGATATTGAATATCAGAAAGTGGTGGCTGTCCAAGATAGTCTGGAGACTCAACAAATGTTTTTGCGTCAACAGGCTTCTCAATAAAATGATTTTCTTTTAATACTTCTAGGAAATCATTGAACATCGTGGACAACTGTAATCACTTCTCCTTCTCTTGCAACAGCAGAAAGTCTTTGCATGATTAAGTCACGTACTTCTGGATGTTCTGAGGCAATGTCTCTTAAAATTCCAACCAATACTTCTTGCCTGCGCTCAATCTCGACCATCTCTTCAGCAAGTTCTTTGTTTTCAAGAAGACCAGCCTTTTGTAACATATCAATACGCTTTGACTCAATATCCATGACAAGTTTAATTGCAGCAGTCTTTGCACTAAGATTATTGGTCATACTTGCTTCATCAATAACTTCGTATGATTTAGAAATAAGTTTTGTATAGTGTGTATCTGCACCGACCAATGCTTCTTTAGCACGAGCACGAATAGCAGAATTATCAGAAGCCATGGCCTTCCACTCATTGATAAGTGTAACAACACGAGTGCGTGGAATATCTAACTCTTTTGAAATTACTGTAGGGTCATTGCCCTTAAGATATTCACTAACTACTGTGTTTACTTGATCAAGATGTTTGACCAAATCTTCTTCAGTTGACATATTTTCCTTCTAGTCTATTAATCTCATCTTTAATATAAAAGATTGCTTTTTCAAGATCTTGAATGGTCTTAGACTCATCCTTTAGTCCTGCTCTCCACAGATACTTAAAGGCGTTGCCGATATTAAAGTTTCGGTGTCTTGTTATCTGAATGCACTCAACACCAGAGGGATCTGTGGTGTAGTGTAAAGGGTGATTAACTTGATCTACTGTAATGTTGAGATTGTCACTCATCTTCTTCGTCCTCATCCCACTCAAAAGCCTCTGGCAAACCTTTTAATGCTGTTATTATATACGTTAAACCAACTGCACCTGCTACACCTAAACCAATAATTACTTTTTGTATTTTACTCATCGTCTTGATTTCCTTAGTCCGAACTTGGCAAGGTAAACATAAATAGTTTCTACACTTGCACTACACTCTTTGGCAATTTCTTCTGGAGTTTTTTTATCCATAAGGTATCTTTTACGAAGCCAAGTTTCGTTTGCATATAGTTTAGCCATTAAAAAACTCCGAATCAAATTTCCATTTCATCACCTTCGGCCCAGCATAAATCATCTCATACATCTTTGAGTTAAAATCTTCTGATAAAATCTCAAACATACGTGGAGACACCTCTTCTAATTTGTCTGTAATAGAGTATATCATTTCTCCAGTGCCACTGTCAATTCCGTCCATCTCAATGGCTCCCATCAATAACAGATGTTCTAAAAAGGCAGACTTTTTTGCATCATTATTCATGTCCAATAGCCTTTCCCCAGTTATTTATAGCCCAATGACCAATCCCACAGGCATCTGCAACATCGTTGTCATCAATAGTTCTATCATAGTTAATCTCAATTAACTTTATAGTTCTTTCTTTTCTAAAATTACGTTCAAAGGCTTTATACCAAGATTCAGATTTTCCAGGGTTGGTAGAACGAATGGCCAACTGCTCTTCTTTAGTTAACTTTTTATTTCCAAGATAGTTTTGCCAAGTGATAGGAGAAACTTTTCCAACAGTTGTTATACCACTCATTGCTGCTGCCCCAAGTAATGAACCCTGTACTAATGCAAGATCTGCAGCAGTCTTAGGGCTATTCATAAACACAGTATGCTCAATTACTATAGCATCAACATTAATATATTTTTCAAAGTATAGACGTGTTTTTATTGCAGCATCTCCAACCTTTTCATATATATCTTTACCTTCAAAATAAATCTTTCCATACTCTTTTAGATAACCAGCATGAAATGTAGCATAGGCAAGACTATTTGTGCTTGCGTCAATGGCACAAATTCTTTCTGGAGTAGTCTGAATTCCCCACTTATTCTTGCTCATACTCAATAAACCCCTTTAATTCTTTAATCATTTTTGCTACTTCTTTTTCACTTACATTACAGTTAGAACAGAAGCCAGAGTCATTATATATTGACAATGATACTCCGCAACCACCTAGACACTTTCGGATTTTACCAATCCTTTTCTGTCTACGAGTCATTTGATATCTTTCAGCAATTTTTTCTCTAGTAGATTCATCTCTACAAGTATCGCTGCAGTATATTTGATAACTTACTTTAGGTTCAAAGTATGTATCGCATCTGTTACATAGTTTCAACTAACTTCTCCATTGATTTAATTTTGACTACGCCTTCTCCAGCATCGGCACAAGCCTTTTGGATAGGGCATGTCTTGCATATCTTAGAGTTAGATCGGTAGTTCTTTGTAGGAAGAGTTCTGTTTTCCCAAGCCTTACGAACATCTCTCATCCATTGAAATGCATTATCAATCCACTCACGATAATTATCATCTACTTCTACTGGCAAAACTAAAAGTTCATGATTGTTTTTATTCTCATAAATAAGAACACCTTTTTTCTTGCCAAGAATCTTCATGTAGATAAGCAACTGAATCAAATGACCAGTCTTTGGCTTCATAGAATTCTTGCGATACTCAAATCCTTCATTAAGCATTGTCTTGATTTCTCCAACAATTTCTTCGCCTTCCCAATCAAGCATAACGTCACCGTATCCAAAGATAGGTGGATCATCATGGCGAATCTTAAACTCAGTTGTTTCTTCATTATTATCATCACGATAAATCTTAACAATGCCAGCATTCATCATAGCATTTTGAATTCTTGCATGAGACAATGTTCCAGCAGTCATATTTGCTGCGCCATATGCATCTGCATTATCTTCAAACATCTGACCATCAAATGCCAGATACCAGTATCTTGGGCACTCTCCATGTGAGTATGCGATTGTAGATGGAGCAAATGTTTTCTTTTGTGTTTGCTTTGGACCACGGTTAATAATGTATCCGTGCTTAATCTTTTCAATTAAAGCATCGCTATCAAGAATATTATTCTTTTTTGCAACAGGCTTAAGCATTACAGAGTGTAGTAAATTCTTAGTCATATTCATCCTTTGTTTATATAAGTATACCAGGTTAGCGCATTATGTATTTAAGTGCTGAGACCAAGTTGTTTACTGCTTCTGCTGCTGTATAATAAATATTTTTCTTTGCACGGTTATTCTTATCAACATTTGCCATCCAAGTTGCTTTTAATGCCAACTTTCCTGCAATAGCCTGAAGCCTTACAATTTCAATGCTGGCTACGGGAGCAGGGATATCTGGCTTTATGATTAACTTAGCAATCATTGATAATGCTGTAGTTAATTCTTCATCCTCCATAAAATCTGCAATTTCTGCCAAACCATTGACCATCTCTAATGTTGTCTGTCCTGTACCTTCTGTCATATCATTCTCCTTCTATTAACTGTTCTAACATGTCTAACTCAATTATAGCAAGTCTAACCTTCTGTGTACCTTCGCCAAGAACAATGATCAAGGCTGGGTCCATGCTCTTCTTAAGTGCATCAGTCACAGTTTTGGCCCACACATCTTGATTCAAAGTAAAAGATTTTGAACACTCCTTAAAGTCAACAACAAAGTTGTGCCAAGAAGCATCTCCTTTTGTGTTATTCCTTCCAGAGTTTTTATGCTGCTTAGCACCTATGCGCTTTGACTCAGATCTTTCACTCATTTTCAAAATCTGCTTTCTTTTTTTTCTTTGGCATAAGATTTACTTTTGACATATGTTTCTTAGTGCACATCCATGTAGCATCTCCAGACTCCAGCCAGAGACGAAGTGAAGTTACTTCTTCTTGACATTTCTTGCAAGGAAACTTGCCTTCAAATACCTTAAAGTCTTTATCAGCCATTTGATAGTTTTTTCTTTAAAGACTCTTGGAGGTCAAGATCTTCCTTAACACGATTAATAAAACCATCTCTTCCCTGAACTTTGGTTCCATCATCAAGTTGATACCAAGCACCAGTTCTATTAACAAGGCCTGCTGCTTCTGCTGTGTCTACAAGATCACCAATAGAGTCAATGCCAATTTCATCGCCTCTAAAGTAAAAGTCATACTCGCCTGACTGAAATCCTGGAGAAGTTTTTGAGAACTGCAGTTCCCATCTAATCTTTCTACCAATTTTTTCTTCAATCAACTTATCACCAATCTTAATCTTACCTTTAATGGCTTGATTATCTGACTCTGATGAGAACAGTTTAATAACTGTTGACGAGTAAAATTTAGTAGCCTGACCACCCGTAGGTTGTTGGCTTGTATACATTGCATTAATATTATTACGTGATTGAGAAATTAAAACAAACAACGTTGGTTTAACTTTGTTGTTAGCATAGTTAATCATTTTCCAAGCGTTACTAAAGTCACGAGACTCAGCACCAATTTGTTTTGTATTCTCTAATTGCTTGAGTTCATCTGAGTCTTTCTCAAAATAAATTGCAGGAAGAAGAGAGGTGATTGAGTCAACAACAACAATATCAACACCAGCGTTAATTAGATTTGTTCCTACATCAACCATCTCATTAATTGTGCGTGCCTGAGAATAAATAAGTTTAGATGAATCTACTCCAAGCCTTTCTGCCCATGCCTTATCGTATGACATTTCTGCATCAATCCATGCACAGATCTTTCCTTCCTTCTGTGCCAAACCTATCATCTGAAGGCATAGAGAGGACTTTGCAGACGACTTTGAACCCCAAATGAGTACTTGTCTACCATAAGGAAGCCCACCTGCTAGAGCCTTGTTAAGACCAAAACTAGGTGTTTCTGCATATTCTGTTGGAGGAACTGAGTCTCCAACCATAATAGTCTTACGCAACTTAGGGTTAAGTTGTGCTAGTACTTCTTCCATTGTTACTGACATTAGAATCGTACCCCGTGCTTTTCTGGACGAGTCTTGTTGAACTCTACCTTTTCGCTTAGAGCATGATCAAGAGACAGCGTTGTATATCCTGCCTCTACAACTCCAGCATACAAGTCTAGTGTGCGAATAATAATATCTGCAAACTCTTTTGTGATTTCTTCTTCGCCTTTGTCTTTACGGATTGCTTCCATAACCTCAGTTACTTCAGATACAATCATCATTAGTTGTTTTGCAATAAAAATATCATCAACCTCTTCAGGCCAGAATCCTTTTTCAATTGCGTTCTTGTGCAGTTCTACTGCCATATCGTCAAGCATTTATATCCTCCAGTGTTATTGTTCCATCTTTTGTTTTGCCAAAACTAAACTTATACGATTTACCTTCTTCAATATGCATGTATGCCTTTGAAAATGCAGTAGGGAATACTGTGATTGGATGAAGGTCTCTTGATGTATCTGCAAGAGTAAGAGTAGCCATCTTCTTTCCTGCCTTAGTTATCCTTGGTTTAAACGATACCACATACATTTCTTCATCTTTATATGGCAACTGCTTATAACTTAAAAACTTTACCAATGCATCGCTAGATGTTCTAATTTCATCTGCTGGTATTGCAGATACAATTCTATTATCTGTTGCTAGTAGAAGATATGTTTTTCCTGTTTCAATTGTAGTCTGCTCTTCGTCAAAGATACCAACTGATCCAGTCTTATCAAGAACTTCTACTCTTGACCAACCAGTTCCACGCTTAATAGCCTTGACCATTCCTAAAAGGATATAAGACCCCTTCTCTTCAAACTCTTCCACTTCACTAATAAAAGCATAGTAGTGAGAAGGGATTGTAATATTAAACTCTGGTAGGTTTAGATATTCATATAAGTGCTCTTTAATCTCGTCATCATTCCTTGGATTATCAGAAAATGTTGCAGCACCAATTACCCTTAGCGCTTGTAATGCACGAGAGTTTACTCCATTTCCTTTTGTAAATGTAAATTCCTCAAGTTCTTTATATGAACTAAATGGACGAGCAGCAATATACTTAGATGCAATGTTATCAGAGATAAACTTAATTGCGGTTAGACCAAACCTAATTCCCTTGCCTTCAATTTTAAAGTCAGCATCTGAGTCATTGATATGTGGCAACTTAATCGGAATACCCATACGCTTAGCCTCAATTAGATACTCCGTGCGACCATCTTTATCTTTCTCATTTTTAAGAAGAGCAAACATAAATTCAAGAGGATAGTGGTACTTTAGCCACGCCGTCCAATACGAGAGAGTAGAGTAGGCAACGGCATGTGATTTGTTGAACGAATACCCAGCATGCGCTTCAAAATCATGCCAAAGGTCCAGAGCATCATTAGGGGAAATATACTTACTAGCACCACTAATGAAACGATCTTGGAACTCATTAAACTCTTTAGCATCTTTTTTCTTTCCAATGATCTTTCTAACTTTATCTGCTTCCGACATGGACATACCGCCAAGTTGTACGCATGCTTGCATAACTTGTTCCTGGTAAAGAATGCAGCCATATGTGTCCTCCGTAAATGGTTTTAAGATTTGGTGAAGATAATTAATATTTTGACGACCATGCTTACGGTCAATATAATCCTTACCAATAGTATTTGCAGCACCTGGGCGAACTAAGGCATTTGATGCTGCAAGTTCATCAAGATTCTTAACACCCATCTTTATAAGTAAGTTAGTATACGGTGTTGCTTCACATTGAAACACGCCCTTTGTGTATCCGCTTGATAACATCTCATATACATCTTTGTCATTCATGTCAATTGAAAGTAAATCAATATCTACATAGTGATTTTCTTTAACCATATCAATAGTATCTTTAAGTACGCTAAGAGTCTTAAGACCTAAAGCATCAATCTTAATCAAACCAATACGCTCTGCTTCTTCCATATCAACACCTACAACAGGAATTCGTTCATCACTTCCAGTTGAAGATCGTGTTTCCATTGGGGCATGTCTAAATATTGGTTCCTTAGCAGTTACAACACCAGCAGCATGGATGCCAGTACCACGAATACGCCCACGAAGTTGTTCTCCATAAATTTCTACTTCTGGATACTTTTCACGAAACTCTCTAGTTGATTTTGAATTACAAAAGTCATCCCAAGTATCTACTGTTTTTAAAACCTTGTTTACATCTGACAAAGGAATATTTAGAACTCGTGCAATATCACGAACAATTCCTTTTCCTGTAAATTCTAGGAATGTTGCAATAGATGCTACATGTCGGTATTGTCTAACTAGATAGTCTTTAACCTCTTCACGACGAGTATCTTGAATGTCTGTGTCAATATCAGGAAAGTCATTACGCTCTGGATTAATAAAACGGAAAAACAAAAGTCCATGCTGAATTGGATCAATGTCCGTGATACCAAGAGTATAACAAAGCAATGATCCAGCAGCAGATCCACGGCCTGGTCCTACAAGGATTCCCTCTTTTTTAGCCCAACCAATCATGTTTTGAACAACAAGGAAGTATGGACCAAAGTTTTTGTTCTTAATAATCTCTAGTTCTTCTTCTAAACGATCTAAATACTCTTGGTTGTTGTCCAAACCACGAGCCTTCAAACCTTCCATAGCCAGTGTTTTAAGTTCCTTGTCAGGATTCTTGTACTGTACTGGAAGAAGGTTTAGTCCATCTTTAATGTCATAGTCTTCAATCTTATCTGCAATGGCTATAGAGTTGATATACATATCTTCTCTTACTATGCCCTGCGATTCCATGGCTACCTTCATCTCGTCATAAGAAAGTAGGTGAATGTCAAATTTATTAAATGACATTTGTCTATCTTCTCCATAAAGATAATCAAGGCGCTTTAGCATTCCATCTTGCTTTTTTGACTTTTCGTATGTCGTATCTTTTTGAACCTTTGCATGAGAGTTCATTAGCAATTTAAACTCTTGAATTTCTTTCTGTGATTCATCAACATGGTGACAGTCTGGGGTGACTACAGTTTCAACACCAAACTCATCTGCTAAATATGATAATTGCTTGTTTACTTCTGCACCATTGTGTGGCATAAGTTCCATATAAAAATCATTACCAAATACACGCTTAAACCACTCAATATGTTTCTTTGCTTGTGCATACTCTCCAAACTCAAGAGCCTTTGCAATAATACCGCTCAAACATCCAGATAAAACAATAATACCTTCTGAGTACTTTTCAAGAACCTCAAAGTCAAAGCGTGGCTTATTGAAATATCCTTCAGTCCAAGCGATCTCATTAATCTTGTTTAGATTTTCTAAACCAAGTTGGTTCTTAGCGAGAAGGATAATGTGATTATAGACTAGATCTGTTGGCTCTGTGCGTTCTGCCTTCGGCCTCTTATCAAATCTATCAACACAAAAATATCCTTCTACGCCAAGTATAGGCTTAATACCCTTTTCTTTAGCCATGCGATACATCTCACGGTGACCAGATAACGTACCATGGTCTGTGATTGCGATTGCCTGCATACCTAAAGCACTAGCACGATCAACATACTCCTGTGGAGTTGCTACGCCGTCAAATAGTGAGTAGTGGGTATGTACGTGTAAGCCTACGTAACTCATCTACTACCAGTCTGTATTTGTTGCAGAGGTAGTAGTTGGACCATCGAAGCCAAGATAAAAGGCTTCTTGTTCAGCATAAGGAATCTTCTTTAATGCTGATTCCAATGGAAATGGCTCAATACCTTCCCATGAAAATGGTTCCTTGTCTGGTGCTGAAGGAATAAGTGTGTAAGATGTTTCAGTTCCCTGACCATTACGCTTTACCTTCCAGACTAGGTTTGAGATGCTTCCTGTTTCAAGTGCATACTCACGAATAGTGTTAAAGGCAGACTGCTTGCTTACACCCATTGACCAAATAGCAACATATGGTGCTTCAATGCCGTCATCTACTAGCACGTTGCAGTAGAAACGAAGACGACCACGCCATCCAGCCTTTGGATCTTTACGATGCATTTCTTCAGCCCAGTCACGGCCTTCTGATTCCATGGTATCTACAGCCTTACGCTTATAGTCCTTTGGGTTTGTGTGTTCCTTGACGACGAGTGCAAGTCCACGACTTTCGTTGTAGTTTGCTGAGTCTTCGTCTAGTTCTTCAATAAAGCGAATCTTTACTGATTGACCATCGGCAAGTTTAAGCCACTTTACCTTTGGTGAGTTTTCGTCATACTTTGGCTTATCAAGCAGGGCATTGATATTCTTAAGTCCCTTTACTACGCTCATTTTTTCTCCTTCGTGTTGTTTATATTAGTTTAGCATAGATGATATAGATTTGTCAAACTGGAACTCAATGCTCCTGATTGCTTCATCATCCATATCACCAATGTCTTTGTATTTTTTGTCTAAGTTGATTACACTGACCAGAGAGCCAAGTTTTTCAATTAACTTGTCTTTCATAATAATGCCAGCCTCATCGTTGTCTGCAACTAGTACAACATTGTTGAAGTACTTTCCTAATAGTTTCATTTGCGATGCAGAAACATTAGCACCCAGAGTTGCAACTGCTGGGAAACCTACCTGGTCTAAGCGGATAGCATCAAATGATGATTCCACTACATATATAATACTAGAAGTCTTAACTCTATGCAAGTTAAATAGAACCTTGCTCTTTGGAAGACCTGGAGTATTCTTAAACTCTTTACCTTCAACAGATCTACCAACAAAGCCAATAGTCATTCCATCTGGAGAATGAACTGGTATTGTTACCATATCCTGTTTTTCTGAATACCCTAAAGAAAATTTCTTTACAGAGTCTTCAGTAATAGATCTTCCAGCGTAATAACGCATTGCTCTTGGTGATTCTAGTGCTTGATTATTTAAGCGCTTAATAAGAACCTCATCATATTGAACAAAATCAGGTGGCGCATACATGGCTTTATTTACTGCAGCCTCAATATTAGTTTCTGTTTCTTTGCTTTTGATATAGCGAGCAGTTTCAAAATATGATCTGCCAGTTGTAAACATAACAAATTCTTCTAAGTTTTTTGTTGTTTGGCAACCAAAACAAAAGAATAAACCACTATCTTTTGCTACTTCTCCAGCAGGGGTTCTACTATTATTATGATATGGGCAATAAACAATAAAGTCATTTCCAAACTCTGCTTCAATTTCAATACCTGCTCCATTTAGAACACGGCGAATTTGATCTTCTGTGTATAAACTATTCATATCTTTTCCTTGACCAATACTTTTGCCTGTAAGTTTTTATGTAGTTAATTTTTGTAGCATTTCTCAGCATAAAAGAATCTTCTTGTGATGAGTTTATTTTTTCTGATTTCCAATGATCTCTTTTAATAGGAATAATCTGTGCAATTGGGGTACCCTCTTTAATGATTCCTTCAAATCCATCCTTAATAAAAAATGGCAAAAGCAAGTTATTTGGGTGCTTATCTGTATCTACAAAACCATTGATTGTTAAAAATGGCAGATCCCACCTATGCGATGGATGAGTAATCCAACAACTATAACCGCTTGGTGTTATTGTTTTAAAATCAAAAGACCATCTAAAAATATCATCACTATATCCCGTTGGTGTGGGATAGTTTTCTGCTGTAGCGCCTTCAATTTTATCAAGCATTTGCCAATCAACTTGCCAAGATATTACAGGTGTGTAGTTGTCCTCTGTTCCAGTATTTCTAACCAAAACATCTGCTGGCAGTGTGATTAAATAGCCAGAAGTAAGTGTATCAACAAAAGGTAAACACATTTTAAAAGTTGCAAGACTATGACTTTTACCTGATTTTAAAAGATCATTTTCACCATTTGAAAAGTTCTTTTGTTTCTTATACCATTCTGGAATAATATTTGATGCTGGCTTTGGAATAGAGGTTAAGAACTGTGAGTGTTCTGCAAAAGCCTTAAATAAAATTTTTTTTGATTTATTTACATTAAACATTATTTGTTATCCTCAAAATCCTTATATCGGTAGTATCCTTTATCAAAGTCTACCTGAACCAAAAAGTCTCCCATAAATCCATTACGATTTTTTCTAAATACACACTCAATAATATCGCTATTTGTCCCACGACCAAGTGAAAGTAGCCAATCAGCATCGTAAGATATCTGTCTTGACCATGCGGTTTGCCCCAGAGTAGGAGGAGTACTTAGGTCTTTAACATCATCGGGTGTAGCAGATGAGATAGCAATAATCGGTACTTCTTCGCTGATAGACATAAGTTTAAGTTCACGAGAAAGATTCTTCATCTTTACCGTTTCATTATCAGCCCTTTGGTTTGGACTCATTAACTGAAGGTAGTCAACCACAACAAAGTCTGGCTTATACTGATCAATCTTTCCACGAATTACTGACGGTGTTACTTCTCCCCCAGAGTCATTAGATATGATATGAAACTCTGGACGGCCTGCTACCTTGTTTGCATGCCACTTACGAAGCATATCAATTTCAACCTCACCATTTGATAATTTGCGATGTGACCATAGACCTTCGCCCATAATTGCAAATACACGATTACGCACTTCTGTTTCAGACATTTCAAGAGAAATAATCATTGGAGATTTACCCTGCTTCCAAGCCTGAACAGCAAAGTAAAGAGCCATCCACGACTTACCAATACCTGGATAAGCAAGGAACACCCCTAATTGTCCAGGCATAATTCCAGCAGGTAGGTAGTTATCAAATCCTGGTAGACCAGTTTTAATTCCTACAGCGCCAAGTTCATTTTGCTTTTGAACCCTTTCATAATATGCAACAGCATCCTCAAGATCAGTTGCATCAATGTCACGAATAGCAGCGGTATTCTTTTTTAGTTCTGATGTTTTTGTAATTAAAAGTTCTAGTGCCTCTGTGCCATTACCAGTTTGCACATCTCCTGCAGCAGTACGAAGAATATCTTTAAGGCTATCATTAAGATATTCTGTTTGAAGTTCTGCTAGATGATGTTTAGTTGATCCAACACCAGCAACTGGTTCAAAGTCACGAAACTTTTCTCTAACTAAATCTGATGGAGGAAGTGCTTGATTATTTTCAGAATACAAACGAATAAAATTCCATATATCATTATGGGTACGTAGCATAGTCTCAACGTTAGCCTGAAGTAGTACGTGAATCTGCTTATCTTCTAATACTGCGCTAATTACCTTTGCTTCTGTATTATTCACTTAGCCACTCCTTAGCCATTTTTCTACGCTCTGCTCTTTCTATTTTATCTTGCTCTACTTCTTTTTTCCCATTAATAATTTTTTCTGTGTTATATGCAAAATAGTTCCAATTAGGTTCCTGTGCAATAGAAAAATAATATTCTAAAATATCATAGCATTCACTAATACCGTAAGACTCAATGAGTGCATCAGCAGACCACTGTTCTACATTTAGATTCATATTAGACTTTTGCTCATACCGTTGAAGGTAAAACTTGTTAAACCTGCTGAGCAAAGCCATTCGGTCTTTGCGATCAGCCATTATGCTTCAGCAGCCTCTTCTTGTGCCTCTTTAATTTTTGCTGTCAACTTGTCCTCAACAAACTTGTAGACACGCTCAAAAGCCTGATCTGTATTCTCGCCATCACGCTTACTATCTACAACACCAAGATCAAGTCGTAGTGATTGAAAGTTGCCAAGGTTAAGCGTATAGCCTAGAGTAACTGATACTTTTGTTGAATCGTTTTCCATTATCCACCCATTTCATTTTAAATGGACTCACTCCACACTGGAATAAATCGTCCATCTTCTGTCTTCGTATATGTAAGTATACCGTCTCCCATGCGCCGTGTCAATTCTTGGCTTGTGGGAGTCATGTTGTTTGTTATTAATTTGTCTTTTCTTGGTTGCCCAATATGTATACTTGCAAGTATAGCACGTATCTCTTTTACATGTGACTCAGAATAGTAAGCCCGAACCTGCCAAGATCTTTCTCCATTTAAACTAGCACCTATTGGAGGAGGAATAACTCCTCGTTTAATTAAACTTGGAATATACTTTCTGTGCCTATTGACAAGCACAGCAGTTTCTGCTACACTGTATGCTCTTTCTCTAT
>JACCEB011723370.1_pt1 | contig 106633 bp, 78 predicted proteins | sample 7454761 | NCBI WGS metagenome assembly JACCEB01 (sample SAMN15323454, study PRJNA562643) | freshwater metagenome | isolation source: river surface water | place: USA:Blue River Watershed | collected 2017-08-18 | reverse complement strand
AGGAGCCAGCCGCCGAGCCGGGCGCCCCAGCGCTCGCGCGCGAAGCACCGCGCCGCCCACACGCTGCCCGCCACGCCGCCCGCGCCGAGCGCGCCCATCACCACCCGCAGACGCTCGCCGTCGCCCGTGATCGGGCGCGCCAGCTCGATAAACGCGAACTCCGCGAAGATCAAAAAATAGACGTAGGTCGCCGCCACCAGCGCCGCGCCGCGCCACACGCCGTCGCCCGGCCCTTTACTCATCGCTCCAGCCTCCCCGGCTCAGCAGCCACAACTGCGCCACGACCAGCGCGCCGTCGGTCAGCGACACCGTCGCCCAACGCGGCTCCAGCCAACCCGCCAGCACCGCGCAGGCGCAGTAGCCGCCGGCCGCCGCGCGGAACAGCAGCGTCGTCGCGAACAACTCCCGCAAACGCGCCGCCCCGCCGCGCGCGAACGCCACCAGGTAGCTCGCGCCCACCGCGCCGACAAAGGCGCCCACCCAACGCAGAAACACCAACGCCTCCGCCGACGGCGCCGCGACCTGCATCGCTCGCAAGGTCAGGGCGGGCGCGAACACCAGCCCGAGCCCCGTCGCCGCGTCCATCGCGCCCGCGCCGAGCGCGAGCCCCTTCGCCCACCGGATCGTCTTCATGTTGAAAGCTCCTTCGCCCGCCCCGCCTCGCGCCACGCGCCCGCCGCCGCCACGAACATCGCCGCTCCGGCCGCGAGTCGAGCCGCGAACACCCAACGCGTCCACTCCGCGCCGTGGAAAAGATCCGCCGCGGCCTTCGCCTCCGTCGCGCCGAGCGCCATCATCAGGCCGACGTGCGCCGCGCACCCGGCTTGCCAGAGCCAAAACACGCCGCGCCCGCCGACCGGGCGCCGCGGCTCGAGTTCGTTGAGCACCACGAAATTCACCGATGTCACCAGCCCGGCCATCGCGAGATGGGCGTGGGCCACCAGCGCATGGGTGAATTTCCACGCCTCCGAAAGTCCGGGCAAAAAAGTCGCCCAACCGCTCGCCACCAGCAGCGCCCACCACAGGGCCGCCGCCTTGGCCCAGCGAAGCGAGGCCGGGCTCCACGCCCAGGCGCGTCCGTAAAGCCAGAGCAGCGGCACCCAGGCGAGCAAGAGCCCCAAACCCGCGATCTGCCCCGTCGCGTGGTGCGAGGCGTGGCCGTGGTCGATCGCGCCATAGACGCCGAAGGACGCCGCCAGCGCCCACCAAAACCACGCCACGCCGCGCCCGTCGACCCGCCGCACGCCGAGCAGAAGCGGCACGAGACCGAACACCATCACGATGCCGAGCGTGGAACCGAGCAGGGACGCGCCCGTCGCCCCGCCGCTGTCGGGATTCACCGAGGGGTAGACCTCCCGCCCCGCCGACCAATACATCAGCGCCGGCACCGCGGTCAGGCCCGCGAGCAGACCCGCCGCCACGCGCCAGCGCGCCGTCGCCGCCCTCGACCGCCCCCACCACAGGTGCGCGACGAGGATCGTCCAAAGCGCCGCCATCGCGACGCCGAGCAAGGGCCGCGCCCAGCCGGACCAATCGAGAAACAGTTTTCCGCTCGTCGTCCCGCCCAGCCACGCGACCACGCCGAGGGCGAGCGCCGTCGACCAGGCCCGCAAAGCCAGCCGCCCCTGCGCGGCCGCCGCGGGATGCCGCGGCTCGAGACAGGCCGCGAGCAGCGCGCCGACGAGCGGCAGCGCGCACCAGCCGTAGAGCTGGCCGTTGAGATGCGCGGGCGCCCAGCGTCCGTAGCTCAGCCAGGCCGCGCCGCCGCCGAGATCGGGCCAGACCAAAAGGGCCGCCAGCACCAGGCCGGCCGCGTTGGCCGCGAGCAGCCAGCCCAGCGCGTGGGTGCGCGCCGCCCCGGCCAGCTCCGACTGGAAGCCCCGCCCGATCACAACTCCTCCACCCGCCCCGCGCGGACCCGCAGCAGGCGGTCGCAGGCCTCGGCGAAGCGGCGCTCGTGCGTGCAGAGCACCACCGCGACGCGCTCCGAACGGGCCAGCTCCTTGAGCAGGGAGAAGACCTTTTCGCCCGTCTGCTCGTCGAGCGACCCCGTGGGCTCGTCCGCCAGCAGCAGGCTCGGCGCGTTCATCAGCGCGCGACAGATCGCCACGCGCTGCCGCTCGCCGCCCGAGAGATCCTGCGCCCGGTGCCGGAGGCGATGCTCCAGTCCGACGCGCTCGGCGAGCGCCAGGACGCGCGCCGCCATCGCGTCTTTCGTCGCGCCCAGCGCCAGCGCGGGCAGCCGGATGTTTTCCTCCACCGTCAGGTCGGCGATCAGGTTGTGGAGCTGAAAGACAAACCCCAGGCGGTGCCGCCGCAGCGTCAGCCGCTGCGCCTCCTCGCGCGGATCGAGACCGCACACGCGCAGCTCGCCGCGGTCCGGCAGATCCAGCCCCCCGAGCATGTGCAGCAGCGTGCTCTTGCCCGAGCCCGACGTCCCCCAAAGGGCGACCAGCTCGCCCGCGCGCACGTTCATCGTGGCGCCGCGCAGCACCTCGATGCGGCCCGAGTCGTAGCTCTTCCACACCTCGCGCGCCTCGGCGAGGATCTCGCCGCGCCCCTCCGGATTTTTCGCAGGCATGTCATTCATAACGCAAAGCCTCCGCCGGCTGGATCCGCGCCGCATACCAGGCCGGGTAAAGCGCCCCCGCCAGCGCGGTGAAAAACGCCGTCGCCACGATGCCGGCCACGACCGGACCGGTCAACCGGGCCTCCATGTAGCCCTGCAGGTCCGGCAGCCTCGCCAGCAGCGCCAGCACCGCGGTCCCGAGGCCGGAGCCCAGCACGAGACCGGCCGCCGCGAGCGCCATCGACTCCGCCACGACGAGCGCGCCGATCTGCCCGGCGCCGAAGCCGCAGACCCGCAGCACCGCGAGTTCGCGGATGCGGCCGAAGACGGAAAGCAGCATCGTGTTCGCCACGCCCAGCCCGCCGAGCACGAAGGCGCACACGCCCACCGCCCAGGCCGTGACATGCAGGATCTTGAAGCTGTTGTAGCTCTGGCTGAACTCGCGGTTCTCCAGCGCCATCACACCCGGCTCCGCCGCCTCCAGCGCCGCCTTGAAGTCCTTGCCCGCCGCGCGGTCGCGCAGCTTCACCGCGACGATCGAGGCCGTGTCCTCGCGATGGAAAAAATCCTGCGCCTCCGCGATCGGCATGAACACGCCGCCGTCCTCGAAGCCGTTTTCCGTGCGGAAGATCCCGCCGACCACGAACTCGCCGCGACCGATCTCCACTTTCTCGCCGACCCGCGCGGACAAAAACTCCGCCGCCCGCGTGCCGAGAAACACCTCGCCTTTCCGCGCCCCGAAGGCGTCCGCCGAGCCGCCGCGCCATTGCGCGCGCCGCAGGCGGGGATCGCTGGACTCGAGGCCGAAGCAGGTGATCACCGGATGCCCCTCCGCCGACACCAGGCCGAAGAGCATCGCGTGCGCCTCCGACACCTCGGGCCGCGCCCGCACCGCGGCGAGCTGCGCCGGCGTCACCGAGCTGAAGAACAGATCCGACACCTTCCGCTCGAAAACGAGATAGTCGCTGTCGGTGTTGAGGATGCGCTCGAACATGCCGATCGCCCCGTGCACCACCGCGAGGATCGTGAGCATCGCCGCCACGCCGAAGGCGATGCCCGCCACGCCGATCAGCGCGCGCAGCCGGTGACGGCGCAGATTGGTGAACGCGAGGCTGAGATAACGGAATTTGGTCATCGGGGTTTCGCTCCGCGCTCAGGCCGCGATCAAGGCTTCCGCCGCCTGCGCCGCGCGACGCTGCGCGAGAACGAACCCTTCCTCGTGAAATTTGCCGAGGTAATTCCAGCGCGCGCCGCGCGCCGCCAGACGGAGCGTCGCCGCGCCCGCCAGCCGGGCCAGCCGCTCCACCCGTTCGCGCGCCGCGCGCACGCCGAGCACGATGGCGAGGTTGGGTCGCGAAAGCAGGGCGTCGCGCCCGGTGGACTTGCCCGCCTCCGCCTGCGACTTCAACACGTCCCCGAGATCGTCGATCGCCTGGAACGCCAGCCCCCAATACACGCAGAGCCGCTTCAGGTCGCGGCGCTCGGCCGCGTCCGCCTTCGCCGGCAGCGCGGGGAGAAACACCGCCATCCAAAACAGCGCCCCGGTCTTGGCCGCCGCGATCTTCGCCACCGCCCGCGCGCCGCCGCGCGTCTCGCCGTAGCGCAGGTCCGCCGCCTGTCCGCCGACCAGGCCCGCCGGGCCCAGGCAGCCGTCCACGCAGGCCATCGCCTGCAGGCGCACCGCGAGCGGCTGCTCCGCGAAGGCGAAACCGACCAGCGCGTAGGCGCGGTTGATCAAGGCCAGCGCGGCGAGGATCGCCGTCGCCTCGCCGTGGAGCTTGTGCACGCACGGCAGACCGCGCCGCGTCGCCGCGTCGTCCATGCAGGGAAGATCGTCGAGCAACAGCGAGGCGGTGTGGAAATACTCCACCGCGCAGGCGAGTTGCAGCGCCTCGCCCTCGCCCAGTCCGTGGACGAGCGCCGCCGTGTGGGCGAGCCGCGCGCGGACGAGCTTGCCCGGCTCGCTCGTCGCCTGCGCGACCGCCGCCTCGAGGTGGGCCTCCCCGTGCGGCGACAGCGGCGCGAACTCGCGCAACGCGCGGATCAGGGGATCGGAGGGAAGATTCAGGGCGACCATGGTGGGATGCGATGCGTTCGCGGCTGCGTTTCGCGGAAGGCTCACTTGGCGGGCGTCTCCACGCCGCCCTGGAGGTGGAAGCGCACCCGCACCTCCGGATCGACCTTCAGGACGAGAAATTTCTTTATGATCGGCAGCCCGAAATCGCGGGTGTCGATCACCGCGTCGCCGTCGATCGCGAAAAGCCCGCGCTCATGCGACACAGACACCGGGAAACGGATCTCCTGCGCCCGGTCGTGAAACCGGAGCGTGCCGGTCGCGAGCAACGCGCCGTCGACGCGCGTCAGCGAGGCCAGCACGAACTCGCCGTCCGGATGATGCTCCGTGTCCTGCCAGGCATGCATTTGCTCGTCGCGGTCGTCCTTGCCCGTCTTCACGTCCGCGAAGCGGAACGCGAAGCGCGCCGAACGGATTTCCCCCGCGGCGGGATCGACGCCGATGGCCGCGTCGTAGGCCTCGAGTTTGCCGGTGAAGGAATCGACCGTGGCCTTGACCACCACCTCGACCCGCGACTGCCCCGCGTCGATCTTGAGCGGCGACTCCGCCGCGCGCGCACCGCAAACCGAGAGACCGAACAGCATGAGACAGGAGGCGAACTTCATGCGACGAGCCTACTCTTGCCGGATGAATGCAAAATGAACCGAAAATGAATTTCCGTTCATGCGGCGGCGGGCTTGGTTTCGGGGCCCGTTCGCGTATCGGTGTGCCGTCGTCATGCCCGCGTCCTCCTCCCCTCCCCCCGACCCGCCCAGGCCGGACCGCGTCCGCGGCGGCTTTCGCAACCCCGGCCGGCACGAAGACCGGACCTGGCTCGACGTGCTGCGCTGGAAACTGAAGGGCGGCGCCGCGCGCTGGCCGCATCGCGTGGTCGTCGAGGTGCGCCCGGCCCCTCCCTCGCCCGGTCGCGGCCTCGCCGTGACCTGCGTCGGGCACGCCACCTTCCTCGTGCAGGGCCCGGGATTCGCGGTGCTGACGGACCCAGTCTGGAGCGATCGGGTCGGCCCGATCCCCGGCGTCGGACCGCGTCGCGTCGCGTCGCCGGGAATCGCCTTCGATAGCCTGCCTCCGCTGGACGCGATCCTGCTCAGCCACGACCACTACGATCATTGCGACCTCCCGACCCTGCGCCGCCTCGCCCGCGCCCATCCCCGCGCCCGCCTGCTCACCCCGCTCGCCTTCGCCGACATCGCCCGCCGCGCCGGCTTCGCGACGGATCGGCACCACGCGCACGACTGGTGGCAAGGCGCGACGTTGCCCGTCCCGGGCGGCGCGCTCCTCGCCACCGCCACGCCCGCGCGCCACTGGGGCAACCGCCTATCGGGCAAACGCAACCAACGGCTCTGGTGCGGCTGGCACCTCGCCTCGGCCGCGGATGGCTCCCTGCTTTTCACCGGCGACACCGCTTACGATCCGGACTTTTTCCCCGCGATCCGCCATCGGCTCGGCGCCCCCGATATCGCGCTCATCCCCGTCGGGGCCTATGCCCCGCGCTGGTTCATGCGCGAGCAGCATTGCGATCCGGAGGAGGCGGTGCGCATCCACCTCGCCCTCGGCGCGAGCCGCAGCCTCGGCATGCACTGGGGCGTGTTCCCCTTCACCGACGAGCCGCTCGACGAACCGCCGGCCCGCCTTGCGGCCGCCGTCAAAGCGGCCGGTCTCGGCGCGGAGGTGTTTTCGGCCGCGGCTCCGGGCCAGACCCTCGTTGTCTGACCGCGACGGAGCGGGCCGGGCAGGCCGGGCGAACCGGCCTCAGGCCGCCCGCGCCCGTTTCCGTCCCAGCACGGCGGCGACCTCGCCGATGATCGTTTCCATGGTGTAGGGCTTGGGGATGAATCCGTCCGCGTCCGCGGAGGATCCCGCCCCCTGGCCGGCGCGCGGGTCGAAACCGCTCGACGCGATGACCGGGAATCCGGGCCGGAGCCGGCGCACCGCCGCGATCAAGGCCGCTCCGTCCATCACCGGCATGAGCATGTCGGTGAGCACGAGCGCGATCTCCCGCTGGCGGGCCGTGAAAATCGCCAGCGCCTCGCCGCCGTCGCGTGCTGCCACGACCCGGTAGCCGAAGGCCTCCAGCATGTGGCACGTAACCTCCAGAATCGTCGCCTCGTCATCGACCACGAGGATCCACTCGCCCGAGCCGCGCGGCAACGCGTCGACGTCCGCGCCTGTCTCCGACTCGTCGACACAGATCTCGGGCGCGGCCTCGGGCAGATAAACCTGGAACCGGCTGCCGCGTCCCGACTCGCTCTCCACATGGATGAAGCCTCCGTGGCTCCTCACGATGCCCAGCGCGGTCGAGAGCCCGAGCCCCGTGCCGTGGCCCATGTCCTTGGTCGTGAAAAACGGCTCGAAGATCCGATCCCGCACCGGCGCCGGCATGCCGCACCCCGTGTCCTCGACCTCGATCAACACGTAGGCCCCGGGCGCGGGAGCCTCGCGGCGCAGCGCCTCCGTCTCGTTCAACTCGCGACGCCCCGCGCGGATTTTGAGCGCTCCGCCCCGTGGCATCGCGTCCCGCGCGTTCACGCAGAGATTGATCAAGACCTGGTTCAATTGCGTGGCGTCGCCGAGGATCAGAAGCCCGGCCGGGAGCGGCTCCGTCGCGATGTGCAGATTCTTCGGGAAAGTCCGCTCGATGATCCCGCGCACCTCGCCGACGACCTCCTCGACCCGCACGGGAACCCGCGCGCCCTCCACTCCGCGCGCGAAGGTGAACACCTGCTTCACCATCTCGCGGGCCCGGCGGGCGCTTCCCCCGATGGAGGACAAGAGGGTCCGCTCCTCCGGAGAGAGGCTCGCGTTGCGCAGCAAATCCACCCCCAGCGTGATCGGCACGAGGATGTTGTTCAGATCGTGCGCGATGCCGCCCGCCAGCGTGCCGATGCTTTCCAGTCGTTGCGCGCGCAGGAATTGCCGCTCCAGCAGCTTGCGTTCGGAGATGTCGGTGTTGATCGCCAGGATCGAGACGGGGGCGCCCCGCGCGTCGCGCACCAAGGTCCAGCGCCCCTCGACCACCATGTCCGTGCCGTCCCGCCTTATCTGCTCGATCTCGCCGGTCCACTCCCCCCGCGCCAGCGTGTTTTCAGAAGCGGTCAAAAACCGCGAAGGATCGCGGTAGATCAACCGGGAAACATCACGGCCCAGCGCCTCCTCGGCCGACCACCCGTAAAGCCGCTCCGCGCCGCGATTCCAGAAAAGCACCCGATGATCGAGCGAACGCACCACGATCGCATCCCGGGCCTTGTCGAGCAGGGCGGCCTGCTCCGAGAGCTTTTGCGTAAGCCGCTCCGCCTGCGCGCGGCGCTCCTCGCGCTCCAGCGCCAGCCGCACCAGGTGCGCCGCCAGATTGAGATACTCCTGGTCCTGCGGTCCGCAGGCGCCGGCCTCGGACAAGAACACGGCGAACGTCGCCAACACCTTTCCCGAGACGTCGAGCACCGGCGTGGACCAACATGCCCGCAGACCGTTGCCCAGGGCGAACTCGCGATCCGCGGCCCACAACGGATCGGTCGCGATATCGTTCACGATCACGGCTTCGCCGCGATGCGCGGCCATGCCGCAGGAGCTCGCGACCGGCCCGATCGGCACGCCTTCGTCGATCAGCGCCTGGCGAATGGCGGCGGGCAGGTGCGGCGCCGCGCCGTAGCGCAGGCGCGCGCCGTCCGCGTCCACCACCATCACCGAGGCGAATCCGTAGCCGAGCACCTCCTCGATGCCCGAGGCGGCCGTCTCGAGGATCGCCGGCAGCGACTGAGCGGAAGAAATCGCGGTGAGCACGCGCGTCTCGTAATCGCGCAACCGGCAGAGCTGGCGGTGCCGTGCCTCGCTCTCCCGCAAGGCCTGTTCGCGTGATCGCCTCTCGATCTCGCCCACGACCTGCCGGGCCAGCACCTGCAAGGCCCGGATCTGCTCGTCGCCCAGACGACGCGGCACGCTATCCATCACGCATATCGTCCCCAGCACCGCGCCGTTGGACAGGATCAACGGAGCCCCCGCGTAAAAGCGCACATGCGGCGGTCCCACCACGATCGGATAGTGCGCGAAACGCTCGTCGGCCGTCGCATCCTCCACCACCAGCGGCGCATCGCGCGTGATCGCATGGGTGCAAAAGGAATGCTCGCGAGCCGTCTCCGAAACCGGAAAGCCGATGCGGGACTTGAACCACTGGCGCCGCTCGTCCACCAGCGACAACAACGCCATCGGCGCCCCGCAGATCGACGCCGCCAACGCGACGAGATCGTCAAACGCCGGATCGGACGGAGTATCCAGAAGCTGGGTGCCATGAAGCTCCGCCAGACGACGAGATTCGGAAACGGGACAGGCGGAAGAAAAGCTCACGCGAAATCGGAGGAGGAAAGTTAAGGCACGAACGTGTAAAAAAAACATCATGGTCGGCCATCCCCGAACACAACCGCTCGCCGCCCAGTGATTTCGCCTCCGCAAAAACCGCAAACCCGCGCCCGCCCCGACATTGTCGCGATCGTTTACGAGATGAATACCGCGCCTGGCGCCGTCTTCAAATCGCCCCCTTGTGTGAGTATATTTCCCTCGAACACGCTCCGCTCGGTTCAACCGGTCGACAGGTGAACCATCGGACCGTGGGTCCGCGCGGACGGCTCGCTCCAGGCGATCATCGCCGGGGCGCGCCGGGGCGGACTAAAAACAGCGGGCATAAGCGTTCCCCGCGATCCCCCCCGCTCAACGCCACTCGTGACGCGGATAACGGCGGCTGAGCTCCGTCTTCACCTTCGGATACATGTCGCGCCAGAAGCTCGTGAGGTCGTCGGTGACCTGGATGGGACGATGGTTGGGCGCGAGCACCTCGATCTTCACCGGCACACGGCCGTGTCCGAGGGTGAACCGGCCTTCGATGCCGTAGAGTTCCTGGATACGCGCGGACATGACGGGCGGACCGTCCTTCGTGTATTCGAGCTTCGCCTTGCGGCTGTTGGCCATGACGAGGCGCTCGGGCAGGTAATCATCGAGCACGGCGAGTTGCTCGCTCGTCAGCCAGTCGCGGAGCACGCGCATGATGTCCTCCTTCGACTTGTCCTTCACGGCTCGCGCGCCGAGCTCGCCGTAGCAGAGCTGCTCGATGAGCGTGGCGCGGTCGGCCTCGGTGAGCGGATTGACCTCCAACTCGGGAAACCACTCGGCCATGCGGTTGACGCGCAGGATCCACTGCTCGACCGACTCGTCCCACGCCTCGATCTTTATCCGTCCCTCGACGACCTCCTTGGTGAGCAGGGCGGCGGCGTCGCTGAGCGGCGCGTCATCGCCGCTGACCTTGGCCTCGAGCACGAGGTCGCGGAAGCGGCGCTCGCGGCGGGTGATGACGCGCTTCATCTCGGTGTCGTAAACGACGCCGCGGGCGTCGCGGTAGTCGTCGGGGAAAAGCTCCTTCAACCACGGCTCCTCGATGGCGGTGGCGAGCGAGAGCAGCGTGCTCACCTCGCCGTCGCCGCGGCCGATCTCGCTGACCTCGGCGACCACGAGCAGCGGCGCGCGCTGGATGGCGCTCTCGCGGGCGAGAAAGCCACGACGTCCGTGGACGAGTTCGCAGCGCAGCGTGCCGGTGTCGAGGCGCCTGGCCAGCTGGTCGGAGAAACCGGCGAGCACGCATTTGCGCACCTCCACGCCGTCCACGCGACGTTCGCCCACGTCGAGGCCCTCCTTTTCGGCGATTTCGAGGAAGGACTCGAAGAGCGGACCGACGGCGCGCGCGCCTTGCGCATGGATGCCGAGGCGGCGGCAGGCGTCGAGACCGTAGCCGGCCTTGTCGGCGTAGCGCCAGGCGCGCATGAGGAGAAAAAAGTCGCTCTCGGTCTCCTCGCCGAGCGCATCGTCGCGGGCGTCGTCCACGGCGCGGGGCAGACCACGCTGGAGGAAGTTTCGCCCCTGGGTGAGCGCGGCCATGAGCGCGACGGAGCGGACGCAGCCGCGGCGGTCGGCCTCGAGCAACATGCGGGCGTAGCGCGGGTGGACGGGGAAACGCAGCATGCGCCGGCCGGTCTCGGTGATCGTGGCGGGGCCTTTTTTTCCGGAGACGGGCTCGTGCAAGGCCCCGAGATCGGCGAGCAGCATCTCGGCGCGCTCGAGCGCCTTGGGGTCGGGCTTTTCGAGCCAGGGAAAGGCGGCGACGTCGTCGATGCCGCTGGCCTTGAGCGTGAGCACGACCTCGGAGAGATCGAGGCGGCGCACCTCGGGCAGTTCCTGCGCGGCGCGGTTGGCGTGCTCGCGCTCGGTCCAGAGCCGCACGCAGCGTCCGGGGGCGGTGCGGCCGGCGCGACCGGCGCGCTGGTCGGCGCTGGCGCGGGAGATTTTTTCGACGAGGAGGGTGTTGATGCCGCGGTTCGGATCGAACTTCGCGTGCCGCGCGAGACCGGCGTCGATCACGAGGGTGACGCCGTCGATGGTGAGCGAGGTCTCGGCGACGTTGGTGGAAACGATGATCTTGCGGGCGCTGGCGCGGGCGACGGCGCGGTCCTGCGCCTCGGGCGGGAGTTCGCCGTGAAGGGGGAGCACGACGCAGCCGTTGAGCGCGCGGTGGCCGGCGAGGGCGGCGACGGTGCGGCCGATCTCGTAGGCGCCGGGCATGAAGACGAGGAAGTCGCCCTCCGTTTGCGCGGCCACGCGGGCGCACTCGCGGGCGGCGACCTCCCAGACGGGGTCGGACTCGAAGTTGACCGTCTTGGGCAGGTATTCGATCGCGACCGGGAAGCTGCGTCCTTGCGAGGTGAGGATCTCGCAGGGCTTGAGATAGTCCGCCAGGATCTGCGCGTCGAGGGTGGCGGACATGACCACGATCTTCAGGTCGGGCCGCGTGGTCGCCTGGATTTGCAAGGCGCGGGCGAGCGAGATGTCGCCGTAAAGGTGGCGCTCGTGAAACTCGTCGAAGACCAGAGCCGCGACGCCGCGCAAAGACGCGTCGAAGGACATCTGTCGAAGCAGGATGCCCTCGGTGACGAAGCGGACCTTGGTTTTTCCGGAGATCCGGGATTCGAGGCGGATCTGGTAGCCCACCTCGGCGCCGAGCGCGCAGCCGACCTCTTCCGCGACACGCCGCGCGAGCATGCGGGCGGCGAGCCTGCGCGGCTGGAGCACGACGACCTCGCCCCGCTCGAGAAAGCCGTGGGCGAGCAACATCTGCGGGATCTGGGTGGACTTGCCCGAACCGGTGGGCGCCTGCACCACCACCCTGCCCTGCGCGCGCAGCGCCGCGACAAGGGTGGATTCGAGTTCGTAGATCGGCAGTTCGCGGGGGGACATCGGGCGGGAAAGCCCGCCACCCCAAAGGCGGCGGCCCGGCGCGGCAAGCCCGGGCCGCGCTCGACCCGGGCGACAGGCGCGGATCAGGGCAGGCGGGTCTCGGCCGGGCCGTCGTAGGAGGGGCGCAGGCCTCCGAGGTCGAGGACGATCTTGTCCACCACCACGCCGGCGTCGACGGCGACGAGCCGCAGCGTGTGCCAGCCGGGCGAGAGCGAGGCGGGCAGGACGAGCGCGGCTTCGGTGGCGTTGGCGAGCACGCGGCGCTGCCACTCGGTCATGCCGGCGTCGGATCGCTTGGTCTCGAAGCCCGTGGTCACCGCGAGCGGAAGCGGCGCGCCTTCGTCGATCGACACGGCGAGGCGGAGGCCGCGTCCCGTCACGAGCGGATGGGTGGGCAAGAGACGGACGCGCAACGTGGGCGACGGCGCGTTCGCGGTCGCGACATGGAACCGATACTCGAGGACGGGCGCGGCGTCGGACGAGAGCGCGGCGGTGGAGGGCAGCACGGTGACGGCGGAGCCGGTGCGGCCTAGTCCCGGGATGGCACGCCAGCCGGCGCCGGAGGGCAGGTCGCGGCGGGCGGAGAAATGCCCGGCATGAATCGAGACGACGCCGTCGCGCTCGACGAAATCGCCCGGGCGGGCGCCGGCCGGCCGCGGCAGCGGCGAGGGCTCGGGAGGCGCGGGCGGGGCGACGTTGTCGGGCGCGGGCTCGGGGCGAGGAGTCTTGGTGTCGCGTTGGAAGCGGGGCCAGGCGTCGGGCGAATAACCGTTTTCGCTGACGATGCGGCGCCATTTTCCGCCGGCGACGTCGGTGTTGTAGCGGGCGGTGGCGGCGGTGATGCGGCGCTGGCCCTCGGCGGCGGCCGCGAGGTTGGCCGCGGGATCGCGGCCGCGGACGACATCGGCGCGGGCGAGCTCGGCGCGGAAGTAGCGCTCGTTGGCGGCGGCGGTGATCGCCACCGGATAATGCACGAGCTCGAAGTAGGCGTCCCGCGAATCGGCCGGCAACCGCGCGGCGAGGGACTCGCTGTCGCGCAACAACCCGGCGGCGACGCGGAGGCGGTCGGCGATCTCGGCCTCGTTCAACTCGGTCGGCCGGTAGGGCGTGAGCGAGAGGTGCCACTGGAGATGCTCGGCGCGTCGGGCGGCGGAGAAGACCTGCAAACGCCCGAGAAGGTCGGCGATCTCCCCGGCGAAAGCGGAACCGAAGTCGCGCGCGGCGACCGCGCGGGCGAAGCGCGCGGGGGCGTCCACGTCGGTGCGGTCGGCGTGCCAGGCGAGATCGAGGAAGAACTCGGTCGAGCGTTCGGTATTCTTGATGTCCCCCGCGTTCACGATCCAGAGGGTGCGCGCGCCCTGCTCGTAGGCGCGGGTCATCTCGGACCACATGAGCGCGGGCGGCATGACGTCGATCCAGAGCCAGGACTGGGGCAGGCCGCTGTAGGACGCATGGTAATACACGCCGAGGCCGCCGGCGCGAGCCCGCTCGGCGTCGGTGCCGTAGCGGCGGATGTAGCCGAAATTGTCATCGGGCCAGACGATCGTGACGTCGGCGGGGACGCGGAGGCCCGCGTTGTAATCGTCGAGCACCTCCTTGTAGGGACAGAAGAGCTGGGGCACGCGGGTGGCGTCGCCGCCGCCGAGGTGATGCGCGAGCATCCCGCGCTGATCGGCGAAGACTTTTTCGAGCGTGGTGATGCGCTCCGCCTGCGTCTTGGGGCCGATGATGGGGCTGTCGTTGATGCCCCGCATGCCGATGGTGAAGAAGCTCTCGCCCCGGATGCGCTCCTTCACCCGCTTTTCCCAGTAGGCGTAGACCGCGTCGCGATTGGTCAGGTGGTTGAAGGTTTTGTTTTCACCGGGCCACTCCCTGCCGTTGTTGAGGAGCATGGGCTCGGCGTGGCTGGAGCCGACGATGATGGCGTGGGCGTCGGCGGCGGCCGCGTTGCCCGGCACGAGGTGGAAGGGCGTCGTGGTCGGGTGCATCGCCGGCCAAAGCAGATTGGCGCGCAGGCGGAGCATGAGCTCGAAGATGCGCGAATAGGTCTTGGGACCGATGTTGCCGACCTCGGGCTCGAAGGTCTTGGAGGCCCAGGGTTCGAGCCCCCAATCCTCGTCGTTGAGGAAGATCCCGCGGTATTTGACCGCGGGCTGGTCGACGGGCGTCTCGCCTATGGAGAGACGGAGCTCGGAACGGCGCGGCGCGGGAACGTCCGCCCACCAGCGCCAGGGCGAGACGCCGATGCGGCGGGACAATTCGTAGACGCCGTAGACCAGACCGCGCGGATCCGAACCCGCGATGGTCAGCGCCCCGGGCGTGGCGGAAAGACGAAACGCCTCCCAGCGTCCGGCCAGATCGGGAGCGAGGACGAGCCGGACGCAAGGACGCGAGTCGGCGACCGGCGCGGAAGTCGCCTCGGCGGCGAGCACCTCGGGCCTCGCGCCGGCGACGGCCGCGATGTCGGACGCGAGTTCGCGCGCGGCGATTTCAACCACCTCGGGCGCGGACGGCGGAAGGATGATGGCCGCGGCGGAGCCGGCGACGACGAGGGGAAAGCCCGGGACGGAAACCTCGTCCGGACCGGTCAAATCGACCGCGCCTTGGAGACGGGCCGCCACCACGACGACGAGCGTGGCGGCCAAAACGGGAAGGGATCGGGAACAGGCGGACAACAGGGTCATGATCTAGGCAAGTGGGGGTGTTAAGGCGACCGCCCCTTCACGGCGGGCTCAGACGCGAAGACGTGGACAAGGCCAGGCGGGGCCGGCCGCGGCGCGTCATTGGTCGTAGCTGCGAAGGAAGGGCTTGAGCACGGGAACGCGACGGTCGGGCGCGCCGAACCAGCGGACGAGCGGCCCCGGCCATTCGGACGAGAGCGGGAGCAGGATGAAGCGACCCGAGATGGTGTTGAGCGAGGCGGCCTTGAGACGGGAGGAGATGTCGACGTTCTCGCCCTGACCCTCTTGCGCGCCGCGTTCCCCGGGAACGCAGGCCAAGTGGGAAAGAATGGTCGCCTCGCCCTGTTTTTCGAGATCCACGGTCAGGCGGGAACCGACCAAAAGCAGACCCGGGCCGGCGGGCTGGGCGAGCAAGGCCAGTTCGACGGAGCGACGATTTCCCGGGAAATAGAGATCGTCGCGGTTGAGGTGGAAGAGACCGTATTCGTTGAGACGATCCTTGCCCGGGTAGCCGGCGTAGGGCCCCTCGCCGAGCCAGCGGAACTCCGACTGCGCGGCGGGAACGGAGAGCGCGAATCCAGCCTCGAGCAATTCGCCGGTGGCGTGTTCGGGCGCGTAGTCGTAGCCCACCTCGATCACGCCGTCCGGAGAGATTCGAAGCGTGCAGGCGCCGACGACGGCCTCCTCGGGTTTGCCCGGGCGCGGATAGCGACCGCCCACGGTGATCTCGATCCCCTCGGCCGTGCGACGCGCCTCGGTTTTCAGGTCCGTGACCTCGGTGAGAAGACTGCCGGCCCAAAGCTCGGGAAGGCGCTCGCGGCCCTTGCCCATGTCGTTGATCGTCGGGTTGCGTCCGGTGTGCGGGCCAAAATCGGACACGAGCACCTCTCCGTCGGGTTTACGAAGAGCGAGGCGTCCGGTGTGGCGACCCAACTCGAGGCGGTAACCGGGATGGCGGACCACGATGCGGTCGTCGTCCTGGTCGAGGCCGAGCTCGCCTGCGGAAACCGAGGCTCGCAAGGCGGACAGACGAGCGCCATCGGACAAGCCGGTGTCGAGACGCAGGTCGCGCTCGTAAATCGAGCGGCCGGTCTCGTCTTCGCAGCGTAACGCAAACGTGAATACATCATCCTCGGGCTTGGCGGGAAGGGAAACGGAGACGGAGACGGTCTCGGTCCGCTTCGGCGGGGCGGCGAGAGCGACGGAGCCCTGCCGCAGGACGGAACCGTTTTGTTGAAGCGCCCAGACAAGGTGAAAGCCGGCGAGAGAACGAAAATCGTGACGATTCTCCACGTCGAACGAGAGCATCTGGTCCCCCGGGCGGGCGGGCGGCGCGCGCTCCTTGATTTGCACGGGCGAGTAGACCTTGCGCACGAGCCAGTAGTCGGTCTGCGGGGTGCGATCGGAATAGACGAGGCCGTCCATGGCGAAAAAACCGTGGGTGTCGTAGTAGCGATGCGCGTCGATCCACGCCATGAGGTCGCCGTCCTTCACGCCCGTGGCGTCGTCCGTCGTGCGAAGGAGCCCCTGGTCTTGGAAAACCCAGACGGCGCCGCCGGCGATGCGCGGGCTCTGGTAGAATTGCTCCCACAGGTCCTGCACGGCGGTTCCGGCGCGGGCGAGGCCGCGTTGATGGGCGTATTCGGTGAACAGGATGGGACGCGTCAGGGTCCGGGCGTATTCGCGGACCCGTTTCAACGCCGGATAATGGGGGGCGTAGATATCCTGCGCGTCGGACATGCGCGGATGGTTTTCCGCGAAGTAGGAGCCGATGGTGGGGAACATGACCGGGCGCGTGGGATCGAGCTGTTTGACCAGTTTTCCGGTGTTGTTCCCCAGCTCGTTGACCGGGTTCTCGTTTCCGACGCTCCAGAAGAGCACGCTGGCGTGGTTCTTGTCCCGGGCGACGGTCGCGCGGGCGCGGGTGTAGAGCGTTTCCTGATACGCCGGGTCCTTCAGGTGCTGGCGTCCGTGGATGAAGGGAACCTCGTCGAGCACGTAGAGCCCCATCTCGTCGCAAAGCTCGAGGAGGCGGGGGTGGGGCGGATAATGCGAGGTGCGAACAAAGTTGATGTTGGCGTCGCGGATGAGCGTCAGGTCGCGGCGGGTGTTTTCCTCGGTGGACACGCGGCCCTCGGGCCAGATCTCGTGGTGGTTCACGCCGCGCAGCTTGATGGGCGAGCCGTTGAGTTTGAGAACGCCGTCCTCGATCGCGACCTGGCGGACCCCCACCCGGGTGGCGACGCGGTGGACGCTTTTCCCCTCGGCGGATTCGAACGCGAGCTCGAGAAGGTAGAGAGACGGCGATTCGGCGGACCACAAGGCGGGATGCTCGACGATCAGAGCGGCGGAGGTCCGGCCGTCGGCCGGCACGGAAACGGTGATCAGACCCGCCGTGGCGCCGTCCGGAGCGAGGAGGCGGCCCTCGACACGACCGGCGGCGCTCGCGACGAGGTCCACATCCAGCCGGGCCGAGCCGTCGGGAAGCAGCGTGGTGCGGGTCGTGTAGTCCTTGAGGTGCGCCTCGGGCAGGGAGAACAGCGTGACATCGCGGTAGATGCCGGAGATCGACCAGCAGTCCATGGTGTCGAAGTCCCAGCCCTTGCTCCGGGTGGAGACGCGCACCGCGAGGATGTTTTCCGCGCCGTCGGCCGTCAGCGCGTCGGTGATGTCGAAGGTGGACTGGTTGAAACCGGAGGCCCATTCGCCGACCGTTTTTCCGTTCACATACACGGTGAACCCATACAGCACGCCCTCGAAACGGAGGAACACGCGCCGCCCTCTCCAGCTCTGGTCCACGCGAAAGGCGCGCCGGTGGAGACCGAGTCCCTCCTGGAGATCACCCTCGTATCGAGGCTCGGCGAACCCCTGCAACTCCCAGTGGCCGGGCACGGTGATCGGCTTCCACGCGGCGGCGTCGAACTCCGGCGCGAAGAAGCGCTCGTCCGGGCCGGCGTCGAGGGCCGGGATGTATTTGAAATTCCAGACGCCGTTCAGGCTGCGGGAAAAGTCGGCGGCCCCGTCGGGACAGGCCATCGCGGCGGAGAGGACGTTTTCCGCGCGGACAAGCTGAAAGGCCGCCGGAGCGAACAACACGATCAGGCAGACCGCCTGGAGAAACAGCCCGGTGGCGAACCGGTTGACCGGCGAGGAAGCGGGGATGCGCATGGTGGAGCGAGAAGCAGGCAAAGCCACCCCGCGGCCGCACCCAACCGGCGCGTGGCGTTATCCTAACGTTGCCCGATCGCCCCAAGGCCGGACCACTCTCCCGTGATCGAGATCGAGCTGGGCACGGCGGGGATCCCGCGCTCGCCGCGCATGACCAGGCTGGCGAGCGTGTCGATGGCCACCGAGCCGATCAGATCCGAGCGCTCGTCCAGTCCGGGCGCGGAAAGCTCGAATGGGCGGGAGTTGGCCAGGACGCGTCGCTCCGCCATTCCCGCCAGACGGAGATCCTCCTCGAAAACGGACAGATCGGGAGGATGCCCGACGATCACCATGTCCGGCCGCTCCCGGCGCAGCCAGGCGCGCAAAGAGGGGGGCGTTTCCGAGGGATACAGGAGGGGCGCGCAACGCAGGCCGGATTGCGAATGATGCCAGGCGAGGGCGGCGGGAAACGCGTCGCGCGTGCGGCGGGAATGCGAGGTGCGTCCGACGAAGCCCAGGCGCCGAAATCCCCGCCCGACCAGCCGGTCGATCAGCAGGCGGGCGTTGGCCGAGTGGTTGGGCGCCACCTCGTGAAACCGCGGCGCCGTGACGCTCGAGGTCGCCGATACGACGGATAATCTTTCCCATCCCTCGGGCGCGAGCGCGGTCGGCTCGACCAACGGCAAAAGCAGCACGCCCTCCACGCCGCGCGCGGCGATGGCGCGAAACGCGGCGCCCCAGCCTCGCCGCCCGGGTTTCACGCGGAGGACGGAAAACGCGAAGCCGAGCTCCCGCGCCCGCTCGCAGGCATGACGATGCAAACGGGTGCAGTAGCCGGACTCGGCGCCCTCCGGATAATCGGTCACCGCGCAGAGATTGGCGCGCAAGCCGGCCTTGGTCCCGCGCCGCAGGTGATGCATGAGCTTTCCGATCTCGGGATCGGGCCGGTAACCCAGCCGGGCGGCGGTGGCGCGGATCCGCGCGCGCAACGCCTCCGAAACACCAGGACGCCCGCGCAGGGCGCGCGAGACGGTCATCGCGCTGACGCCGAGTTCGGCGGCTACGGCGGAAAGGGAGATGCGGGGCATGGCGACGGCGACGATGTCGCAGGCAAGCGCCGCGCGAAGGCGGACGCAACCACCCGCGCGCCCGGCGGGATTTCGCCAATGCGCGGCAAACCCGAACGCCCGGAGTTTCGGCTCGCCGCGGGGCCGGTTTCAAACAAACGTTTGAAATCATGGCCCGGCCCCGTCGCACGTCCTCCTCCGCCTCGGACGGAACCCGCGAACGGATCCTCGACGCGGCCGAACGGCTTTTCGCCCGCGACGGACACGCCGGAGCCACGCTGCGCGCCATCACCCGGACGGCGCGCGTCAACCTCGCGGCGGTGAACTACCATTTCGGCGGAAAAGACGCGCTCTACCGGGCGGTCTTCGTGCGCCGCATCCGTCCGATGAACGAGGCGCGGCTCGCCGCCCTGGACCGGTTCGAGCGCGCCGGAACGACGCCGATCCCGCTGCGCGAGTTGCTCGAGATCATCTTCCGCCCCATAGCCGACCTGATCGAGACGGCCGGCGCCGAGGTGGTGCATCCCTTCGTCCGCTTGATGGCGCGCAATTTCGTCGAGACGCCGGCTTTCATGGACAAGGTCGTCCACGAGGAATTCAGTCCCGCGGCCGCGCGCTTCACCCCGCATCTGCTCGGCGCCCTGCCCCATCTGGATCATGCCACCCTGCTCTGGCGCGCGCGCTTCGTCATCGGCGCCGCGAACATCACCTTCGGCCGCATGCGGCTCGTCGAACGCCGTCTTCGCGACCTCGGCGCACGCACCGACGGCGACACGATCCTCCGCCAGTTGGTCGCGTTCGCCGAGGCCGGTCTGCTCGCGCCCGTCCCCCTGCCCGCCCCGTCATGAACCGACTCGCCCTTCGCATGCTTTTTGGCGACCACGCCAAATACCTCATGCTCATCAGCGGCATCACCTTCGCCACGATCCTGATGGCCCAGGGCGCATCGCTCTTCTTCGGTCTCATGTCGTGGACCTTCGCGCCGCTGCGCAACATCCACGCGCCCGTCTGGGTGGCCGATCCCCGCGTCGAGCAGGTCAACGACAACAAGCCCCTGCGCGACACCGACGTGAACCGCGTCCGCTCGGTCGACGGGGTGGCCTGGGCCGTGCCGCTTTATCAGGGCAACGTCCAGGCGAAGCTGCTGAACGGAAGCTCCAAGCTGGTGACCCTCGTCGGACTCGACGCCACCACGCTGATCGGCGCGCCCACCGAGATGATCGAGGGCCGGCTCGAGGATCTGCGGCTGCCCAACACCGTGCTTGTCGACGAATACGGCGTGGAACGTCTGGGAGAGGGCCTGGGCCGGCCGCTCCGCCTGGGCGACAGCTTCGAGATCAACGACCACGAGGCGCGCGTGGTCGGCGTTTGCCGCGCGCACCGCTCCTTCACGGGAGGCCCGTTCGTGTTCACCACCTACGACCGGGCGGTGTCCCAATACGTGCCCGCGCAGCGCAAGCTGCTCAGCTTCATCCTCGCCGGCCCCGCCCCGGACGTCGCGCCGGAGGAGCTCGCGGCGCGCATCGGCGCGGAGACCGGTCTCGGCGCGTTCACCCAGGACCGGTTCATGTGGTCGACCATCCGGTGGTATGTGCGCAACACCAGCATCCCGATCAACGTCGGCACGATCGTCCTGCTCGGCTTCCTGATCGGCACGGCGATCTCCGGCCAAACCTTCTACTCCTTCGTCCTGGAAAACCTGCGCAACCTCGGCGCCTTGAAGGCCATGGGCGCCGGCACCGCGACGCTTTGCCGCATGCTCGTCCTCCAATCGCTGGCGGTCGGCCTCATCGGCTACGGGGTCGGGCTGCTCGTGGTCTCCTTGCTCGGACGCCTCGCGATCGCCACCGGCAAGGTGCCTTTTCTCATCACCTGGCACATCCCGGCCGGCGTGCTGTGCGCGGTGCTCTTCATCTGCGTCCTCGCCTCGCTGCTCGGCATCCTGAAGGTCGCGCGGGTGGAACCGGCGATCGTCTTCCGCAGTTGAAAACCGGATACGGAACCCGCGCCATGGACGCCTTTCCCCCGCCCGACCAGCCGCTCCCCGCGCCGCTCGCCGTCCGCCTCTCCGGCGTCGACAAGGCCTTCGGCCCCGCCTCCGCCCGCACCGTCGCCCTGCGCCGCGCGGACTTCGAGGCCCGACTCGGCGAACTCATGATGCTCGTGGGCCCGTCGGGTTGCGGAAAAACCACCCTCCTTTCCATCCTCGCCGGCACCCTCGCCCCCGACGCGGGCGCGCTCAACGTGCTCGGCTACGATCTCGCGGACATGAGCCAGGCCGCGCTCACGCGATTCCGTCGCCGGCACGTCGGCTTCATTTTTCAGCAGTTCAATCTCATCCCCACCCTCAGCGTGTGGGAGAACGTCGCCGTGCCGCTCCTCATCCAGGGCGAGACGCGCCGGAAGGCCGAGGAAAACGCCCGCGCCCTGCTCGCCGAGGTCGGGCTGCGAGGCCGCGAAAACGAGCGTCCCGGCAAGCTCTCCGGCGGCCAGCAGCAACGCGTCGCCATCGCGCGCGCTCTCGTCCATCGGCCGCCGCTCCTGGTCTGCGACGAACCCACCAGCGCGCTCGACAGCCAAAGCGGCCAGCAGGTGATGGAGATCATCGCCGGCTTCGCCCGCGACCCGCATCGCGTCGTCGTCATCGTCACCCACGATCCCCGCGTCTACCGTTACGCCGACCGCATGACGGAGATGGAGGACGGCCGCATCACCCGCGTGCTCCAGTCCCCCGCCGAAATCGCCGCCGCGCATCCCGCCGCGCATTAAGCCCGCACCCCGCCCCGCCATCCCCCTCCCGCCATGCTTCTTTTCCGCAAACTATCCTTCTGGCTCGCCCTCCTCGGTCTCATCTCGACCGCGCTCCTCGTGCGCGACCTTCACGCCGAGTTTGAACAAGCCCCCCCGCCGCCCCCGGTCGCTCCGCCCGCCAAACCCGCCGGCCGAGGCGTCGGCGCGGCCGGCATCGTCGAGGCGCTCAGGGAAAACACCGCCGTGGGCGTTCCGGTTTCGGGGCTCGTTTCCGAGGTGCCGGTCAAGGTCTGGGACCGCGTCGAGGCCGGCGCCCCGATCCTGCGTCTCGACGACCGGGAACTGCGCGCCCAGCTCGTCGCCAGGGAGGCCGAGATCCCTGTCGCCGCGGCGGAGCTCAAGCGCCTGCAAACCCGGCTCCTGCGCGTGGAAAAACTTTCCGCCTCCGGCGCCTCGCCCGACGCCGACCGCGACACGCTCCGCGACGAGCTCGAGGTGGCCAAGGCCGGGCTGGACGCCGCCCGCGCCGCGGTCGAGCAGACGCGCCTGCTGCTTGCGCGGCTCGTCGTGCGCGCCCCGACCGCGGGAACGATTCTGCAGGTCAACGTCCGTCCCGGCGAGTTCGTGGCCGCCGGCGCGACGAAGGCCCCGATCCTGCTGGGCGACATCTCCCAGGTGCAGGTGCGGACCGACGTCGACGAGCAGCTCGCCCCGCGCATCCGTGAAGGCGCCTCGGCCGTCGGCTATCTGAAGGGCGAGACGCGGGATCCCCTGCCCCTGCGCTTCGTCCGCATCGAGCCCTACATCGTGCCCAAGACGTCGTTGACCGGCTCCTCGACGGAGCGCGTAGACACTCGCGTGCTCCAGGTGATCTACACGCTTCCCGAACATCCGGGGCGTCCGATCTACGTGGGCCAGCAGCTCGACGTGTTCATCGCCGATTGATTTCGGCCGACGCGCACCCTGCCCCGCTCAATCCGCCGACGGAAGCGAAAGGGTGAACACCGAGCCGCGACCGGGCTCGCTGACCAGCATGATCGAGCCGCCGTGGCGCTCGACGATTTGCCGGCAGATGCGCAAGCCGAGTCCTTGGCCGCCGCGCTTGCTCGAGCGCAAGGGCTGGGTGAAGGCGACCCCGGCCTCGCCCTCCGGAAAGCCGCGGCCGTTGTCGGAGATCTCCACCACCACGCGCCGCTGCTCCTCGCGCAGGATCACGCGCACGTCGTCCGCGCCGGCCTCGAAGGCGTTCTTGAACAGGTTCTGGAAAACACGGTGCAGCTCGTAGCGGTCGCCCATGACCGTGAGCCCGCTGCCCACGCCCCGCGAGCCGGCGAGCCCGCAGCGCTGGCCGCCGACGCGCAGGTTGGGACTGTTGAAAAACAGCACCGAGTGCACCGACTCGATCTCGGCCTGCAGGTCCAGCCGCTCGCGCACGATCCGCGCGCCGTCGTTGAAGCGACAGGTGTGGGCGAGATGCAGCAGGTAGTTGGACGTGTGCTCGAGCTTCTTGGCGATCGCGTCGATCGGCTTGGCCTGGTCTCCCACGGTGTTCTTGAGCTGGGTCGTCTCCTGGATCAGGCGGGCGGTGTAGCCGAGCGTCGAGAAAAGCGCGTTCTTCAGATCGTGCACCATCGAGGCCGAGGCCTCGCCGTGGGCCGCGAGCGTGTCCTTCGCCTCGAGCTCCTTTTGCAACAGCGAGATCACGCCCTCCATCTCGCGCAGCGCCGCGCTGCGGCCGCGCCGCCGCAGGGCGACGTCCACCTCGTGCTGGGCGAGCGCCACGATATCGGGGGAATCAAAGGGAACCTGCAGGCATTGCTCGCCCAGCACCTTCACCGCGCGGCCCGCACCCAGCGCGATCACCGACATCTCCTGGTCGATCTCGCGAAACGCGGAGGCGAGCTCCTCGCTCGAACGCCCCGCGCTTCTCAGGTCGAGCACCGCGAGCGCGAAACGACGCTGGCGCATCCGCTCCACCGCGGCCTCGAAGGTCCGCTCCAGGGTGACCTCGAACTCCTCCTCCAGCCGCTGATGCACGCGCCCGCGGGTCTCGCCGTCGGTCGCCACCACGAGCACCGCCGGCAGCGCCTCGTCGGCGCTGCGCGACATCGCCAGGCTTCCCAGCGGAAAAGGATCGGCGCTGGAGCCGGCGAGCGGGCTGAACGGGGATACGGCGGAGGTCTTCATATCATCCGCCGCGGCGCCGCGAAACGGCCGAACGCGGAGCGACGGATTGACCGCGCCCCTCGTCACGCCATCCCATGCATGCTCCCGGCTCGGCGGGATAATAAACCATAGGACCGTAGAGAAAATTTATACAGCAGAGTGTCAATCGCCCCATTAGGCGGCCTAAACTTTCAACCGATTTTCATGACCGAAACTTTCGCTCTTCTCCTCGGCATCGCCCTCGGCGGCGTCGTCGCCTGGCTCGCGCTCCGCACCCAGGGCGCCGCCCTCCGGGAACGTCTGCTCGCCCGCGACACGGACGCCGCCCGCCTGCAAAACGAGGTCTCCGCCCGGGAAGCCGCACTCGAGGAGCTCCGCCGCGAGCTCGGCTCCGCCCGGACCGAGCATGTCTCGACCCAGACCGCCCTCGCCGCCGAGCGAGCCGCCGCCGCCGAACGCATCGCCGCCCTCACCGAGGCGCAGGAACGGCTCGCCACCGAGTTCAAGGCACTGTCCGCCTCCGCGCTTCAGGCGAACAACACCGCCTTCCTCGAGCTCGCGAAGGAGACGCTCGGGCGCACCCGCCAGCTCGCGGACGGGGACCTGGAAAAGCGCCAGCTGGCGATCGAGGCGCTGGTCAAACCCTTGCGCGAGACGCTAACCCAGGTCGAAACCAAGATCACCGCCTTCGACAAGACCCGCGCCGAGTCCGCCGCCGCGCTCGCCCAGCAGCTCCAGACGCTCGCGCAATCGCAAACCAGCCTCCAAAGCGAGACCGCCCGCCTCTCGACCGCGCTGCGCTCCACCACCACGGCCGGCACCTGGGGCGAGTTGCAGCTCCGCCGCGTCGTCGAGCTCGCGGGCATGACCGACTACTGCGATTTCACCGAGCAGTCCTCCGTCACCCTCGACGACCGGGCCCGGCTCCGGCCCGACCTGCTCGTGCGCCTGCCCGGCGGCCAGCAGATCGTGGTCGACGCCAAGGCGCCCAACGAGGCCTACCGCGACGCCGCCTCCGCGCCAGACGAAGCCACCCGCGCCGCCAAACTCGCCACCCATGCCGCCCAGGTTCGCGCCCACGTCGACGCCCTCGGCGCCAAGGCCTACTGGGAGCAATTCCAGCCCTCGCCCGAGTTCGTGGTGCTCTTCCTCCCCGGCGACCAGTTCCTCGCCGGCGCGCTTTCCGCGGACCCCGCGCTCCTCGAACGGGCCATCACGAAAAAGGTGCTGCTCGCCACGCCCGCCACGCTCATCGCCCTGCTCAAGGCCGCCGCCTACGGCTGGCGCCAGGAAAAAGCCGCGAAAAACGCCGAGGAAATCTCCGCCCAGGCCCGCGAGCTCTACGACCGCATCACCGGATTCGCCGAGCACCTGGCCAAGATCGCGCCCGCCCTCGAAAACGCCGCCAAGGCCTACAACCAGGCCGTCGGCGCGTTCGAGAGCCGCGTCCTCCCCGCCGGCCGCCGGCTCGAGGAACTCGGCGCCAAGGGCAACAAGGACCTGCCCCTCACCCTCCCCGGCACCGAGACCGCGCCGCGCGAGTTGACCAAACGCGCCTGAGGCAGCCCGCGCCCGGCGGGACGGCGACCGCGTCCCCGGCAAACGTTTCGCGCGCGCTTTCCTTTTTCCGGCTTATCGGCCTTCTTGCCCGCTTTCTCCTCAGCCGTCCCTTTTTCTTCGTGTCCACGCCCGCCTCGTCCTCCGCCTCGCCCGGGGCCACCCCGCGCCCGCTCTCGCTCGGCGTGATCTTTCTCACGCTCTACCTCGATCTCATCGGGTTCTCGATCGTGTTCCCCCTCGGCCCGACCCTGCTCAAGCACTACCTGGAGGCCGACGGGGGCCAAGGTCTGCTCGGCTCGCTGCTCGGCCACATCAACGCCCTCGCCCGCACGCTCGGCAACGAAAGCCACCTGCCCGAGGTGCTGTTCGGCGGCGTTATCAGCTCGATCTTCTCCATCCTTCAATTCGTTTTTTCGCCCTTCTGGGGCGGGCTCTCCGACCGCGTGGGCCGCCGTCCGGTGCTGCTCTACACCGTGGCCGGCACCGCCCTCAGCTACGCGCTTTGGGCGCTGAGCGGCAGCTTCTGGCTCTTCCTGCTCGCCCGCGTCCTCGGCGGGCTCTTCGGCGGCAACCTCTCCGTCGCCACCGCCGCGGTGGCCGACGTCACGAGCCGCGCCGAGCGCAGCAAGGCGATGGGACTGGTCGGCGCCGCCTTCGGCCTCGGCCTCGTCACCGGCCCCGTCATCGGCGCCCTCACCGCCCAGATCAACCTCGTCGAGAAATTCCCCTCGCTCGCCGCCTACGGCGTAAACCCGTTCACCACGCCGGCGCTCGTGGCCTTCGCCCTGGGCCTGCTCAACCTCCTCTGGATCCGCGCCCGCTTCCGCGAGACGCTCTCCCCCGACGCCGCCGGCCGCTCCGCCGAGCCGCGCCTGCGCAACCCCCTCCGCGCCATCCTCGGTCTCGACAACGCCGCCATCCGCGGCGCCAACCTCGTGGGCTTCCTCTACCAACTGGCCTTCGTCGCCATGGAGGCCTCCCTCGTTTTCGTGAGCGCCGAGCGCTTCGGCTACGGCCCCATGCAAAACGGCAAGCTCATGGGCTTTCTCGGGATTTGCTCGATCATCACCCAGGGCTACATCGTGCGCAAACTCGTCGGCCGCGTCGCCGAGACGCGCCTGCTCGCCATCGGCCTGCTTTGCTCCACCGCCGGCCTGCTCGGCGTCGGCTTCGCCCCGACCACGGGCGTCCTTTACGCGGCCGTCGCCTTCCTGGCTTTCGGTGGCGGCCTGATCAACCCGGCGAACACCGGACTGATCTCGCTCTACGCCGGCCCCGGCGAACAGGGCCGCGTGCTAGGCATCTACAGATCGCTCGGATCCCTCGCCCGCGCCATCACCCCGATCTGCGCCGGCATCCTCTATTGGACCACCAGCGCGGCCACGCTCTACGTCATCGCCGGAGCACTCGCCCTCGCCGCCTGCGCCGCGACGTTCCGCCTGCCCCAGCCGTCCCGCGCCTGATCCGGAGCCGTCCGCTCCCGCGAGATTCGCCAATGGCCCCCCAGGGTTGGCGAACCTTGGACATTTTTGCGCGAAGAGATCGGCAACCGGCCCCCGATTTGCATTAGTGGGACCCTATGTCGCGTCCCAAGCTTTCCGCGCTCACCGTCTCCGCCCTGGTTCTGTTATCCGCGATTTGGCTGCTTCGCCCGGCATCGAAACAAGCGCCCGACACCGGCCGGGCTGCGGCGCCTCGAGATGTCCCATCGGCACCCGCCGTCATCGCCGACGAGCCGGTTCCCTCGCGCACAGCCCCGGTTGCGATACCCAATCAATCCGCCAAACCCACCGCGCCGCTCGCCGCGACCACCGCGCTTCTCGAATGGTCCGAACACTACCTCGCCGCGTCGGACTCGGATCGCCCCGCCCTGCTCGCCGAGGGCCTGGCGCTCGCCCGCGAACGCCGCCCTTTCCTCGCCGAGCTGATTCGCAAAGACCCCGAAGCCGCCCTCGCGGCCGCCGTCCCGCGTGCGATCCGCTCGCGGCTTCCCGCCGAGATCGTCGCCGAGCTTGAGCAACGGGTCTCCGCCCGCGCCGAACTCGCCGTCATCCAGTCCTGCCTGCACCCGCCCGGCGCCGCGCACGATCAATCGGACGACATCTACCGCTCCACCGTGATCGACGGCCGGGAATACCGCGCCCACGTCTATGGTTCGCGCCTGCGCGACGCCTCGCTCCGCTCCACCTCGATCATCGGTATCGCCATGGATCGCGATCTCGCCGTCGCAGACACCCGCCTGCGCGTCGTCGACGACGCCGAAAACACGGATTCCAACGCCGGGACCTCCGTCACGGTCGAGGCCGACGGCGTGATCACCGTCCTTCCCTCTCGCGAATCCCTCGCTCCGTTCGCGGCCACGCTCCTCGCCTCCGAACAGAATCCGGTGATCGTCGAGGCCGACTCCGGCGCCGGCTCCAGCGGCGTGAGCGGACGCCCCACCCAGGCTTGGACCCAAGGCACGAAGACCCTGCTGGTCATCCCGGTCGACTTCTCCGACCTCGTCGGCACGCCGATCAACAAATTCGACGGCAACGCCCAGATCACGCCCGCCTACATCAACAATGTCATCAACGGGGCGAACGGCGTGCGCGCCTTTCTCCGGCAGAGCAGCTACGGGAAAACCGACATTCTCTTCGATTCCGCGGGCGATGTGACCGGCGTCCTCCGGATGCCCAACACCGCATCCAGCTACGCGACGGCCGACGACAGCTCCCTGCTCCACACCCACGCCCGCGCCGCCGCCGTCACCGCCGGATTCAACCCCGACGCCTACGACCGGGTCGCCGTCGTCTTCACCTACCTGGGGGATCTTTCCGGCTCCCAAATCACCTACGGCGGTCTCGCCAATGTCGTCGGCCCCGACCTCTGGGTGAACGGCGCGTTCGACCTGCGGGTCGTCGGCCACGAGCTCGGCCATACCTACGGGCTGCGCCACGCCAACCTATGGAAGGTCGCCGACGGCAACCCGGTCTCGCTCGCCGGCACCTCCCTCGAATACGGCGACCCCTTCGACCTCATGGGCGACGGCGACTTCTTCGAAAACGATTTCAGCCACTGGAACAAAAGCCTCCTCCAATGGATCCCCGACGCCGCCGTCACCCTGGCCGCGACCTCCGGCACCTACCGCATCCATCGCTTCGACTCCTCCGCGGCCGACCTCGCCGCCCCTCGCGCCCTGAAGATCGTGCGCGACACCACCCGCGACTACTGGATCGGCTACCGCCGCGGCACCTCGTCCAGCTCCGCCGACAACGGCGCCTACGTCCTCTGGGGCTACAACAGCGCCGGCCGCGGCAACCTCCTCGACCTCGTCACCCCCGGCGTCGACGCCACCAACGCGCCGCTGCCCCTCAACAGCACCTTCAACGATACCGCCGCTGGCATCACGCTGCGTCCAGTCGCCCAGGGCGGCTCGGGCGCCGACGAGTGGCTGGACGTCCAGGTGACTCTCCAACCCCGTATCCAGTGGGCCGCGACAAGCTACGTCGCCAACGAGCAGAGCGGCTCCGTCGTCCTCACCGTCACCCGGTCCGCCAATTCGACGGGCGCGGTCTCCGTCGCGTATGCCACCGCCTCGGGCACCGCCGTCGGCGGGACCGACTTCACCGCGAAATCCGGCACCCTTGGCTGGGCCGACGGCGACTCCTCGCCCAAGACCATCACGATCACCCTCGCGGCCGACGCGCTGGTGGAGGGCGCGGAAACCTTCACCGTCACGCTCTCCGCCCCCTCCGGCGGCGTCCTGGTCGAGCCCTCGCTCGCCACCGTGACCGTGGCCGATCCGGGCGCCCGCGACCCCTCCTTCCCCATGCCGCTTACCGGCAGCTCCATTTTCAACGCCGTCGTGCAGCCCGACGGCAACATCCTCGTCGGCGGCGCCTTCAGCTTCATCCAGACGCCCGACTTCACCGTCTACGAACACGCCCGCATCGCCCGGCTCACGCCCTCCGCCGGCGTCGACGAGACGTTCGATCCGGGCTCCGGGGCCAACGGCGCCGTGAACGCGCTGGCCCGCCAGCCCGACGGCAAGGTTCTCCTCGCCGGCGACTTCAGCACGATCAACGGCATCGCCCGCAATCGCGTCGCCCGGCTTCACCCCGACGGCTCCCTGGACACCTCGTTTGCTCCCGCCGGCCCGGACGGCGCCGTCAACGACATGCTCCTCCAGCCCGACGGGCGCATCCTTCTCGTCGGCGCCTTCGCCAATGTGAACGGCGTCGCCAGAAACCGGATCGTCCGGCTCCAACCCGACGGCGCTCTCGACGCCACCTTCGCCAACCCGACTTACAGCGCCGGCACCGCCCTCCGCAGCCTCGCCCTGCAACGCGACGGCAAGATCCTGGCCGCCGGCGGACTCAACTACGGCTTCGGCGACGGCGGCGGCGTGGGATTCAAGTCGGGCATCGTGCGGCTCAACGCCGACGGCACCCGCGACACCTCCTTCGACGTCGGCTACGGCGCCCACACCAGCTCCTCGACCTCCACCCTCACGACCATCCAGCGTGTCGTCGTCCTGCCCGACGATCGCATCGTGGTCTCCGGTTCCTTCAGCGGATTCAACAACTCCGCGCGCGGCCGTATCGCGCGCCTGAACTCCAACGGCTCGCTGGACGCAACCTTCGCCCCGTCGGCGGACAACACCGTCTACGCCCTGCTGCCCCTGCCCGACGGCAGCCTGCTCGCCGGAGGCGACTTCACCACGGTCGGCGGAGTGTCCGCCTCGCGCATCGTCCGCATCCTCTCCAACGGCGCGGTCGACACCGCCTTCGCCGCCGCCGGAGGCCACTCGTCCACCGTTCGCCACCTCGCGCTTCAGAGCGATGGCAACGTGCTGCTTGCGGGCAATCTCGGCACCTTTCAAGGCACCACCGACTCGCGTCCTCTCTGGCGCCTTATCCCCGGACTCGCAGGCCTTCCCGGCGTGGTCCAGTTTGCCGCCGACGCCGCCTCCGGCGTCGAGGGCGCCAACGCCACGCTCACCGTCACGCGCGGCGGCGGTTCCCTCGGCGCGCTCACGATCGGCTACGCCACCGTGGCCGGCACCGCATCCGCCGGCTCCGACTTCACCGCCACCTCGGGATCGCTCAGCTGGGCCGATGGCGACGCCTCCGCTAAGACGATCACCGTCCCGCTCGCCTCCGACGCGCTCGCCGACACGCCCGAATCCCTCGTCGTGAATCTCGGCGCCCCGCAAATCGGCGGCGCGCTCCTCGCCGATCGCCAGCAGGCGACGGTCACGATCGCCACCGCGTTCACCGCCTGGCAGGCGACGCACTTCAGCTCCGCCGAAATCGCCGACTCCGCCGTATCCGGCGACAGCGCCGACCCCGACGGCGACGGACTCGCCAACCTCACCGAGTTTGCGCTCGGCCGAAACCCGCGCCTCGCCGACGCCTCCGGAGCCTGGAGCACGGCCGTGCAAAAAATCGGCGGCGTGGACTATCTCACGCTCACCTTCAAACGCCGCGCTCCAGCCCTGGACCTGACCTATGCCGTGCAATCCAGCGAAGACCTCGCCGCGTGGGCCTCCGGCCCCGTCCAAGTCGGTTCCGCCGTGGCCGACGGCGACGGCACGGAAACCGTAACCTACCGCGATACCGTCGCCGTCGGAAACGGGGCGCGTCGTTTCCTGCGGGTGCAGGTGACCCGCACGCCTTGATCGGAATCACAAAAAGGCCGCCCGAATCCGGGCGGCCTTTTTTGCGTAAACCGGGTTAGGGGGTGTTTTCAACCCAGCGTCGCGGAGAAACGCTCGAGGCGGGCGATCACGCGCTCGCGACCGAGCAGACGGAAGAGGCTCGTGATGCTCGGGCCCGCGCCAAGACCGGTCACGGCGATGCGCGCCACGCCTTGGTAATCGCCAAAGCCGAGCCCGCGCGATTCAGCGAGCGCCTTGAGCGCCGCCTCGATCGCGGCGTCGGAAGCGAAATCGAAAGCGGGCGATTTCAAAGCCTCGACCAGCTCCGCCAAGCGCGTCTTCGGCTCGCCCTTGCCGAGCGTCTTTGCCCTGGCCTTTTCGTCGGTCGGATAACTCTCGCCCCAGAAATAGGCCGTGTAGGCGGGCAGCTCCGCGAATCCTTTGATCTTCGGCTGGGCCAGGCCCATCACCGCGTCGAAGTAGCCCGCGTCCGCCGCCAACGCGGCGGCGACGCCCGCGGTCTCCGCCTGCAGGCTAGAGAAATAGGCGCGGGCCTTCGCGACGAACTCCGCCGGCGGGAGGGCCAGCAGATAGAGCATGTTCATGTGCGCCATCTTCTTGTCGTCGAAGCGGGCGTTGCTCTGGTTCACCGCCGGCAGGTCGAAGAGCTTCACGATCTCGCCGATCGGCATCTTCTCGCGGTCGTCTCCGGGATTCCAGCCGAGAAGCGTGATGAAATTGACCACCGCCTCCGACAGGTATCCGCGACGTTGATACTCCTCGATCAGCGCGCCCTGGTCGCGCTTCGACATCTTGCCCGGGCCGTTCTGCTTCAGGATGAGCGGGATGTGGGCGAAGATCGGCGGCTTCACGCCGAACGCCTCGAAGAGCGCGACGTGCTTGCTCGTGTTGGAGAGGTGGTCCTCGCCGCGGATCACGTGGGTGATCTTCATCGCGATGTCGTCGACGACGTTCACGAAGTGGAAGACCGGATTGCCGTCGGAGCGGAAGATCACGAAGTCCTCGTCCTCCACGCGCTCCACGCGGCCGCGGATCGCGTCCTCGATCACCATCGGGGCGGTCTTCACCTTCTCGACCTCCTTCTTGCGGTGCTCGTCGAACACCGTGTAACGGTCGCCCAGCAGCTTGAACCAGGTCGCGCCGTCCTTCTCGTAGGTCCGGCCGGCCGCCTTCAGCTTCTCCAGATACTCGCGATAGACATGCGCGCGCTCGCTCTGGCGGTAGGGACCGAAATCGCCCCCGCCGTTCGTGCCGATCCGCGGTCCCTCGTCCCAGTTCATGCCCAGCCAGACGAGCGAGTCGTAGATCACGCGGAGAAACTCCTCCGAGTTGCGCGCCGTGTCGGTGTCCTCGATGCGGAGGATGAAGGTGCCTCCCGTGTGGCGGGCGTAGAGCCAGTTGAACAGCGCGGTGCGGGCGCTGCCGATATGGAAAAACCCGGTGGGACTCGGGGCGAAACGGACGCGGACGTGGCTCATGGCGAAAGGTGTTCGAAACGTTGAACCGCCCACCCTGCCCTCGTCGCCCCCCCGCCCGCAAGCCCGCGCTGCGCCTGCTGCCACGGCCAGGGGACCATGGTCCCCGACGGGCGGGACCATTACCCGGGCCCTGCGACCCTGTCCGTTCATGCCTGAGAAAGCTATGCTTCATCCCATGCACCCGCGGCGCGTTCCCCTCTCCCCGTTATCCATGGCCCGACGCACGCGCGCCCTCACCCTGATCGAGGTCATGGCCGCGGCGGCCGTCCTCGGCCTCGTGATCGTGGGCGTGCTCGCCGCGCTCGTGCAATCGCGCCGGCTCACCGAGGGCAGCATCTACCAAAACGCGGCGCTCACCGTCGTCCAAGGCTACCTCGAACAGATCAAGGAGTCCGACTTCGCCAACGTGCCGTATTACCAGGGCACCACGCTCGTCGCGGGCAACAGCAACGACCCCATCGCGGGCGTCACCTCCGCCAATCGATCAAAGGCGATCAAGACCCTCCTCAACAACACCGACGTCGACACCATCGCCAACTCCGACGGCGAAACCATCTCCGACTACCTGCTCATCTCGTCCGGCTCGCCGCCCGCCATCTCCTCGATCACGCCCGGTGGCACGGCCCCCTCCGGGGTCGAGGACAACGTGAAACTCGTCGACGTGAACCAGACGACGAGCAAGGCCGACGACCTTCGCCTGCGGCTCTGGGTCTGGGTCACCGACGCCTCCGCCACAGGCTACGACGCCACCCAGGTGCGCTCGATCGTGATCATCTACCAATGGGCGATGAGCGACGGAGCCAAGACCCGCTGGTTCGTGGGCTCCGTCCGTTCCCTGCGCTCCGCCGTGCCCACCGTCTAATCCCATGCCGACTCCCCCGCTCATCGATCCTGCGCCACGCGACGCCCGCCGCGCCTTCACGATGCCCGAGGTGCTCGTCACGCTCGGCATCTCCGCCTTGGTCGTGCTCGGCGCCCTCACCTTTTTCATCCAAGGGCTCAACGTCTTCTCCTTCGACGTGGGGAAAAACCGCGTCAACCGCGACATCCGATCCTTCACCAGCGAGCTCGCCGACAACGCCACCTACGCGAACTACTTCCAGATCTACCCAAACTTCAGCACCCGCACCGTCACCACCACCGTGAGCGGCGCCTCCGTGACCACCCCCGCCAACGTGGAGGACAAGCAGACGGGCGACATGCTGGTCCTCGTCTTCAAGGACCCGGCCAAGGTCGACTTCGTCAACCGCATCGTGGGCTACTACCGCGCGCCGAGCGACCCGAGCGATCCGCGCAGCGAGGGCCCCGTGCGAAAATTCGACCTGCGCATCTCCCCCTCCAGTTCCGCGGCGATCCACACCCTCCTCCCCGCCGCCTCCACCTTCGCCACCAACGAGGAGGTGATCGAGATGTCCAAGGGCCTGGCGAACGGCCGCCTCTTCTACAACGTCCGCGGCAAAAGCGTGATGGTGAACGGCCAGATCATCCACCGCGGCGGCCTCGGCAAGACCCGCTACGAGCGCGCCACCAACACCTACAACTTCACCGTCTCCCCGCGCGGCTGAGCCTCGCCCCCCGTCATGCTTCGTCCCCACTCCCGCCGCCCTCGCGGCTCCGCCCTCATCACAGTCACGATCATCTGCGCCTGCCTCGTCCTGCTCGTGGGATCGATCCTGCGCTACGCGCTTACGGAGCGGCGCCTCAACACCCGGCACGCCGCCCGCATAGAGGCCCGCAACGCCGCCGAATCCCTCGCCGAATACGGCGCCGCCCAGATACGCCAGAAATACGAGACCCGCGGCACCTTCACCCTCAACCCCAACGGCACCGACGCCCTCCGCCAGCCGCCGTCCTCCTTCTGGGCCGGCGGCCGCGTCGTCACCTCGGCCTCCGATCTCTCCGCCGCCACCTATCCGCCCGCCGCGTCCCTGGACCTCGAGCTCATCGGCGGCACGGAACGCAGCGTCACCACGGGCACCAGCAGCCTCTACTTCGTCGACCCCGCGGACGAAAACAACCGCGGCGACCCGCTCAGCGGCAAATGGGTCACCCGCCGCGACGTCTCCGTCATCGCCCGCGCCTCCGTGCGTCCGATCGACGGCGGGCGCCCCATCACCGCCTACGTTTCGGAACGCATCTCCGTGCGCGGGGCCCCGCTTTTCGCCCACGCCATCTTCTACAACATGGACCTCGAGATCTTCAACGGCCCCCCGATGAACATCACCGGCCCGGTCCACACCAACGGCAATCTCTACCTCTATCCGGACAACAACAGCTCGCTCAATTTCTACGGCAACGTCACGGCCACGGGGAACATCTATAAAGCCAAGAAACCCGGCGACGGCTCCGGCGACGGCGCGAGCGCGACCACGCGCAACGGCTCGATCAATTTCCTGAACAAAGCCGGTGCGTTGGTGAATCTCTACGGCAAGGACCTCACCCGCCCCGCATCCAGTCCCGGCCCCGACTTCTGGCGCGACTCGACCGGCTTCACCGGCACCTCGGGCACTTCCTTCGCCAATTTCGCCGCCAACGCGTCCCAAGCCTGGAACGGCTACCTCCAGACCAAGGACCACGGCATCCAAAACTACACGCCCGTCGCGATCGGCAAATACGTCGAGGACCCCACCCCCGCCAACGGCGTGGACAACTCCGTCAACACCGGCCGCGCCATCATCGAGCCGCCCGCCATCCCCCTGGGAAGCGACCCGGACTACGCCCTGAAGATGGAGGTGGAAAAACAAAAATACGCCAACATGGCCGGCCTCTACATCACCGTCACCCCCGGCACCGGCAACATCACCCTCGCCCGCCGCGGCATCGACACCGACGGCTCCCTGAAAAGCACCAAGACCCTGACGATGCCCGGAAACCAAAACCTCGTTAAATTCATCGCCTATCGCGAGACCACCGTCGCCAAGTCCTCGACCAAGATCACCAGCGGCACGAACAAGAATAAATACAACACGGTCACCACCACGACCGTCACCACCACCGCCGGCGCCACCACCACCACCGATACGGAGATCACCAACTCCGCCGTCACCTCCTCCACCACCACGACGCTGGAGAAGGGCATGTATGACAAACACCGCGACAAGCCCCTCGACCTCGTCGAACTCGATATCGCCGCCCTGCGCGACGCGGTCGCCGAGATGCAGAAGGACTCCGGGAGCCGCGACGCCGCCAAGGCGGTCGGCAACTTCGAATCCGCCGACTGGTCGGGCGTCGTCTACGTCGACGTGACCGGCGGTCCCGTCACGCGCATAGTCGACGAATCGTCCTCGTTGCCGGCCGGCAGCACCGTCGCGGCGACCAATGCGCTCAACAAAAACACCGCCGTCCGCATCACCAACGGCTCGGGCAAGGCGCCGAGCTACGGCAGCGCCAACCCGGGCCTGACCATCGCCTCCAACGCGCCCGTCTACATGAAGGGCAATTTCAACACGACCAACGCAAACGGCACCGACGTCAGCTCCACCTCGACCAACAACCCCGCCACCGACTACGAAAGCGGCGAAGTGCCCTGTGCCATCGTGTCCGACGCCATCACCGTCCTCTCCAACGGCTTCAATGACTCGACGAGCAAATCCTCGCCCAATCTCAAGGTCACCTCGGACATCGTGATCTCCGCCGCCTTTCTCACCGGCATCGCGCCCACCAACAAAAACAACAACGGCGCGACCTCCGGCGGCGCCCATAACATCGTCCGCTTCCTGGAGGATTGGAGCAACGGCTCGGGGGTAAAGTATGACACCTGGTTTCGCGGCTCCCTTGTTTGCCTTTTTGAGAGCCGCGTCTTCACCGAGCCCCACGGCGGCGGCTACTACAGCCCGCCCAACCGAAACTGGGGCTTCAACAAGCTCTTCGGCCAGGGCACCTACCCTCCCGGCACTCCGCGCGTGCTTTCCTATCGCCGCGTCGACTTCACCGACCTGACCGCCGCCGAATACGCCACCACCCGAGATTCGTTCAACTGGAAATAGACCGCGGCGCCCCCCCGCCGGCCCCCGCATCGACCGTCCTGATGCGCACCATGCGCCGACGGACATGCTCCGCGTGCGCGTCGGCCGATGCGGCCGAACGGAGACGAAAAAGGGGCGCCCCGACGGGCGTCCCTTTTGTATTTAATAAATCGCTACACGCTCAGGCCGCGGGGGCGGCCGGGGCCGCGCCGGCCTTGGGCGCCGCGGGGGGCACGAGGCCTCCGGTGCCGACGGCGTGGAAGGTCGCGTCCTTCGGCAAGACCGTGCGCTCGCAGAAATCGCCGAACTTCTCGCCCGGCTGACGCTCCAGCGCGTAGCGCTTGATCACCGGTGAGAGCAGCTTCACCGCGTCGTCGATCGTGATGCTCGGGACGACCAGACGGTTGAGACGCGTGCCCTGGTAGGCGGCCCCGAGGTAGAGCGCGTATTTGTTCGGCGCCTTGCCGACGAAGCCGATCTCGGCGAGGTAGGGACGCGCGCAGCCGTTCGGGCAGCCCGTGATGCGCAGGCTGATCGCGTCGTGACGCAGGCCGGCCTCGTCGAGCACGGTCTCGAACTTCTCCACGATGTCGGGCAGCGCGCGCTCGCTCTCGGCGAGGGCGAGGCCGCAGGTCGGGAGCGCCACGCAGGAGAGCGCGTTGAGACGCAGGCCCGAACGCTCGTTTTCCTTCTCGAGGGAATATTTCGCGAGGACGGCCTCCACCTTCGGCTTCAACTCGGGCGTGACGCCGGAGATGGTGAGATTTTGCGAAGGCGTGAGGCGGAAGTCGCCGCGCGTGCCTTCGAGCAACTGCGCGACCTCGCGGAGCGCGGTCTTCATCATCCAGCCCTCGCGGTCGATGATGCGACCGGAGAGGATGTGCAGGCCGTAGAACCAGGAGCCGTCCGCGTTCCGATGCCAGCCATGCTGGTCCTGGATGGTGGTGAACTTGCCGGCGCGGGCGGGGCCGAAGACGACGCCGCTGCGCTTCTCGACCTCGGCCTTGAACCAGGCGATGCCCTTGTCGGCGATGGTGTATTTGAGGCGGGCGTGCTTGCGATTGGTGCGGTCGCCGTGGTCGCGCTGCGTGGTGATGACGGCGTGGCCGACCGCGTTGACCTGGTCGCGCGTGATGAAGCCGAGCGTGTCGGCGATGCGCGGGAAGGTCTCCTCGTTGCCATGGCTCATGCCGAGGCCGCCGCCGACGGTCACGTCGTAGCCGAGGAGCTGGCCGTTTTCGATCACCGCGATGTAGCCCAGATCCTGCGAATAGACGTCGACGTCGTTGGAAGGCGGGACGGCGAAGCCGGTCTTGAATTTGCGCGGCAGGTAGGTGTCGCCATACATCGGCTCCTGCTCGGGCTCGCCGCCCGCGACGAGCTCCTCGTCGAGCCAGATCTCATGGTAGGCGCGGGTCTTCGGGAGCGCGTAGTCGGACCAGGCCTTGGCGTCCTGATACACCAGCTCCTGAACGGGCGACTGCTCCGGATTCACCGGGGCCATGACGTTGCGGTTCACGTCGCCGCAGGCCGCGATCGAGTCGAGGAGGATGCTGTGCAGGCGCTGCACGAGCGGCTTCATCTGGCCCTTCAACACGCCGTGGAACTGGAAGGTCTGGCGGGTGGTGAGGCGCAGGGAGGGGAACTGGTATTGCGTGGCGAGCTCGTCCAGCACGAGCCACTGCTTCGGGGTGGCCTTGCCGCCGGGCAGGCGCACGCGGAGCATGAACATCCAGGCCTTGTCCTTGCCGGCCTTCTTCAGCGCGAGGCGCTGATCGCGGTCGTCCTGGATGTAGGTGCCGTGAAACTTGATCAGTTGCTCCGCGTCGGCGGTGACGTGAGGCGTGGAAAGGTCGGCGAACTCCGCCTTCAGGTTGCCGCGCAGGTGACGCGAGGCGGTCTTGATGCCCTCGTTGGCGACGAGGGGCTTGGGAGCGGGGGCGGAATCGGAGGACATGACGGGCTAATGAAAAAGGGAGAAACGTGGTAAATTCGCCACCTGCACGCGAGGGGCAAATACTTTTATTTGTTAGTTTACCAATATAGTAAAGATTACCCACCCGATATCGTTCAAGATTTTGACCCTAAGCGGGAAGCAGAACTCCCATCAATTCCCCGCCCACGGCATCCGCCAGTAATCTTCCGGCGCGGGTAAGCCGGATGGTCGAACCCCCGCGCTCGAGCAGCCCGGACGATTCCAGTCTCGCGAGCTCCGCCTCCAAGGAATCCCAGCCGCGCGTCGCGGCAAACCGGACACGCAATCCGGCGAGGTCGACGCCCTCGTTGAGCCGAAGGCCGAACACGATCGCGTCCTCCGCGAGAAGGGCCGGCGTGAGCGCCACCCGGTCCTCCGTCATGCGCTCCCCCACGGCGACCTGCGCGCCCCACTTGTCGAGGTCAGCCGGGTTCGCGCCGCGCCAGCCCCCGTGCTGCCCGGCGGCGGAGGGGCCGACGCCCGCCCACTCGTGCATGCGCCAGGTATTCAGGTTGTGGATACAGCGGTGTCCCGGGCGGGCGAAGTTGGACACCTCGTATTGCTCGTAGCCGGCGGCGGCGAGCTCGTCCCAGGCCCGGCCGTAGAGCCGAGCCTCGTGCTCGGGGTCGAGCTTCACCTTTCCTTGGGCGAGCTTCACCCAGAGCTTGGTGTCCTCCTCGAAGGTCAGGCAGTAGGTCGAGAGGTGATCGGGCGCGAGGGACGCGGCCATGCGCAGATCCTCGACCATCGCCGCCTCGTCCTGGCCGGGCAGCGCGAACATGAGGTCGAGGTTGACGCTCGCGAAATCCGCGGCGCGCACGCGTTCATAGGCGCGCATGATCTGCTCGCGCGTGTGCTGGCGACCGAGCGCGTCGAGCAAGGCCGGGGAAAAACTTTGCACGCCCATCGAGACGCGCGTGACGCCGATCGCCCTGAGCGCGGCGAGCCGGGCCTCCGTCACGGAACCCGGCGCAAGCTCGACCGACCACTCCCGCGGCCGCCCTCCGCAGGCGGAAAGCACGATCTCACCCAGCGCGCGGAGATCGTCCGGCGCGAGCATCCCGGGCGTGCCACCGCCCCAGAATACCGTGTCGACCGGCCGTCGCCAGGAGACTAGCGCAAGTTCACGGCGAACATTCTCCAGGTAGGCTTCGACCCCGTCCCGGGTAGGGGCGGTTTGATAGAAAGCGCAAAAATCGCAGGTGCTCGCGCAGAAAGGCACGTGCACGTAGAGCCCGAGCGGGCTTTTCGCAAAAGCCGCGTCAAGCGCCGGGACGTCCATTTCCTGCTTTGCCATGGAAGGGTTGGCCATTATCGCTGTCGGCTTACCCGATACATCTATCGCGATGCACCACCAATCCGTTTTCACCCTGCCCCGCATCCTGCGCACCGTGTTTTGCGCCGCCGCCCTCGCCGTGCTGGCCGGCTGCGATCTCAAGCTCACCGACCTCACGCCGAAGGTTCTGCCGGAGAATCCCTCCCGCATCTACACCTTCGGGCTGCGCGTGACGCCCAAGACCACCACGGTCCAGGAAGGCAGCATCAAGGCCCGTATCGTGGTCGACGGCCAGATCCACGAGATGAACGCCGGCACGCTCGGCAAGAACGTGTTCGAGTATGAGTTCCAGCTGCCCGCCGGCCGCGACGAGCTCGCCTACTACTATATCGTCGACTACGCCATCGAGCACGGCGGCGGCATCACCCGCAAGCAGGACTACACCGACGTCACCCGCACCCGCGTGGTCGGCCGCTACGTGATGTCGATGGAGACCAACCGCGGTCCCGTGGGCGCCCGCATCAGCGTCGTCGGCCGCGGCTTCGGCAGCGCCGACGTCGTGAAGTTCGACGACCAGCCCGTGCGCACCGTGTTCGAGTCCGCCAACGCCCTCAGCTTCTACGTCCCCGCCGTCGAGACCGGCCGCAATTATCGCGTGACCCTCGAAGGCGCCGCCGGCAACTCGCCCATCGGCACCTTCCGCGTCGATCCCGCCGTCCTCGATGTCTCGCCCACCTCGCTCTCGCTCACCCAAGGCGGCGTGCAGCCCCTCACCTTCACGATTCCGGCCTCCGCCCCCGCCGGCGGCCAGCTGCTCGATGTCACCACCGACATCCCCGACAGCGTGATCATGCCCGAGGTCATCGTGCCCGCCGGGCAATCCTCGCTCACCATCGACGTCAAGGGCGGCAAGCCCGGCGCCGGCAACCTGTTCCTCAAGGGCTACGGCAACACCGGCGAGATCACCATCCCGGTGACGGTGAAGTAAGCGGCGCGGCCGGATCCCCGCATCGCACGCGCTCTCTCGCGGAGGCCCGCTTCGGCGGCCTCCGCTTTTTCGTGCCCGCATCAAACCCGTCCGCGCGAGATCCGCGTGCGACGGGGCGGCTGTCATCAAATGCGCGAGGACCGCGGACCACCACGGTGTGCGACAACCGGAAGTCGCCGGGACGGTAACGTGCGGCCACGTGCCGAACCCGTGGTCCGCAGATACCCTCCGCTGCCGTGAATCGCCGCGACCATCCGCAGACGCCCTCGTCGATGCCGATCAGGCCCCGTGTCGGGACCCGCATTCGGCCCGATCCGCACGAAAAAGCCGCCGCCCTTGCGGGGCGGCGGCTTGAAGAGGAAGACGCGATCGCTCGCGACGATCCCGAAGAGAACCGGGCCTTACTTGGCGGGGACTTCGGCGATGGTCTTGAGGATGCGGCTCGCGACGTCGTAGGGATTCGCGGCGGAGTTCGGACGACGATCCTCGAGGTAGCCCTTGTAGCCGTTCTTGACGAAGGCGTGGGGGACGCGGATCGAGGAACCGCGGTCGGCGATGCCCCAGGTGAACTTGTCGATCGACTGGGTCTCGTGGAGGCCAGTGAGGCGGAAGTGATTGTCGGGACCGTAGACGGCGACGTGCTCGGACATGTTCTTGGCGAACGCGGCCATGAGCTTCTCGAAGTATTCCTTGCCGCCGACTTCGCGCATGAACTTGGTGGAGAAGTTGGAGTGCATGCCGGAGCCGTTCCAATCGAGGGGCGTGTTGTAGACGCCGCGGATCGGCTTGCAGTGGAACTCGACGTCGATGCCGTATTTCTCGCACAGACGGACGAGGAGGTAGCGGGCCATCCAGACGTCGTCGGCGGCCTTCTTGGAGCCCTTGCCGAAAATCTGGAACTCCCACTGGCCGGAGGCCACTTCGGCGTTGATGCCTTCGTGATTGATGCCGGCTTCGAGGCAGAGATCGAGATGCTCCTCGACGATCTGGCGGGCGATGTCGCCGACGTTCTTGTAGCCGGCGCCGCAGTAGTAGGGGCCTTGGGGGGCGGGATAGCCGCCCTCGGGGAAGCCGAGCGGGCGACCGTCCTGATAGAGGAAGTATTCCTGCTCGAAGCCGAACCAGGTGTCCGCGTCGTCGAGGATGGTGGCGCGGGAGTTGGAGATATGGGGGGTGCCGTCGGCGTTGTAGACCTCGCACATGACCAGCACGCCGTTCTTGCGGGTGCTGTCCGGATACACGGCGACGGGCTTCAGCACGCAGTCCGAGCTGCCGCCGGGGGCCTGCTGGGTGGAGCTGCCATCGAAGCCCCAGAGGGGGAGCTCCTCAAGCTTCGGGAAGCTCGCGAATTCCTTGATCTGGGTCTTGCCACGGAGGTTTTGAACGGGCTTGTAGCCGTCGAGCCAGATGTATTCGAGTTTGTATTTAGCCATGGATATGGAGGTTAGGAGAAAGTGGGCTTCTGGGCGGCGACCACATCCGCCCAAAAAGCCGATGCGTCACCGGGTAAAACCCGAGCGCCAACGTTTCAGCACCCGGTGTGCCAGCAATGAAAAAAATTGCTGCGGCTCCGAGATGCGATGCGAATCCCTTCTTATCGCCACTTCCCTGCCGGAGCACGGCGGATCACGCGGTCAAAAATGTCCACTTTCCCGGCGCCGAGAACTTGCGACGCGGCATCGGCTGCGGATGCTGGTTATTTTCGACCATGCAGCAGATGAAGGACACCCGAAGGGCGCTGGTGCGGATCGGCTACGACGGACGCGTGCACAAGACCTTCCGCGGCCATCAGGCGGCCGAGCGCTTCGAGAACGAGATCCGCGTGTTGCGCTACCTCGAGTCCAAGGGCTGCGACTACGTGCCGCGCGTGCTTGAGGCCTATCCGGAGGAGCATCGTCTCGTCACCACCAGCTGCGGGCAGCGCGTGGAACACATCACCGAGGAAAAAGTGCGCGACATCTTCGCCGAACTCGAACGCACGTATCGCGTGCGCCACGAGGACGCCTATGCGCGCAACATCACCTACTCTCCGCAGGCGGGGCGCTTCTGCGTGATCGATTTCGAATTCGCCGCCATCCTCGATCCCGCCGCCCCTCCGGGACCGGCTTTGGATCTGCCCATGCCCGACGGCCCCCGGGGCGACTGAGCCCTCGTCCCCCGCCCCACCGGTCGCACGGCCGTCGCTTGCCAAGTCGCGGCCCGCCGCCCACCCATCTGTCGCTTTCCCCCGTCCATGTCCGAAACCTCCGCCCCCGCCGCGCTTCACTGGTCCGGCCTCACCCATCGAGGAAAAATCCGCCCCAACAACGAGGATACCTTCCTCGCGCTCAATTTCGACGGCCACGAGGTGCGCTACCTCGGCAAGATCGGCGAAGCCCATCTCGGCGCGGGCGACTTCGTGTTCGCCGTGAGCGATGGCATGGGCGGCGCCCACGCGGGCGAATTCGCCAGCCGGATCGCGGTGCAAAAAATCACCCGCCTCCTTCCCCGCGCCTATCGCCTTTCCGCCGCCGGTCTCGAGGCCGGCTTCAGCGACGTGCTCCGCGAGCTCTTCGACGCCATCCACCAGGAGTTGCTTCAACTCGGCCGCAGCTACGCGGAATGCGCCGGCATGGGGGCCACCCTCACGCTCGCCTGGTTCACCCCACAATGGGTCTACTTCGGCCACCTCGGCGACAGCCGCCTCTACTACCTGCCCCGCGAAGGCGGCATCCGCCAGCTCAGCCACGATCACAGCTACGTCGGCTGGCTCCGCCGCCAGGGTCAGATCAACGAGCGCGAGGCCCGGGAGCATCCGCGCCGCAACGCACTCCAGCAGGCGCTCGGCGCGGGCCACCAGTTCATTGATCCGCAGGTAGGCGCCATCGCGCACCGCCCGGGGGACCGGTTCCTGCTTTGCTCGGACGGCGTGAACGACGGCCTCTGGGACCACAAGATCGAGGAGCTCGTGCGCTCGCCCTCCGAGGCGCGCGTGCACCAGCCCGCGGCCGTGCGCGTCGTCGAGGAGGCTCTGGACAGCTCAGGGCGGGACAACCTCACCGCGCTGGTGATCGAGGTCGCCGCTCCGGAACCCGCGCCGGCCCGAGCAGCGGCGGCCCAGGTCGTCGAATCGGAGGGGCCATGAGCGAAACCGGCGCGCCGGAGGCGGCGGACGCCGTCCTATTCGTCTACGGCACGCTCAAGCGCGGCGGGGCCAACCACGGCTGGCTCGATGGCCAGACCTTCCTCGGGCCCGCCCGCACCGCGCCGGGCCTCACCCTGTATTCACTCGGCGAATACCCAGGGCTCGTGGCCGCCCCCTCCGACCGCGAGGGCGTCCGGGGAGAGCTCTGGCTCGTCGACGCCGCCTGCCTGGCGAGGCTGGACGCCTTCGAGGGCGTGCCGGAACAACTCTACGCCCGCGAGCCGGCCCGCCTCGCCGAAGTCCCGCCCGGGATCCCGCCGGCGGACGCGTCGCGCGCCCAGCTCTACCGCTACCTGCGCAAGGTGGATCCGCGCGCCCACCTGGGCGCGGTCTGGCCCGTCTGAGGCGCCGGCCGGCGCCCTATTTTTTATACCAACCGCCATCCTCGCGCTGCAGCCAGACGCCGGGCTTGCTCGCCTTGGCCAGCTGCCGGGCGAATTCCTTGCCCGCCGACTCGGGCGTGCCGCCGGCCTTCTTCGCGAGTTCGGCGAAAAGCACGGCGCGATCCGCGTTCTCCGCCGCGACGATCTTGTCCACGCCCTCGCCGGGCCCGCGGAGCGCGAGGAGACCGGTGTTGGCCTCGCCGACGGCGCCGGCCTCCTTGAGCTTGTCGATGGCGGGCACGCGTTCGCGCATGCCGACCTTGGCCTGGTCGAGCGAAGCCGCCTGGGCGACCACCGCGGTGGCGCAAAGGACGGAAAGGAGCAGAAGTCGGGAGTCGGAGTTCATGGCGGGCGGGCTCAAGGTTGGGAATCGCCCGCGCCGGACGGCGCGGGAAGGGCCTGGGTGTTCACCGTCGCGGAGTCGCCGTAGATGTCGGCGAGCACGTCGGTGACGGCCTTCTCCATCTTCACGTTCACGTCCACCACCGCATGCACCTCGATCGGATCCATCGAAATGTGGATGCAGCCGGCCAGACCCAAAGGCAGGATGCTGACGCAGAGCGGAAGCAGGCGGGACATAAGGCGGAGATTCCGTATCCGACCCGGGCTGGCAACCAATGTTTCCCCGGCGGCGCAGAACCGGCGTAACCCTCGCGCCCCGAAAAGCCTACCGATCCTCGTCGAAGCGGAAGGAAATCCCGGAAAAGTCGTTGTTTAACCCGAACGCGAGAAACTCGCTCCAGGGGCCGTGGAAGTTGAGGTCCAGCCTCACCTCCTTCACGAGCTTTCCGCCGGTCGGCCGGCCCACGATGTGGATCGCGGCCGTGCGGCCGACACCCGGGCCGTCGGGCCGGAAACGAATCTGGAAGCGTTCGATCCGAAGGCCCTCCCGCCCCATCTCGATGTCGCGCAGCGGCTCGTAGGCGGGATTTTTCACGCCGATCCAGCGCGCCCAGCGCCAGGGCAAAAACGCGAAACGCTTCGGCACCTTTCGCGTCAGCAACCCGGGCGAGGGGGCGAACCGGAACGCGGCGTCGTCCGATTTGACGATCTCCAAGCCGCCATCGCGCATGCGAACTCCGCGCGTGTCGTCCCACGCCACCTCCATCCGTCCGCTCAACTTGCCTTGGGCCGACTGCAACAGCCAGGGCATCCAGCGCACCAACTCATCGAGCCGCAGCGACTCGAGGTCCGCCGCCGCGTCGGCCGCCGGGTGTTTTAGCGGAAGACGCAGCGGCCTCAGCCGCATGCTGCCGCCGAGCAGCCGCGCCTCGCCCGAGACGAGCTGAAACACCCGCTCCTCATCGAGCCCGAACACCCCTTGAAAAGAGCCCAGCTCCACGCCGGCCATCGAGATTTTGCCCACGCTCAGGGTCTGCGTGGGCGACAGGGCGCCCGCCGCCAGGTCGCGCGAGACAAGATCGAGCGCGACCCCCGAGACCTCCAGATCGAGTTCGTCGCTCCGCGCCCACCCCTCGCGCAGGGCGAGCCGCAATTCGCCGGTCGCGCCGGCCGAGGCCGACCACGTCCCCGCCCCCGCCAGCTCCACGACGCCGCTCGCCGACCATCCCGCCGCATGGGGCCCGAGCTTGGCGCGCAGGATCGGCCACAGCTCGGCGACATCGAGCCGGCCTCGAAGCAGCGTCCAGTTCCAGGCGCCCGCGCCGGCGGGGCGCAGTTCGACCGCGATGTCCACGCCGGGACGTTCGCTTGCCAGCGTCAGCGCGCCCGCGGCGAACGACACGTTCCACGGCAATCCCAGGTCGGGCAGGTCGTCGATTTTCACCACGCCCGAAACGACGCCTTCCACCGGCAGGTCCGGCCCCGCGGCCGCCCGGGCCGGGACCACCGCGACGCCCAGCGTCAGCGCCGCCAAGCCCTGCCGGAAGCATCGGGAAAAACTCCGCACGCCGCATCCATCTCCGGGCGCCACGCCGAGGGCGAGCGCGGAAAACGGCCCGCCTCCGCCGGAGCGCCCCGGACGGGCGGCCCCGTCACTCCACGTTCGCGATCTGCTCCTTGATGCGCTCGAGCTCGTTCTTCAGCTCGATGACCCGCCGGGCGATCTCGTAGTCGTTGGCCTTCGCACCGGTGGTGTTCACCTCGCGCCCCATTTCCTGGAGGATGAACTCGGCCTTGCGCCCGATCTCGCCGCCGCCCGCGAAGAGCTTTTTCAACTGGGCGTGGTGGCTGCGGAAACGCGTGATCTCCTCCGCGATGTCGCAGCGGTCGGCGAAAAGGGCGATTTCCTTAAGCACGCGCTCGTCGTCCACGCGGAGGTCCAGCCCCGCCTCGCGCAGACGCTTCAACAAGGATTCCCGGGCCGCGGCCACGACCTGCGGCGCCCGGGCGGAGATCTCGTCCACGAGCGCGAGGAGGAGCGCGAGTCGCGACTCGAGGTCCGTCCGCAGCGCCGCGCCCTCGGTGCCACGCATCGCGGCGAAACCCGCCAGGGCCTGGTCGAGCGCGGCGAGCACCGCGCCCCGGGCCTCCGCCACCGGCGGCGGCTCGACCTTGCGGCGGAACTGCATCGCCGACTGCACGAGCGAGTCGGTGGTCGGGCTGAAAATCACGTCGCGCTTCGCCGCGAAGGCCGCGAGACGGTCGAGCCACACGCCCGCCGCCACCTCGTCGAAGTCGGCCAAGGCGCCTCCGCCCGACGCGGAATCGAGCTCGACGCGCACCTGCACGGTGCCGCGCAAAGCGACCTTTTTCACCGCCTCGACGACGGCCGGTTCGAGTTCGTCCCAGGCGGAGGGCTGGGCGACCTTCACCTCGAGCGCCTTGCGGTTCACCGCGCTCACCTGGACGGAAAAACTTTGCGCGCCGACGGAGCCCGTGGCGCGGCCGTAGCCGGTCATGCTGTTCATGCCGCCCAGCAGAGAGCCCGCCCCGCGCGCCGACAAATCCCAAATGCCCGCCGCGCGCGCCCGGGCTTTTCCCGTCGCGCCGCCTACAGTTTGCGCAGATGCGCGATGATGCTCGGGATGGCCTCCACCATCTCGTCGCGGCAGGCTTCGTATTCGGAAAGCGGACCGCCGAAGGGATCGCCGATCTCGCGGCTGGAGCCGCGCGGCATGAACTCGCGCCAGAGGTGGACGTTCTTCGGCGCGGGATCGAGCGAGAACCCGATCACGGCGCGATGGCTCTCGGTCATGCAAAGGATCAGGTCCGCCTTCGCCGCGAGCTCCGGCGTGAGCGGGCGGCTGCGGTGGTCGGAGATGCGGAGCCCGACCTTGGCGAGGGCGTCGACCGAGTTCGGCGAGACCTTCTCCCCGCCCCGGGCGGCCACGCCCGCGGACACCACCTTGCAGGAGCGCAGCGGCTCGGGCTCCGCCGCGAGCGCATGACGCAAAAGCGCCTCGGCCATCGGACTGCGGCAGATGTTGGCGGTGCAGACGGTGACGATGAGCTTGGGCGCGGACATGGGGCGGTGGCGGACCATCGCGACGCTTCGCGACGAGGTCAAACGCTCACGCGGCCGGGGCGCGGTCCGGCGAGGACAGCGCCTCGGCGAGCGCGGCCGCGAGGTGTTGCACGGAGAAAGGCTTGGGCAAGTGGTGCCTCACCCCGGACTCCCGCATCGGCGCCAGATCGGCCGGCCGGAGGTATCCGGTCATGATCAGCACCGGCAGATCGGGGCGAACGCTCCGCACCGACCGCGCGAGCGTCACGCCGTCGAGCCCGGGCATCGTGAGATCGCACAACAGGGCGGTGCACTGCTCCGGCGTGGCGACGAAGGCCGCGAGCGCGACGTGCGGATCGTTGAACACGCGCGTCCGGTAGCCGAGGTGGCGCAACATCGTGCCCGCGAGCTCGGTGATCGTCGGCTCGTCGTCGATCACGAAGATCGTCTGCCCCGCCCCCTCCGGGCAGGCCCCGGGGGAATCGGACAACAACGACACGCCGCCGGCGCGCACCTGGCCCGGGAGAAAAACATGAAAGGCGGCGCCCCGCCCCTCGGCGCTCTCCACGACGATCGCGCCGCCGTGATTCTCGACGATTCCATGCACCATCGCCAGCCCGAGTCCCGAGCCCTCCCCCACGGGCTTGGTGGTGAAAAAGGGCTCGAAAATCCGGTCGAGGAGCGCGCGCGGAATCCCGTGGCCCGTGTCGCAAACGGAGAGCCGCACCCGTAGATCGGGCCGCACCTGGGCGTGCCGGCGGTGCCAGTCGTCGCGTTCCTCGCTCGGGGCGAGCTCGACGGTGAGCGTGCCGCCCGACGGGCGCATCGCCTGCGCGGCGTTGTTTCCCAGGTTGAGCAGGATCTGGTGGATCTGGCCGGGGTCGACGAGCACGTGCAGATCCTCCGGCGCGAAACGGGTGACGATGGCCACCGAGGAAGGCAGCGAGGCGCGCAAGAGCTCGAGGGCCTCCTCCACGATCGGCCGCAGCGGCGCCACGGTGCGCGGCTGCTCGGCCTGGCGGCTGAAGGTGAGGATGCGTCGCACCAGATCGCGCGCGCGCAGGCAGCCTTGATAGGCGTTTTCGAGCAACCGGCGCGGCGGGATCCCGTCGCCCTGGTCGAGCATCGCGAGCTGGGTGTTGCCCATGATGCCGGCGAGGATGTTGTTGAAATCGTGGGCGATGCCGCCGGCCAGGGTCCCGACCGCCTCCATCTTCTGCGCGCGCCTCAGCTGCGCCTCCAGCCGCAGGCGTTGCTCGTGCGCCTCCTCCTGGTCGCTCACGTCCTGCACCGCGCCGCAAAGACGCGCCACCCGGCCGTCGACCTTGATCGCCTGGCCGAGGGCGCGCACGTGGATGATCCGCCCGGAGTCGAGGCGGGCGGCGGCCACGAACTCGAAATCCCCGCCGTTTCGGACGGCGTGGTCCAGCGCGGATCGCACCGCGGGCCGGCACTCCTCGGTGTAGAGATCCACCGCCGCGTCGACGGTGGGAACGAAGTTCGCCGGATCCCGCTCGAAGATGCGAAAGGTGCCGGGCGTCCACATCAACGCCCCCGTCGCACGATCCAACTCCCAGCCGCCGAGCCGGGCGATCTGCTCGGAGTCGGCGAAAATCCGCCTCTGCCGCCACAGATCCGTGAGATCGGTGGCGATGCCCATGATCCGCACGATGCGTCCGGAGGCGTCCCGGGACGGGATCAAGGAGACGCGGCACGCGCGCGCGCCGCCGTTCTCGAGCGTGAACTCGCGTTCGTGCGTGATCGGACGGCCCGCTTGCAGGCACGCGAGGCTGTCGGCGCGCATGCGCTCGGCCGAGCCCGGGGGGAAAAGCGCGTCGGGAGACAAGCCCGCGAAACGCTCCGCGGGCACGCCGACGACGGCCGCCAACCGGCCGTTGACCCGCTCGTAGACGAAGCGCGGCCCCTCCTCGACGCGCAAAAGAAACACCGCGTCCTCGGTGTGCTCGAACACCTCGTTGAACTGCGCCTCCTGCGCCGCCAGGGCCGCCTCGGTCTCGAGCCGGAGCCGCTCCGCCGCGAAGCGCGCCTCTTCCGCGCGCAGGCGCATCAGCTCGCCCACGGCGCGAAGCGCGAACACGCGAATCAAGGTCGCCGCGAAGTCCCGGGGGGGAGGATTCGCGCCGAAGGTGACGAGAATCACGCCCAGCGGCCGCCCCTCGGTGTCGTCAAGCCGCAGGCCAAGCACGGACTCGACCCCCCAGCGGGCGTAGAATTCCCGCTGCGCGGGAAACACCGCGCCGAGATTCTCCCAAACCGACACTTCGCCGCGTCGCCAGATCTCCGCGACCGCGGTCCCCTCCGGGCGGTGGATCAGGCGGTCCTCCGCCGCGGCCTCCGGCCAATGCGCCAGCACCTCGAACCAATCCGGCCGGTCGGCCACGGGCACGCTCACATGGGCGCGGCGCGCGTGCAGCGCCGCGCCCAGGTGGTCGATCATGGCGACGAGCGCGTCGCGCCCGGTGCGGGCGGCGGTGAGCAAAAGCGAACGCACCAGCGCGTCGTAATGGGCGCCGGGAACGGAAGGGGCCGGCCTGTTCGTATCCATGACGGCCAATACCTGCCCGCCGGCCGCGGCGCAGGCAACCGCCCATTGAAAAGACGTCCGGGAGTGACCGGGGCCGGCCGGGCCCCGAAGCTCAAGCGGCGGCCAAACGCGAGATCTCCGCCAGGGCGGCGTCGCGCGCCTCGGGCGACACGCTCGCCACCCGCCAGCCGGCGGAGGCCAGCCGGGCCAGCTCGCCGCGCGAGAACCCCGCCTCGCCCGCGAGGGCCCGATACTCGTCGTTCAAGGTGTTGCCGAAGACCAGGGGATCGTCGGTGCTCACGGTGCAGTTCACGCCGGCGGCGACCAGGCCGCGCAGCGAATGCGCGGCGAGCGACGGGAAAACGCCGAGCTTCACGTTGCTGATCGGACAGACGTCGAAGGTGACGCCTCGTTCCGCCGCGAGCGCGACCACGGCCGGATCCTCGATCGCGCGCACACCGTGCTGCACGCGGGTGACGCCGAGCTGCTCGATGGCTTCGCGCACGCGCGCGGCGCCGTCGAACTCGCCGGCGTGGCATTTGGTGATCTTGCCCGCGGCGCGGAGGCGGGCCCAGACCGGCGCGGTCCAGGCCTCGGTCGGCGTGGACTCGTGTCCGTGGAGATCGACGCCCGCAAGCTCGTCCCAGTTTTCCAGATCGTCGATCACCGCCCGCATCGGCCCGGCGTAGTCGGTGCGAAGCATGCCGGCGAAGATCCGCACCTCGAGGCCGGCCGGAGCGGCGGAGCGGATCGCGGCGATGATCTCGCAGACGGGCACGCCGATGAAGCCGGAGACCGGCAGGTGGAACGAGGTCTCCACGTAGCGCACGTTTTGCGCGACGTGTTTCGCGAAGACCGCCTTGGCCGCCTCATGGTAACGCTCGGCGGAGACGAACCACGGCAACGCGTGCCCGAGCAGGACCTCGTCAAAGGCGGGAAAACTCGGGAACCGGTAGTCCGTCGCGTGCGTGAACAGGGTCGCCGGGTAGGTCTCCGGTTTCCACGCGTGCAACAGCTCGTAGGGCACGGCGCCCTCGAGGTGGAGGTGCGTCTCGGTTTTAGGCAGAGCCTGGATGAAGGCGTCTAAGTCCATGGAACCACGAAGGGCACGAAACACACGAAAATCAGATGCAGGCGAGCCGCGCGGTTGCCCGCCTTTCGGGCATTTCGTGTGTTTCGTGGTTAACCGCTTCAGCCCTTCCCGAGCAGGTATTCGGGGTTCAGCTTGTGCAGCGACTTCGGCACGAAGAGGCCGTCCTTGCGGATGAGTTTGCCGTCGAACCAGATCTCGCCGCCGCCGTATTCGGGGCGCTGGATGTTCACCATGTCCCAGTGGACCTGGCTCTTGTTGCCGTTGCCCACGCCCTCGTAGGCCTGGCCCGGGGTGAAGTGGAAGGAGCCGGCGATCTTCTCGTCGAAGAGGATGTCGCGCATCGGCTCGCGGATGTGCGGGTTGAAGCCGATCGCGAACTCGCCGATGTAGCGCGCGCCGGCGTCGCTATCGAGGATCTCGTTGAGGCGTTTGGTGTTGTTCGCCGTGGCCTCGACGACGCGGCCCTTCTTGAAGACGAGGCGGATGTTGTCGAACGAGGTGCCGAGGTAGACGGAGGGCGCGTTGTATTGGATGACGCCCTCGACGGAGTCCTTCACCGGGCAGGAGAACACCTCGCCGTCGGGGATGTTGCGCTGGCCGCCGCACTCGCGCGCGCCGATGCCCTTGATCGAGAAGGTGAGGTCGGTGCCCGGGCCCTTGATGTGCACGCGGTCCGTTTTGTCCATGAGGGCCTTGAGCGCCTTCATGCCCGGGATCATGCGCGAGTAGTCGAGGGTGCAGACGCGGAAATAGAAATCCTCGAAGGCCTCGGTGCTCATGCCGGCCTGCTGGGCCATGGCGGGGGTCGGCCAGCGGAGCACGACCCACTTGGTCTTGTTCACGCGGTGGTCGAGGACGGGCTTCATGAGGCGCGCGTAGAGCTGCACACGCGAGGAGGGCACGTCGGAGGACTCGAAGATGTTGTCCGAGCCGCGGAGGGCGATGTAGGCGTCGACCTTTTGCATGCGCTTGAGCTCGACGTCGACGAAGGGGGAAAACTGCTCCTCGGACGCGTCGACCATGAGCTCGCGGGTGACGCGGGCGCGGTGGATCTGCACGAGCGGATGCGCGCCGCGGGCGCGGGCCGCGCGGATGAGCGAGACGATCATCGCGTCGGGGACGTCGAAGGCGTCGATCAGGACGCGTTCGCCCTTTTTGAGTTCGCAGGAAAAGCCGGCGAGACCGGCGGCCAGTTGATCGAAACGAGGATCGGAGAGCATCGGGAAACGGGGGGGAGAGGGACGAAAGGACAGTCGGAAGTCGCGCCGGTTTCAACGCAAGCGCGCGGAGGCGAAGGGCGTGCCGCCGCCGCCGACCGGACCGCTCGCGCCGATGCCGTCGGCGGGGAAGCAGATGCGCCCCACCGCGTCGTCGAAGCCGCTCGCGCCGCGCAGGATCTCTATCTCGAGGCGCAGGTAGTAGATCGGCACCGGGCAGGGCATGCCCTCCGGAATACGCACCGCGTCCTTCTCTGTCGTCACGATGTAGTCTACCTTGCGCTCCAGCGCCTCGGAGAAGATCTCCACGAAATCCTCGTAGGTGAACCGATAGTGGTCGAGGAAGCGGCGCGTGAACTCGATGCGCCCGCCGAGATCGCGCACGAAGGCCTCGAAGCTCTCCGGCACCGCGATGCCGGAGAACGCGCCCACGCGCTTGCCGTCGAGGTCGGCGAGCGGGCGACGCTCCGCCAAACCGAGGCGTTGCAAAAACTGCGGCCGGTGCGCGCACTCGATCACGTTCACCCCGGGATTGTGGCGCTGGATCAGCTCCTCGAGCTCGGGGTCGCGACGGCCGTCCGACTTGGTGAGGAAAACGTAGCTTGCGCGCTTCAGGTGTTTGATCGGCTCGCGCAGGATGCCGCGCGGCAGGAGGTGTCCGTTGCCGAAGGGGTTGGTCTTGTCGACGAGGAGCAGGTTCAGCCGGCCCTTCAACGGCAGATACTGGAAACCGTCATCGAGGATCAGCGTGTCGCAGCGGAATTTCTTGATCGCGAACACGCCCGCCTTCACGCGGTCCTTGTCCACGAGCACGACGACGCCGGGCAGGTTGCGCGCCAGCATGTAGGGCTCGTCGCCCGCCTTCTCGGAATCGAGCAACACCTCGCGGCCGTCGCTCACGATGCGCGGCGGCGGCGCGCTGGTGTGGGTGAACCACCAGAGCGCTTTTTTCCACATCGGCGGGGCCTTGCTGCGGTAGCCGCGCGAGAGGATGGCGACCTTGCGCCCGCGGTCGCGCAAGGCGCGGGCGAACATCTCCACGACGGGCGTCTTGCCCGTGCCGCCGACGGTGAGGTTGCCCACCACCACCACGAGACAGCCGAGCGGCTGGTCGTGCAGGATGCGTTTTTTGTAAAGCCACACCCGGCTCTGCGCGATGCCGCTGAAGAGCCACGACAAGGCATGCAGGAACCCGGCGAAGACCGTCGGCCACACGCCTTCGCGACGACCGAAAATCACGTCGATCGTGAAATGCTCGAAGGCATTCAGCTTGCGTTTGAGCCAGTTGGACATGCGGGACGGGCGGGACCAGCGGCGAAAAAGGCGGGGGGGCGGACGGGTGGCGAGGGGAAATCGGATTTGACCGCGCCGCGGCGTGCGGAATCTTCTTTTTATTTTAACGTCTCCCGACACGCCTCCCGCGCCCTTTCCTCCATGAGCTACAAACTCTTCATCCCCGGTCCCATCGCCGTCTCGCAAAAGACCCTGAACGCGATGGCCCAAGGCATGATCGGCCACCGCAGCAACGACTTCGTCGCGCTCTACAACGCGATCCAGCCCGAGCTGCAGGCCCTTTTCTACACGAAGGATCCGGTGTATCTCTCCACCAGCTCCGCCTGGGGCGTCATGGAAGGCGCGATCCGCAATGTCGTGAAGAAGAAGGTGCTCAACTGCATGAACGGCGCCTTCTCCGACAAGTGGTTCGACGTCTCGCAGCGCTGCGGCAAGCAGGCCGGAGCCCTCAAGTCCGAGTGGGGCCAGCCCGTCGATCCCGAGGCCGTCCGCAAGGAACTGGCCACCGGAGCCTACGACGCGATCACCATCATCCACAACGAGACCTCCTGCGGCTGCATGAGCGACATCGGCGCCCTCATGGCCGTCGTCCGCGAATTCCCCGAGGTCATCTCCATCGTCGACACCGTCAGCTCCTTCTCCGTCGTTCCGATCAAGAAGGACGAGCTCGGCATCGACGTGCTCATCACCGGCTCGCAAAAGGCCCTCGCGATGCCCCCCGGCCTCGCCCTGGTGAGCGTCTCCAAGCGCGCCCTCGACCGCGCCGCCACCATGGCCGACCGCGGCTACTATTTCGACTTCGTCGAGTTCCAGAAGAACCACGAGGCCGGCATGACGCCCAGCACGCCCGCCATCGCCCTGATCTACGCCCTCAAGTCCAAGCTCGAGGACATCAAGGCCGAGGGCATCGAAAACCGCTACGCCCGCCACGCCCGCCTCAACAAGACCGTCCGCGACCACATCCTCGCCAAGGGCTTCACGATGTTCCCGAAGGACGGCTACGGCTCCGTCGCCCTCAACTGCTTCGCCAACAACCTCGGCTACGACCTCGCCGCGCTCAACAAGACGCTCAAGTCAAAGCACGGCCTCGTGATCGACGGCGGATACGGCAAGCTCAAGGGCAAGACCTTCCGCATCTCCAACATGGGCGACGAGACCGACGAGACCATCGCCGCCATGCTCAAGGCCTTCGACGCCGCCCTCGCCGAGTGCCCCAAGGCCCCCGCGGCCTGAGCCGGGACAAACGGCTAGACGACCTCCGCCCGCGGTTTTCATCCATCCCGCCCAGGCGCGTTTCCCTCGTGGAGACGCGCCTTTTTCGTCGCCCGGTTGCGAACCATCCCGGGAAACAAACCTTGTAATCGCGCAAAGCGCTCCCTACCCGCTCCCCCCTCCATGAAGTCCCTCGTCATCGCCGAAAAGCCCTCCGTCGCCGCCGATCTTGCCCGCGCGCTCGGAAAGGTGCCGAAAAAAGGCGACGTCTACGAGAACGACGAATGGGTCATCTCCTCCGCCGTCGGCCACGTCGTCGAACTCGAGATGCCCGAGGACATCGACAAGAAGAAATACGGCTTCTGGCGCCTCGAGACGCTTCCCATCATCCCGGAAAAGTTCGGCCTCAAGCCCATCGAGGACTCCAAGGAGAAGTTCAACCTCCTCAAAAAACTCCTCGCCCGCAAAGACGTCGACCAGGTCATCAACGCCTGCGACGCCGGACGCGAGGGCGAGCTGATCTTCGCCTACCTTTACCAGCTCGCCAAATCCAAGCTGCCCGTGAAACGCGCCTGGATGCAGAGCATGACGACCGACGGCATCAAAAAAGCCTTCGAGAAACTCCGCGACGGCGCCGAGCTCGCCGGCCTCGCCGACGCCGCCCGCTGCCGCTCCGAGAGCGACTGGCTCATCGGCATCAACGGCACCCGCGCGCTCACCAAGCGCATGTTCGGCTCACGCGCCGGCAACGTCGCCTCCGTCGGTCGCGTCCAGACCCCCACCCTCGCCATCGTCTACGCCCGCGAGCTCGAGATCCGCAATTTCAAGCCCCGCCCCTTCTGGCGCCTCACCGCCACCTTCACCGTCGCCCAGGGCGCCTACGAGGGTGTGTATCAGAAACCCCACTTCAAGAAAGACGCGGCCAACGACCACGACCGCGTCGATCGCGTCTGGGAGGAGACCATCGCGCGGGCCGTCCTCGCCGATTGCCAGGGCAACCCGACCGCCACCGTCCGCGAAGAGAAGAAACCCTCCACCCAAGCCTCCCCGCGCCTCTACGATCTGACCACGCTCCAGCGCGAGGCCAACGGCCGCTTCGGCCTCTCCGCCCGCCGCACGCTCCAGATCGCGCAGGCCCTCTACGAGCGTCACAAGGTCATCACCTACCCCCGCACCGATTCGCGCGCTCTGCCCGAGGATTACGCAAACACGGTCCGCGAGACGATGCAGTCCCTCGGCGGCGACCTCGCGCAACACGCCGCGAAGGTCGTGCAGTCCGCGTGGATCCGCCCCGGCAACAAGAAGATCTTCAACAACGCCCAGATCTCGGACCACTTCGCCATCATCCCCACCACCACCGAGCCCAAGTCGCTCGATGAGATGGAGGCCAAGGTCTACGACATGATCGCGCGCCGCTTCGTCGCGACCTTCTATCCCGAGGCCCAGTTCGACGTCACCACCCGCATCTCGACCGTCGCCGGCAAACACGACTTCAAGACCGAGGGCAAGGTCCTCACCGAGGCCGGCTGGCTCGCAGTCTACGGCAAGGTCGCCATCGACGAAGACACCGCCGCTTCCGGAGCCGACACCAAAAAAGACGGCGCCTCCGGCAAAGCCCTACCCGCCCTCAGCCCCGCCGACAACGGCAAGGCCAAGACCTCCGACGCCAAGCTCCACGCCGAGTCCACCAAGCCGCCGCCGCGCTACTCCGAAGCCACGCTCCTCTCCGCCATGGAAGGCGCCGGCAAACTCGTCGACGACGAGGCCATGGCCGAGGCCATGAAGGAACGCGGCCTCGGCACGCCCGCCACCCGCGCCGACACCATCGACGGCCTCATCAACCAGAAGTATATGGAGCGCCAGCAACGCGAGCTGGTCCCCACGCCCAAGGCCGAGTCCTTGATCCAGTTCCTCTCCGCCGTGAAGGCCGAGGCGCTCACCTCCCCCGCCATGACCGGCGAATGGGAGTTCAAGCTCCGCCAGATGGAGCAGGGTCGCGTGAAGCGCGACGACTTCATGAAGGAGGTCATCGCGCAGACGGTCGGTATCGTCGAACGCGTCAAAGGCTTCGAGGAGACCGAGGAAAACTCCCGCGTCACCGACATCATTTCGCCCACCGACAACGAGCCGCTCCTCGAAACCCTGCGCGGCTACAAATCGAAGGACGGCACCCTCATGATCTACAAGGTCATGACCGGCCGTAAGCTCGAAGAGGAAGAGGTCCGCACGCTCGTCGCCACCGGCGAGGTCGGCCCGCTCGACGGCTTCGTCTCTCCCCGCACCGGCAACCGCTTCGCCGCCAAGCTCAAGATCGTGGACGACGAAAAAGCCAAGGTCGCCGGCGGCAAAAAAATCGCGATGGACTTCGGCGAGAAAGCCGACGTCGGCGAATTGGAAGCCTTCTGGACCGACGCCAAGACCGGCGCCCAGCTCTGCGAGGCCCCGACCAAATACATCCTCCGCGAGAAAAACGCCGAGGGCGCCTGGGAGCAGACCTTCTCGCTCTCCCGCATCCTCTGCAAACGCGAGCTGAAGCGCGAAGAGGTCGTCTCCTGCGTCGAGACCGGCCGCACCCCGCTGATCGAGGACTTCATCAGCAAGTTCGGTCGCCCCTTCAAAGCCTTCCTCGTCAAGGTCGGCAACAAGGCTTCCTTCGAGTTCCCTCCCCGCGAGCCCAAGGCCGGCAAAGACGGCAAGCCCGTGGAGCGCAAAGCCAAGGCCAAGCTCGACCTCTCCAAGGCGCAAAAACTCGGCGCCAGCCCCGCCCACAAGGACGGCGAGCTCTACCAGACCGAGGACGCCTTTGTGGTCGTGAAGGACGCCACCAGCGACAACCCCCGCGCCGTCTTCCAGACCAAACTCGAAGTCGCCGGCAAAAAGATCACGCCCGCGATCGTGCAAAGTCTTCTGGCCGAGGGTCGCACCGACCTCCTCGAGGGCTTCATGTCCAAGGCGGGCCGCCCCTTCAGCGCCTACCTGGTCCTTTCCAAGACCAAGTCGAAAGCCGACTTCGAGTTCCCTCCCCGCTGATACGCGGCCGGAGAAAGGGCGCGCCCGCCAGTCCCGGCCGGCGCGCATTGCGTGGAAGCGACGGGCTCGGACTTGGCCACGAGCGGCCGAGGCACCCTCCTGCGCCCCTGCGCTGACGCGGCTTGGACCCATTGCGTAACCCGCCGGCTCCGCGCGGCGTCACGAACTGACACGCCGTCCGCCCGCCCTTTCCAATGAAATCTAACACCAAAAACATCGCCATCGTCTTCCTTGCCGCGACCACGCTTGGACTCGGCGTTCAGCTCTACAGCACCCGGCAAAAGCTGAACGACGCCCTCAACGCGCCCTCCCTGCAGGTGAAGCGCAGCGAGATCAAAGTGGCCGCCGCCCCCGCCCCGATCTCCGCGGCTCCCGTCGCGGCCGCCGCCCCCGCCGCCGAAGCCGCGCAGGAAAACTCCGGGCCGCCGGAAGGCCCCGGCAACTTCGGAGGCCGCGGCAACCGCGGCGGCTTTGGCCAGCAAATGGCCGAGCTCATGAAGGACCCCGAGGTCGCCGCCGCCATGAAGCTAGAACAGGAGGCGCGCATCGAGCAGCGCTACGGCGCCCTCTTCAAGCAGCTCAATCTGCCCGCCGAAAAGGTGGCCGAACTGAAGACCATGCTCGCCGAGCGTGAGAACGCGATGCGCGACGTCATGACCACCGCCGCCGCCCAGGGCCTCAATCCGCGCGACAACCGCGACGAGCTCCGCCAGCTCGCGAACGACATGCAGGCCGAGGTCGACAACACCATCAAAAACAGCCTGGGCGAAAACGTCCTCACCGCGCTCAACACCTACAACAACACCTCCGCGCAGCGCTCCACGGTCAACGACCTCTCCCAGAAGCTCGCCTACTCCAGCACCCCGCTGAACGACACCCAGTCGCAGATGCTGACCACCATCCTGACCGAAACCGGCGAGTCCCAAGGCCAAGGCGGCCAGGGCGGTCCCGGCGGACAGTGGGGCGGCCGCAACAACACCGTCCTCATCACCGACGCCACCCTCGCCCGCGCCCAAGCCGTGCTGATGCCCTCGCAAGTGGAAGCCCTCAAGAAGCTCCAGGCCGAGCAGCAGGCCCAGCAGCTCATCCAGACCAAGATGCGCGAGGCGCGCGAAGCCGCCCAGGCCCAGCGCAACGCCAACCGGCAAAACCGGAACAACAACGCGAACTGAGCGCGTAAGCGGCAGGCCGGAAACACCCCGGCCCTCGTCCGGTTCTCTGCGGCGGAAGACGTGTTCTTCCGCCGCTTTCTTTTGTCCGGATCCGCCGCGACGTGGAAAAGCCGGGATCGAGAGCCTGTCCGCCCCACGAGCCGTCCCGCACCCGCGATTCGTTTCGGGGACTCGCTCAGCGACGCTCGATCACCTCGGACGCGGGGAAACGAACCTTGGGCGCGGTCGCGTATTTGTCGCCCGCCGCACGATAGCCGGCGGCGATCGCCATCTGCGTCGCCCAGCCCGAGCCGGCCAGACCCAGCGCCTCGTCGTATTTCGCCGGATCGATGCCTTCGAGCGGGCAGGTGTCGACGCCGATCACCGCGGCCGAAGCCATGAACTGGCCGGCGGCGATATACACCTGCTTCGACGACCACGCCTCGAGCTGGCCCGCCTGGGCCTTGGCCGCGACGAAGCCGTCGACCAGCTTGCGATAGCCCGCGAGCGACTCCACCGCCGCGCCGCGCGTCTTCGCGGTGTCGGCCATGAAGCGATCCAGGTGCGCCGTGTCGACGGCCTGTTTCACCGCGAGCACCACCAGATGGCTCGCCTCGGTCACCTGCGTCTGGCCCCACGAGGCCTCGCGCAATTTCGCGCGGAGCTCCGGGCTTTCCACCACGATGAACTTCCAGGGCTGGATGCCGAACGACGAGGGCGCCAGGCGCAGCGACTCCTCCAAGGCGTTCCAATCCGCCGCGGCGATCTTGCGCGAGGCGTCGAATTGCTTGGTGGCGTAGCGCCAATTAAGGGCGGAAACGAGATCGGCGGCGGAGAGCATGGGCATGGGAATGATGGGTCGGGTGGATGAAGGCGGGAAAGGCTCCGAGGCTGCTTCGGAGCTCGCGCCGCGCAAGCCCCCGGGCGCTTTTCCCGCTCCGTCAGCCCTCCGGCACGAGGACCATGTCGTCGAAATGCAGGCCGCACCAGACCCTGTCGCCCTCGTGCAACGCCTCCATGATGGCGCTCTCGTTCGGCACCACCGCCGAAAGCGTGGCGCCCGCGTCCGTCCGCAGCAGGAGATGATCGAAGGCGCCCTGGAAAATCTCCTCCGTGATCGTCGCCTCGAAGAGATTTTCCGCGCCCTCGATCGGCCGCTTCGACACGCACAACTTTTCCGGGCGCACCAGCAGCAGGGCCAGCCGGGCGTCCCCGGGCCAGGCCGGGAGCGGCACGCGCAACTCCAGCCCGCCCTCCGTCCGCACGCGACCGGCCCCGGCCTCGCGGGCCAGCAAATCGACGCGGAGCAGATTCGCCTCGCCGATGAAGTCCGCGACGAAGGCGTTTCCCGGCCGGTGGTAGATCTCGATCGGCGTCCCGCTTTGCACGATGCGGCCGCGATCCAGCACCACCACACGATCGCTCATCGTCAGCGCCTCCTCCTGGTCGTGCGTCACGAAAACGAAGGTCATGCCCAGCCGCTTTTGCAGGCGCTTCAACTCGACCTGCATCTGCTTGCGCAGCTTCGCGTCGAGCGCGGAGAGCGGTTCGTCGAGCAGAAGCACCGACGGATTCGGCACGATCGCGCGCGCCAGCGCCACGCGTTGCCGCTGCCCGCCCGAAAGCTGATGCGGCATGCGATCCTCGAAACCTCCCAGCGCGACCAGGTCCACGACCTCCGCGACGCGCCGCCGCGCCTCGTCCTTGGGCGTCTTCTGCATGCGCAGTCCGAAGGCGATGTTGTCCCGCACCGAGAGATGCGGAAAGAGCGCGTAGCTCTGGAACACCTGGTTCACGTTGCGCCGATAGGGCGGCAGATGCGTCACGTCCGCGCCGGCGATGCGGATCGCGCCCGCGTCCGGCGTCTCGAAGCCGGACAGCATGCGGAGCAGCGTCGTCTTTCCGCAGCCCGAAGGACCGAGCAGGGTGAGAAACTCGCCCGCGCGCACGGTCAGGCTCACGTCGCCCACCGCCGTGAAATCGCCGAAGCGCTTCGTGACTGATTCGATCTCGATCATGGGTGCAAAAACTTAACCGCGAATGGACGCGAATAGACGCGAATATGACCGGGCCCGCCCCCGCGTCCGATCCCCGCCCAAACCCATTCGCGTCCATTCGTGTTCATTCGCGGTTAAAAAATCAGTTCCGCGCGGCCTTCCGCCCCCGCCACTGCAGCGCAGCGTAGCTCAGGAGAAAAAGCAGCGTGAACACCACGCCGAGCGCCGCGCCGAAGGGGAAGTTGAGCGCCTTGGTGAACTGGTTCTGGATCACGTTGCCGATCATCGGCACCTGCGCGCCGCCCATCAGATCGGTGATCGCGAACATGCCGATCGCCGGCACGAAGACCAGCAGCATGCCCGCCGCGATGCCAGGCCAGGTGAGCGGCACGATGACCTCGCGAAACACCCGCAACGGCCCGGCGCCGAGATCGTGCGCCGCCTCGATCAGAGCCGCGTCGAGTTTTTCCGCGCTGCCGTAGACGGGAAGGATCACGAAAGGCAGATAGGCGTAGACGAGCCCGATCACGACCGCCGCGGGCGTGTAGAGCAGGTTCAGCGGCTCGGCGAAGAGGTGCGGCACCGCGCCCGAGGCCTTGAGCAGACCGTTGAGCAGCCCCTCGCTTTTGAGGATCGCGATCCACGCGTAGGTGCGGATCAGAAAGCTCGTCCAAAAGGGGATCATCACGAGCATCAGCAGCCGTTCCCGCCACGCCGTCTGGCGCCGCGCGATGAACCAACCGACGGGATAACCGATCAGCACGCAAAGCAGCGTCGTGAGCCCGGCGTAGGCGACCGAGCGCGCGAACACCTTCAAATAAACCGGCTCGAAGACCCGGGCATAGTTGTCCCACGAAAAACCAAACTCCACCGCGCCCAGCGTCCCGCGCGAGGCGAAGCTGTAGACGACAAGGATGCCGGCGGGCGCCACGACGAACAGCGCCAGCCAGGCCAGCATCGGCGCGAGCAACACCCAGCCCCACAGGCGCGGACGGCGCGCATGGGGGTTGTCGGAGACTCCGCCGGGAAGGCCGTGCATGCGGGCTCAGCGCGCGTTCTTCAGATCGGTGATCAAGGCGTCGATCTTCGCACCGACCTCGTCCCCGAGGTAGCGAAAGGTATCGAGCTTGCGGTCCAGTTTCGGGTAGCTGGCCGGGTTGGCCAATTGCTCCTCGGTGAGGAGCTTTCGCGCGGCGCCGTTCGGGTTGGTGTAGGGAAAGTCGGCGGAGATCAGTTTGCTCACCTCGGGACGCAGGATGTAGTCGATGAAGAGGTGGGCGTTCTCGACGTTCTTCGCGCGCTTCGGGATCGCGAGCAGGTCGACGAACATGTGCGCGCCCTCGGACGGAAGCACATACTTGAACTTTTTGTTCTCCTTCCACAGCAGCGCCGCCTCGCCGCACCAGACGAGGCCGAGGTCGACGTCGCCGTTGAGCAGCGCCGTCTTCGGGCTGTCGGAGTCGTAGAGCTTCACGCGCGGCAGCCACTCGGCGAGCACCGGACGGACGGCCTTCAGGTTCTCGTCGCTGAAATCGTTCAGGCTCTTGCCGACCACGTAAAGCGCCCCGGTGGCGAGCTCGCGGCCGTCGTCGAGCGCGACGATGCGGCCGGCATGCTTGGCGGAGAAGAGATCGGCGTAGCCCTTGACCGGCTCCTTCACCTTCTCGGTGTTCACCACGATGCCGACGGTGCCGATCATGTAGGGCACCGTGTATTGCTGCTCCGGATCATGGGGCATGCCGAGATACTCGGGAAGCAGGTTGCCGTAGTTGGCGAGCTTGGCGCGCTCGATCGGGAGAAGCTGCCCGGCCTTGATCATCGCCTCGGCGATGTAGTCCGGCGGCTGGATGAGGTCGTAGCGCGCGCGGCCGGCGGAGAGCTTCGCGAGCATCTCCTCGCCGGAGGCGTAGGTCTCGTAGTTGACCTTGATCCCCGTCTCTTCGGTGAAGCCGTCCAGCACCGCCTGGGGGATGTATTCCGACCAGGCGAAGAGGTTGAGCTCGCCTTTTTTCTTCTTGGACGCGGAGGGGGCCCCGACGGCCGCCGCCGCGCAAAGCGCGGCCAGGCCGAGGGCGAGGAGGGTGCGGAGCGTTTTCATGGGAATCGGGAAAACCGGGCGTCAGCGCGAGGCCGGACGACGCAGGCGCTCCGTGAAGAGCACGAAGGCGATCGTGGTCGCGATGAAGAGGGCGGAGAGCGCGTTGAGCATCGGGTTCAGGCCGACCTTGGCCATGCCGTAGACCTGCATCGGCAGCGTGCGCGAATCGGGCCCGGCGGTGAACACGGTGATGATGAGCTCGTCCATCGAGAGCGTGAACGCCATGAGCGCGCCCGAGATCACCGCCGGCCGCAGGCAGGGAAGGATCACGAGCCAGAAGGCGCGGGCCGGCGTCGCGCCGAGGTCCAGCGCCGCCTCCTCCAGCGCGGGATCCATCCCTTGAAGGCGCGCCTGCACCGCGACGAGCACGAAGGGGAAGCAAAAGGTCGTGTGCGCCAGGATCACCGTGAGATGCCCCGCCTCGATTCCCGCCACCGCGAAAAACACCAGCAGGCTGATGCCCATCACGATCTCCGGCATCACCATCGGCACGCAGATCACCGCGTTCATCGCCCGCGCGAAGCGGTAGCGATATCGGTGCAGCAGCCAGGCCCCCGTCGTGCCGATAACGACGCTCAGGGTCGTCGCGGCCGCGGCGATCCCGAGGCTGTTCTTCAAGGCCCGGATGAGCGGCGTGTGCCGGAAAAGCTCCCCATACCAGCGAACCGTGAAGCCTTCCCATACGACATTGAGCTTCGACGTGTTGAACGAATAGGCGACCAGAACGAGGATCGGCAGATAAAGGAAAACAAAGACCGCCGCGGTCCAACCCGCCAGCCCGAGCTCCATCAGGCGCGGCCCGCGCAGCCTCCGCGTCCCCGGGACACGGGAGGCGCTGGCGGCGGGAGGCGAAACGACGGGAGTCATCGGCGCGACGTGAAGCGAATTGCACGCCAGAGCGCGCGCGGCGCAAGCGTGGAGCCCCCGCGGCAAAAATATCGAACGCGGCCTTTCTTCCCCGCCCTCGCGGCCTAATGTCCCGCCCGTGCCCCCGCCCTACCCCGTTTTCCGCCGGCCCGGCCTTTGCTCCGTTTCGGCCGGCGCCATGCTGCTGCTTCTCCTGTCCGGCTGCGCCACGACCCCTTCCCGCGAACCCGCGGCACCGCCTCGCCTTCCCTCCCTCGCCGCTCCGGCACAGCCGGCCGGCGTCGACGTTCTCCCTCGCTGGCGCGCGAACTTCGATCAAGTCGGCCTCGCGCTCGCCCGCATCGAGGGGGAAGAGCCGTTGATCGCCCGCGAATCCGCCGATTCACCACCGCCCGAGATCGCGACGCCGGAGGCGAACGACGCGCTCGCCCTGCTCAAACGCTTCGAGCTGGGTCCGGGAGAAACGATCCTCCTTCCGCCGATTCACGGCCCCGAAACGCCGTTTCCCGATCACCAATCGCTGCGGCGACTCGCCACCCTGCGCGGCGTCCTCGCCCGCCGCGCGATTTCGCTCGGAGACATGCCCGGGGCGATCTCGCTGGTCCGTCAAAACCTCGCCCAGGCACGAGCGACCTTGCGCGCCGAGGAAGGCATCCTGCCACTCATCCACGCGACCAGCGTCTGGCAATGCGCGCTCGACGGCGCCCACGCCCTGGCCCGCTCCCCGCTTCTCGCCCCGGCCGACGCCCACTCGCTGCTGACCGAGCTTCAGGCGGACGAACGACTGATCCCGATCGCCCTCGGCCGCTCCTTCGTCGGCGAATACCTGCACGTCTATCGCGTCGTCGTCGACCGGCTGCCGCAAACCGACGATCCGGAGCGTCTCCTCTCCGCGGTCGGCAGCCTCGGCATGGCCGAGCCGGAGAGCGTCGAGCCGGGCCAGGTCGGCCTCGGACTCACCACGCATACGCTCCTCGACCGCGAGGCCACCCTCGCCGCCTACGAGGCCGACCTCCGCCCATATCTCGCGGCTTTCGCCGCCTCCTCACGTTTTCCCCGCGGACTTTATGGAGAAACCACCGCGAAAACCCTCTCCGCCTACCGCGACGAGCTAGGCGCCTTCTACGACTACACCAGCGGCGACGCGCCCGACACCCTGGAGCTGACGATCCGCGCCCGCGTCGCGATGGAATCGACCCCCAATCCCGTCGGCAAACTCCTCGCCATCTACATGACTCCCCCTTGGGAAATTCTGACTGCATCCGCCTTTCGTCGCGAAGCCCAGCGCGCCGCCGTCTGCGGCCTGCTCGCCTGGCGCATCCACGGCCGCCCCGCGGAATGGAACGAGCTCGTCGCCGCCGGCATTCAGCCAAGCGCGCCGGCCGATCCGTTCTCGGACGCGCCCCTTCGTCTTTCGCTCAACGACACGCCACGCGTCTGGAGCGTCCACGCCGACGGCAAAGACGACGGCGGCCAACCCGTCGAGGCCAACAGCGGCCAGCCCGACGACCTCGTCTGGATCTGGTGATTCTCGCGCGACGCCCGTGCGCTGCTTCTACCACCGCGACTACTATTTCCCCCTGCCGGAAAGCCATCCCTTCCCGATGGACAAGTTCTGGCGCGCAGAGGCGATGATCCGCGCCGACGCGCCCGCCGAACTGCGTATCCTCGACGCCGCGCCCGTTCCGTTCGAGGACCTGCGTCGCGTCCACACCGACGCCTATCTGGAGAAAATCCGCAGCGGCGAACTCAGCCCGCTCGAAGCCTTGAAACTCGGTCTTCCCGCCGGCGAGGCTCTGCTCGCCCGCTCCCGTCTCGAGACCGGCGGCACGCTCCTCGCCGCCGAAGCCGCCCTTGCCGACGGCCTCGCCGCCAATCTCGCCGGCGGCACCCACCACGCCCACGCCGACCGCGGCCTCGGCTACTGCGTGCTCAACGACGTCGCCGTCGCCATCCGCGCCACCCACGCCCGCGCCCCCGGCCTGCGTATCCTCGTCATCGATACCGACGCCCACCACGGCGACGGCACCGCCGCGCTCTTCGCCGGCGACGCCCGCGTCTTCACCTACTCGATCCACGTCGGGCGTAACTATCCCTCGATCAAGCCGCCCGGCTCCCTCGACGTTCCCCTGCCCCGTTGGGTCGCCGGCGCCGATTACCTCGAACAACTCGAAGCCACCCTACCGGCCGCGCTCCACGAACACCGCCCAGAACTCGCCTTCTGGATCGGCGGCGCCGATCCGCACGAGCACGACCGTTTCGGCCAGATGAGGCTCACCGACGCCGACATGGCCGCGCGCGACGCCTTCGTCCGAGACGAGGTGTTCCGCCGCCGCGGCGTCCCCACGGTCCTGCTCTACGGTGGCGGCTACAACCGCGACCGCGAACACACCGCCCGCCTCCACGCCCGGACCGTGCTGGCCGCGGCGGCCTTCATGTAGGCCCGACCGCCGGTCGGGCAGACCCGGCCGGCGGTCGGGCCTGCATCGATAACGCGCCGCCCCCCGCTTCGCCGCTCACAGCAGCTTCAAAAACTCCGCCGGCGTCGGCGCCGTCGCGACGAACTTCACCGCGCGCCCCTCGAACTCGTAGTCGAAACGCGTCTCGTGCGAATGCAGGCAGAGCCGCTTCACCCCGGTCGCCTTGGCCAGCGCGCGGTTCGCCCCGAAATCGCCGTAGGTCGCGTCGCCCACGATCGGCAGTCGCCGGTGCGCGCACTGCACGCGCAGCTGATGGCTGCGTCCGGTCCGCGGCGTGAGCTCGATCAAGGTCAGCGCCATCGACGGATCGCGCCGCTGCCGCAGGACCTTCATCTCGCACTCGCTCGGGATGCCCTCGCCCGCCTTCGTGCGCACCTGGCCGCCGCGCTTCTCGATCGCAAGCCGGTCCTTCCACACCGCGGTGGGGTGCGAGGTCTTTCCGAATACCAGCGCGTGGTAGACCTTGCGGATGTGTTTCTCGCGAAACAGCGCCCGGATCCGCGTCGCCAGCTCGGTGTTGTCCAGCACGCCGAGGATCACGCCCGAGGTGTGCGAATCGAGCCGGTTGAGCAGCCACATCGTGCGCCCCGCGCCCGAGGCGTCGGTCCAGCGGAAGAACTCGCCCTCGATCGAGTAGTCGCAGGTCAGCAGCGCGCGCGGCTGCTCGCTCTTCATGTTCGGATGCGAGAGCACGCCCGCCGGCTTGTCGAAAGCGACCAGACCACCCGGCGCACGCGTCAGCACGGTCACGCCTTCGTGCAGGGGCAGTTCCATCTCGTTCTTCGTCGCGTCGCTCATTGGTAATAGAAAGTGAAGGTGATTTCCTGCTCTTTGCCCAGCACCGCGATCATGTCCTCGGTCCACTCGCCGTAGGGCGCCCGCTCCGTGATGGCGCTCACACAAAGGCGCTGCGCGATTTCGCCGCCCGACCCTTGCACGCGCAGGATCTCCGAGATCTCGCCTTTCGCGTCGATCCGGAACTCGACTTTCACGAGCGCGCCCGAGGTCGGGTAGACCGAGCTGCGCAAGATGAGCCGCTCCCACTGGGCCTGCACGGCGTCGATCAACCGCTGCATATACTCCCCATAGGCGCTCCACTTCGCGTTGTAGGCGACCGCGCCGATGTTTTTTGAGCCAAACTGATTTTTGATCGTCGGCGCCTGGCGCGCGTTGACCGTCTCGGCCAAGCGGGGACGATTCATCGGACGGTCGCGATCGATCCGCGGCGTGCCGGCGAAATAGCCCCCCGTGGCGGCCTTGCCGGTCGCGCTGCCCGCCCTGGCCTCCGGACCGGTCTCGGCGCCCTCCACCGGCGGAAGTCTGGTCACGGTCGAGCCGATCCCGCCGTCCGCCTCGCCCAGCACCTGTTCGCCGCCGGGAGGAGCGTTCACCGCCCGCGCCGCCTGCTCCGCGGATGGCTTGGCCGAGGGATCATCCTTCGCCTCGTCCGCATGCTTCGGCGTGAAAAACCGCTCGAGGATTTCCGAGGCCCGCGCCGGTTCCGGCACCTGCCCGACGCCGCTCACGATCGCGGTGGAGTTCTGTTTTCCCTCTCCGTCGACCTTCGGCGTGTCGCTCGCTTCCTCCGGACTCGGAACCGGCTGGGCGACTTGCTGATTCTGCGCGCCGATGAATGGTGTCTTGTCCGGCGCGTTATCCGGCGCGGCCGGGTTCACTTCGACGAAACGAGGCGGCGCGAGCGGCGGCGACTTCGTCGCGAAAAGATCGGGGCTGAGTTCGATCTCGAAACTTCGGTTCGGATCCGGCGCCGTGACCGCGGAGCCGGCTCCCGGCCAGTCCTTGGGCAGGGCACGCACGAGAAGCAGCAAGACGACGTGCGCGAACACCGTGCCGACGACACCCGCTTTCCACTCCGGACTCTTCTCCTCCAAGGCATGCGCCCGCCGCCGCGGCAAAGGCGGCGGCGCGGGGCGGCGGGAGACGGGAGCGAGGGCGGACATGCGGCGATTCGGCGGGCCGGCAATCAGCGCAGGACCCCGTGGCGGGTCAAAAGTTCTCTCACCTCGTCCTGCGGCAGCCCGATGATGTTGCTCAGCGACCCGCGCCGCGTCGCCACGATCATCTCGCCGTGCTCCTGGATCGCGTAAGCCCCGGCCTTGTCGAGCACATGGACGCGTTGCAAATAGGCATCGATATCCACGTCCGCCAACCGGCGAAACTCCACCTCGCTCGCCACGCCGAAATCCTCCCGCACCCCGCGCGCCGCGTGTCGCAAGGCCACCCCGGTGAACACCGTGTGCGTGCGCCCGCTCAGCCGCCGCAACATCGCCCGCGCCGCGTCGAGGTCGGCCGGTTTGTTCAAGGCGTGGCCGTCGATGAACACCGTCGTGTCCGCGCCCAGCACCCAGGCGTCGGGTCGCAGCGCCGCCACCGCGTCGGCCTTCAGCGCCGAGTTGCGCGCCACCATCACCCGCGGATCAAGCGCCGGATCCTCGTGCTCGGTCACGTTCGCCACCACCACCTCGAACCGCGCGCCCAGCGCCGCCAGCAATTCGCGCCGCCGCGGCGAGGCCGAGGCGAGGATGAGCGGAGCGGCGGAGCCGGAGACGGCGGCGGAGACAAACGCGTTTTCAGGCATGGTCGGAGGCAGGCTTGCGAGTTGTCAGACGCAGGACGAGAGCCAACCTTCCGCTCTTCACGCCCATGCGCATCGGCCTCGCCCAGCTCAATCCCACCGTCGGAGACCTCGCCGGCAACCTCCGCCGCCTCCTCGCCGCCTACCACGAACTCGTCGCCGCCGGAGCCGAGCTGGTCGTCACCCCCGAGCTCGCGATCTGCGGCTACCCGCCGCGCGACCTCTTGCTGCGCAGCCGCTTCGTGCAGGACGTGGAGAACGCCACCGCCGAGCTCGCCGCCGCCACCGGCGAAATCCCGCTCCTCGTCGGCACCGTGGTCGCGAACCCGCACGAGGAAGGCCGCCGCGCCTTCAACGCCGCCGCCTTCTGCCACCACGGCCGCGTCCAACAGCTCGCGAAAAAGTGCCTGCTCCCGACCTACGACGTGTTCGACGAGGACCGCTACTTCGAGCCCGCCCCCGCGCCCACCGTCATCGTCCACGCCGGCAAGCGCCTCGGCGTCACCATTTGCGAGGACATCTGGGCCAACGAATCCCCCGGCGACACCCGCCTGCACCGCTTCGATCCCGTCGCCGCGCTCAAAGCCGAACGCATCGACCTTCTCCTCAACCTCTCCGCCAGCCCTTGGTATGCCGGCAAATCGGGCCTGCGCGAACGTATCGTCACCGAGCTCGCCCGAGACCTCGCCGTGCCCGTCGTCTACTGCAACGCCATCGGCGGCAACGACGAGCTCATCTTTGACGGCCGTTCCCTCGTCGTCTCGCCCACCGGCGATCTGATCGCGCGCTTCGCCGCCTTCGCCGAGGAGCGCCGCGTCGTCGACCTCTCCGCCGCCACCGCCGCGTTTGCCCATCATCCATCCAACATAGCACATAATCCCTCCTCGTCCGCGCTCGCCGACATCCACGCCGCCCTCGTCCTCGGCCTGCGCGACTACGCGCACAAGAGCGGTTTCACCCGCGCCCTGATCGCGCTCTCCGGCGGCATCGATTCCGCGCTCGTGGCCGAGCTCGCCGTGGCCGCCTTCGGCCCGGACAACGTGATCGGCGTCTCGCTGCCCTCCGCGATCTCCAGCGAACATTCGAAGGACGACGCCCGCATCCTCGCGGAAAACCTCGGCATCCGTTTCGAGACCATCGCCATCGCCGACACCGTCGCGTCCGCCGAGCGCGCCCTCGGCCCGGTCTTCGCCGGCCGCGCCCCCGACGTCACAGAAGAAAACCTGCAAGCCCGCACCCGCGGCGTCCTGATGATGGCGCTCTCGAACAAGTTCGGTTCGCTCCTCCTCACGACCGGCAACAAGAGCGAGGTCGCGGTCGGCTACTGCACGCTCTACGGCGACATGTGCGGTGGTCTCGCCGTGATCAGCGACCTCTTCAAGACGCAGGTCTACGCCCTCTGCCGCTGGATCAACGAGCAGGCCGGTCGCGACATCATCCCGCGCAACACCATCGAAAAACCGCCCAGCGCCGAACTCCGCCCCGGCCAGGTCGACCAAGACAGCCTGCCGCCCTACGAGGTGCTCGACGCGCTTCTCCACGCCTACATCGAGCAGGGAAAAGCCCGCGCCGACCTCATCGCCGACGGTTTCGACCCCGCGATGGTCCGCGACATCTGCCGCAAGGTGGATCTGAACGAATACAAACGAAAGCAAGCCGCCCCCGGCCTCAAAATCACCCCCCTCGCCTTCGGCGTCGGCCGCCGCATCCCCATCGTCCAAAAATACGTCGGGTGAGCGTTCCAACCGCTAAATTTCGCTAAACCTCGCTAAATCAGAATCAGTCCAAGGGTTTGCTTTATCGTTCTTTAGCGAGTTTTAGCGGTTCCTTTTTCATGAATTCATCCGACCAACCCTTTGCTCAACTTGGCTACGACCTCATCGGCGCCGCGATGGCGGTCTATAACGAACTTGGAGGCGGCCTCTCGGAGGAAATCTATCAGGAGGCTTTCGAGCGTGAACTGACTGACCGCGGCTTTTCATTCGTCGCTCAAGCCGAACTCGCCGTTTTCTACAAAGACCGTCCGCTCCAGAAGCGCCTCCGCCCCGATCTCATCGTGGCCAATGAACTCATCGTCGAATTAAAGGCCGTTTCCGCTCTCGCCGATGAACACCGAGCACAGGTTCTGAACTATCTCCGCGTCACGCGCAAACCAGTCGGTTACCTCATCAATTTCGCGGCGTTTCCCAACATCGAGTGGCAACGCCTCGTAAACACTCGCCCGAAGTTCTGATTTTTAGCGTCCCTTAGCGCCTTTTAGCGGTTTCCCATGTCTTCCTCCGTCTCCTCCGATCTCTTCGCCCGCGCCCAGCGCCTCATCCCCGGCGGCGTGAACTCCCCGGTCCGCGCCTTCCGCTCCGTCGGCGGCGCGCCTTTCTTCACGCGCTCCGCCCAAGGCGCCACGCTCACCACCGCCGACGGCCGCGAGCTCATCGACTTCGTCTGCACCTGGGGCCCCGCCATCCACGGTCACAACCACCCGCGCATCCGCGAAGCCATCGCCGACGCCCTCGCGCGCGGCACCTCCTTCGGCACGCCCAATCCCTACGAGGTCGAGATGGCCGAGCTCATCGTCACCTTCTTCCCCTCGATCCAGAAGGTCCGCATGTGCTCCAGCGGCACCGAAGCCACCATGTCCGCCATCCGCCTCGCCCGCGGTTTCACCGGACGCGACAAGATCATCAAGTTCGCCGGCTGCTACCACGGCCACTCCGACTCGCTCCTCGTCTCCGCCGGCTCCGGCGCCCTCACCCACGGCCACCCCGACAGCGCCGGCGTGCCCGCCGCCTTCGCCCGCGAGACCGTCGTCCTCCCCTTCAACGATCCCGCCGCCCTCGACGCCGCCTTCGCCGCCAACCCCGGCCAGATCGCCGCCGTCATTCTCGAGCCCTACATCGGCAACGTCGGCTTCATCCGCGCCGAGCCCGGCTATCTCCAGCACGTCCGCGCCGTCACCCAAAAGCACGGCGCCGTCCTCATCTTCGACGAGGTCATGACCGGCTTCCGCCTCGCCCGCGGCGGCGTGCAGGAGCTCGAAAACATCGTCCCCGACCTCACCTGCCTCGGAAAAATCATCGGCGGCGGCCTCCCCGTCGGCGCCTTCGGCGGACGCGCCGAAATCATGGACAAACTCGCCCCGCTCGGACCGGTCTACCAGGCGGGCACGCTCTCCGGCAACCCGCTCGCCATGGCCGCCGGCATCGCCCAGCTCCGCCTCCTCGACGAGCTCCAGCCCTACCCGCGCCTCGACGCCCTCGGCCGCCAGCTCACCACCGCCGCCCTCGCCGCCGCGAAGGCCAAAGGCATCGCGCTCCAGGCCCCGCAGTGCGGCTCGATGTTCAGCCTCTTCTTCACGCCGCAGACGGTCCGCGACCTTCCCTCGGCGATGAGCTCCGACTCCGCGCTCTTCAAACGCTTCTTCCACGCCTGCCTCGAAGGCGGCGTCTACCTCCCGCCCAGCGCCTACGAAGCCTGGTTCCTCAGCTCCGCCCACGAGGGCCCCGCCATCGACCGCGCCTGCGAGGTCGTCACCGCCGCCATCGCCGGCCTCTGATTTTTTGAACCGCTAAATCTCTCTAAAGACCGCTAAACGAACCGAACGCCGTCGGCCCGCCTACCGTTCCGATTTTAGCGTCCTTTAGCGCTCTTTAGCGGTTTCCCCTTCCGTCTTCTTCCTCACGCCCGCGGGTGCGCCTTGTTATACACCTCGCGCAGCCGCGCCACGGTCACGTGGGTGTAGACCTGCGTCGTATTCAAAGAAGCATGACCGAGCAGCTCCTGCACGAGCCGTAGATCCGCGCCCGCGTTGAGCAGGTGCGTCGCGTAGCTGTGCCGCAGCTTGTGCGGCGTCAGATCGAGCGGCAGTCCCGCCAGCGCCAGATAACGCTTCAACATCAGCTGCACCGCGCGGTCGCTCATCCGTCCGTGCTTCGCGTCCACCAGCACCGGCGCCTCCGGCCCGGTCTCGCGCGCGAACTCCCGTCGCCACTTCGCCAGCACGCCCGCCGCCACCTTTCCCAGCGGACACAGCCGCTCCTTCTTTCCTTTGCCCAACACCCGCGCGATCGTGCCGTCCGCCTCGACGTGCCCGTAGTTCAAACCCGTAAGCTCGCTCACACGCAGCCCGGCCCCGTAGAGCAGCTCCATCGCGAGCCGGTCGCGCCACGCCACGAAATGCGACTCCGTCCCGTTCTCCACCAACCGCTGCGGCCCGTCCAACAGCTCCTTCATCTGCTTCTCGGTCAGAAACTGCGGCAGACGCTTCTCCAGCTTCGGCAGCGCCAGCCCGACCAGCGGATTCTTCTGCACCTTTCCCTGCCGCATCCAGTATTTGAAAAACGCCCGCAACCCCGACGCGTGATTGTGCAGCGTGCGACGCCCGAAACGCGACTGCGCCTCGATCACGAAATCGCGCATCACCCGCGGCGTGAGCCCGGCAAACTCCCGCCCCTCGCTTCCCTCCCCCAGAGACTCGCGCCGCCAGCGGATAAAATCCTCAAAAGCCTGCCGGTAATTGCGCAGCGTATACGCCGAGTAACGCCGCTCCAGCACGAGATAGTCCGCGAAGGGCGCCCACCATTCCTTGTTCAGCGCTTCATCCGCCCTCGAGGCTCCTTCAACCGCGTCCATCTGCGTTGTCCGAGGCGCGTCAAATCTCGCAGCCCGCCGGCGTGCCCGCCGCCGACGCCACCTTCGCCTCGACCGCGCGCATCACGCGGTCGCTCTCGCGCCGCAGCGCCCCCTCCGGATCGAGTCCATTCGCCCGCGCCGCCGCACAAAGCTCGAACAACACGCGCCCGAGCTTCGCGTCATCCAGCTCCGCGCCCAACGCGCGGATCTTCGCCACGTCCGCCGCGCCCTCGGCCGGCAGCGATTTCTTCTCGATCTGCTTCCACACCGCCTCGGCCAGCATCGTCGCCGGCAGACGCGGCGGCTGCTCCTTGAACACGCCCGACTGCGCCGGACCGTTCTTCTTTTCCTGCGCCTTGATCTGCTCCCACTTCACGATCACGTCGCCCGCCGTGCCGAGCTTCGCGCCGTCGCCAAACACGTGCGGATGCCGCCGGATCAGCTTCTCGTTCACCTCGCGCGCCACCGCATCGAGATCGAACTTCCCGCGCTCCTCCGCGATCTGCGCGTGAAACACCACCTGGATCAACACGTCGCCCAGCTCCTCGCGCATGTGCGGGTAGTCCTCGCGGTCGATCGTGTCGATCAGCTCGCTTACCTCGTCGATCAGACAACGCACCAACGATTGATGCGTCTGCTCGATGTCCCAAGGGCAGCCGCCCGGGGCCCGCAGCCGGGCGATGGTCGCGCGCAATTCGTCTATGGCTTGGCTCATGCCGCCCATCCGCGCAAAGCGCCGGGCAAAACACAACCCAATCTCCCGCGCACCTGGCAGGCGACCATATCATTAATATGTTATCGCCTATTACCCATATATCCATTTTAACGATAATATGCTATCGCTTAAAACCCACTCCGAGCTAGCCCGCGAGCTGGCCGGTCGCCTGCGGCAGCGCCGCCTGCGCCGCGGGTGGACGCAGGCCGAAATGGCCGAGCGCGCCGGCCTAAAACCCGCCACCTACGTCCTCTTCGAACGCAGCGGCCAGATCTCGCTCCTGCGCCTGCTGAAAGTCCTCGAGGTGCTCGATCTCCTCGACGAGTTCGACCGCATCGGCCGCGGCGAAGACCTCGCCAACCTCACGCTCGACGAAATCACCCGCCCCGAGCGCCGCCGCGGCCGCCGTCGCGCTGCCGCATCCCCCGCGCCGCGCTCCGCCGGATCCTCGCCCTCGCCCTCCGCCACATGAGCCGCATCGCCGTCCACTACGAAGACTTGCTCGTCGGCGAACTCGCCGAGGCGCGCGGCGCCGTGTTCTTCGAATACTCGCCCGCCTTCATCGCCAACCGCCACGAGCTCTCGCCCTTCCGCCTCCCGCTCGGCCCGGGTCTGAAAACCCGCGACACGCCGCCCGGCCTGCGCCTGCCCGGCCTGTTCGAGGACTCGCTGCCCGATGCCTGGGGCCGGCGCGTCATGCTCGAATGGTTCCGCCGCCAAGGCATCCCCGAGCACGCCGTCACGCCCCTCCGCATGCTCGCCTACGTCGGCGAACGCGCCATGGGCGCCCTGCGCTACACGCCCGCCCTCGACATCCCCGCTCCGGCCGAGCTCGACCTCGCCACGCTCTGCGCCGCCGCCGCCGAGGCCGAGCGCGGAGGCGAGATCGACCTCGCCGTCCTCGCCCGCGCCGGCTCCTCCGCCGGCGGCGCCCGCCCGAAGGCGCTCGTCCACCTCGCCCCCGACCACGACAACAACTCCGCCGCCGACACCGCCTCCTCCGCTCCGCCCTGGTTCGGCCCGAATCCACCGTCTGGATACACGCCTTGGCTGGTCAAGTTCGACCTCGGCCCCGTCCCCCTGCTCGGCGCGCTCGAGGAGTCCTTCGCCCGTCTCGCCCGCGCCGCCGGCATCGAGGTCCCGCCCACCCGCCTCCTCGTCACGACCGACGCCGACGGCCACCCACGCCGGCACTTCGCCGTGCGCCGCTTCGACCGCGAAAGCACCCCCGACGGCACGCATCGTCGCGTCCACCACCACACGCTCGCCGCCCTCCTCCACATGAGCGCCGGCGATCTCGATTACCAAACCTTCCTCCGCGCCGCCCGCCAGCTCACCCGCGACGAACGCGAGGTCTGGCGCGCCTACCGCCGTGCCGTCTTCAACGTCCTCGCCGGCAACCGCGACGACCACGGCAAGAACCACGGTTTTCTCTACCGCGACCGCGCCTGGACCCTCGGCCCCGCCTACGATCTCACCCCGCTCAGCCCGCGACAGCTCCCCGAGCGCGGCATGGCCGTCTGCGGCGAACGCCACGCCGCCGGCCCCGCCCACCTGCGCAAACTCGCCGAGGGCGAAGGCCTCGACCGCAAACGCGCCCTCGCCCTGATCGACGAGGTCGCCGCCGCCCTCCGCCATTGGCCCGCCCTCGCCGCCGAGGCCGGCGTCCCCGAGCGCGCCGCCCGCGACGTCGCCGCGTCCTTCGGCGTTTAAGAAACACCCGTCACGAGCCACTCGGCCGCCAAAAGCTCAAAACGCACAAACCCGCGCCGCCCTTTTGCGTCTTCCGCGCCTTTCGTGGCCAAGAACTTCCGCCCCGGCACCGGGCTTGGTTCTTGCGCCTTCCCCGCCTCTTTGCGGCCATTCCCCTCCGACAATGTCCGACAAACTCACCGAGATCATGGCGCACAAGCGCCTCGAAGTCGCCGCCCGCGCCCGCGCCGTTTCGCTGGAGGAACTCGCCGCGCTCGACGCCCGCCTGCCGCGCCCGCCCTCCTTCGCCTCCGCCCTGCGCCGCGCCGACGGCTCCCTCGCCGTGATCGCCGAGATCAAACGCCGCTCCCCCTCCGCAGGCGACATCAAGGCCGGCGTCCCCGCCCTCGACCAGGCCCGCCGCTACCAAACCGCCGGCGCCGACGCCCTCTCCATCCTCACCGACGAGAAATACTTCGGCGGCACCCTCGCCGACCTCGAATCCGTCACCGCACACTTCCGCGCCCACGCCCCGGCCAAGCCCTGTATCCGCAAGGACTTCATGGTCCACCCGATCCAGGTCCTCGAGGCCCGCCAGGCCGGCGCCAGCGCCATCCTCATCATCGTCCGCGCCCTCGACGACGCCGACATCCGCGTCCTCCACGACGCCGCCCGCGCCGCCGGCCTCGACGCCCTTTTCGAGATCCACAACGAGGCCGAGCTCGACCGCGCCCTCGCCCACGAGGCGCGCATCATCGGCGTCAACAACCGCGACCTCGCCATCTTCAAGTGCGACCTCGGCCTGAGCGAGCGCCTCATCCCCAAGTTCCCCGCCCACGTCACCGCGATCAGCGAGAGCGGCATATTCACCGCCGCCGACGCCGCCCGCGTCCGCGCCTGCGGCGCCCACGCCATCCTCTGCGGCGAGGCCCTCATGAAGGCCCCCGACCCCGCCGCCCTCCTCGCCGACTTCCACCGCGCCTGACCCCCATGGACGTTTTCTCCGCCTTCAACGACTCCGAGCACCAACGCCGCACCCTGCCGCCGGAGCGCGTCGGCGCCCAGGTCTCCGGGCTGGAACAGCGCATCACCGAGCTCGAAACCCGATTCAGCCGTCTTGCGCTCGTCACCAACGCCCTCTGGGAACTGCTCAAGGATCGCCACGGCTACACCGAGGAGGAACTGCGCGACTGGGTGAATCTCACCGACCTCAAGGACGGCCACCTCGACGGCCGCGTCCGACGCAGCACCCCCGCGCCCAACTGCCACAAATGCGGCCGTGTCGTCACCCGCGCCTTCGGTCGCTGCATGTATTGCGGCGAGATCGCCACAACCGGCGACGCCTTCGACCGCGTCCACTGATCCCCCACATCCCTCCTCACCGACTTCCACCGCACTTGAAGTTGAAACCGCTAAATTTCGCTAACGCTCGCTAATCAACCTCAGCCAGCGGCTCTTCTTTTAGCGTTCTTTAGCGCCCTTTAGCGGTTCCCATCCGATGCCTTTAACTCTCTCCGAAACCCGCGAGATCCTCTCCAAGCTCGGCGTCCACCCGAAGCACGCCTTGGGGCAAAATTTCCTCATCGACGGCAACATCGTCCGCAAGTCCCTCGAGCTCGCCCAGGTCGCCCCCGGCGACCGCGTCGTCGAGGTCGGCCCCGGCCTCGGCACCCTCACCCGCACCCTCCTCGAGGCCGGCGCCGAGGTCTGGGCCGTCGAACGCGACGCCATGCTCGCCCGTTACCTCGTCGAAGAGGTCGCCCCGATCCACCCCGGCCGCCTCCATCTCCTCGAGGCCGACGCGATGGACCATCCCACCGCGAAGATTCCCGCCGACCAGCCGTTCAAGATCGTCGCCAATCTTCCCTACGCCATCTCCACGCCATGGATGGACGCCGTCCTCGAAGGCCCGCTCCCCGAGCGCCTCGTCCTCATGCTCCAGCTCGAGGCCGCCCAGCGCTACATGGCCAAGCCCGGCACCAAGCAATTCGGCTCCATCTCGATCTTCATCCAGTCCGCCTTCGACATCGCCCCCGGCCACAAGGTCTCCGGCCACTGCTTCCACCCGCGCCCCGACGTCGACTCCTACCTCTTCAACCTCGTCCGCAAACCCGCGCCGCTCCTGTTTCCGCCCGCCGTGAAGCGCGCCATCCGCGCCTGTTTCCAACAGCGCCGCAAACAAATCGGCACCCTCCTCCGCGGCCAGCTCCCCGACGGCGGCAAAGCCTGGATCGACAGCCTCGTCGCCGCCGGCCAGTCGCCCACCGTCCGCCCCGAGGACATCCCGCTCAAGCTCTGGCAAACCTTCCCCGGCGTCGGCGCCTCCTGACCCGGCCGTTCTTCGCCACCGTCTCCGATCCACCGCCCCTCGCCGCCCCGCCCACGCCGCCGTGAACATCACCTTCGAGCAGCTCTGCATTCTCCTCGTGGTCGGCGCCCTCGCCGGCTGGATGGCCGCGCTCATCCTCCGCGGCCGCGGGCTCGGTCTGGTCGGCAACCTCGTCGTCGGCATCCTCGGCTCCTTCGTCGGCAATTGGCTCTTCCGCCTCGTCGGCTTCCGCGCCACCACCAGCCTCGCCACCTTCCTCGCCGCCCTCGCCGGCGCGCTCGCCCTCCTCTGGCTCATCGCCTTGATCCGCCCCCGCCGCGGAAAAAAATAAACCGCCCCCGCCCGTTCCCATGGCCGCCCCCGAATCCATCGACGACGACAATTTCCTTCGCGGCCTCGTGAAGAGCTCCCGCCAGCGCACCGTCCACCTGCGCTGGACCGACCGCGACGGCACCGCGCGCCTCACACCCGTGACTTCCGCCGAGGCCACGCGCCTCAACGCCCTCGCCCGCGCCCGCGGCCTCTCCGCCGAAGCCCTCCTCCGCGAGATCGCCCACCAACCCGCCCCGCCTCGCCCCGCGCCCTCCGTCGGCGATTGACCGACGCCTCCGCCCGCCCGCGCAGGCGATCGGCCGAAGCCGCCCCCGTAAACAATCGCCCCTTGGCGCTTTTCATTAGGGGTTCCCAAACTCCCCTCGGCCCGCTTCCCTCGCCCCTTTCCCTCCGCCGCCCGATCCCGCTCCTCGCCCACCATGCGCCACTGCATCTATCCCGGCACCTTCGATCCCATCACCTTCGGGCACCTCGACGTGCTGGAGCGCGCCGCGCGCCTCTTCGACAAGGTCACCGTCGGCGTCGCCGCCAACCCCGGCAAGGGCCCCGTCTTCACCCAGGAGCAGCGCCTTGCCCTCGTGCGCTCCGTCTCGAAGCACATCCCGAACGTCACCGCCGTCCCCTTCGACGGCCTGCTCGTCGAGTTCGCCAAAACTCAAAACGCCATCGCCGTCATCCGCGGCATCCGCGCCCTCTCCGACTTCGAGTTCGAGTTCAACATGGCGCTCATGAACCGCCACCTCGAGCCCGCCATCGAGACCATCTTCGTCATGCCCCGCGAGACCTACAGCTACACCAGCTCCAACCTCGTGAAACAGGTCGCCAAGCTCGGCGGCGACATCTCCAACTTCGTCCCCCCCGAGGTCGTCGCCGCCCTCCGCGACGCCTACTCCAAACGCTGAAGCCGGCGCCGACCGGGCAAAACCCGGCTCTCCGCCCCACCAGTGGACGGGCGGCCCCCGAGTTCGCGCGCCGTTCGCGCCCCCGCCCGGATAGCGTCTCGGCAAACGCAATCCTCGTCCGCTTCGCCGCTTGCCCGTCGCGACGATTCCAAGGCTTGCATGTGTTCACTCGAACACATAGCCCGACGCCATGCTCAGCGAAAAACAAGAGGCCATCCTCGACTTCATCCGCGCGACCCAGGCCGATCGCGGTATTCCGCCCAGCACCCGCGACATCCAGCGCCAGTTCGGCTACGCCAGCCAAAACGCCGCCATGAACCATCTCCGCGCCCTCGCCAAAAAAGGCGCGATCGAGCAGATCAACGGCCGCACCTGGGGACTCAAGGCCCGGCTCGTCCAAACCCAGCTCTTCACCATCCCCGTCTTCGGCAGCATCCCCGCCGGCCAGCCCGTCGCCGCCGAACAGCACGCCGAGGCGACCGTCCAGATCGATCCCGCCTTCTTCGGACTCCCCGAACGCCGCGCCGCCAAACTCTGGGCCCTTCGCGTCCGCGGCGACTCCATGATCGACGCCCACATCTGCGACGGCGACCTCGCCATTCTCGAGCAACGCGAACCCCGCGCCGGCGACATCGTCGCCGCCCTCGTCGACGAGACCGACACCACGCTCAAACGCCTCCTCTTCCGCGAGGGCGCCGCCATCCTCCACCCCGAGAACCCGCGTTACTCCGACATCGTCCCCGAGCGCGGTCTCGAATGCCAGGGCGTCCTCGTCGGCCTCGTTCGGCGCGCCCCGCCCGCCTGAACAGACGCACCGGACGGGCGCCGCCCACGCCGGAAACTCAACGCCATCCGCCGCCCGCGCGATCGCCGCCCTACTCCGTCTTCCGTCGGGGCATGCTCGACCCCTCCACCCAGCGGGCCTCGACCAAAATTCGCCGTTGGTAACGAGGGATGCCCCGCTCGTTTTCCAACGCCAGACTCGCCAGCGTGCTCACCGCGACGCGGCCTATCTCGGGCGAATTCTGGTCCGCCCCGGAGTCGAAATTTCCGTCCAGCACGCTGGTCGTGGCCACCGCCAGGTCGTCCGGTATCCGCAGCCCCAGGCCGTGGATCAGGGAACGCAGCAAGGGCGACGACGTCACGACCGCGTCGGGCTTCTCCTTCTGCAACCAGACGAGCAGCTCATTTTGATGCCGCCGGGGATCGTTGGACAGGAGCAAGGTGTCCAGACGCCTTCCCCGCGGCGTCGTTTCCTCCTGCGCGTTCAGGTAGCCCTCCCGGAAATGGCCGCGCGTGTTGCGCTCGAAATTGCACTCGCTGACGTAGCCCACGCGCCGATACCCGGACTCGATCGCCTTCTCGTAGACCAGGCGCGCGCAGTGGCTCTGGTCGCTCGTCACCGAATGCACCGGCAGCGTCGTCACGGAGGCGCCGAAACGAACCAGCGAAAACCGGCTCCAATCGAAATCGGGAAGGCTAAGCCCCTCCCGATGCGGCGGGATCAACAGACCGCGCACCCCGCGGGTCTCCAAGATGGCCTGAAGGCGCTTGCCCGATTTGCCCGCCGGCCAGCGAAACTCCTCCAGGTTGTAGCCCAACCGCTCCGCCGCTTCGCGCGCCCCGAGCCAGTAGTTGTCGAACTCCTTGTGCTTTCGCAGCTCCTCCGGCCGCGCCCACTGGTTGAGCCAGCCCAGGCACGCGCGGATCCCCGCCGGCCGCTTGCTCTGGCGATACGCCACCAGCGAGGCCAGCATCGGATCCGGACGGTAGCCGAGCCGCTCCGCCATCGCCCGCACCTCGGCGCGCCGTCCCTCCGAGACGCGCGGCGAGTCGCGCAGCGCGAGCGAGACCGCGACATGGGAAAGGCCAAGCGCCTTGGCGATGTCGCGCAGCGAAGGACGGCGGGCGGGGTCCGGAGCGGGAACCATGTCCTCCGACCATGCCGACCGTGTTACCAGTGGAAACACCAAACCGGTTCCGACGCCGATTTTGGACGGCATCATGGCCGGCGCCCCCGGTTTCCCATGGCCCGCCGCGCCCTCGCCTCTCCACCCAAAGCCGCCTTCGCGCTCGCGCCCCGCGCCTTCGCGGAGATCTACCCGGACGCCGTTCTCGCCCGTCTGCGCCGCGCCTCCGCGCCGCGCCCCACCCCCATCCCGGGCGCCTCGTGGAAGCGCCACATGCGCGCGCTGCGCGAGACGGAGATCCTCTTCACCGGCTGGGGCGCCCCCGTTCTGGACGAGGAGTTTCTCGCCGCCACGCCACGCCTGCGCGCCGTCTTCCACGCCGCCGGGTCGGTGCGCCTCCTCGTCACCCCCGCCGTCTGGCGCCGCGGGGTGCGCGTATTCTCCGCACGCTCCACCCTGGCCGGGGCCGTGGCCGACTACGCCGCCGCCGTCATCTTGCTCTCCCTGAAACAACACTGGCGCGCGGCCCGCCTCGTGAAGGAACACCGGTGCTTCCCGTCCGGCGCCCCCGTGTCCGGCGAACACGGCGCCGTCGTCGGACTCGTCGGCTACGGCGAGGTCGGACGCGCGGTCCGGGCCCGTCTGCGCCCCCTGGGGCTCGAAGTGATCGTCCACGATCCGTTCGTCGCCCCGGCGGCCATAGAGGCCGACGACGCGCGCCCCGTCCGTCTCAAAGCGCTTTTTCAAATCGCGGACGTCGTTTCCCTGCACGCGTCCCTCACCCCGGAAAGCTACGGCCTGGTCGGCGCCGCCGCGCTCTCTCTTCTCAAACCCGGGGCCACCTTGGTGAACACCGCCTGCGGGGAGCTCGTCGACGAGGACGCCTTGATCGCGACCCTGCGTCGCAGGCCGGACCTCCAGGCCGTTCTCGATGTCACGGCCCCCGAACCGCCGACCGAGGATTCGCCGCTCTACGACCTGCCCAACCTCGTCCTCACCCCCCATCTTTCCGGCGCCCTGGGCCGGGGTGGCCGCCATTACGGCGAGGCCATCGCGGAAGAATACGAGCGATTCCTGTGGGGCAGGCCGCCCCTTCGCGAGGTCGACTCCGGACAAATCCAGCTGTGCCCAGAAAGCCCCGTGTTACCATTGTAACCGCGGGACCTTTTTACCTCATCCCCAAAGCGACCAGTCTGCGAGGATCACGCCCGCAGGCCCATGTCGCCCCCATCCTCTCTCGCCACTCCCGCCCCGTTTCCCGTCGCCGCCGCACCGGCGAGACAACCCCGGCCGCGAGGGCTCTTCGCCATGGACCCCGAGGCGCTCGCCGGCGTCTACGCCCAGGCAGACCTCCGCCGCATCTCCGCCTGGGTCGACCTCGCCCCGGACCTGGTGCTCACGCCGGCGAACTGGCGCTCGCACCGTGATCGTCTCGTCGACGCGGAGTTTGTTTTCTCCGGCTGGAAGGCGCCCGTCTTCGACGCCGATTTCTTGCACGCGGCGCCCCGCCTCCGCGCCGTGTTTTACGCCGCGGGCTCGATCCGCTATTGCACGACCGAGGCGTTCTGGAACTCGGGCATACCCATTTGCAGCGCCTACGCCGCCAACGCCGTGCCCGTAGCCGAATACACGGTCTCCGTCTCAATCCTCGCGCTCAAGCAGTTCTGGCGCCGCGCCGACCTCGCGCGTCGCGGCGAGGGCTGGGGCGACCACACCCGGCCCATACCCGGCGCCTTTCGCGCCCGCATCGGGCTCGTTTCCTTCGGGGTGATCGCCCGCCGCGTCGTCGAACTCCTCTCCGCCTACGATGTCGGCGTCCTCGTCTACTGCCCCTACCTGACGGACGCCGAGGCCGCCTCCCTCGGCGTGGAGCGCGCCCCGCTCGAGCGGGTCTTCCGGGAATGCGACGTCGTCTCCGTCCATACCCCGATCCTGCCCGAGACGATCGGCTTGATCGACGGTCGACTCGTGCGCTCGATGAAACCCGACGCCGCCCTCGTCAACACCGCCCGCGGCGTCATCCTCGACCAGCCCTCCGTCGTCCAGGCGCTCCGCGAACGCCCGGACCTCACCGCCATCCTCGACGTCACCCACCCCGAGCCGCCCGCCGCGGACGACCCGCTCTTCACCCTGCCCAACGTCGTCGTCACCCCCCACATCGCGGGATCGCACGGCCGCGAATGCGAACGCCTCGGAGCCTTCATGGCGGACGAGCTCGAACGCTTCGCCACCGGCCAGCCCCTCCTCTGGCGAATCACCCGCGAAATGTCCCGGCGCATGGCCTGACGCCCGACCCGCCCGCTGCGCCACCATCGCCGCCGGCCTCCGGGACCGGACGTTCAAGCGATGCCCCGGGCCGACTCGTCGAACCAGCCATTTCCCGCCCTCCCCATGTTGAACCTCGTTCTTCGTTCCCTCGGCCTGCTCCTCGCCCTCGCCTCCTCCGCCATGCCGGCCTTCGCCGCCGAGATCGAGGTCGACAGCCTCGCCGCGCTCGCGCGCGAGACCGCCCAAAGCGGCCGGGAGATCCGGCTCAAGCCCGGCGTCTACCGCATGTCCGACTATCTCACCGAGGCCGTGCTCGCCGAGATCCACGCCGCGCGCAAGGGCCTCCCCGGCCGACCGCCCGTCCCGATGTTCGTTTTCCGCGGCGACGACAATCGCGTCTCCTTCGACGGAACCGTCATCGAGATCGACACCGCCCTCTACAAAAAACTCCCCGGCGGCTACGTCCGCTGCCTCATCGTCGAGGGCAAGGACAACACCCTCTCGGGCCTCTCCCTCCGCCACGTCGGGGCCAACCAAGGCAGCGGCGGCAACACCCTCTCGCTCGCCGGCGAACGCACCACCCTCGAGGACGCCACCCTCCACGTGTATGGATCCTTCCCCTACGGCTACGGCGATCTCCTCGGCAAAGGCGGCCCCAACCTCGTCCCGATCAGGAAACAGAGCGGAATCCAGGTCCTCGGCTCGGGCTCCGTCCTTCGCCGCTGCCGCGTCTTCAGCCGCGCCTTCGGCCACTGCTTCTACATCCAGCAGGGCGGCGACATCCGCCTCGAGGACTGCTACGCCGAGGGGGTCATGCGCGCCACCGACGACATGCTGCGCGACACCTCAGGCCCCGCCTTCGACCTCGGCTTCCGGTCCGTCTATCCCAACCGCGACGGCCGCCACATCATCACCCCCGGCTATATGAAGAGCCTCGTCGAGGACGGCTTCCGCACCTACGGAAACGCCGGCCGCGTCACCCTGCTCAACTGCACCGCCATCAACACCCGCGCCGGCTTCGAGATCGGCGTCCGCGACGAGTCCCCGCAAAAATCCGTGCTCGAAAACTGCGTCGCCCGCGGCTGCGAACGCGGCTTCCTCATCGGTTCCCAGACCATCGTCCGCCGCTCCCGCGGCGACATCGCCCACGGACCGCTCCTCTACCTGCGCGGCGGCCACGATTCCGATGTCGATCTCGAGCTCGTCGGCGACGGCCCGCGATCCCTCGTGCATGCCGTCGCCACCATCGCCGGGGAAAACCACCGCGTGCGGCTCTCCGCCCAGCTCGGCGAACGCGCCATTCCCGCCATTCCCATCCTCTTCGGTTTCGGCATGCCCGAGCACGCCGAGATGGCCAGCCCCATCAAGCCCGCCCCAGCCCGCGGCGTCAGCCTCGTCAACGAGATCGCCGCCGCGCCCGTGATCTGCGGCGACACCCTGGTCGACGCCAGGCTCGAGACCGCCGGCCGCCGCGTCGAGGAAGCCGCCCTCCTCGCCAGCCCCGGCTCCTGGGGCCTGCCCGCCAACGGCATCGCCAACGGCCCGACCCCGTGAACCCGCGGGGACGCGACGCCGGCGCCGGATCAGGTTTCCAGTTTAACTCCCGCGCAGCTTACCACCCGCGGCCGCTTCCCTACCCTGTCTCCCAGCCCCCTCACGACATGCTTTTCACCCCGCCCAAATCTCGTCGCGGCTTCACCCTGATCGAGCTGCTCACCGTGATCGCGATCATCGGCATCCTCGCCGCGATCATCATCCCGACCGTCGGCAAGGTCCGCCAAAGCGCGTCCAAGGCCTCGATGGTTTCCAACCTTCGCCAGATCGGCGTAGCCGTCGCCGCCTTCGCCAACGACAACCGCGACAAGATGCCGGGCCTCTACGTCAAGGGCACCGACGCGGGCGGCATCAACGCCTCCTTCGCCCTCGGCACCGGCCAGAACTCCTACATGAACTACTCGGGCACCGGCACCGAGCCGCGTTCCGCCCTCCAGTCCATCGACCAGCTCGGGCGCTACATCACACGCGTGGCGGTCACCGTCGACGGCGTCGGAAAGCTTTACTGCCCCATCCTCGAAAGCCCCGCCTTCGCCTCGAGGCGAACCCCCGGCACCTTCCCCACCAGCGTCGAGCTCGGCGTCACGGTGATGGACGCCAAGGGAAACCTCGCCTACCCCTTCGGCAACAAGGCGAGCGGCCTCGGCAGCATGAATTTCTCCCGCCTTTCCTCCTCATTCAACACTTCGCGCCGCTGGATGGTCGTCGAGGTCGACAAGACGACCCCCGCCGAGATCGACCCCACCATCAAAAGCGCGGGCTGGTATCCCGACCTGCCCGACCAGCCCGTCCACGGCTCGGGATGGCTCGCCGTGTTCTTCGACGGCCACGTGGACATGCTCAAGCACGACGACGCCCGCCTGAACAACCGCGTCAACCTCTGACGCCGCCACCCCTCCGCCACCGCCCTCCCGACGACGGTCCTTCCCGGACCGTCGTTCTTTTTTTCCCTGCCCTGCCCTCGCTCCCCATGCCCGCCCGCTCCGCCTCCGACGACCAGGCCGCGTCCTTTCGCCGCGTCGCCGTCGACGTTCTCCCGCTTCCCCTCGCCGCCCTGCGCCTGCTCGACGGCCCGCTCAAGGAACGCCAGGATCTCCACGCCCGCCACCTCGAGGCGGTCGAGCCCGATCGTCTGCTCGCCCCGTTCCGCATCCAGGCCGGCCTCGCACCGCTCGCCCCGCGCTACGGCGGCTGGGAATCCCGCGACATCTCCGGCCACAGCCTCGGCCACTATCTCTCCGCACTTTCCCATCTTCACGCCTCTGTCGGGGCGAAGTGGATACGCCCTCGCGTCCTCCGCGTCGTCTCAGGGCTCGCCGCCTGCCAGGCCGCCAACGCCGACGGCTACGTCCTGCCGGTCGACAAAAACGCCTTCGCCGCCCTGCGCGACGGCCGCATCGACGCCACCCCGTTCTCCCTCAACGGCGTCTGGGTCCCATTCTACACTCTGCACAAGCTGCTCGCCGGCCTGCGCGACGCCTCGCGCCTCGCGGGCGTCGCCGAGGCCCTCGCGATCTCGCGCGGCGTCGCCGACTGGCTCGCCGACACCCTCGCCGGCCTGCCCGCCGATCGGATCCAGACGATGCTCCGCTGCGAACACGGCGGCATGAACGAGGTCCTAGCAGATCTCGCCGCGGACACCGGAGACGACCGCTATCTCGCGCTCGCCGCCCGCGCCTTTCACCACGAGGCCGTGCTCGCACCGATGTTCCTTGGCGAGGACCGCCTCGACGGCCTCCACGGCAACACCCAGATCCCGAAGGTCGTCGGCCTCGCCCGCGAATACGAGTTAACCGGACGGCCGGAATACCGCCGCGCCGCCACATCCTTCTGGGACCATGTCGTTAACCATCGTTCCTACGCCACGGGCGGCCACGGCGAGAGCGAGCACTTCTTCCCCGTCGAGCAGTTCCCGCGGCGCCTCACCCCCAACACCTGCGAGACTTGCAACACCTACAATCTCCTCAAGCTCGCACGCCACCTATTCGCGTGGGAGCCCGACGCCGCCCGCATGGATTTCGTCGAGCGCGCCTTGATCAACCATCTCGCCGCCAACATCGGCCGCGCTCCCGGCGAGTTCGGCTACTTCCTCGGCCTTGGCTCCGTCGGCGTGAAGGTCTTCTCCACGCCCTACGATTCCTGGTGGTGCTGCGTCGGCACGGGATTGGAAAATCCCGCGCGCTACGGCGAACACGTCGCCTATCACGGCGGCGACACCCTCTGGCTCAACCTCTACTTCGCCGCCGCGCTCGACTGGGCGGAACACGGCGTCCGGCTCGAGTTGCGCACCCGCTTTCCCGAGGACGAGACCGTGCGCGTCGTCGTTTCCTGCGCCTCGCCGGTCCGCTTCACCCTCAAGCTTCGCCACCCCGCCTGGTGCGAGCGCCCGTCCCTCTCGCTCAACGGGGAGGCCCTGCCCGCGCGCTCCATCCCCGCCTCCTACCTGGCGATCAGGCGCGAATGGCGCGACGGCGACACGCTGGAACTTCGGCTCCCGATGCGCCTGCGCGCCGAACCGCTCCCGCACTCGGACGGCAAGACCCTGGCCCTGCTCCATGGCCCCGTCCTCCTCGCCGCCCTAGTCCCCGACGAACCCGGCGTCGAAAACCCCGCCAAACAGCGCTTCTCCGAACACCTCGCCGCCCGCGGAAAAACCGACGCCTTTCCGCCCGTGCTCGTCGCGTCGTCGCCCGAAGACGCCGTCGCCGGCCTGCGCCCGACGGAAATACGTCCGCTCGAGTTTTTCAGCCGGGACGTGGTCCGCCCCGCCGACCTAGTGTTCATCCCGCTCTATCGCGTCTACGAGGAGCAATACGCCGTCTATTTACCCCTTATCGCCCCGTCCGAATGGACAAGCCGGGAAAGCGCCTTGCGAGCCGAGGCCGCGACCCGCCGCACCCTCGACGCCGCCACGCTCGACCAGGTCGCGCCCGGCCATCAGCAACCCGAGGTCGACCACGCCTTCGCCCACGACGGCTCCGAGATCGAGGACTTCTCCGGCCGAAAAGGCCGCCTCGCCCGCGACGGCGGCTGGTTCTCCTACGAGTTGCGCGCCGGCTCCGCCCTCGAACCGCTCGCCCTCGTCCTCACCTGCTGGGGCGGGGTGTGGCACGAGCGGGTCTTCGACCTTTTCGTCGACGGCCAGCCCCTCGGCGCGCAAAGTCTCCTCGCCAACCGCCCCGGGGACTTCTTCGACCGCGTGGTCCTCATCCCGCACGAGTTCACTCGGCGCAAATCCAAGTTCACCCTGCGCGTCGCATCCCGGCCCGGCGACGCCGCCGGCGCGATCTTCGGAGTGCGCCTTGTCCGCGCCGCCGCCGCGGCGGACTTCGACACCGACCCCGGGATCGTCTTCAAGGCCCATTGATCCGCCGGGCCTTATTTCGTATCCTTATTAAAGATACATTTCCCCGGAACGCGCCCGGCAGGACCCCGGGTTTCCACGGAAACCTCGGAAGGCTTCGAAGCACGACGGGGAAAGTTCCCATAAAAACCGCCGGCGCCTTCCAGCGTTTCCACCCCTCCCACCCCACATGATCACCGCCTCGCCTGCCCTCGCGTCGGCCTCCCGCCGGCTGTTGTCCGCGGCCGCCATCGCCGCCTCCCTGCCCCTCGTCCCCGCCGCCTTCGGCGCCGCCTACACCTGGGACGGCGGCGGCTCCGACGGCAACACCGGCACCGCCGCCAACTGGTCGGCCGATGTCGCCCCCGCCGCCACCGGCGACACGCTCACCTTCGCCGGCACGACCAATCTCTCCGTCGCCAACAACTCCCTTGTCTCCCTCGCCACATCCGGCACCGCCATCGCGTTCGCCTCCGGCGCCGGCTCCTTCACTCTCGGCGGCAACGCCCTCACCCTCGGCAGCGGCGCCGGCGCCGGACAAGTGATCATCTCGCAGCAAAGCGCCAACGCCCAGACCATCAGCGCCAACATCAACCTCTCCGGCGGCAACGGCGACCGCAGCATCACCTTCGCCAGCGGCGCCGGCAGTCTCACCCTCAGCGGCAATATCGCCTTCAACGGCGACTGGCTGTTTCCCACCACCACCGCCGGCACCATCATCCTCTCCGGCGCCAACACCGGCGACGGCAAGACCACCAACGCCATCTCCGCTGGCACGAACGCCATGCGCGCCATGATGCGCAATAACGTCGCCGGCACCAACCTCGTCCTCGGCGGCGACTCCGTGCTCGGCAACTCCGGCTCCGGCGACGCCGCCCTGGGCACCGCCTCGCTCCGCGGCATCATCGCCAACCAGCAACTCAACCTCTCCACCGCGGGCGGCGACCGAGACCTCTCCGGAAGCACCCTCGCGATCAACGCGAGCAACATCACCTTCAACGGCGCCAACAACCTCAAGATCGCCGGCCTCGTCAATCACCTCGGAAACCGCGATTTCGTCGTCTCCGGAGCCGGCCAGGTCACCGCCGCCGGCGGCATCTACCTCTCGGGCGACCAAACCGCCCGCCAGCTCTACGTAAACTTGTCCGGCGCCGGCGGCATGGTCGTGAACGGCAAGCTCTACAACACCCTCCACTCGGGCGGCGTCACCACCACCGTCAACGACTCCACCGCCACCGCGACCAACGCGATCTTCCGCAAGGCGGGTTCGGGCAACATGACCCTGAACGGCGACAGCGGCACCACTTACACAGGCAGCATTCAAGTCGAAGGTGGCACCCTGAAAATCGGCCACGCCAACGCCCTCGGCTCCACCACCGGCGCTACCATTCTCACCGCAGGCACCCTTGATCTCAACGGCCAGACCATTGGCGAAACGCTCAAGATCACCGGCACGTCGTCGCTCGTTAATTCCAGCGCCACCGCCGCCACCGTCAGCGCGGACGCCACCCTCACCGCCAACCTCTCCATCAACACGACCGGCGACATCACGATCACCCGCCTCATCGGCTCCGCCGCGAACCGGACCATCACCAAGACCGGCGCGGGCACGCTCACCACTAACGGCACCAGCCACAACAATCTCACCGCCTGGCAAATCAACCAGGGCACCGTCGTCTTCGCCAATACCTCCGGCCTCGCCGCCGACCGTGGCGTCACGCTTGATGGCGGCACCCTCCGCCTCTCCGGCGCCAACAACAACCTGATCAACGACGACCAGCCGTTCACTCTCAACTCCGGCGTCTTCGATCTCAACGGCAAGGCCGAGGCCGTGGCCTCCATCGGCGGAAGCGCCGGAACCATCCGCAACGGCCTCGCCGCGTCGTCCGCCACCCTATTCGTCGGCGGCGGCGTTTCCGGCAGCTCCAGCGCCTCCTACTCCGGCGCTATTCAGAACGGCTCCGGCACCCTCGCCCTCACCAAGGAGGGATCGGGCACCCAGACCCTCGGCGGCGCCCTCACCTACTCCGGCAACACCACCGTCAGCGCCGGCGTGCTCACCTTCGACACCACCAGCAGCCTCCTCTTCACCGTCGCCAACGCAGGCGTCAGCAACCGCGTCCTCGGCTCCGGCGCCGCGAATTTCAACGGCGCCATCAAACTCGATCTCTCCGGCGTCTCCGAAACCTCCGGCACATGGAACCTCGTCGACGTCGGCTCGCTCGCCGCCACGAGCTTCGGCGGCAGCTTCTCCGTGCAGGACGACGCGGGCGCGCTCACCTTCAGTCACAACGGCTCCGGGCTCTGGACCAGCGGCGACAGCCTCTGGAGCTTCGACCAGTCCACCGGCCAGCTCGCCTTGACCGCCGCCGTGCCCGAACCGTCGACCTTCGCCGCGCTCACCGGCCTCGGCGCGCTCGCCTGGGTGTCCGTCCGTCGCCGTCGCTCCTGATTCCGGAGCCGCCGCTCTTTGCCCGCAAAGGCGGCGCGCCTGTGGCGCGCCGCCTTTTTTCCACCCTTTCCCCCGCCCGCCCCCTCGCCTCATCTCCTTTCGTCCATGCCGCCCCGACTCCCGCACATCCGCGCCGGCCTCCTCTGCGCCCTAGCCGGCTTCGCGAGCCATGCCCTATCCGCCGCCGACGGCGCCTGGAGCAACGCCATCCTCGGCGGCAACGCCACGTGGAACGACACCGCCAACTGGTCCGGCGCCACCGTCGCGGATGGCGTCGGAGCCCTCGCCACCTTCACCGGCGACTACTCCGCCAATCTCCAGATCACGTTTTCCTCGCCCGTCACCGTCGGCGAGATCCGCGTCATCGACACCAGCACCACAAACCCCGACCGCGGCCTCTGGCTCAACTCCGGCACGATCACCTTAGCCACCACGTCTGGCACTCCGTCCATCACCATCACGGCAGATACCTCCGGCGGCAATCACGACATTCCCCTGCGTTTCAACGGCGCTACCATCGCAGGCACCCAAGGCCTCCTCATCAATCTCGTCGGTGCCAGCTACAACGGCCTCAGCGCCGGCGCCCGTTTCAGCGCCGGCTCGAATTGGTCCGGCTTTTCCGGCCCCGTCACCCTCCAGACCGGACGCTTCCGCGTCGAGGCCACCAACAACACCCTCCCGCCCAACAGCGAGATCATCCTAGGCAACGGAGTCTGGTTCCAGATCGTGCGCGGCTACACCGGCGGCCTCGGCAACCAGACCATCCGCGGCCTCTCCGGCGGCGACGCCACCACCCTTGTCGGCGCGGAAAACAACGCCAACGACCCCGCCGCCTCCGGCACCCTCACCCTCGGCGCCACCGCCCTCGCCACCGACGCCTACGCCTTCTCCGGCACCTTCGGCGGCGACATGTTCGGCACCGGCACGCCCAACACCAACTTCAGCCTCGTCAAAACCGGCCCCGGCACCCAGCGCCTCAACGGATCAAGCCTCTACATCGGCACGACCACCGTCTCCGGCGGCACCTTGCTCGTGAACGGCACCCACACCCAAGGCACGGGCGCGGCCAACGCCGGCCGCTACCTCGTCACCGCCTCCGGCAAACTCGGCGGCAACGGCACCGTCGTCCTCTCCGACCTCAACGCCGGCACCACCGGTCTCTCCATCTCCGGCATCCTCGCCCCGGGCGATCCAAACACCAACAACGGCATCGGCACCTTCACCGTAAATGGCACCAACTCCGCGCGCTCCGTCGCCGCCTTCGAAACCGGCGGCTCCGTCGCCATCGACCTCGGCCCCGTAAACACGTCCGACCGCATCGCTCTCGTCGGTGCCGTCGCCAACGACGTCTTCTTTAACAACACCGCCATCGCCTTCACCGACACCACCTCCGGCGGCCTCTCCGCCGGACAATACACCCTCTTAAGCTCCGACGCCTCCGGCTCCTTCAGCGGACTCACCACCGATGGCTCCGGCTTCATCACCGCCGGGCTCACCATCGCCTCCGGGCTCGGCGCCTACCCAGGCTCCACCCTCCAGCTCGTGGGCAACACCATCGTGCTCAACCTCGCCGTGCCCACCGGCCCGCCCCCCGCCGCACCCGCCTGGCTCACTGTCACCGACGGCTTCGATCAGGTCGCCCTCTCCTGGGCCGCCGTCTCCGGCGCCGGCTCCTACACCGTCAAGCGCAGCCTTTCCCCTGGCTCTGGTTACACAGATCTAGCCACCGGCCTTACCGGCACCACCTACGCCGATACTTCCGCCACGCCTGGCGTCACCTACTACTACGTCGTCGTCGCGGTAAACGGAAACGGCGAGAGCGCCGCCAGCTCTTCCGGCTCGGGCATTTCCACCGTTCGCGCCGCCATCGGCCTTAATATCCGTGCCTTCAACAGCTACGGCATGCCCGTGACCGACCTCGCCGGCGTCGTCCGCAAGGCGTGGTGGAACAACCTCGTCGGCCCGGTCACCACCGGCCAAAGCGTCACGCTCGCCGACTTCCGCGACTACCTCGGCAACCCCGTCTCCGGCCTCTCCGCCACGCTCACTTTGGGCAGCGGCTCGACGGTGAAACTCGGCGCCGACGCCGTCACCGTCTCCCCCGCGCTCAACGACCTCAATCTCTGCTCCTCCGTTCTCGATCAATATAACGGCACACCGTCCACGCTCACCGTATCCGGTATTCCTTACACCTCCTACGACTTCGTCGTTTACGTCTATGACGGCGGTGGCGTCCGTGGCGGCACGGTCACGGTAAACGGCTCCACCCTCGCGATTCGCGGTGGCGCGGGCAACCCCGCCGCGGACGGCACCGGCTACGTTCGCTCGACCGATTCCATCAACACCTCCGGCTCTTCCGTCCAACAGGGCAACTATCTGCGCTTCACCGGCCTCACCGGCCCGCTTTCCGCCTCCTTCCTCGCCACCAACCTCGGCGACTCTACCCAGCGCCTCAAGATCTCCGGCTTCCAGATCCTGAGCGACGACGCCGATCCCGCCCCCGTCGCCTCCCCCGCCGCACCCTCCGGCCTCACCGCTTCCGGCGGCAACCGCCAGGTCTCCCTCAACTGGACCCACACCGCCGCCGCCACGAGTTACAAGGTCTATCGCGGCGGCACCTTGCTGGCCACCGTCGCCGCCCCTCTCACCGCCTACGCCGACATCACCGCCCTCAACGGCACCGCCTACGCTTACACCGTTTCGGCCGTAAACGCGGTCGGCGAGAGCGCGGTCTCCGCCTCGGCCGCCGCCACACCCGCAGCGCCCGCCTTCACCGCCTACGCCCAGGCGATCTATCAATACTCCGTCCCCGTCACCGCCATCTTTTCGTCCCGCGCCGCCGACCCCATGCGCCGCGCCTACCTCTGGGTGCCGCCCGCCGCCACCCGGCTTCAAGGCGTCATCGTGGGGCTGCACAACATGCTCGAAAAACCAATGTTCGAGGACCCTGCCATCCGCCAGGCCTGCGCCGACGCCGGCCTCGGCATCGTCTTCATCACCCCGGGCGACGCCAAGACTTGGACGCCCAACGGCGTGGGCAACTACACCGCCGGCCTGCACACCACCGCCCTCGATCTCGATCCCAACAACTACACCCCGCTCGAGATCAACCCCGCCACCGGCGTCGCCTTCACCAACGGCTCCGAACAGGCCGCCGCCGAGCTCGCCGAGATTCTTCGCCGCCTCGCCATCGAGTCCGGGTATTCGGAGCTTCAATACGCACCGCTGTTGCTCGCCGGCCACTCCGCCGCCAGCCCCTTTGTCTGGACCCGCTCCGTCCACACTTCCACCACGCTCGGCCCCCGCGTCTTCGCCTTGCTGCCTTACAAGGGCACCTTCGCCGGTTCCGTGCCCAACGGCCTGCCTGTCCTCCACGTCGCGTCCGAATGGCAGGAGATAAGCAGCTACGGCAACACCTGGGAGCTGGGCGACGCCCCCGCCGCGCGCAATCTCCGCGCCGGCGGCGCCGAGCGCCTGCTCGGCGAGCTGATCCAGCCCGGCACAGGCCACTACCAATACGCCGAGTCCCAGTCCGCCCCCATCGCCACGTTCATCAAGCGCGCCGCCCAGCTTCGCATCCCCGCCGACTGGCCCAAGACCGCCTCGCCCACCCTCAACATCATCAGCGCCTCCTCCGGCTACCTCGTGGATGTCACCACCGCCGGCTCCGGCTCCGCGACTCCCGTCGCCTACGCCGATTGGGTGGCCGCCGGCAAAGACCCGCTCAAGGCCTTCTGGTATCTCGACCAGCAGACCGCCCAGGCCGCCTGCGATGTGATGAATGCCGGCTTCGCCAAAAAGCCCCAGCTCATCTCAGCCTTCAGCAATGCCACTTCCCTGCCCGACCTCGCCAACCAGTCCAACGGCGAGGGAATGATCCGCCACACCGTCACCTTCGAGTCCGACGGCGTCACCTTCAAGCTCCGCGCCGCCTCGCTCAACCAGTCCCCCGTCTCGCGCCTCCTCCACGCCGGCCCGGTCGGCATCGCCTCCGGCCCCATTCTCTTCAAACCCAATCGCAGCGGCGCGCTGCGCCAGACCGGCCCCGACTCTTTCCGCGTCTGGCTGGATCGCGGCAGCGTCATCAAGACCGGCCAGCCCTGGGAGCCCTTTGCAATCGCGTGGCATCCCGGCGACGCCACCTACCGCGAGGCCGACCGCCCGATCTACATCAGCACATCGGCGACCGTTAATCTCACCTCCGCCAACGGAGGCTCCACCCAGACGATCTCCTTCCCCGCCCTGGCCAACCAGAGCGCCGACGCCCTCTCCTCTGTCACGCTCTCCGCCACCTCCAGCGCCGGCGCGTCCTACCCGCCCCAATACTGGACGGTCGCCGGGCCTTTCCGACCCGATGCGGTCAACAACTCCCAGCTCGTGCCCGACGTCGTGCCCGCCGGCACCAGGTTCCCCCTGCGCGTCGTCGTCGGCGCCTGGCAATGGGGCCGGCCCGGCGTCTTCCAATCCGCCGCACCCGTTTACCAGACCTTCTGGATCTTCCGTGACGCCGCCCAAAAAGCTCTCTTCGAAGCCGCCGGCAGCCCCTACGACGCCGATGGCGTGCCGATAACGTCCAACACCATCACGGTAGGCAGCATCGCCGCCCTCCAGTCCGTCGCCAACATCCCCAACGCCGTCGTCACCCTCTCTCCCGGCACCTACTGGCTCACCGGCCCGACCACCCGCCCGGCGCCCACCCCCGATTACCCGATCTTCCTCGATCTCGCCGGTGCTAATACCTCCTACGTCTTCACCGGCGTCACCCTCAAGGTCGATACGCGCGAGCTGCGCGGCTACGGCCGGGTCAATGGCCATCGCGACACCGTGCGCGTTCTCCAGGTCAGCGGCCAAAACGCCACCGTGGACGGCCTCACCCTCCAGATGGAGCACGTCGCCATGAACGGCACCGACACCTGGGGCAACCCCAAGCAATACACCGCCGACTGGTCCACCACGCTCGTCGAGCTCATCGGCTCCGGCGTCACCGTGAAAAACTGCTCCTTCACCACCGGCGGTTCCTTCCCCTACGGCTACGGCGACGCCTTCGGCAAAGGTGGCCGGCCCACCGACGCCGAAGGCGTGACCAACGCCGCCTGGATCGATCACCGCAAACAATCCGGCATCCGCATCGGCAAGGCCGCCGCCGGGGTCACGCTCGACGATGTCACGCTCAACATGCGCTCCTACGGCCACGGCATCTTCATGCAGGACGGCGCGAGCGATATCGTTATCAAAAATTCCTCCGTCCTCGGCGACACCCTCGCCGACAGCGACACCGTCATCGCCCACCCCGTCTACCAGCAATGGGGCTTCGCCACCTACGGCGAAAAAATCCCCTCTGGCATCCGCCTCTCCAAGCACGAGGACGCCATCCGCGTCTACATCAACGACGACTCCGCCACCAACGGCTGGCCCCAATACATCCACAACCTCACCGTCCAAAACTGCCGCGTCGAACGCATGCGCGACGCCCTCGCCACCGGCGACATGACCGGCTTCCTCCGCGTCACCGGCACCGAGGCCTACGGCTGCGAGCAAGCCTTCACGCCCTCCTCGCTCGCCTCGGAAAACACCTTCACCGCCTGCAAGGGCGACGCCGTAAACGGCCCTCTCGTCTTCTTCCGTCGCTCCTCGACCAACGCTTCGATCCAGGTCGATCTCGCCGGCGCCGGCTCCCCGGTTGGCAACTGGCCCGTGGCCCTCATCAGCGGCGCCGGCAACACCGTCACGCTCACCCGAAGCGCCGCCGCCGGCCTGTATCCGGACACCGCCTACATCAATGTTTCCCAGGCCTGGCGCGAATGGCGCCACGCCCCGGCCGCCGACATCGACGCCGCCGTATCCGGCTCCGTCGCCGCCGCATCCTCCGGCAACACGATCACGAACCAGACCGGCCTGCCCCTCGTCTTCGGCAAAAACGCCGCCAACAACACCGCCAGCTCCGACGGCGGCGTGATCAACAAGGGCTCGGGCAACACCTACACCGGCACGACCCTCGTGCCCGCGCAGCGCGTCGTCACCGATACCTGGGGCTCCTACACCGTCTTCTCCGGCAACCTCACCGCCACCAGCACCAGTTCCCTCGGCGGAACCGCGGCCGACGCCGGGACCATCGTCGCCCCCGGCGCCACGCTCGTCATCAACGCCGGCCTCGCCTTCCAAGGCGAACCACTCGCCCTCGGCGGCACCCTCGCCTCCCCGGGCGCCTCGGCCAACACCACCCGTTTCAACAGCACCGGCACCGCGCTCATCACCCTCGCCGGCGACGCCGTCATCGGCGTCACCACCGCCGCCAACCAGTTCCTCGTCGGCCCCGTCGCCGGCGCGGGCAACCTCCTCAAAACCGGCCCCGGCACGCTCGTGATGGAAGACGCCGCCAACACGTTCACCGGCAGCCTCACGCTTTCCGCCGGCGCGATCACCGCCCGCGCCAACAAGGCCGTGGGCGACCTCTCCATCGCCGCCGGCGCGACCTTCAACGGCAACGCGAGCCTCTCCGTCAACCAACCCGCCTCCGCCCGGACGACGCTCGCCGGCACGCTCGTCGTGAATGTCCGCAACGACTCCTCCGTCCACACCGTCAACCTTGGCCGCCTCTCCGGCTCCGGCATCATCACCTCCACCGGCACCGGCGTCGGCACCGTCGTGGTCGCGGGCGAAAGCGCCTTCGCCGGCGTGATCTCCGGCCCGCTCGGCCTCACCAAGACCGGAGCCACCACCACCCTCGCCCTCTCCGGCAACCACACCTACACCGGCCCGACGCTTGTCTCCGCAGGCGTGCTCGCCGTCTCCGGTCGCCTGCCCTACGCCACCGCGCTCACCCTCGCCTCCGGCGCCACGCTCGCCCGCGACCTCTCGCTCGACGCCTTGGGCGTCGGCGCTTTCACGGGCGAGACCGGCGCGTTCGTCCGTCCGAGCGGGGCCCCTGCCGATTTCGATCTGCGCCAATCCTACGCGTGGCCGCTCGTCTCCGCCACCAGCCTCTCCGGCGCCCGTCCCACTCTCGACGCCTCCGCCCTGCCCGCGACCACCGGCGCCTATTCCATGTCGGCGAGCGGCGGCACGCTCTCGGTCGTCCACACCCCCGCGCCCTACGCCGCCTGGCAATTCGCCCGCGGCATCCCGGCCGCCTCGCCCGTCACCGCCGACCACGACGCCAACGGCCAGGCCGACCTCCTCGACTACGCGCTCTCGTCCTCCACCATCCCCGCCAATCCCAATGTTCGTATTACGAACATTGCCGGCGGACTTGCCCTCACTTTTCAACGTGCCCGCGCCGAGCTCACCTACGAGGTGGAGGGATCCTCCGATCTTTCCCTTTGGACGACGATTGCCTCGAACCCCGGGGAAGTCGGCGTAGAAGTGACCGTTTCCGACCCCGTTCCGCTCTCCTCCGCATCCCGTCGCTTCATGCGCCTGCGCGTCCGCTAGGTCCCTCCGCGCCACCGGTCCGGACGCGACCGGAAAATCCCCCCGCGCGCTCCGACACTCCTCCACATCCCCGCAGCCCATGCCCCCCGCCCCGCGCCTCGTCCTTCGCCTCCTCGTCGCCGCCCTTCTCCACCTGGCGATCGGACAAGCCCGTATCCTCGCCGCGCCCGGGCTAAGCGGCGCGGTCGACATGATCGTGCTGGGCGACGAATCGTCCGAGCGTGGCCACGCCTTTTCGCAGACCGCCGGCGAACTCATCCAAGGGGGACTAGGAGAACCTGCGCGCCGCCTGCTGCCGCTCGATCCGGTTTCGCACAACGGCGGCTCGATCCGCTTCACGCTGAAGATCGATCCGGAACGGCAGAACTACGTCACCGTGAAGCTCTGGGGATCCGATCACGGGATCGAGAAGGGACGACTCCTGCTCTTCATGGACGACACGCTTCAGGTCGGCTACCGCCACGAGGGCGACCACGATGTGCTCAACCAGACCGACCACGACCCGCTCTACAAGGACCACTTCGTCTACCAGACCGTCGCCCTCCCGCTCGCCCGCACCCGCGGGAGAACCGAGCTGCCCCTGAAGATCGCGGGCCTCGGACGCATGTGGCCCTACGGCGTCGGCTTCGAGCAAAAACAAAAGCCCTTCACGGAGCCTTCGCGCGGCATCTATCGCGTCTACACCCACACCGACACCTGCTTCCGCCCCGACGCATCCGAAAAGCAGGGCGCCCCTCTCGCCCCGGCCATCCGCCCCGACGGTCCGGGCGAGGGACTGTTGCCCAAGATGAAGGCGACCGTGAACGAGCGCCTCGCCCGACTCATGCGCGACAAGGCGAAACCCGGGCCCGACCCGGGCAAGGCAGCCGCCACCGTTCTCCTTGTCGCCGAAGCCTATCACACGCCCTGGACCATCGCCGCCGGCGCCCCCGACGCCATCGCCGTGCTCGTCCAATACGGCGACTGCTTCCTCCGCCCCGGCGCCATCGGCGCGAACTGGGACGGCGCAGGACCGCTCGGCGAAGCCCTCGCCCGACTGGGCGCCCGCCCTGAACTGGAGCGCGCGCTGAACGAGAAGCTCGAGGTTCCCGTCAACTTTCCCGTCCTCGGCAAAGACAAGCCCGCCGAGACGGAAAAGCGGCTGACCCGCCGGGAGGCCTGGACCGCCGTCCTCGCGGCCAGCCGCGACTGGAACCGCACCCGCGGCCGCCGCTCCTACACGAACCAGTCGATGATCGTGGACCACAACATCTACGCCGCCAACCGCGGCCTCGCCGTCATCGCCCCCTCGCGCGCCATGCCCGAACCCCAGGCCCGGCGTTATCTGCACGAGGCGGTCGGCCTGGCCCCCTGGCTCGGCAACGACACGGACGACGGCGCCGGGCAACGACCCTACGGGGCGGACTACCGGCTCGTCACGCGCAAGGGACTCTCCCGCGAACTAGGATGGGTCGCCTCCTACGGCGAGACCATCCTCGTCTTTTGCCGCGACATGGCCGAGTTCAGCGGCGACCCGCTGCTTCGCGAGCAGTTGATCAAGCTCCAGGCCGCGCGCGCGATTTTCCGCTACCCGAGCGTCGACGCCGACGGCTACCGCACGATGAAGCTCAGCGCGGAGATCGACAACCGCGTCGCCCACTTCCCGCAGCCCAACGGCGCCTACGCGGTTTGCGACGTCCGCGAGGCGTGGTGGATGGAGGTCCCCGCTTTCGCCCAAGATGCGGTGTCCGTCGGCGCCGCGCGGCAGATGCTCGAGGACAACCAGTATTTCCCTCGCCTCGCCCAACGCGCAAACGACCCCGACACCCGGGGCATGATGCGCAACATCGGCGACTACGAGCGCGTGAAGGCGCTTCCTCCGGTTTCCCGCCGGCTGCCCATGAGCCTCGGCGAACCCGATTTCATCTTCTCCGACGAGGAAAACGCCGTCCTCGCGATCAAACACGGCGACGAGCGGCTCTTCGTGAATTTCTATTTCCGACAGGAACGAGGCGTGAGCGGCGTCACCCGCATCCTAGAGGTGACCCCCGCCCGGCTGCACATCGCGAGCGTCCTCGCCGGCTTCGAGATCAACGACGCGGGGCGCGTCTGGACCCGGCCCGATGTCGTCGACTTTCTGCGCAGCGGCGGCTTTCGTCCGCCGGGCGAGGACATCCACCAGGCCTGGCAGGGGGAAAAGCTTCCCGTCGCCAAACGCCCTCCCGACGCGCGCGAGCCCGCGGACGGCCAATGGGGCCCCTTCGTCGGCAAAGCCGATTTTTATCACCTCCGCTACGGAGATTACCTGATCGCGCTCAACACCACCGACGACCGCCGCTTCGCGCTCCCCTCGATCATGGGTTTCACCCGGGCCCGGGATCTGGCTTCCGGGAAACTCGTGGATCTGCGCGACGCGCCTTTCGTCGGCCCACGTTCGACGCGGGTGCTTCATCTTGAGCCGACCGCGTCCGAGCGGTAAAGGGCTCCCGGCATTTGTCGTTGTCGCACCCGGCTTCGGGCACAAGCCGGAGGATAAAAACGTCGGCGCAGGCGCGGCCACGCCGCGAACAACGTCCAGATCGCGTGGCGTGTCGCATGGACGAAAATTTCCACCGGGCCGCGGGCGCGCAAAGGCGTGCATCCGGCCCGGGTCAGATCGCGTTCAGGCTTTCCGATCCGTGGTGAATGGGCGCGCCGCCCCCGGGGTCCCGATCCCATCCGCGGCTGATCATACCGCAACGATCCGCCGCCGCGTCGCGCTTCGGAAACTGAAAAGCCCCGGCGGAACAAGTCCGTCGGGGCCTTGATGATCGCGCCGAAGCCGCAGGCGGGAAACCCATCGCGCGAGGCCGACGTTATCGGTCTCGCGCCCCGGGCCTGCCTCAGTAGCTCACGCGCAGGCGAAGGAAGCGGCCGGGCGCCCCCGCGGCCGGAGTTTCGCTGTCGACCACCGTCACCTCACCGGCCGCGGTTCCCGTCGCGGGATTGTTACCCGCGGAGACCGTCGTCCAGACGCCGCCCGCCAGATCGGAACTGACTTGCACGGTGTAAGTGAGCGAGGGGTCCGCGATGCGCGTGTAGGTGAGCGTGAGTTTTTCGCCCGAGCGGCCGGCGGAGACGACGGGGGCGTTGGCTACCGTGGGATTGGTCCCGGTGGCGTATTCGAGCAGGTTCGCCAAGCCGTCGCCGTCGAAGTCGAAGGAGTCGGCCGCGTTGCCGCTGTTCGCCGTCGTGCCGAATTTCGACTGGCGCCAGGCCTCGAGCGCCGTGGCCGTCGAGGTGGACGCGACCGACAAGAGGCCCGTGGACTCCGCGAAGGTGTAGGCGAGGCCCGAGGCGGAACCGCTCCAGGTGCCGGAGGCGTTGGAAAGCGCGACGCCGTTCACGGTGACGGCATCCAAGCCGAGGGTGACGGAGCCGGCCTCGTAGAGATCGTAGTTCCGGCCGGCGGCGAAGGAGAACCCGGCGCCGGGGACGACGGCGAGCCGGCCGGCCAGCGCAAGGGCTCCGGAAACCGCGAGCGTGTCGTGCGTGGCGGCGCCAACCGAGAAGCCGCCGACGGCGCCGGAGGACAGCGCGAGATCGCCGGTCACCACGATCTGACCGACCGGCGTAAGCGCGCCGGTGACGTTGACCGTCTTGCCGGTGGCGACGACCGTCCCGGCGCCGCCAAGCGAAGCGAGCGTGCAGGCGGGCGCGTTCAAGGCCGTGACATCGAAGGTGGCTCCGGAGGCCAACGTGAGGTCGCCCGCGCCGATCGCGCCTTCGCCGGAAAGGGCGAGCGTGCCGGAGGCGACGGAGGTCGCGCCCGAATAGGTGCCGGCTCCGGCGAGGGTAAGCTTGCCCGCGCCGACCTTGAAGAGGGAACCCGGGCCGGTGAAGACGCCACCGTAGGTCGTGTTTTGGTTGTTCGCGCCGACGGAGAGGTCGACGGCCTCGGGCGAGGCGGCGTTGTTTTGCAGCGCGATGGTCGGCGCGCCGTTGTTCTTGAGGCCGCCGAGCGTGAAGGCGCGGGACGAGACGGAAGCGTCGAAAACGAGACCGCTACCGGTGCCGACCTGCTGGTTGAGCGTGCTCGACTGGAGAGCGAGCGAATCGGCCAGAACGATCGTGCCGGTGCTGAGAAGCGTGTCGCCGCCGTGGGTGTTAGCCGACGAGAGGGTGAGCGTGCCGGAGCCTTGCTTGGTCAGCTGGAGCAAACCGACGGAACCGTTGCGCAGCGTGCCGGGGAAGCTGACGGAGCCGGAGGTGTTGACGATCAGGGTGCCGTTGGTGACGTTGGAATTTTCCACCGCGGCGGTGGCGTCGCCGGAGAGGCCGCCGACTGTGACGGACTTGCCGTTGAGCTGGAAAACGCCCGCTCCGGCAGCGCCGAAGGAGAGAACCGCACCGGAGGAACCGAGCGCGGCGTTGGCGCCGGCGACGAGCGTGCCCGCGTTGATCGTGGTGCCGCCGGCGTAGGTGTTGGCGCCGTTGAGCACGAGCGTGCCGGTCCCGGCTTTCACGAGGGCTCCGAAGCCGCTCGTGGTCTGGCTGGAGACGACGCCGTTCACGGTCAGCGTGTTGCCGGCGGTCACGTCGATGGTGCCGCCTTGGGCGCTGAGGCCGATGCGGCGGTCGGAGGCCGCGGCGCCGCCCACGCCAGAGGCGTCGGCCGCGATGGCGCGCTGGAGCGTGGTGGTGCCGTCGGCGCGCAGCGTGCCGCCATCGAGGCTGACGGCGGGCGCGGTTGCGTAGGAAACGGTGGTGTTGGCCGAGATGTCGGCGTTGGCGTTGCCCGCGAGGGTGACGGTGGCGGTGCCCGCATTGACCGCGGTGACGGTGCTGCCGAGGAAGGAACTGCCGATCGCGAGGGCGCCGGAGTTGATCGTGCCGTTCGACGAGAGCGTGACGGAGGTGCCCGCGGTGGAAGCGCTGGTGACGGTGACGTTGCCGGCGGCCCCGCCGAGATTGGCGTCGGAGGAGATGACGAGCGTCGTGTCCTTCAGGACGTAGGTGCCGGCGGTGTAGGTGTTGTTGCCGTTGAGCCGCACCACGCCGCCTCCGCCCGCGACGAGGGAGTTCGTGTTGGCGTTGTTGGTGATGTTGGAGCTGATGATCAACTGGCCGCCGCCGGTGTTGTAGTTGGAGATAAACAGGCCGCGGTTGCTGCTGCCGCGAAGGCCGCCGCCGGAGAGGGTGACGTTCTCCGCGCCCATCGCGGGGGTGATCAGGATGCCGCCGCCGGCCACGGTCATGGCCGCGCCGGAATTGGTGTTGGTGAAGGAACGAGGGCCGGTCGCGGTGGTGTTGTTGAATCGGAGGGTCCAGACGGTGGGGTTGCTGACCGAGACATCGGTCACGACGTCGACGTTTTGCGTGGCGGTGCCGGCGCTGGTCGCGGTGCTGGGGACGTAGGAGGCGTCGGGCAGGCCGAGGATGTTGCCGCCGGCGGCGTTCGTCGCGTTGGTCGCCCAGCTGGTCTTGTCGACCACGATATTGGCGATGTTGCCGGTGACGGGCGTGAGGATGCCGTTCGTGTTGAGCGAATTGGTGACGACGCCGTTGGTCGCGTCCTGCGCGCCCGCGGGGAGCTCCAGGCCGAGGAGCGAGGACTTGTTGTTCTCGTTGGCCGAGCCGGCGGCGAGGCCGATCGCCGCGACATTGAGCAGCATCTTGCCGCCGGTCCCGGGCTGGAGCGCGATGCGGTTGAAGCCGGCGGCGAGGCCGAGCGCGCCGACCGCCTGCGTGTTGGCGGTGGCATCCTTGCCCTTGAGCATGAGCGCGCCGCCGGACAGGCGGAGCTCCTGGGAGGTCGTGAGCGCGAGACCGTTGTAGATGACGTTCGAAACCGGCGATCCCGGCGCGGCGAAATCGAGCACAAGGGTGCCGCCGCCCTGGTGGGTGCTGGGGCTCATGCCCACGCCGTTGGGGAAATTGCCCACGCCGGTGCGGCCGGCGTAGGTGTGGGCGCCGGACAGCGTGAGGGTCTTGGCGCCGGTCTTGAGAAAATCGAAGTTGCCGGAGCTGCTCACCGCTCCGCCGATCGCCACGTCGCCGAACGCGGTGTTCACGGTTCGGGCGGCGGTGAGCGCGAGCGGAAGGGTCAGGGTCTGAAGGCTGGCGCTGTTGTTCTCGATGTTGCCGCCCAGGCCGGCCGCGACGCCGCCGAGCGTGAATGCGCCGGCGCCGCCGGCGAAGGTGACTCCGTTAAGAGTGAAGCCGGAGAGATCGTTGGAGGAGACGAGATTCGCGGCGCCTCCGAAGGTGAGCGCGGCGGGCGAGGTCGGGACGGTGTCGTTGTCCCAGTTCGCGGCGGTGCTCCAGTTTCCGTCCGAGCCGCCGCCGTCCCAGATGTTGGCGGCGGAGGCGTCGAGGGCGGCGAAGAAACCCAGGACGCAGGCGGCGGAGGTGAGCCAGCGGCGGGCCGGAAACGACGAGACCGAGGCCTCGCGGCGGGGGAAAACACGACGACGGGGGGTATGCATGTGGGTGCGAAGGGGAAAGACGGGGATATCATCCGCCGGGACGACGAGGAGACGCGCCGGACGGGAAGCGGAAAGGGGCGGGACCAAGGGCTTGATCGCAGCCCGGGAAAAACGCGGCAACAGAGGGGCTGGATTCACTGGTAACCAAACATGAAAGAGCCGGCGGGCGTTTCGTGCGAAGGCACGCCGGCGCCGGTGGGACGCGCGACGGGGGCTTGGCGCGACGAAACGCGCCGGAAACCGATCAGCGCAAGGGTATGGGCGCATTGGCCAGGTCCGCCTGGCGAACCTGCTCCAGTTCGTCGCGCATGAGCTCGTGGTCGAAGAAGCGCACGTTGTCCAGGCGGCCGGCCAAGGGACGATCCAGGCCCTTGGAGGTGTTGCCGATCGCCTCCGGAAACCGAAGCAGGTCCGTTCTCGGCAGAGACGGCCTAGCCGGCGTGGGCCGGCTCATCGTGCGGCCGAAGGCGACGGGGGCGTCGGGCGTGCCCTGATGCACGGTGAGCGCGTTGCCCGCTTGGTTCCACGAGAAGGCGGCGAAGATCCAGCGGTTTTTCACCCGCCAGGGCGCAAGGGGACCGGACAAGCCGGGGGTGAAGGCGTAGAAGCGCGGTTGCTCCGGCTGGTTCTCGATACGGATCTCGAACCCGCGTTCGTTCATCAAAAACATCACGCCCGCGGTGCTGAGCGGCACCTGGATCTCGGGCCCCTGCTCATCGAGAAAATACCAAAAGGTGCAGGTGAAGGCGGACAGGCCGTTGGGAGCGATGGGGACGATGGCGAGCGCGGCCGGACCGTCCTTCTCCTGCTCCACGCTTTTCGGCACCCCGAAGTAGGATTGGTCCTCGATCTTGCCCGAGACGCCCGTGCCGGGGCCTCCCGGCTTCCCGCCGTTGCAAAACCGGACGCGCTCGTGCGCGAGGTTGAAGGTTTCCTCGAAAAGAGGACGGAACGGGATCTGCGCCCGCAAAGCAGGAGCGACGGCGCAGACGGCGAGCAGGGACAGGAGCGGGGTGTTCATGGCGGATGTTTTGACGCGGGGAAAGGGGAATGCGGAAAACCACGGCGAAGGATCGGATCCGGGATCCAGCGCGTGGGAGGGGGGGACGGGCGCTACCATCGGTTCCGTGGCGCCCCGAGTCCTCTCGCCACCCGGTGTCCGGAGCAAAGCGACGGCCCATTTCACTGTTAACCGCTTGGGAAGCCCGAGATTTCCACCGTGCCCCAGCCTTTCGGCCAAAAACACCCCGGAATCCCTGGGCGCTGAAAACAAAAAGACCCTCCGTTTGGAGGGCCTTAAGACTTCGCTTTGCGCGAAGTAAAATGGAGCAGGCGAAGAGACTCGAACTCTCGACGTCCACCTTGGCAAGGTGGTGCTCTACCAACTGAGCTACGCCTGCATGACTAACTGAGGGAGACGGAGCAAAGAGGCTCGCGCGTTACCGT